>Ga0268264_10005572_pt1 | contig 10663 bp, 9 predicted proteins | sample KBSSwiS32_FD_190357 | JGI IMG/M metagenome (GOLD analysis project Ga0268264, IMG submission 190357) | Switchgrass rhizosphere microbial communities from Kellogg Biological Station, Michigan, USA - KBS Switchgrass S3-2 (SPAdes) (version 2) | ecosystem: Host-associated > Plants > Roots >... | reverse complement strand
CTTTCGATCTGAGCCCGGCTGGCGAGCACCGCGTCGGCGCGGCCATCTGTGATCGCGATCACCGCCTCGGCCCCGGTCAGGAAGTGAGTGACGTTCTTCGCCAGCGCGCCGCCGGCAGTGCCCATCAGGTAGAAATCGGGGATCGAGTCGATCTCCGCCGCCAGCCGATGGCCGCGAAAGCTCGCCGGCGGGGCGTTGCAGTCGATCTCGCCCTTGACGCAGGCGAACTGGAAGCTCTCGCGGTAATAGGGCCCGACGATCGCCACCTGGTCGTTGCGTGCGGCAAAGGCGCGGTCGAACGGCACGTGAAGCATGATGTCGGCCGCCTGGAAGCCGAGCAGGCCGCCCTTCCACACGCCGTTGCGAAGATCGTCGTCGACGCTCTCGTCGGCGATCAGCTCGGCAAGGTCGGCGCGCACCCCAAGGGCCTTGGCGAGCGCAGTGCCGATGTCGGCGTCAATCCCGATCAGCTTGCCGTCGTTGCGCCACGACCAGGGACGGTCGTCTTTGTAGACTGCGACCCGAAGGACTCCCAAGGCCTTGATCCTGGCGAGCGGTGCCGCCTCGGCGAGGCCGGGCACCAGGCCCAGCGCCGCCGCTGCCAACGTTGCCGAAAGGAAACCGCGACGATCGTGCATCGAACCTATTCCTGGTGCTTGGTTTCGAGCCAGGTGCGGATCGCCCAGCCGGCCTTCTGCCCCAGCACCTCGCCCATCGGCGGCATGTAGACCTTGCCATCGTGCGCCGAGCCGTGCTGATAGCGCTGGATGAACCACTCGTCGCCGCTGTCGCCCAGCTCCAGGTAGCGCAAGTCCGGGGCGATGCCGCCGCTCTCGGCGTCCAGGCCGTGGCAGCGCGCGCAGTTTTGGCCGTAGGCGCCCTCGCCGATTTTGGCTGCGGTTGCGTTGCCCCGGTAGGGATTGTGCTGAAGCCAGGTCTCGCCGATGTCGGTGAGGGCTGTGGCGTCGACTGGCTGTGGCGTGACGTTGCCATGGGCGAACACCGACGATCCGATCGACGCGCTCGCCAGGCCCAAGGCGGCCACCAGAGCTATGCGACCCATGCTTATCATTTCGCGTGACCTCTCGCTTGACCTAAGTCGTTGCGCTCCTTGTAAAGACCCTGCACGGCCCGCCCCATTGGCCATTGGTGCTATGCCGCGCGCCAGCGAGCGCGCGTAGGCTCACTCCTATGACGAGGATCTTCGCGCTGCTGGCCGCCGCCGCCGCTCTCGTGCCGGGTACTAGCCTGGCCGAGACGCTGTATGTCTCCAACGAGCGGGGTGACAGCATCACCGTGATCGACGCCGCGACGATGAAGCCGGTGGCGACCTGGCCCACGGGTGGGCGCCCTCGCGGCATCGCCGTCTCGCGTGACGGCAAGTACTTGTTCGTGTGCGCCAGCAACGACCATGCCGTGCAGGTGATCGATCGCGCTACGGGCAAGGTCGTCGCCGACTTGCCCTCGGGCGAGGATCCCGAGCAATTCTTCCCATCGCGGGATGGCAAGCTCCTGTTCGTCGCCAACGAGGACAATGCCGCTTTGACCGCGATCGACGTCGCCGCGCGCACCGTCGCCTTCCAGGTCGATGTCGGCAAGGAGCCCGAAGGCGTCGCACAGAGCCCCGATGGGCGGTGGCTGGTGGTGACATCGGAAGACGGCAACCTCGTCAATTGGATCGATCTTGGCACCCGGACGATGGTCCAAGGGATGGAGACCGCGCTGCGCCCGCGCCATGTCGAGTTCACGGCGGACGGCAAGTCGCTGTGGATCGCTGCCGAAGTGGGCGGGGTGGTGCAGATCGCCGATGTCGACAGCCGGCGCGTGACCGAGACGGTCCGCTTTGCGCCGCCAGGCGTGAAGGACTACCAGGTGCTGCCCTGCGGCATCCGCTTCACGCCGGACGGCAGGACCGCCGTGGTGGCGTTGGGGCGCGCGAACACGATCGCGCTGGTCGATGTCGCGAGCCGCAAGGTGCGCGCCTATGTGCCCGTCGGCAAGCGCGTGTGGCACCTGGCGGTGAGCGGCGACGGCACCCGGGCCTACACGGCCAACGGGTTGTCGGACGATGTCTCCGTGGTCGATCTCGCCGCCGCGAAGGTGATCGCGACCGTGCCGGCGGGAGCGGGCCCCTGGGGCGCCGCGCTGGCGCCCTGACGCGGCGAGGGCGGGCGACCTTAGGAACGAGAACCTAAGTTCAATTTCGTCCTCCCCCAGGCCCTCTCACTCTTCCGCGTGCCGTTTCGGGCGGCGCGATAAAGCGGGAGGATGACATGAAGACACGGGTGCTGTTCGCCGGTGCGGCGACGCTTACCCTGATGCTGGGCGCGACCCCGGCTCTGGCGGATTCCAATGCAGCGCTGATTGCGCGACTGCACGAGAAGGGCATCCTGTCGGACGAGGAATACCAGCAGCTGCTGTCGGGCGACGCAGCCGAACCCACTCCAGCCGCCCCGGCCCCCGCGGCTGCGCCGAGCGGCAAGCGCTACGTCGAGGTCAGCGACAGCGGGCTCGGCCTGCAGGTGGGCGACATCAACTTAAAGGTCTCGGGCCAGATCAACGCCTTCTACGTGCACGACAGCGGCCAGAAAGTGGGTCCCAACACCGCCGTGACCGGCGGCGTCGTGGCGGCGGGCGGCAGCACTAGCGCGATCCGCAACGGCCTTCTGCCGGGCAACATCAACTTCGCGGTGACCACCCAGCAGGGCAGTCTCGATATCGGCGCGCACTTCGGGCTTTACCCAGGCATCAATAGCGCGACCTATGCCAGTGGCGGCGGCGCCAACAGCGGCGGCCAGAACACCGCGCTGCAGACCGCCGGTCTCGATTTTCGCCAGACCTACATGACCATCGGCCGGGCAGGGTTGGGCGAGTTCAAGCTGGGCCGCGACATCGGCCTGTTCGCCTCCGAGGCGATCCTCAACGACATTACGCTGCTCGCGGTCGGCACGCCGGGCGGCAACGTCGCCCCGGCCAATACCTCGCTCGGCCGCATCGGCGTCGGCTATATCTACACCGACTTCCAGCCGCAGATCACCTATACCTCGCCCAGCTTCGGTGGGCTTCAGGTGTCGGCCGGGGTCTTCGAGCCGCTCCAGTCGCTCACGGGCCCGGGCGAGACCAGCAAATCGCCGGGCTTCCAGGGCAAGATCGTCTACGATCATAAGTTCGGCGATTTCAGCGCGCGTGCCTGGGTCTCGGCGATCTCCCAGCGGCACAATCGCGTCGACGGCGCCGAGTACACGGGCAGCGGCATCGATTTCGGCGCCAAGCTCGGCTACGGGCCGCTGGTGCTGACGGGGTATTACTACACCGCATCGGGTTTGGGCACGACCGCACTCAACTTGTTCGACACCGACCGCTTCGGCAACAAGCGCGACAGCGATGGCTTCTACGTCCAAGGCCTTGCGACCTTCGGCAAGGTCTCTGTTGGCGCCTCCTACGGCGAGAGCCGCCTGCATTACGCCAACGCCGCCGATGCGCTGGCCAATCCGACCCTGCTCGACACCAACAGCAGCTACGTCGGGCAGTTGCGCTATGGCCTGACGAGCTGGGTCACGCTGATCGGCGAGTACATCCACACCAAGTCCCAAGCGCACAACGGCAACGAGGCCGAGGGCAATACACTCGCGGCAGGTGCCATCCTGTTTTTCTGACCCTCGTTCCAAAGGTCAATATCGCCATCACGGGCGGCGCTCTATCCCCAGAGCGCCGCCCGTTTTCGTGGGACAGGCGAGGTGGGAGGGACAAGCGATGCGCTGGCGTGAGCTGATGCCGCTGATGGCGCTGGCCGTGCCGACGCAGGCGTTCGCCGGTGAGGCCGAGGCCGGACAGGCCGAGATCGTCGTCACCGGCGAAGGGCTGGCCCTGCCGCCCGGGACCCCCGCCTACGGATCGGAGAAGATCGGGCGCGACCGGTTGGTCGCCGCGGCTTCGGGCGGACTGGAGAGCGTGCTGCAGGACGTCGCCGGGTTCCAGGAGTTCCGCCGTTCCGACAGCCGTTCGGCCAACCCTTCCGCGCAAGGCGCGACGCTGCGCGCGCTGGGCGGCAACGCTTCGAGCCGGACGCTGGTGCTGCTCGACGGCGTGCCGATGGCCGATCCGTTTTTCGGCTACATCCCATTCACCGCGCTCGCGCCCGAGCGCCTCTCCGCCATTCGCGTGACCCGCGGCGGCGGTGCCGGGGCATTCGGCGCCGGAGCCGTTGCCGGCACTATCGAGCTGGCGAGCGCGAGCCATGCCGACTTGCCGGGCCTTGCCGCCAGCGCTTTCTACGGCAGCCAGGACGCAACCTCGGTTTCGGGAGAGACGACGCAAGCGATGGGGCAGGGCTATGCCTCGCTGTCGGCGCGCTGGGACCGAGGAGACGGCTTCCAGACCACGCCCGCCAGCCAGCGCGTCGCCGCCAGCGTGCCGGCCGCCTACGACAGCTGGTCGACCAACTTGCGGGTCGTTGCGCCGCTGTCGAGCACTGCCGAGCTGCAGGTGCATGGGCTGGTGTTCCGCGACGCCCGCACGTTGCGCTTTGCCGGCGCAAACAGCACCAGCGCCGGGCAGGACGCGAGCATTCGGCTGGTCTCGCGCGGGGACTGGCAGGTCGACGCTCTGGCCTATGCGCAGGCGCGCGATTTCTCGAACGTGGTGATCTCGGCGACGACATTCCGCAAGTCGCTCGATCAGCGCAAGACGCCCTCGACCGGGTTCGGCGGCAAGGTCGAGCTGCGCCCGCCGCTCGGCGCCGCGCACGTCCTGCGCCTTGGTGGCGACATCCGCATTGCTGACGGCGACATGTACGAAGACGCCTACAATGCCGGCACCGGTGCGCTCACCGCGCGTCGCCATGCCGGCGGCCGCCAGACGATTGGCGGCCTCTTCGTGGAGGACGACTGGACGCTGGGCCCGGTCGTGCTCACCGGTGGCGTGCGGGCCGATCGCTGGACGATCACGCAAGGCTTCCTAGACGCGCGCAACGCGGCCGGCGCGACCACCGCCCGCAACCGCTTCGCCGATCGCGGCGGCGGGCGCGCGAGCGGGCGGGCCGGCGTGACCTGGCAAGTCGCCCAGGCGCTCGCCCTGAGGGGCGCGGCCTACACCGGCTTTCGCGTGCCGACGCTGAACGAACTGTACCGGCCGTTCGCCGTATTCCCGGTGACGACGCAGGCGAACGCCGAGCTCGATCCCGAGACGCTGAAGGGCATCGAGGCCGGGTTCGACTGGAAGCCCGCCGCCGGCGTGTCGCTGCGCGCCACCGCCTTCTACAATCGACTGGGCGACGCGATCGCCAATGTCACCATCGGGCCCAACTTGCGCCAGCGCCGAAACGTGCGGGCGATCGTCGCCAAAGGCGTGGAGCTGGGTGCCGATGCGCGGCTGGGGGCCTTCACCGCCTCGGCGAGCTATGCCTACAGTCACGCCCAGGTCCACGCACCCGGCGTCGCCTTCGATGGCATGGCGCCGGCGCAGAGCCCCCGCCATGCGGCGCGCGGCACGCTGGCGTGGGCGCCGCATGGCCTAGCCGGGCCGTCGCTTTCCGCTACCCTGCGCTACGTGTCGCGGCAGTACGAGGACGACTTGCAGACCGATGCTTTGCCCGGCGCGGTCACGCTCGAGGCCGGCGCGCGCCTGCCGCTCAGCCGTGGCCTGACATTGATCGCGCGGGGCGAGAACATCACCGACACCCGCGTCGTCACCCGGAACGCCGCCGGGTCGATCGACCTCGGCACGCCCCGGACGCTGTGGATCGGCGTCCGCTTCGAGAGCTGAACAGGAGCCGCCATGTCCGAAGAGATCTACCCCGTGCCGCAGGCCTGGAGCGCCGGCGCGCGCTTCGACAGCGCCGCCCGCGCCGCCGCCTACGATCGCTCGCTCGACGATGCCGGGGCCTACTGGCTGGAACAGGCGGCGCGGCTGGACTGGATCGTGCCGCCCACCAAGGCGAGCGAGAGCAGCTTCGCGGAAATCGACTTCGGCATCTCGTGGTTCGCCGACGGCAAGCTCAACGTCTCGGCCAACTGCATCGACCGTCACCTCGCCGAGCGCGGCGATGCCGTCGCGCTGATCTGGGAGCCGGACGAGCCTTCCGAGGCCTCGCGCACTTACACCTACCGCCAGCTCCATGCCGAGGTCTGCCGCTTCGCCAATGTGCTGGCGAACGCCGGGGTGCGCCGCGGCGACCGGGTGACGATCTACCTGCCGATGATCCCCGAAGCCGCCTTCGCACTGCTTGCCTGCGCGCGGATCGGCGCGATCCATTCGGTGGTGTTCGGGGGCTTCTCGCCCGAGGCGCTCGCCGGGCGGATCATCGATTGCGACTCCAGCATTGTCGTCACTGCCGACGAGAGCCGGCGCGGTGGCAAGCGCACGGCGCTGAAAGCCAACGTCGATGCCGCGCTCTCCCACTGCACCAGTGTGCGCACGGTGATCGTGGTCAAGGCGACCGGCGGACCCGCCGCGATGACCGAAGGGCGCGACCTCTGGTACCACGAGGCGGCCGAACTTGCTGCCAACGACTTTGCTCCGGAGGTGATGGGTGCGGAAGACCCGCTGTTCCTGCTCTACACCTCAGGCTCCACCGGCAAGCCCAAGGGCGTGGTGCATACCTCCGGCGGGTACCTGCTGTGGGCCAGCCTGACGCACGAGCTGTGCTTCGATTACCGCCCGGGCGACGTTTACTGGTGCGCGGCCGACATCGGCTGGGTCACGGGGCATAGCTACATCCTCTATGGCCCGCTCGCCAACGGCGCGACGACGCTCCTCTACGAGGGCGTCCCCAACTGGCCGAACCCCTCGAGGATGTGGGAGGTGGTCGACCGGCATCAGGTCCGCACCCTGTTCACCGCGCCGACCGTACTGCGCGCGCTGATGAAGGAGGGCGACCATCACGTCGCCGCCACCACCCGCCAGTCGCTGCGGCTGCTCGGCACCGTGGGCGAGCCGATCAACCCCGAGGCTTGGCGCTGGTATCATCGCATCGTGGGTGAGGGCCGCTGCCCGATCATCGACACCTGGTGGCAAACCGAGACCGGCGGGGCGATGATCGCGCCCATGCCGGGCGCGGTGGACCTGAAGCCGGGGAGCGCGACGCTGCCGCTGCCCGGCGTCGAGCCGCAGATCCTGGACGGCGAGGGCATCGAGCAACTCGGCGCCTGCGAGGGCAATCTCGTCATCGCGCGCTCCTGGCCCGGCCAGATGCGCACCTTGTGGAACGATCACGAGCGGTTCTTCCAGGCGTACTTCTCGACCTTTCCGGGCAAGTACGCCACCGGCGACGGCGCCCGACGCGACGAGGACGGCTACTACTGGATCACCGGCCGCGTTGACGATGTGATCAATGTCTCTGGCCACCGCATGGGCACGGCCGAGGTCGAGAGTGCGCTGGTGCTGCATCATACCGTGGCCGAGGCGGCTGTCGTGGGCATGCCGCACGAGATCAAGGGTCAGGGCATCTACGCCTATGTCACACTCAACGCCGGCGAAGTGCCGAGCGAGGAGTTGCGCCGCTCGCTGGTGCAGTGGGTACGCGCCGAGATCGGGCCGATTGCCACGCCCGACGCGATCCAGTTCGCTCCCGGTTTGCCCAAGACGCGCAGCGGCAAGATCATGCGACGCATCCTGCGCAAGATCGCCGAGGGCGACACTTCACCTCAGGCGCTTGGCGACACCAGCACGCTTGCCGATCCCTCGGTCGTCGACGACCTGGTGCGCACGCGGACGAGCGTGTCGGCATAGCTTATGGCCGGATCGCGTGCACGAGGTGCTGGATCAGCCGTCCACCCGCGGTAGCAGCTTCGCTTCCGCGCGCCTCGCGGCCCGCGCGCGTCTATCGCGCCGGGGAAGGCCCGCTGTTCTCGGCGATGGCGGGAAACGAGACCTTCACGCGCGGATCGAAGCGTACCGCATCGTCGCCGAACAGCGCCTTTGCGTGCGCGGTCCACATCGGCGAGTGCAGCGGGTCCGGCGGGTAGGTCGTCTCGGCCAGGGCAGGGCTCGCGCCGGCCAACAGCAGGGCAAGTATCGGAATGCGGGTCATGTCCTTCTCCCAAAGTCCAGGCCTACGGGAGGCACAGGCCTGCTACCATTGCACCTTGGGTCTGGGACGAAGGAATCGGCGCATGTGGAAGATCGCCGCCCTCGCCAGCCTGCTGCTGGCACCATTGATGGCCCAGGCAGAAGAGGCCCTGTTTGATGCCCAGGGCTATTGCGTCGCCCATTACCGGGGAACGATCCCGGCCCCACCGGAGGGCGTGCGCCGCATCTCCGTACAGGACCTCGCCCGGTTGCGGCCCGATGCGGATGTCCTGCTGGTGGACGTCCTCCCGGGCGAAGGCGGGCACCGCGACGAGGATGGCACCTGGCACCTTGCCTCGCCGCGTCTCAGTCTGCGGGTGCTCACTGCTTGCCCGAGACAGGACGTGGCGCGCTGTCGCCCCAAGTGTCTCGCTGGTTCGCGCGCCGGGTGGCGCGGCTCACCCGGGGCGACAAAACGCGGCCTATCGTCACCTTCTGCCTCGCCGATTGCTGGATGAGCTGGAACGCCGCGCGGCGCCTGCGCGCGCTGGGCTACCGCGATGTCCGCTGGTTCGCCGAAGGCACTGACGGCCGGCGCGACGCGGGTCTTCCGCTGGCTGCCGCGAGCCCTGAGCCGGACTAGGACTAAAGACCAATTGTGACCACGCGCATCCACGTCGAAATCGGCAGGACCGCCGATGCCCGTGCCGGCCGAGCGAAAACGTAATGGAGATCGACGATGCCGCCTCGCCCCCTTTCCGCCCTTGTCGCTTGCGGTATTGCGCTTGGTGCAACAGCACTGCCGGCCTCAGCCCGGGAGATCGTGGTTCAGATGAAGAACCAGGGCGCGGAGGGAGCGATGGTGTTCGAGCCCTCGTTCATCAAGGCAGCGCCGGGCGACGTCATCCGCTTCATGCCAACCAGCCCCTCGCATAATGCCGAAACGATCCCGACCATGCTGCCAGCGGGCGCGACACCGATGAAGGGCACGATGAGCAAGGAAGTTTCGATGAAGGTGATCGTGCCGGGGCTCTATGGCATCAAATGCCTGCCTCATTTCAGCATGGGTATGGTCGCGCTGGTGCAGGTAGGGCGCGTGAAGCCTAGCGACATCGCCGCCGCCAAAGCCGTCAAGCTCCCGCCGCTGGCCGGCAGGCGTAGAGCATGCAACTCGCGAAGGTGAATTGACGTCGGAGCCCTGTTCCAGCGGACGGAGGCCCCGTCGCGGACATCTGCCGTAAGGCTGGATCAGCCAGGCGACGTGCCGTGTGCGCGGGCAACACCGAATCGACGCAGCGCAAACCGCGACGAGGGGCCGATGACGAAGCTGCGCTGGCCAATGACATCGTCACACGCAGCCCGTCCGCACATACACGGCCGGACGTCCGGAATTCATCGCCAGGGCCGTGCGGGATCGGCGCGAAGGCGCTCTATATCACGCCGGGCAGCCCGTGAGAGAACGGCTACTACGAGTCCTTCAAAAGGGTCGATGAGCGACGAGCTGTTGAACGGCGAGATCTTTCTACACCTTGGCCGAAGCTCGCATCCTGATCGAAGCCTGGGGACGGCACTCCACAAGGCCAGCCTGCACGACTCGCTCAGCCATCGACCACCGGCCCCGGGGACAGCGACGCCGCCATGGCCGCCTTCCGCTTCCGCTACGCTCCACCTACGGCCGACCATGGCGGCGGAGGCAACAATGCACTAACGATCAACATGAACCACCGGTGGAGGCTGATTAAGGGTGGATGGCTCGTTAACAAACCGCATTGTTGTACTCTGCAGCATAATATGCCTGCTGATGGTTGTGCTCGCGGCGATGCTGTTCGAGGGCTCCGCACAGATGCGTGGCAGCCTGGAATGGGTAACGCACTCCTCACAGGTCCTTAGGACCGCGAACAGCTCGTTGGGCCACTTGCATCAAGCCGAGTCAGCTCTCCGCGGATTTACGCTGACGCACGATCCGAGCTTTGGCACGTCGATTGATGACGAGGTTACGGCTGCCAAGCGTGACGCGGCAAGCCTGGTGGCCCTGACCCGTGACAATCCTCCGCAGAACGCCCATGCACGTCAACTGCAGGAGCAGATCGCGCGAAGGGTTGCGGCGCTGCAGGACGTGGAGAAGCTGGCCCGGGCTGGCCGCTTCGAGGTCGCGACCGCGATCGTTGCGAGCGGACGCGGACGAGACATCATGCAGCTGATCGAAGCGCGTACCGGCGACTTCCTCAACAACGAGCGTGCTTTGCTTGCCGCGCGCATGCGGTCGGTCGAGGCTCGGCTGAGTTTCATTCGCTGGGTGGTGCTGCTTGGCACACCGCTCACGATCCTCACGATCGCAATTGTGGCGGCGACGCTCATCCGGCGTATCCGCCATCCGGTCGACGCCATGATGCGCGTGATGGGCCAGCTTGGTGCGGGCGATCGCAGCGCGAGGATCGAGGTTGCGATGCGCTCCGACGAGTTCGAGCGGCTGGCGAGCGGATACAATGCGATGGCGAGCGAACTAGAGGCTGCCGTCACCGACCAGCTTCTGGGCGAAGAGCGTCTGCGCCTCGCAAACCTCGAGCTCAGCCAGACTGCCGATGTGCTGCGCGAGCGCGGCGAGGTCATCGAACTGCTCGGCGGCATGGCGCATCGGATGCAAGCCGCGCGGACC
>Ga0268264_10005565_pt1 | contig 10670 bp, 10 predicted proteins | sample KBSSwiS32_FD_190357 | JGI IMG/M metagenome (GOLD analysis project Ga0268264, IMG submission 190357) | Switchgrass rhizosphere microbial communities from Kellogg Biological Station, Michigan, USA - KBS Switchgrass S3-2 (SPAdes) (version 2) | ecosystem: Host-associated > Plants > Roots >... | reverse complement strand
AATTGGCAAAAACATTTCATTGATACGTTTTTTATCCTTAAATGCGTATTTAAATGCGTGTTTGCTAGGGGGATGGTTACAGTGTTTTGTCGATCGCGGCGAAATGTTTTGCAGAAAGCGCCCAAGAAGGCTTTAGATAAATGCGAGAGATTTGTTGGCCGGGATCAATTTATGCTTTTCTGAAAGTTTGAAATATTCTTCCATTCCCTCACGCATTGAAACGGCGACCGAATATGAAATGTTCTTCGAGAGGTATGTCTCCATTTCAGTACGGCCGAGTGGGATTTCAGATACGTAATTCGAAGCGATCTCGCCTATACGACCTACACCCTCGTCGCGGGCCGCGGCAAAATCTATCTTAGAACTCTCTTTCCGCGTCATCCACATCGCGAATACAAAACCGAGGCCAGTGTACCTTCGCCAAATCTCGACCAGATCGAATTTCCTGTATTTCGTTTCATCTATAGCGAGGGCCGGATCACCTATTATCAGCGCGCAGTCGGATGTGCGGAGCATCGTATCTACGTCAGGTAGCTCATCTCTCCACTGTGGTTCGACACCGATAAATTCGCGGAAGATCAGTTTTGTAAGTACCACCGAAGTTTTTGAAGAAATATCGAGTGAAACTGAATTTACTTCAGAAAGGTCCGCTCCCTTTGTCACAAGGCATACGCTTCGCACGCGCTCCTGCGCTCCGACGCAAACGTCGGGAATGAGGCGGACGTTTTCGATGTATTGATACGCAATGACCGGTACCAGCGCCGCGTCCACGCGATCCCGGGCGAGTAGTTCCGCCGATCGCGCAGGCGCCGTGTCAAGAATGATCTCGACCTTGCCATGATTCTGGCCGTAGAGAAACGACCAGATAAGCGGAGCAGTGTTCGAATAGCTCGAAGCTGAAATTCGAGGAACCGTCATTTTTTGTCAGGGGTTTTCACTGTAGATGCCAGGAAGCGGATGCTCGAGTAGCATTTCCTGTTCAAGCTCGCACATCCTGGTATTCCGATGTGCGCTCCATGATCTTTCGCGTGTAGGGGCATACTGGCCGTATCTTCATACCCTTTTCGCGGGCAAAATTGACGGCTCGCGCTACAAGTTCTTCGCCGATGCCCTGACCGCGGAGTTTATCGCTAACCTCCGTGTGATCGATCGTCATTGTGCTGCCATCCGTCGATTTAATGTACGACATCTCGGCGATCCACTCGCCGTCTTCTTCAATATAAAAGGCTCCATTCCGCCCGTGTTCGTCTTGCTTGATCTCCATATAAAGCTAGCCTACATATAACAGGGCGGGAAGCGCAAACGTTGTTTCGAAAATGCTTTTAAATTATCCTTTCGATTGTGAAAACAAAGCACTTGCGCGCCGGAAGGTTTCAGGCCGAAGGTTCGTCGAGAAAACGGACGATGCACGTAAAGTTTCTGTGAAGCCCGGTAAGACACTGGTTTATTATCGCGAAAAATGGGTGGGTATTTCGAACGGAAAAACCGAAAGGTCGAAAATGCGTTGCCCTTAAAACTAAGGGCGGTTTTTGAAACCTTTGAGGCGTTAAATAAATGAAGATTTACGATGTCACGATTCCGATAAGCGACCATGTCCCGATCTATGCCGGCGACCCAGCGGCGAATGTCGAAGCTGTTACCCAGATCTCGGCAGGCGCACATGCCAATGTTTCGAAGATGTGTTTTGGTGTTCACACAGGAACGCATGTTGATGCTCCAAATCATTTTATCGAGGGCCGGCGGCGCGTTGATCAACTAGATCTCGATAAGTTGATCGGCAAATGCCGGGTGATCGCGATCGACGACGGCGAAGACGCCGTGTTACCGAAACATCTTGGCGATCTGAGCGGGGTCGAGCGCGTGCTTTTCAAAACCCGAAATTCAGCTTTCTGGAGCGCGTCGGACACTAGGTTTCGAACCGATTTTTGCTACATCTCGCCGGAGGCTGCACGGATGATCGCCGACAATGGCATGAAGCTCGCCGGCATCGATTATCTTTCCGTCGAGAAATTCGGTTCGGACGATTTTGCGACACACATCACGCTGCTTGAAAAGGAAGTTGTCATTATCGAAGGCGTCGATCTTCGTGAGGTTTCGCCGGGCGATTACGAACTGATATGCCTGCCGTTGAAATATCTGGGCGGAGAGGGTGATGGTGCACCCGCGAGAACTATTTTGCGGACGTTGTGAGCACCACCGTAAAAAGTTGAGTTGAATAATGTCTACACGCCAACTATACGACGCATGGTCCACGAGTTACGACAGCGTCGAGAATAAGACCCGCGACATGGAGAAGATCGCGTGCGAGATGATACTTTCTGCCATTGCATTCGACAGTGTGGTTGAGTTAGGCGGCGGTACCGGCAAGAATACTTCGTGGCTCGCCGAGCGAGCGAAGCGCGTGTTGTCGGTGGATCAATCAGAAGACATGCAGAATATCGCACGGCAGAAAGTCGCTCACGACAATGTTTCTTTTCGTCTGTCGGATATTAACAAGCCGTGGGATTTTGTTTCCGGGAATGTGGACCTTATTACGAGCAGCCTGGTGCTAGAACACGTAGAAGGGCTGGACTTTGTTTTTCAGCAGGCCTCGCAGCATCTCGGACCCGGTGCACACTTTTACATCTGCGAGCTGCATCCCTTCAAACAATACACGGGGAGCAAAGCAAGGTTTGATACCGGCGGGAGCGTTGCTGTGCTCGAGTGTTTCACACATAACGTTTCGGATTTTCTGCGATCCGCCCGAGACAATAATTTCGATCTTGCTGATCTGAGGAATGGTTTGATCACAATGACCGGACGACCGTGCCAAGATTAATTTCGTTTCTATTTAGAAGGAAATGATCCCGCAAAGGTCATTCAGCGGGACCTTTGAAACGCGGGCGACGAGGTCTTTTCTAAATCACGGACAAATGAATATTGCAGGCGACCGGGGCTACCGGGAAAAGGTCTATGAACTAGTGCGGGGGATCCCGAGGGGAAAGGTGATGACCTACGGGCAGATCGCGATGATCCTGGGCGAAGGATACACGGCCCGCACCATTGGGTACGCAATGCACGGTGCTGACGATGGTGTTCCCTGGCAAAGAGTGATCAATTCACAAGGAAAATGCTCGACGGATAAGTTAACGATGCCCGTTAGCCTGCAGCAGAGCATTCTCGAAAGCGAAGGCGTGGTTTTCAGCGATAAAGGCAAATGCGACCTTGGCGACTATCAGTGGTTTCCGGATGGGTTTGAACCGGAACCGGACGGGCCGACAAGTCTTTTTAGTGATGATTAACCCGAGACGCTGCGTCACGGAGAAGGATCAAAATTACCGAGCTAGACCTGGACGTAGACCACTTAACAACTCCGTGTTTTATACCGGTCACCTATCCCTCGGCGTCTCTGCGTCTCTGCGGTAAGAACTTCCTCATCTTCCCCACTTCAATTTGTTCCGCAACACATCAAAATAATTGCGATTGGTCGGCTGAACCAGGTTAAACGTGGTGTTGCTTTTGCGGATCACAACACGGTCCTTAGCCTTCATTGCGTAACCAGTTTGCCCGTCAAGGGTCAGGACGACGCCTTCGTTCTCATTTTTCAGTTCGAGTTCGATCTCAGCAGAATCGGGCACGACTATCGGACGATTGGTGAGCGTGAATGGACAGATAGGTGTGAGTACTACGGCATTCATCGAAGGATAGACGATGGGGCCGCCGGCCGAGAGATTATAGGCAGTTGATCCAGTAGGCGTTGCGATGATAAAGCCATCGGAGCGAAACGAATTTACAAAAAGCCGGTCAAGCCTCACATCAATTTCAATGATGCGTGCAATCGCAGCCTTATTGATCACGACGTCGTTCAATACCCGACCTGCCGCGAGCATTTCGCTGCCCCTCCAGTGTTCTGCCTTGAGCATCACGCGGCTGTCGACGGCATAATCGCCAAGGAGGATCGCCTCGAGCGCCGGAAACATCTCCTCGATGCGAAATTCCGTCAAGTAACCCAGACTGCCGTAGTTTATCCCGAGTACAAGCATCGGGGCGTCGCCGATCAACCGAGCCGTGGAGATCATTGTCCCATCACCACCCAAAACAACGATCAGATCTGCATCAAAGTCGAATTCTTGCTTTTCCGAACTGCTACCTCCGATGTAGGGGTCGCATTTTACCGAAATTCCGCGCGCCCCGAGCCAGTCATGCAAGGCACGCGAGGTTTTTAGGGCTTCAGCGTTGCCAGGCTTGACGACTATCCCAACGGATCTTATTTCCTTGTTGGCCATTGTGGTATTGGGTAAATATTCGGGTAATCGATCGGAAACTGCAAGGAGGGCAGTTCTAATCGAGGCCGCAATTGGAACGGTGAGGTGCTGGAACCCTAAAAGAATCAGCCTCAAATTAACTATCTCACGAACGCGATGTCAAGGCATTGACCTATTTTCGTACGTTTTCATGCTTTGCTGCGCGCTTTCGCGCGAATTTGCGGTCTTTTTAGAAGGTGCGTTTCTTACACATTCAAGCGTCGTAACCTTTAAGTTACAAGACACGGGTCAACTAACCGTATGCCGCGTGCATTGGATTTAGAGAGCCTTTTTGCTAGAATCGCTGATTGTCCGTCTCGGAAATGAGAACGATAATTGGAAGTTGAAGTTTATTAAGAGATGTTAAAGTTTTTCAATCGTTTAGAAAAGACGCGTAATTTTTTCATTTTGATCTTTGCCCTGTTGATGGTCGTGAGCCTCGTCTTTTGGGGCAGAAACTCAACCGGCGGCGATCTGGGCTTGGATCTCGCGCACAGCCAGGAAACCGCGGCCAAGGTCGCTGGTGAGAAGATCACCGTGGCAGAGATCATCCGGCAGAAGGAACAATACAGCCAGTTTAGCCGTGGACAATCGTTTCCCGCGTCGATGCTTCTCAATAGCCTGGTCTCGAGCCGAATGGTGCGCGTCGAAGCGGCTCGTCTTGGGCTTACGGCAAGTGATGCCGAGGTAGCCGCAGCGATCCGCGAACAAGTGAAAAGTCCGGATGGTACACCCTTCGACCAAAAGAAGTATGAGGAGAATGTCTCGGCCCAGTACGGCAGCGTTTCCGCTTATGAAGAGAGCCTTCGCGATGACATTAGCGCTAAAAAGCTTCAAGCATTCTTAACCTCGGGAGTGACAGTTTCAGAAGAGGAAGTGCTTAAAGACTTTCAACGGAAGAATTCGAAATTCGATCTCACTTACGTTGCGGTAAACACGACGGATCTTGCGAAAGCCATTACTCCGACTGATGCAGAATTGAAAGATTATTTCGACAAGAACAAGGCTGCGTATTACATCAGCGTTCCGCAAAAAAAGATCAAGTACATCTTCATCAACACCGCGAAAATAGGGGAAAAACTTCCTATTTCGGATGCCGACCTAAAAGCTGAATTTGACAAGATCCCAGCGGACAAGAAATCGGCTGGCGCTTTGGGGCAGGAGATCGTTCTTCGCGTACCGAAACCGGATCAAGATGCCCAGATCTTGGAAAAGGCGACGGGCCTTGTGCAGGACTTGAAGAAGAACGGTGAGACTGTGAGCGAAGATGCTTTTGCCACCGCCGCAAAAGGGCATTCGGAAAATCCGGCAACCGCTTTGATAGGCGGAAAGCTGAAAGGTCCGGTCCGGGAAAACTCCGCCAACGCAGACGATCCATATCAGCGGCTTTTGAAAATGCAGCCGGGACAGATCACAGAGCCGATCAGTTATAAAGGACGCTACTTTATTCTTCGCCGCGGCGAGGATGTGCCGAAAACGTTCGAAATGGCGAAGAAGGAGTTAGAAGTTTCGCTTCGTAACCGTCGTGCTTACGGTGTCGCCGCAGAGCTGGCACAAAAAGTTGCGGACGAGCTGAAGCAGAACAAGGACGTGCAGAAGACGGCCGCCGATTTTGCGTCGCTTTCTAATCAAAGCGTGGCGGACATGATACGCGAAACACCGTACGTCAAACCGGGCGACGATATCGCGAATATCGGTGTTTCGCCGGACTTTGAATCTTCGATCGCCCAGCTCGAAAACCAGAATGACGTAGGAGATAAGACCCCTATTCAGAATGGCTTTGCCATTCCCCAGCTCGCCGATAAGAAAGAGCCGCGCGATGCGGAATTCGACGAGGTTAAGAGCCAGATCATCGAGATAGTTAAACTTGATAAAGCGAAGGCCGAGGTCGAGAATATTGCCAATCAAATTGCCAGCGGTTCTACTAATGCAGCGGCATTAGCGGCAGCGGCACAGGCGAAGGGATTGAAGGCCGAAGACCAGAAAAGTTTTGTATTGGGTTCACCGCTTGGCCAGGGACCATCAGCTTCGACTAGCGATGCTCTTGAGGACGCTATATATGCGCTCAAGGATACTGAGGTCACAAAAACCCCGATCCAGGCGGGCGATACGTATTACATAGTCGGGCTCAATAAACGCGAGGACGCCAAGCTCGACGATTTTGCTAAACAACGTGACGACCTGATGGAGCAGATGCTCTCGCAAAAGCGCAATGGCGTATTTTCAGATTACCTGACCGCAACGAAACAAAAAATGGATGCGGCTGGGAGCATCGTCATTTATAAAGACGTTCTCGCAAAGATCGACGGCCCGTCGAAACCGGGATTGCCCGGCCTTCCAGGCGGCGACGACAGCGAAAACTAGATTGCAAAAGTGAAAGTTGTAAAATAGGTCAAACGCAAGCCCACTTGCGTTTGACTTTGCCTCTCGTCCTCGCCAGTTCACGAAAATGATACGTTCCCTCGCACTCTTTCTAATACTTCTATCGATCAGTGGGTGCGACATGGGTGATTATAGCACGCGAAACTCGGACGAGTTTTGTAAAAGACTGCTTACAAAGGGAAAGCCGCAGGAGTTAAAGGACTGGCTAAGAATCAAAACGCATACCTTAGGTGAACTTCCTTCACACGAGCAATCGGTTCAATTGGCAGGTGAGATCTATGCCGCCGGAGCCGTGCATGCATTCGGTGTCGAAATTGATAAATATCCCGAAGGCGAAAACACTGGGAAACTTGTCATTGAGCTGCCTGTCGATCCTGGCTCGCGAACCAAAATTCTCGACTGGGCGGCAAAGATCGCTCATGAACAAGGATTTGATGCCGAAAGTGAAGTAGGACAAAAGTACGTGTTTGTAATGCTCGATTAGCGGTCGTAGTCTGCAAATTAAGGCGATGTTCCCGAGAAAGAATATCTTGCCTTCTGAACCATTTTTCTTTTACCAAATAAATTTGCGGAGTTCCCGAAGAACAAATCTAGATTTGTTAGTTCGTGAACTCCGCTTTTTACCTCTAAACGTTGGCTATTTCGCCATCGTATCGGCCCCGTGCATATACATAAAATACCAGATCGTGATCCCCGCCCAGATGGCGAGATTCGCGAGTGACGCGATCAGTCCGATACTTCTCGTCTTTGCAGAACGTTCCGCACTCTTGTCCCGTTTTCCGTACATAAGCACACCGACCAAAACGCCGGTTATTAGCCATGCAAATAATCGTATTGCGAGATTAAACGAGACGCCAGACTTGAGATCCATCAAATAAGGCACTTGATAGAGTGTCAGGACGATCGCCAATATGATCGCCAAAAGAGCGGCGATCGGCGGCTTGTAATTCGCTTCAATTTCGTCACCGACACGGTTTTCTTCCTGCCCAAGCTTGCTATGCGTGAAGCTGTACGCGAAGTAGATCACAAGTCCGATAGCCATCCAGTCGATCAGCCGGATCCAGGTATCTAGCGGTAAGCTATTCATCAAATAAGCAGCCGAAAGAACAGTTCCGATCGGCACGAAGGGCGAGAGCGGCACTTTGAATGGCCGGTGCAGCGCCGGATTAGACGACCGCAAAATAATAATGCCTGTACCCACAATAACAAACGCAAACAGGGTTCCAATACTAACGAGCTCACCCAACAGGCTGATCGGAACAAAGCCCGCAAGGATTGCCACGATCGTACCGGTGATTGCCGTTGTGATGTGTGGAGTCCGATATTTAGGATGGATCTTTGCCGCCCATTCCGGTAATAGTCCGTCTTTCGACATTGAGTAAAAGACCCGTGGCTGCCCCATCGTCATCACAACCATCGTGGAACTAAGTCCGAGTACTGCTCCCACCTTAATGATCGTCGGGAAAAAATAGAGTATCGTTCCCATCGTTGTGCCCTTTGCCTGTTGCAAAGCAGCATCGATAGCAACTGCGATCGGGGCAGCAGCATTAGTCAGCAATTTATAATCGACAAGTCCGACCATAATGCCCGCAACGAGGATGTACAGGACCGTACATATCGCCAGGCTCCCCATAATGCCAATAGGCATATCTCTCTGGGGATTCTTGGATTCCTGCGCTGCAGTCGAAACCGCGTCGAAACCGATGTAGGCGAAGAATATGACCGCTGCTCCGGTCACCACACCGCTAAACCCAAACGGCATGAATTGCGCACAGCCGGGAGCCCCAACCGTGCAGCCGATCCCGATGTTGCTAGTATTTACATAACCAATGCCTGCAACAATAAAAAGTACGACAACTACGATCTTAACGAGCACAATAACGGAGTTGAAACTGGCCGATTCCTTGATTCCGCGAATTAGTAGTAGCGTAACCCCGACGGCGATAAGCGCCGCCGGCAAGTTAAAAACGCCGTGACCGACAACCGTACCGGCAGCGTCCTTTAGTTCCATCCCCGGAGGAGCGCTCAGCGCCAACGGATAATTGATACCGAGGGTATCGCGAAGAAGGCTAACGACATATCCTGACCATCCGACAGCCACTGTTGCGGCGCCGAATGCATATTCGAGGATCAGGTCCCAGCCGATTATCCAGGCGACGAACTCCCCCAGAGTTCCATAGCCGTACGCGTAGGCCGAACCAGAAATAGGAACGCTGGACGCAAATTCTGAATAGCAAAGCGCCGCGAAAGCGCTGACGATGCCTGCCAGAACCATCGAAATGATCACAGCTGGGCCGGCGTGCTTGCCGGCAGCTTGGCCGGTAAGCACAAAGATACCGGTGCCGATGATCGCACCGATCCCAAGCATTGTTAGATCGAGCGCGCTAAGCGCCTTCTTTAAAGTGCCCTCTCCGGTTTCTTCGGCTTCGGCGATGATCTTCGAAATGGGTTTTGTCGCAAAAAGTGACATGAAAACCTCCTAGAGTTTGATTATTTTCTATTCTTCGGCCGACGTCGTCTTGCCGGACAAGTTTTTCCAAATAAAGTAAACGGGTACGCCCGTGAGTACGATCAGCAAACCGGGCCATGTTGCCGTCGTTTGGTAAACAAAAAGAACGACCAGGATAACGGATGCACCGATCACGTATAGCGCCGGAATTAATGGATACCCAAATGCCTTATACGGGCGCTCGGCATCGGGTTGTTTCGAGCGAAGCACAAAAATCCCTATTATCGTCAGAATATAAAAGATCAGTGCGGCGGAAATTACATATGTAAGAAGGTCGCCATAAAGATTGCCATAGGTCCCATCGGCCTTCACTGTCCGCGGCAACACGTAAAATGCCGACCAGATTCCCTGTATCACCAACCCCCAGGCTGGAACGTGAAACTTGTTCAATTCGCCTGACGACTTAAAGAATAACCCGTCTTTAGCCATCGCATAATAAAGACGCGCGCCGGCGAGAATTAGGCCGTTATTGCAGCCGAACGTTGAAACGATGATCGCGACTGCCATGATCGCGGCACCGACACCAGGGAAAATAACATCTGCGGTCGCCGAGGCGACCCTGTCGCTTGCAACATTTTGAATTGCTTCAAACTTCAGTGTTACGAGATACGCGACGTTGGCGAGAAGGTAGAGAGCAATAACGAGGCCTGTGCCCATTGCTAGCGAAAGTGGAATGTTTCTTTTCGGATCTTTGACCTCGCCGGCGGTGAACGTAATGTTGTTCCATGCATCAGCGGAAAAGAGTGAATTCGTCTGTGCCACGCAGATCCCTACGAAAAGTCCGAATGCAACAGCTGCGGTCAATCCTCCACCTACATCTTGAAGGTGGCCGCGAACGGTCCAGAGGTCGCCGAAGTTCGCCGCTGCGATATCGCTATGCCAAAACAGACCGACGATCAAACCCAAAACAATTAGTGCGATCAGCGACCCAGTCTTCGCAAAAGTAAAGACATTTTGGACAAGCTTGCCGAGCCTTAGGCCACGGGTATTCATCCACGTCAGCAGGGCGATCATCAGAATTCCAACAAGCTGTGCAGTCGAGAGTGAGAAGGCGTAACTTGACGAACCTATTCGAATTGGCTCGATCAAATAATTGGTTTCTGAAACGGACGGAAAAAGAACACCTATGTAGCGGCCGAAGCCGACCGCTACAGCAGCGATCGTTGCGGTTTGTATTACAAGAAACAGCGTCCACCCATACAGGAATCCCCATAAGGGTGAATAAGCTTCGCGAAGATATACGTATTGGCCGCCAGCTTTCGGCATCATTGCCGCAAGTTCACCGTATGAGAGGGCACCCACGATCGTGAGAAATCCTGTAACCAGCCAGACCACAAGCAGCCATCCGGGCGAGCCCACCTGGCGTGCGATATCTGCCGAGACAATAAAAATTCCCGAACCGATCATCGACCCGGCCACGATCATCGTCGAATCGAGCAGACCTAGCCCCCGAATAAATCCTTCTTTCGATTGTTGCTCAATTTCGGCAAATTCTG
>Ga0268264_10005559_pt1 | contig 10676 bp, 13 predicted proteins | sample KBSSwiS32_FD_190357 | JGI IMG/M metagenome (GOLD analysis project Ga0268264, IMG submission 190357) | Switchgrass rhizosphere microbial communities from Kellogg Biological Station, Michigan, USA - KBS Switchgrass S3-2 (SPAdes) (version 2) | ecosystem: Host-associated > Plants > Roots >... | reverse complement strand
ACGCGAACGCCGTGGAACGTTCGAACTCTTCTTCGAGCGGGGCAAAGCCCGGCGTCGTCACGTCGAGCGCGCGGCCGGTATGGTGCTCGCTATACCCCGGTGCCGCGCTGACGCGCAGGATCTGCTCGATCGTCTGGCCGCGTGCGAGCTTTCGCCGCAACAGGTCGAGCTGATACGCAGCGCCGCGGAACGCGGACACGACCTGGATCTCGATGCCTTCGCGTTGCGCGGCGGCGTGCATGCGCTGCCAGGCGCGTGCGGCACGCGGGGCAAGCCACTGGTCGCGGCCATGGATGTCGGCCCCGATGTGCTCGAGAGTGGTCGCTTCGCGTACGCGGCGCAGTCCGCGCGCGCGGCCATAGTCGTCCGGCACGCCGAGGGTGCGGGCGGCGGCAAGCAGTTCGCGAAGTTGCGCCGGGCCTGAACTGATGGGTCTGAGGTCGGGTTTGGAGGCCATGACGGATTGCTGTCAGCCGGCTGCCACGCCGGCGCGCGAACGTGCCGGTGGCGCTGCAGCCGACGACTTTCCGGCCGCGTCGGTGCTCATGGCGGCTTTGCCGTGACGGGCCAGATAAGTCTGCAGCAGGCTCGCCAATTCATCCAATGCGGTCCGCGACAGCGGTATCCGCAGCGCGATCTCGCTGCGCCGGGGGCGCAATGAGGCGAGCAGGCCGGAACGTGGCACGAAGCGGTCGAGATCGTCGACCTGCAGAATGATGCTGCGGTGCTTGCCGTGGCGCCGTGTCCGGATGCCGCGAATCGAAGTCCACGGAATGCGCACGCTTTCGCCGAAGACGCCGGGCTTGAAGCGCAGGTCGCGCGGTGAAGCCACGAATGCAGGATCGGAATCCTGCAGGCGGTAGAAATTGCGCAGCATCCTGATCACCGCCAGCGACGCGGCGAGGGTGAGCGCGATCGGCGCCCACGTCGGCACGGAACTGACCAGATTCACGAATTCCGGATCGAGCCCCGGCGCACGCAACACGGCCGCAGGCAGGTGCTCCATATGTGCCAGAGTGAGGACCAGGGCCGCGCTCGTGGTGATCGCCGCAAAGGCGCTGGCCAGCGCGATCAGCGACAGGCGGCGGCGGTCATACTCGACGCGCAGCGAACCGTCGCCGCCATCCTGGCCGGCGTAGCGGGTAACGAGCAGGCCGCTGCTGCGGGTGGGCGTGTTCATTTGCTGTTCTTCCTCACGGGCGATTCTGCAGCGTCCCCGGGTTTCCAGCGGCCGGCCTTGCGCAGCGCATCGCGCAGCACGTATTCGATCTGCGCGTTCGCGCTGCGCAACTCGTCGTCGGCCCAGCGCTGGATCGCGTCGAGAACGTCGGCGCTGATCCGCAGCGGATAGGCTTTCTTCTCCGCACTCATCACGTCAAGCCGGGCCGCGCTCTTGCGAGAAGTGCGGCCATGGAAGGCCGCTCCTCGATCTTGTGATCACGGACGACCACTAGTACAAGGTGCCCGTGTTGACGATCGGCTGGGTGCCGCGTTCGCCGCACAGGACCACGAGCAGGTTCGATACCATGGCCGCCTTGCGTTCCTCGTCGAGATCGACCACGCCGCGCTCCTTGAGCTGGTCGAGGGCCATCTGCACCATCGTCACCGCGCCTTCGACGATGCGCGTGCGCGCCGCAATGATCGCGCTGGCCTGCTGACGCTGCAGCATCGCCTGGGCGATTTCCGGCGCAAACGCCAGGTGCGTGATGCGTGCCTCGACGACCTTGACGCCGGCGCTGGCGAGGCGCTCCTGGATCTCGTTCTGCAGGTGATCGGAGATCTCCTTGCCGTGGCTGCGCAGGGACAGTGCGCCGGTGTCGTGCGAATCGTACGGGTAACTCGTCGCCATCGCACGCAGCGCCGACTCGCTCTGGATATGGACGAAGTCCTCGTAGTCGTTGACCTGGAACAGCGCTTCGGCCGTATCGACCACCTGCCAGACGACGACCGCGGCGATTTCAATGGGATTGCCGTCGAGATCGTTGACCTTGAGCTTGCTCGATTCGAAATTGCGCACACGCAACGACACGCCGCGCTTGCTGTAGAACGGGTTGGCCCAGCGCGGCCCGGCGTCGCGCACCGTGCCTACGTAGCGGCCGAAGAACTGCAGCACCTTGCCTTCGTTCGGCGCGACCGTGAAGAAGCCGGCCAGCGCGATCAGCAGCGCGATGCCGGCGAGGATCGAAACGATGATGAAGGCGACGCGCTGGCTGCGGATCGAATCGACCAGCCATAGCGCGTTCAACAACAGCAGCACGACAAGCACGATCAGCGCCGGAATGCCGGACGGAGCGGAATAGGAACGTTCGTTCATGGCGGACTCCCTGAGGGTCAAAATAAGATATCAAAATGATATCAAAATATCAACATGGTGCAGCAACGCTGCAACCAAATCGGCACGCGGGCCCGCCAATAGTGTTTTTAAAACAGAGGTCTGCGACCTTATCTTGATCGTGATTCGAGCACGTCGGCCAGCCGCGAGCGGTTTCGTCGCGCGCGCAGCGCCACAACGCGTCAACGCTCCGATCTTGAAACGAGCCGATGGATCTTGTCATGCGGCGCGGTGACGGCAGGCCGCCAAAGGTCAGGACATGCTGCCGCCCAGCCGCTGGCTGGTTCTGAAGTTCGCTCAGTGCGGGACGCCAGCACACAGCCCGGCGCGGACCCTCGGACCTTCTCGGCCTGCAACCCGACGCGTTGCGCGAGGACAGGCTCGGCTCGAAGTGTCAGTCGGCCGGCGCTTCCGCAACGGCAGCAGGGCGGTTGTGCGCGACGATCGCGCCGGCAATCATCGGCGCAACGACGGATCGCACGACGATCGCGGTCGTGCCGCCGAGCAGTGCGCCCAAACCGGACCACAGGCGCCGCGGCAACAGGGCCAGGGCAAAGCCGCTGGCCAGTCCGCCGCCGATGATCCAGGCGGCGCGGTGGCGCTCGAACGCAGCACGCAGCGGCGCCGCGTCGTGAGCGAGCCGCGCACGTGTCGCAACGACGGTGCGTTGAGCGGTATCGGCGCGCGCGCGCGGACTCGGCTTGGCGGCGCTCACGGTCTATGTTCCCACAGGCTCGACAGCGCCGCGCGGCTGCGCGGCAGACTCAAGGTTCTCCACCATCCGCGCAGCAGCCACAGTGATCCCGCAAGTGCGGCGATATCGATCAGGGCGACCGCACCGATCGCCAGTGCCCAGCTTTGCAGCCAGCTCGCCAGCACGGCCGCGAGCCAGGCGTTGACGGCGAGCACGGCCCCGGCGGCAATGGCCGGTACCAGCAGCGCCACGATCAGGATGCGGGTCAGATTGACCTTGGCAAGTTCGGCTTCGCTGGCGACGAGCTGGCCCAGCGCGCGCGCGTACTCGGTCGAGTCGTGCAGCAGCTTGCTGACCACGGACGACGGGTTGCCGGCAGCCGTCGCCGCTTCCGGTGAGGACGGTACGGCGGCCGGGTCCATCGATATCAGCGCCGGCGCAGCAGTTTGGCCGCGGTCAGTCCGGCGAGGAACGCGATTCCGAACGACGCCAGTGGATGCAGCTGGATCTGCTTGCTGGCCAGATCGCCGAGCGCGCGCGCGGTTTCCTTGATGCTGTCCGCCGTGTCCCGCAGGCTTTGTTCGAGTTCGTCGATCTCTTCGGCAGCCGACCCGGCCGCATCGACCGACACCTCGTCGTTCGCGCTGTCCAAGTCGCCGGCAACATCGGGATCGAGGGACGTGACCGTGGATTTCGCGCCTTGTGCCGCCATGTTCGCATCCTCGCTGGGAACCACCGGCGACTGTATGCGTGCCCAACTGAACCATGACCGTATGCCGCGTGGTCTGCCCGCTACGGGAGCGGCTCGATTGCATCGACGCGAATGCGCCCGAGCGAGTTGAAGCCGGCAAAGAAGCGCCACGGATCGCCATCGCCAGCGGACAATGCGACGTGGCCGGCGTCGAATCCACGCAGTGCCGCATCGTAGCTGCGCCAGCGGCCGTCGACGAACGCCTGGACCCAGGCGTGCGGGACGAACACGTGCTCGCGCGCTGCGTAACTGTCGACATAGACGACGCCATCGACGACCCGCGTGGGAATGCCGCGGGCGCGACCCAAGGCCGCCAGCAGCACGGCATGCTCGGTGCAATCGCCTTCCGGACGGCGGGCAACTTCCAGCGCCGACGCATAGCCGACGCTCAGATCCTTGGTGCGGATGTAGCCGCGCACGAAGTCCTCGAGATTCTGCATCTGCTCGCGCGGCGCGCTCGCGGTTCCGGCGCCTTGCTTCGCCAGCGCGACGATTTCCGGTGCATCGCTCTGCAGCCAGTCGTTGGGGCGGAGATCGGCGGGATCCGGCTTGCCTTCCGCGCCGGCCGCGGCGGCCGGTGCGATGTCGACGACAAGCGTGCCGTCGGCCGCGGTGACCCGTTGTTCGTCGGTGCGGGCGAACTTCAGTGCTTCGCCGCCGTCGCTTGCGCTGAGGCGCAAGCGCAGGCCGTTGCGCCGTTCCTCGGCGCTCACCGCGCGCGGCGCCGCGACCAGGCCATGGGCGAGGATGTCGGTCGACTGGTTTTCGGCCAGCGCGCAAGCCCGCGAGCAGGCCAGCATGGTCAGCTCGTAGCCCATGATCGGCATGACCAGCTTGGCGACATTCAGATCCGCGTCGACCCAGGCGACGGCGCGCGTGGGTGCGTCGGGCAGGCGAATGGTCTGATCGACGCGTGTCAGCCGGCGCCTGCCTTCGGGCAGGTCGAGCGTTGCGCTCTCGCCGATCAGCGAATCGACCTCGATCGCTTCGAGATTGTCCGGTTGAAAGGCGAGGTTCGTGAACTTCGTTCCGGGCGTGGTACCGGCGCGCTTTTCGGCGAGGCGCAAGCCCTCGGCCAGCAGCGCACCGGCCGGCCAGTCGAGCGTGCGCGTGCGACTCGTTCCGCCGATCGTGCTGTGCACCACGACCTTGCCGTCGGCATTGACCGTTCCACGCACGCTGTTCTCAGTGCCCGACAGCTGGGTCCGCGACTCGAAGCCGAGCGGTCTGCCGGCGAGGGTTTCCTCATCGGTTTCCGTCGTGGCCAGGCTGACCCGCGTGCCGGCGCGATCGAGTTCGATTTGCATGCGCTGCGTCGTCACGATCCGGTCATCGCGCAATTCGCGCGTCGTCTGCATGCTGCCGACCTTGCGACCCCCGAGCAGCACGCTCATCCAGGTTTCCTCCGTAGCGGCTGCCTGCGCAAGCGATGCGGCCAGGAGCAGGACGAGCAGGGTGAGACGACGCATGAGCGAATCCGCAAAGACGGGATGCGTATTGTGCCGGCAAAGCGGCCGGCAGTGCGATTCGACGCGGGTCAGTCGAATGCGCCGGCCGCGTCGGGCAACGGCTGCCAGCCTTCCGGTCCGAGCAGTTCGAGCGGCCGGAAGCGCGCCTTGTAGTCCATCTTCGGATGTCCGGCGATCCAGTAGCCGAGGTACACGTGCGGCAGGCCGCGTTCGCGGGCGAGGTCGATCTGGCGCAGGATCGCGTACGTGCCGAGCCCGCGCGGGCCTTCGTCCGGATCGAAGAACGTGTAGACGGCAGAAACCCCGCTGCTGGTGAAGTCGGTCACCGCGACGCCGAGCAGCCGGCCGCGCAGGCGCAGGGCGACGAACGCGGTCGGACTCCAGGGCGTGTAGAGGAAGCGCGTGAAGTCGTCTTCGGCCGGATTGTCCATGCCGCCGCCGGAGTGGCGCGCGTCGAGATAGCGCCGGTACAAGTCGAAGTACTCGTTGCTGTAGGCGGCCGATTCGAGGCTCAGGACCAGGTCGGCATTGCGGCGCTGATTGCGGCGCTGGCTGCGGTCGGGCCGGAAGTCCGCGACCGGCACGCGCGCCGGCACGCAGGCCTGGCAGCGCCGGCAGTGCGGATGATAGACGTGGCCGCCGGCCCGCCGATAGCCGCGCAACAATGCGGCATCGTATATTTGTGCAAGATGCGGTGAAGCCGGGTCGATGACCAGATTCTGCGCGACGCGCCCGGTGAAATAGCCGCACGGATGCGGCAGGGTCTGGAACAGGCGGACCGTTTCCGACTTCATGCGCCGATTGTAGCGCCTGGCGCGGCGCTGTCGAAGTGGCGCATTCACCGATTCGGCTCAGCTTCGCGCGACGACCTCGTCGACGTGGCGCAGCAGGTCGGCCGGATCCTCATAGACCCTGAACGCGCCGGAGCGGACCAGTTCTTCCTCGCCGTAGCCGCCGGACAGCAGACCGACGCCGAGCGCGCGCGCCCGCTGTGCGGCGAGCATGTCCCAGATGCTGTCGCCGAGCACCAGCGACGTGCGGATGTCGACGTTCAGGCGCGCGGCGGCAGTCAGGAACAGGTCCGGATCGGGCTTGGCGTGACGAACCTGGTCGCGGGTCACGACCGGCACGCGCGACGGATCGACGCCGAGCGCTTCGAGATTGTGACCCGCGGTTTCCATGCGCCCGCTGGTGGCGATCGCCCACGGAATCTTCTGTTCGCTGAGCCAGGCCAGCAGTTCGACCGCGCCGGGGAGCGGCCGCACGCTGTCGGCGCGGCGCTGGTAGGCGGCCGCGTGCGCACGGCGCAGACGGTCGACGCGCTCGGCCGTGATGTCGAGGCCGGTTTCGCGCAGCAGGATATGCGTGAACAGGCCGCCGCTCATGCCGATCTTGCGGTGGATGCGCCAGACCGACAGCGGAATACCCTCGCTGTCGAGCGCCTCCTTCCAGGCCAGCACGTGCTGGTAGACGCTGTCGACCAGCGTGCCGTCGAGATCGAACAGAAAGGCGGTCTGCTCTCGGCTCATGCCGTTTCTCCGGATGTTCAGAACAGGTGCAATACGTTCAGCGCATTGAGCAGGATCAGTGCCGCGATCACGGCCAGCAGGAACAGGCGGATTCGCCAGGCGATCGCCTTGCGCTTGCCGGCCGCCGCTTCGGGGCCGCTGCGCGACAAGGCCAGTTCTTCGGCGAAGCGCGTGGCCGGTTCGATGCCGGCTTCGCGCAGCAGCGCTCGCGCGCGCGGCTGGTCCTCGGCCCTGACGATCCAGATTTGCGGCCAGGCGTCGCGGTCGGGGGGATTCGAATAGCTGGCGCGCTTGTAGTCACGCCCGGCCCAGCTGCGGTGGTTGGTCACGCTGGTCTCGATGCCGGCCTCGTTCAGCATGGCAACGACCCGTTCGACATTTTCGACGCGGGGAGAAGTGTAGATCTGGCGCATGGGCGGGAATCGGGAATCGGGAATCGGGAATCGGGAATCGGGAATCGGGAATCGGGAATCGGGAATCGGGAATCGGGAATCGGGAATCGGGAATCGGTGTTGCGCTTTCCGTTTGACCTTGCTTCGTGACGTTGGTGCCCTTCGCGATTGGCTCAATCCGGAAGGACGCGGATGAGGCCTTCCTGCGCGGTCGACGCGACCAGGCGCCCGTCGCGCGAGTAGACCATGCCGCGGGTCAGGCCGCGCGAACCCTGCGCGCTTGGGCTGTCCATCGAATACAGCAGCCAGTCGTCGGTGCGGAACGGGCGGTGGAACCACAACGCGTGATCGAGACTGGCGACCTGGACGTTGTGCTGCAGGTAGGAAATTCCGTGCGGCAGCATCGCCGTGCCGATCAGGTGGAAGTCCGATGCATAGGCGAGCAAGGCGCGGTGCAGCGCATCGTCATTCGGCGCCTTGTCGATCAGGCGGAACCAGATCTGCTGGTACGGGGGGCGTTTCTCAGGCTTGATCTCGTTGCGCCGCGACACGTAGCGGAACTCGAACGCGCCCTTGCGCCCGAGCCAGCGCTGCAGCTTGACCGGCATCTTGGCCAGCTCGTCCGCCGGTACCTGCTCGGGCGGCGCGAGATCTTCGGGCATGGTCACTTCGGGCATGTCGATCTGGTGTTCGGCGCCTTCCTCGTGCACCTGGAACGATGCGGCGAAGTTGAAGATCGGCTGGCCGTGCTGGATCGCCACGACCCGGCGCACCGAAAAGCTCTTGCCGTCGCGCGAACGGTCGACGTCGTAAATGATCGGCGCCTCGATGTCGCCGGCGCGCAGGAAATACGCGTGCAGGGAATGCACCGCGCGATCGGCATCGACCGTTCGCTGTGCCGCCGACAAGGCCTGGCCGAGCACCTGGCCGCCGAACACGTAGCGCGTGCCGATGTCGCGGCTCTGGCCGCGGAACAGATTTTCCTCGAGACGCTCGAGCTGCAGCAGGTCGATCAGTTCGCCGACGATGGGATTGGACATGCGTGAATTCCGGGTCGAGGCTCGAAGTATAGCCGGCGCTCCGGGCGTCATGTCCGCCGTGCGGCGCGGCTCCGCCGCAAGAGATCAGTGCTTGATGCGCTCGAGTCCTGCCGCCGGAACGATCTCGTCCCACGGAAACAGCGGCCCGGGATCCTGGCGCCGCGGCAGCATGATCGACGGATCGTCGCTGGCCGGTTCCAGGCGACGGTCGAGGTCCTCGTGGCCGGCGATGTAGCGCAGGCTCGGAATGTCGTTGCGCAGCTGGCGCAGCAGAGCCAGCAACGCCTCGATCTGCGCCGCCTTGTATGGCGTCGTGAACGCCTGGTGACGGCTGTCGCCCCAATGCGGATAGCGGCCGATGTTGGCGATCTCGATGCCGATCGAACGCGGGTTGTAGCCGTAGGTATGCTGGGCAACGCGGCTGTCGGCGACGAAACGGTGGATCGTGCCATCGAAATCGATGTAGTAATGGCCGCTGTTGCCGGTCTGCGACTTGTCATAGCGGACGCGTTCGCCGAACTCGCGGGCCATCGCCAGGTCCGGCAGCTCGGTGCAATGGATCACGACGAGATCGACGGCACTGAGCGCGCGCCGCTCGAGCCGCGCCTCGTACGGCAGCGGCCAGTCGTGAATCATCAGATCGGCGCTCATGCTTCAAGTCTCGCATGCGTGCTGGCGCCTGCCAACGCCGCGCTGCGATAATGCCGCGATGAAACCCTTCCTGATCCTCTCGCACGGCCTGGAGAGCGGACCGGACGCAACCAAGGTCAGCGCGCTGGCGCGCGTCGCGGCGCCGCTCGGCTTCGACAGCGTGCGACCGGACTACCGTGACCTCGATGCCGGCCGCGACGTGCGCCGCATCGACGAACGCATCGCGCGGTTGAAGCAGCACGCGCCGGCGCAAGGTCCGGTGATCCTGGCCGGATCGAGCATGGGCGCATTCACGTCGGCGCTTGCGTCGTGCGAGCTCGACTGCATCGGCTTGTTCCTGATCGCCTTGCCGGTGGCGATTCCGGACTACGCACGCGAGTTCAAGGCGGCGAACGTGCCGACCGTGCTCGTCCACGGCTGGGAGGACGAATTGTGCCCGGTCGGCGATGCGATCGCGTTCGCGCGGCAGCGCGGCGACACGATCACGCTGCTGCGCGACGACCATCGCCTCGGCGCGCACGTCGATTTCGTCGCCGAGCAGTTTCGCCTGTTCCTCGCACAGTTCGCTTGAGCGTGCGCGATTTCTTCGCGAGCTGTCCGAAGGGACTCGAGTACCTGCTCGTCGACGAGCTGAATGCACTCGGCGCGAGCGAGGTGCGCGAGGCGCTGGCCGGCGTGCATTTCCGCGGCGAGCTCGCCATCGGCTACGCGGCCTGCCTGTGGTCGCGCCTGGCCAGCCGCATCCTGATGCCGCTGGCCGAATTTGCCGCCGACGATGCCGATGCGCTGTATGCCGGCGCGCGCACGATCGACTGGCGCGAACAGCTCGACGTCGAGGCTACGTTCGCCGTCGACGCGGTCGGCAGCGCCAAGGGCATCAGCAACAGCCAGTTCGCCGCGCTTCGGGTAAAGGACGCGATTGTCGACCAGTTCCGCGAGGCCAGCGGCAGCCGGCCGAGCATCGATACCGAGCGGCCGGCGCTGCGCGTCAACGTCGTGCTGCGCAAGGGCCGTGCGATCGTCAGCGCAGACCTGTCCGGCACGCCGCTGCACCAGCGCGGCTATCGCCACGGCAAGGGCATTGCGCCGCTCAAGGAAAATCTCGCCGCGGCGATGCTGCTGCGCGCCGGCTGGCCGGCGATCCATGCCGCGGGCGGCGGACTGGTCGATCCGTTGTGCGGCTCGGGCACGCTGCTGATCGAAGCGGCGCTGATGGCGGCCGACGTGGCGCCGGGCCTGCGCCGCGACTACTTCGGTTTCCTCGGCTGGCGCGGCCACGATGCCGCATTGTGGAAAACGCTGCGCGATGCCGCGCAGGCGCGCGCCACGGCCGGGCTGCAGGCGCTCCAGCCGGCGTTCTTCGGCTTCGACCAGGATCCGGCCGTTCTGAACGAGGCGAAGCACAACGCGCAGCATGCGCTGCTGTCGGGCTTCATCCATTTCGGCCGGCAGTCCCTCGAGCATCTGCACCGGCCGCACGAACTTGCCGTGGCCGGGCTGGTCATCGCCAATCCGCCGTATGGCGAACGCATGGACTCCGAATCCGGGCTGGGCGCTCTCTACCGTCTGCTCGGAACGAAGCTGAAGGCGGAATTCCCGGGCTGGCACGGCTGCGTGATCACGTCGGACGAAGCGCTCGGCCGGGCGATCGGCTTGCGCGCCGAGAAGAAGTACAAGCTGTACAACGGCGCACTCGAATGCGTGCTGCTGCTGTTCGACATCAATAGCGCAGACGCTCCAGCGCCGGCCGCGAAGCCGCTGTCGGCCGGTGCGCAGATGCTGAAGAACCGCATCGAGAAGAACTGGCGCCATTTGCGC
>Ga0268264_10005558_pt1 | contig 10680 bp, 10 predicted proteins | sample KBSSwiS32_FD_190357 | JGI IMG/M metagenome (GOLD analysis project Ga0268264, IMG submission 190357) | Switchgrass rhizosphere microbial communities from Kellogg Biological Station, Michigan, USA - KBS Switchgrass S3-2 (SPAdes) (version 2) | ecosystem: Host-associated > Plants > Roots >... | reverse complement strand
GGCCGGGTCTTTCGCGCCCAACCCCGCCGCCGTTGTCACGACATCGGCTCCGGTTGAATTGCCGAAACCGGTCGAACCCCCGGTAGAGGCTTTTGCTTCAACGACGACAAACGGCGGCCGTTCGGCAGATCGTACTGTTGACGAGCTTCGCCGAACGAAGAGCAGCCCGCTTGTTCGGAACATTGCTAAAGAACACGGCATAGATATTACCCGAATACCGGGCTCGGGCATCAGCGGACGCGTCACCAAAAAAGACATAGTTTCGTTTATCGAATCAGGTGCTGCGCTTCGGCCCCAGGACCTGCTTCGCCGTGACGCTCCTATCGCACCGGCAATACCGGGTCGACCAACTGCTCCGCCAACACCAAAGGTTGATTTCACGCCGCCACCGGTCGCACCGATGGTCGGTGACCGAGTCGAGAAGATGTCAGTGATGCGCAAGAAGATTGCGGAACACATGACATTCTCGAAGCAGACATCGGCGCACGTTACCAGTGTCTATGAAATAGACATGACCAATGTCGCGAGGTTCCGCGACCGCAACAAGGACGAATTCCAAAACCGTTACGGTACAAAGCTGACGTTTATGCCGTTCATCTTTGAAGCGGTCACGAATGCTATAAGGAAATTCCGGATCGTGAACGCGCAGGTTGATGGCGATCAGATCGTGTATAAGGGCGATATCAATCTTGGGATGGCCGTCGCGCTTGATTGGGGATTGATCGTGCCGGTGATCAAGAAAGCCGACACCTTATCGCTTTCCGGTCTTGCTTTGGCGGCAAATGATCTCGCGGACCGGGCAAGGACCAAGAAACTCAATCCTGATGAGGTAAACGGGGGAACCTTTACCATCACCAACCCCGGCGTATTTGGCGGATTGTTCGGCACACCGATCATCAATCAGCCACAGGTAGCGATCCTTTGCGTAGGCACCATCGAAAAGCGGCCCAAGGTCCTTACATCGCCTGACGGAGACGATTATATTGCGATCCGCCAGATGGCCTACTTCGCTCTTACCTACGATCACCGCATTGTTGACGGATCAGACGGGGAGAAATTCCTTGCGTATTTGAAAAACTTTCTGGAGACAACACAGTTTAGCCTCAGCTAGTTAGCGAAAAAAAAAGCTTGGAATTTGTCGCCAACTTGTGTATTCTGGCGATGTTTGCACGAGACTTTCCGTTGAAAAGCATCTTAGACCATGCTGTATTGAAGTGATACAGCACCCAATCATTACACCGATACTGTACGTAAATCAGACAAATCCTTTAATTTGATATTTGTTGGTGATTTTCCGAAATTCGGGAAAAGCCAATAAATCCCGATAAATCATGAAGTTTTCGCCCAGAATGGCTTTTGGCACGAAAGTTGAAAGGTTGAATCGCGTTGACAGCACGCTTGTACGAACCGGACATCTTTTCTAGCGGTGAGTTTAACTTTAGATAGTGCCCATGGCGATGTTTTCCGCAGTGTTAATGTCGCGAAATTTGATTTGGTACGGGCGCCGCAAAACTCCGACTTTGTCGTCAATGCAACGTGGCTTTGGAAGTAATCAATTTTTTGTGAGGAAATCAACTATGTTAAAGAAATTTTCAGTAATGATTCTAGCTCTCTTGATCGGAGCGGTTAGTGTTTTTGCGCAGGACGCGCAAATCCGTAACCTTACAGCGGGCCAGAAATACAAAATTCAGGGCGCTGTTGTTACAAAGGACGATGACAGCACATTCATTCTGCGCGATTCGACAGGTAACGATACAAAGGTTGTGATCTCGCCGGAATCCAGCATCAAGACCAAAGGCGGCTTTTTCGGCGGCGGCGACAAGATCGCGTCTAGCCAGATCGTTCGTGGTCTTTATATGACCGTCGAAGGTCGTGGTGACTCAAGCGGCGCATTGGCGGCGACGAAAGTTCGCTTCGATAAGGACGACTTCAAGGTTGCCCAGTCGATCGATACACGTGTCGGACCAGCTGAACAGCGTTTGACTGTCGCTGAGCAGAACGCACAGCGTCTGTCGGGCCAGATCGATGAGTTAATGGCGATATCAAATGCCGCTCGCGGTGGTGCGAAAGCTGCTCAGGAAACGGCAGATGCTGCCATTGCCGGCGTGAACGCGACTAACCAGCGCATTTCGGCTCTTGACGATTATGTCGTCCAGTCGACCGCGACGGTTAATTTCAAAGTAAACAGTGCGGTTCTCTCGCCTGAAGCAAAGGCTTCGCTCGATCAGCTCGCAACTGCAGCGATGACTCTTAAGGGTTACGTGATCGAAGTTACCGGTTTTGCGTCTGCTGACGGCAGCACCACGAGGAACAAGGTACTTAGTGAACGCCGCGCTCAGGCTGTCAAAGACTATTTGATCGAAACACACAACGTTCCGCTTCGACGCATTGGAACCTCATATGGTTTCGGTGAACTTCAGGCAGTTGCCGACAATGCAACCCTTGAAGGCCGTCAGCAGAATCGTCGCGTTGAGATCAAACTGCTTGTGAGCCGTGGTGTTAATCAGAACGTCGAGGTCCGCCAACAACCGGCCGAGACGACTGAGAATACCAACAACAACTAGTTTGAACTAGTCAGTAAGAGGGTCAGTAAAAGCGATTTTGGTGTAAACCAATTTCGCTTTTCTGCCCTCTAAGTTTTGTAGCCTACTTCGGTCAGCAACGCCAGCCTTCAAACTATTATGCTTTCCTTAGAACTTCGCCGCGTCGTATTCATTTTCCTTCTTGTCTTAGCTACATCCGCATTAAGCTTTGCCCAGACACCGAGTCCAACGGCAACACCAAAGATCTCCGAAGATGACACTGTAGTAAAGGTGAGCTCACGGCTTGTAGTCGTGCCGGTTTCGGTCACTGATGCCTCGGGCCAGCCGGTGCCCGGGCTGAAAATTGATGACTTCAGGATTGCGGAGGAGGGGCGTCAACAAAAACTCGACAGCGTCGGGACCGCAGATAAGGTGCCGCTGGAGATCGTACTGTTGTTCGACGTTTCGGCAAGCACGGACGCGATGTTCAAATTTGAGCAGGACACGGCCGCGGCATTTCTTAAAGACGTAATGCGACCCGAAGATCGAGCTACTATTTTCTCGATTGGTCAGAAATCGCAATTGGTTCAGGGCCGCGATACCGCCGATCAGTCCGTCGCTAGTATTTCTACAATTGCCGCGACAAAAGGAGCCACCGCATTTTTTGACACGATGCGCGATGCAGCGGAGTACCTAAGAAAGAACTCGCCTACTGGGCGGCGAAGAGTGGTAGTTGTAATTTCTGACGGAGAAGATAATTTTAGCGAGGCAGTTCAAAGAGCCTACAGGGAAAAGGAAAGCAAGATCGCAGCTGGTGACGACCCGGATTTCAAGAAAACGGGAAGCATTGTGGCGCAAGCCCAGCAAACGGTGAAAATGCGCGAGCGCGCGAGAGTTTTGAGGGCCCTTCAAAACGCTGACACTGTATTTTATTCGATAAACCCGGCTGGAAGTTCGTATTATCTAAACACCATAAGTGTATTCGGTCAGGAAAACATGCAACAATTCGCGGATCAGACCGGGGGTAGTGCGTTCTTGCCGAAATTTCAACCGATCGACACTAAGGACACTCTGACGAACGTCTCAAATACACGAAAGAATAAGGCGACTCTGGAACTTATCTTTCGCCAACTGGCGAACGAGTTGCGTGCTCAATACCTTGTCCAATACTATTCGGAATCGGAGTTTCCTCTCAACAAGTACGTAAAGCTTGACGTTGGATTGAATAATCGCGGACCGCTTCGACTGCGTGCACGCCAGGGATATTTCGTAAAAGAGTAGATCAGCTACAGACATGAAAAGCCGCCACGGAGCATTAAGGCTTCCGTCGCGGCTTTTGTTGTGGGCTCCCTGATCGCTAGTTTAGATCCTAGTCATTGATGTTTTGTACCGCCATCTTTCCCATGACCATTTCGTTCTGTTTTTTGGGCGTAGCCTGCGGCGTAGGTTTTGCTTTCGGCGTCGGCGTCGGAATTGCGACGGCACCCATCAATGGAATTTGTTTCGGCGTCGGCGTTGCGAAAGGATAGTCGGTGATGTCGCCCATCTCGACACCCTCCTGCCTTGAAAAAGCCGACACGATCATCAATCCGCCGAGCAGGCCCATGATCATCGAGAACACCGCAGTCGCAAACACTCGGGCCCGCTGTTTGACCTTTGCCCAACCCACCGGACAATTCTGCGTTATAACTGTGCCATCCGCCCGGCGGTAGAATCTCACGCATAAACGGCCCTCGGAGTTCTCAAGCAGATCCTGGGCATCTTCCTGCGTCATGCCCGAAAGATTGTAAACATTCAACTTACACTCGCCGCAGAAGCGCTTGCGGTCGTTCCCGAACATCGTGTCCCAATCCGCCTGGCATGGGCTCGCGATCTTGATATTATTCAGTGGACTCTCAAATCTCGGCATAAAAGCTCCGTTCAAAAATAGCATTCAGCGCTTTCGCTGTTGTGACATGAACGGAGCTTACTTTGAGTTCTTGCAAACAAAAATGCTATCTATTGGATCTCAAATTTCGCAAGAATGACAAATCGAAGTTTTATCTGCGAAAAGGAAAATGAATCGTCGCCGTATCAACAACCCCAGAAATGACGCGCAATGAACAATATGGCGATAATGACCGTTTTCATTGTGAGAATCGTCCAGTTTGTTGGGTTGAGCTTTTTATTAGTTGCCCCTTTGACTAGGCCGATGCACGCCGGTACTTGTGCGTGATCGGACGACGCCGTCCGACGCCGATGGCGTTCTTTGAAATTATCAATGTCGGTGGAAGCTGTTGGCGTTTGAATTCGTTGGCGGGGGATTCAACCTTGTTAAGGATAGAATAAACGAGATCGGCGTCGTTGCCGGCAGCGATGATCTCAACGGGAGATGCTTTTTGTTCGAAATAGAGTTTTAGCACCGGATCCATCAATTCATAAGGCGGCAAGCTGTCCTGGTCGAATTGATCAGGAGCGAGCTCGGCTGAGGGTTTCTTGTTGATGATCCTGTTTGGAATTACCTCTCGACCTGCCTTTTCATTTAACCGCCGGGCGATCTGCCAGACCTCCGTTTTCAGGACATCGCCTAGCACGGCCAAACCCCCATTCGTATCACCGTAAAGAGTGCAGTATCCGACGGCCAATTCGCTTTTGTTGCCAGTTGAGAGCAGCAGTCGTCCTTCTGCATTCGATATCGCCATTAGAATTACACCGCGAAGCCGCGACTGCATATTCTCAGCGGCAAGGCTCTCGCCGCCCTTTGTAGGCTTGCTAAGCTGCATCTGCTTCAGCAAAACTTCGAAGGTATCGGAGATGGGCTCGATTCGACTCTGACAACCAAGATTACGGATCAATTCTTCTGAGTCGCTGATGCTGCCTTCGGAAGAGAAAGGCGACGGCATCATTACGCAGAGTAAATTCTCCGGTCCGATCGCTTCAGCTGCCAACGCGGCGACAAGGGTAGAATCGATGCCGCCCGATAAACCGAGAACAGCCTTTGTAAACCCGTTCTTCCGGGAATAATCGCGAATACCCAAAACCAGGGCTTCATGGATCGATTCGATCTCGCCGCCTGTGATGCCGCGCGAATCGGGTTTGCGCACGTCAAGCTCAACAGTCTCGACAAACTCTTCAAACGCCGGAGCCTGCAGAATAATGTCGCCCTCTTCATCCGCGATCAGGCTTGCCCCGTCAAAGATGATCCCATCATTTCCGCCGACGAGATTCACAAATACTATGGGCTTCTTCTGCGCCTTCGCACGGTGCGATACCATTTGGCAGCGAAGCTGGATCTTCCCCTTGTTATACGGCGATGCATTGATCGAAATTAACACCTCAGCACCAAGCGCGATCACCTCGTCAGTGGGATCCGTTTCGTAAAGCCGCTCCTTCCAGAACGTCTTGTCATTCCAGAAATCCTCACAAACCACTACGCCAAGCTTCGTACCGTTAACGTCAAAAAGGCGGCATGTGTTGCCAGGTTCGAAATAGCGCGGATCGTCAAAGACGTCGTATTCTGGCAATAGGACTTTTTCCTCGAAACCAAGGAGCTTGCCGTCGTGAATGACGGCCGCGACGTTAAAAAGGCGCCTGCCATCCTTATCTTCGTTCTTTCGGATCGTGCCGACGATCGCTGTAATGCCTTTTGTCGCGGGAATAATTCTCTTTAGTGGATCGAGCGCGTGATCGATGATATCAGGGTCCTGAAACCAATCTTGCGAGGTGTAGCCATGGGTAGTGACCTCTGGAAAAACAATAAGATCGGAGCCCTGCTGTTTTGCTAGTTCAATTGCGGAGATTATTTTTTTGACGTTTCCTTCGAGGTCGCCGTTGGTGGTGTTGATTTGGCCGATCGTTACTTTCATCTATGAAGCCCGTGATAATCGAAAAATCTTCTCGTTTCACTAGCTTAAGATTTTTGTTCGGTATTCTCAACGGCCTTCTTGATCATGGTCAGTCGATTTCCGCGGTCGTTGTATTTGACCTCGTCCATGATGTTGTAAATGAAAAGCACGCCCCTGCCAGACGTCTTGAAGAGGTTTTCCGGATCGAGAGGATTAGGAATCGAGTCAACGTCAAATCCTTCGCCCTCGTCCTCTATTGTGAATCTTGCTTCGGCTCGGGAAACCTCGGCTGCGATCCGCACTAATTTCTTGACATCGAACTTATTGCCGTGTTTTATCGCGTTAACGAACGCCTCATCAAGGGCGACGAAAAGGTTGGATTGCTCGGCTTTTACAACACCCAACTTTTCGACTCGCTTCATCAGGTAATCCAGAACGATATGCATCAGTGAAATCGCGCTCGGAAGTTCGAACTCAATACTCTCACGCACGGCCTGTACGAATTCCTTAGTATCGACGTGCCTGATCTTATAGTCGAGCACGGTAGCAACAAGGCTCTTTAGCTCGTCTTCGTCGAATTCATCTCGGCGAAAGTTGGTTGCACACAATTTGAAGGCTTTGATGTGTTCGCCAGGTTTGGCGACAAGATCGGAGGGAAGGCAAACGGCCCCGTTTCCGTTGTTGTTGGGTTCGGAGGAGGCATTCCCGACGTCCAGGTCGGTGATAATGAGGTCGTAGGAGCTAATATCCTCGATTGCCAGGGCGTCACGACGACTTTCAACGAACCGGACTTGATGGCCTAAGTGAGTGAAAACCTCATTGAGGGCCTCTGCCAGGTCGTTGTGGTCGTCAATGATCAAAATTCGTCTTTGCATTCGCCCCTGGTCCAGCCAAACGGATTACGAAAATGAAGTACCCGTTGTTGCAAATAATAACCTGAATTGCTACTTATTCCTACACGTGCCTGACGAAATCGAAAAAGTCTACCGCTTTGCGCCGCTCTCACAATATTCGCTGAAACAGCGTGTTTTGATACATTTGGCCGATTGGGCTTTTTACGCGGCGATAAAGGTGATCGGAAGAAGCGTTCGGTTCGAGACCGAGGGAATGGAACACCTAAGATCGATCGAAAGTGCCGGGAAACTGCCTATATATGCGGTCTGGCATGACCGGATCTTCCTCGGAGCCTCTTATCTCAAAGGACGAGGGATAGTTTTCCTGACGTCGCAGAGTTTCGATGGCGAATACATCGCAAGATTCTTGCAGCGTTTTGGCTATGGTGTTATCCGTGGTTCGTCCACCCGAGGGGGTGCGCGAGGATTGGTAGAAATGATCCGTGGAATGGACCGTGGTCTGCCGATGGGTTTTACTGTCGATGGGCCAAAGGGTCCTCGCTACGAGGTGAAATCCGGCGTCGTCCTTCTAGCCAAAAAGTCTGGTAATCCTATACTGCCGTTCATCGTTCATCCAAAAAAATATTGGACGCTTAATAGCTGGGACAAATTGCATATACCCCGCCCGTTCACCCAGGCATTGATGATGTTTGGAAATCCTATCTATGTTGGAGCTCAAGTCTCGGTCGACATGATCGAAGCGAAGAGAGTCGAAGTGCAAAATGAGCTCGACCGGCTAGTAAAACTCGCAAAGGAATGGCGCGGGGAAGATTAAGCGATCTGAATTTCACTCCCCGACTCAAGGAAACTCAAAGAAAAAAGGACAAAACTTATCCAGATCGCATCCGCGAGGAAAAGGTGCCCAAGCTGCATGACTATCGGTGCCAGCATCAACAATGTGGCAGCACCAAATATAACCTGTGCAAGCACAAGCAGCGACAAAATACCGGACCAACGAGCGACAGCGTGGTTGTTACCCGACTTGGCTTTGAGCCAGCCCGTTGAGAACACCAGGAACACGCCTACAGTTATAGACAGTATCGGGTGTACCAGTCTCAATTTAAGCAGAGCGTTCGACGTTGGGGAAAAGTCTTTTGCCAATCCCTCGGCAAGGGTGGCCGAGGGGAAAATCATACTGCTCAGAGCTGCGATAGACCCGCTTATTCCAACGGCGAGGATCAATACGAAACCTCCCGCCAGCACCGCACGGTGTGTCGAGGGTATTCGAAGATTCAGCCTTCGTCCGCCGCTTGCGATCCATGCGGTCATTGTCAGGAACGCCAGGAGGATCAATGTGTTCACAAGATGGGCGGCCATCCAGAACGGACGCTCGGGAGTGAGATTCTCAGCAGTATTCCCCGTAAGGACCAAACCGGCCCCAAGAATGCCCTCGATTATGACGAAAAGCAACGAAACACCGGACATCTTAACAACACGGCCAGTCACGTCCGTTCGATTTCGATACCAGATTGCAACAGCCCAAACGAGTAAGGCGATCAGAAAAACACCTGCAAGCGAACTTGTTATCCGGTGTGAAAATTCAATGATGGTTTTTAGCTGGGGAGCGGAGGGAATAACTTCACCCTGGCAGGTTAGCCAATGCTGTCCGCAGCCGTCGCCCGACTTTGAGGCACGCAGGAAAACGCCCCACAGAATCACAAGGATATTGTATCCAAGCACAAACCACGCAAACCTTGCGAAACGAGAATGCCCTGACCGCTCTTCCATTCAAATAATACCGACCCTCGAAAGTCTAAATTAGCACCGAACCTTAAATCCCGGAAATGCGATAAAATAAGTGCCGCTGATCGCGCCGAATGAATTCCAGGTCCCCTTATGAAGAAGGAACGAATCGACAAGCTGCTTTTCGAACGAGGCCTGGCCGAATCCCGGTCGAAGGCCCAGGCTCTTATAATGTCCGGCGTTGTACTTGTTGATGAAAAGCGGGTTGAGAAACCATCCGAAGCATTCCCGTCCGAATCTGCCATTCGGATCAAGGGGGAATCGCCCGAGACCAAATATGTCAGCCGCGGCGGCCTCAAGCTTGAAAGGGCCCTGAGTTCATTTCATATATGCCCAGACGCATATATATGTCTCGACATCGGCTCTTCTACGGGCGGTTTTACCGATTGTCTTCTAAAACACGGGGCTGCCCGGGTGATCGCGGTCGATTCGGGTACGAACCAGATGGTGTGGACACTTCGGAGTGACCACAGGGTTGAAGTTCGGGAGAATACCAATGCCCGCAATCTGACGCCCGACGATTTTGGCGAACGATTCGACCTTGTCGTCATAGACGTCTCGTTTATCTCAGTGAAAAAGATACTCCCCAAAATTGTTCTGCTTCTTAAAGACAACGGTAGAATCGTCACCTTGATCAAACCTCAATTCGAGGTCGGCAGAGGTGAGGTCGGCAAAGGCGGAATTGTTCGTGAGCCGGAAAAGCATATTAGGGTAATAGAGAAGATCAACGATTGCGCCCATGACCTTGGGCTGAAGGTTGTCGGAGTTATCGACTCGCCGATTCTCGGAGCCGCTGGAAATAAAGAATTCCTGGCATTGTATGAGCACAGCAATTGACGAAAATAAGGAAATTGAACAGCCTGAAACATTTGTGGAAGGTAAGGACTATTATTTCGAGGACGGAATGATGGTGCTAACCGCACGGTTTCTGATGAACCGAGGTTATTGCTGTAACAATGGGTGCCGCCACTGTCCATTTCCGTCTGAGAAAACGGATCAAAGCAAATAGACTTCGATCTCGTTTGAATAACTCTCTTCGTCCATATTCTCGTCCGCTATTTCTATGTCGAGGTCGCTGAAGACCGTAGGTTCAGAGGTCGCCTTTCCGGCCGACGGTCGGCCGGTGAGATTGCCAACCCAATCCAGAGCATCATCCAATGACCTCGATGCAAAATGATTTGCCGGTCGAGAGATATGATAATAGATCCACTTACCGTCTCGCCGCGTTTCGACCAACCCAGCGAGACGAAGGTAGGCAAGATGGCGTGAGATCTTCGGCTGGCTTTGCTGAAGTTCGTCGGAAAGATATCCGACCGAAACCTCGCCATCACGCATCAGGCTCAAAAGCCGGAGCCGTGTGCCATCCGAAAGGGACAGATAGAATTCTTCCAATTGGGAAAGGGATCGATCGCTCATACTAAATGCTCCTAACAATTTTACGGCGCTCTTCTCAGTCATATTACGCCATGCGTATATGATTCGCAAGCGGCTCGGTCGACGATCTTTCTTTTGAAGTATGAACAGCCGTGGTAAAATAGCTGGCGGTATCATTATCAATCGCAAATAATTACATATGCGGTACTGCATATATTATTACGAATGACCCATATAATTGCATTCGACCAAGGCACAACCAGCAGTCGATCTATTGTCTTTGACCATACTGGAACTATTGTTTCGATTGGACAGCAGGAACTT
>Ga0268264_10005556_pt1 | contig 10685 bp, 8 predicted proteins | sample KBSSwiS32_FD_190357 | JGI IMG/M metagenome (GOLD analysis project Ga0268264, IMG submission 190357) | Switchgrass rhizosphere microbial communities from Kellogg Biological Station, Michigan, USA - KBS Switchgrass S3-2 (SPAdes) (version 2) | ecosystem: Host-associated > Plants > Roots >... | reverse complement strand
GTTCCGGTTTGCCGGCCTGGCCGAAGGTAAAACCTGCCGCCAGCATGATGAACAATGCAGCGACCAACACAAACCGTATGTTTCTGACGGTCATCTTCTGAATTTTCAATAAGTTCATATCTCGGATGATTAAGGTAGTAAAAAAGTTCGTTTACGTAAGCCGTTGCCTTTCCGAAACGCTACGCCCGCGCACGATATCGTATCGAGTCGCCCGAGCCATGCGCCCGCCCGCGTCGCCAAATTTCCTTTACTAGAACGTCTTCGGACCACATTTTTGCGGAATTTTAGCATAGAATGGCGATTGGCAGTGAAGGACTTTTTAACAAACAACTTTTGGCACAAAAAATGCTTCTTACCGCATGGGACATCTGTGCCCCGAGGCCTTTTTCCAAGGAGATCAGTCATGAAACGATTTAGGAATTTATTTGTAGGTATTATTGCCTTAACTCTTGTAGTGGTTGGAGTTTCGGTCACGGCTGAAGCTCAGAGGAAGAACGAGCGGGAAATTCGCGATGTCGTCCGAAGCCTTAATTCTAAAATAGACGATTTTCAAGCGGGCCTCAGTTATCAGCTCCGCAGCAGCTCCGCTGACCAGCAGGAGATCGATGACATTCAAGCCGATATAAAGGTCCTTCAGGAGGGCGTCAACAACTTTCAGACAAATCTCGACCAGCATCGCGAGAACAAGGACGATGTGACGGATATCATCGACTCGGCCACCTCCATCAACAGCTTTCTTGACGAAAACAAGCAGAATGGCCGGATCGATAGCGATTGGGCAGAAGTGCGGACGCTGATCGGACGGCTTTCGTCCAATTACGGCATTACGCCTGATTGGGACGGGGGCGGTATGAGTTCGTCACCCGCAAACCCGGCTGACAATGAGCCTTCTGACAATAATTACCCTGCCAATGATCGCAATAGCAGCAGCGGGCGACGTGCTCCGGACAACAGCGGGCGGCCTGTCCTCTCGACTCCGGCCCGCAGCATTTCTTCAAGATCTGGTCTGACCGGTACATACAGACTTGACCCCTCACGCAGCGAGAGCACCGACCAGATAATCGCTGAGGCCAACGTCGGCCAGGCAGATCGACAGGACCTCCAGAACAAGCTCGAGGCTCCGCAAGAACTTGCATTGGACGTTAGTGGAAATCGCGTGATGCTCGCATCCTCTAAATCGGGACCGATCACCGTAATTGCCGACGGACGTGAGAAAAGCGACCAGGACGCAAGCGGAAAGACGATCCGCGTACGAGCAACACTTAAGGGCGATGAGCTCACGGTATCGAGCCTCGGCGGCGAGAGCGATTACACGATAACCTTCGTTTCCCAGGATAACGGCCGCAGCATGAAGGTAACCCGGCGTATCACGACCGATTACCTCAATCAAACCGTCTTCGCCGACAGCGTTTACACAAAAACCGACACGGTCGCCGGCCTCGGGATCAAAGGCGGCCAGGTAAACGATACCGGAGACACCGGCGCATATTCGAGCAACGACCCGAATGATCGCGGCGGCAACTATGGCAACACGCCAACCGTCTCGCAGGCCCGCTCCGGCGATTTTATCGTGCCTAACGGCACTGTCGTAACCGGCCTTCTCGAAAATACGATCGACACGAAAATTTCGCAGAACAACGACCGGTTTAAGTTAACCGTGCAGTCCCCGATGGACCTCCGCGGAGCTGTCATCGAAGGCTATGTAACCGGCGTCGGCCGTTCCGGCCGCGTCTCCGGCAGCTCGAACGTAACCTTCAACTTCGAAACCATCACCCTTCGAAACGGCCAAAAATATGACTTCGCGGGCGAACTCCAGGGCATCAAAGACCAAAACGGCAAAACCGTAAAAGTCGACACCGAAGGCACCGCCAAAGGCGACAGCCAAACCAGGCAAACCGCAACACGCGGGGGCATTGGAGCGGGCGCGGGCGCTATTATCGGAGCAATAATCGGTGGAGGTAAAGGTGCGGTTCTCGGAGCGGTAATTGGAGGAGGCGCTGGAGCGGGTTCTGTGATCGCGCAAGGCCGCGACGATATTCAGTTAATGAAGGGTTCGACAATAACGGTGCAGGCCTCGTCGCCAATCAAAGATAATCAGCCGAGAGATAACTAAACGGTTAGGCGAGAAACACGACCCCGGTGAGGGTGTACCAAGAACTAAATAATGGTCGGTCAATCGAAAGATTGCCCGGCCATTTCTTTTTGTCTATCATCTTTTGTCAGCGAAAGTAATGTTGATCAAAGAACTTACCGAAGAGATCGAACTGTATCGTGACCGCAAGTGGCGTCGTGAAGAATCGCTGCGCATCGATACGCCAGAAGATGCAGAGACTATGGTCGAGGACCTCGGATTCTGCCTCGGGATGACAGATCAGAAGAAACGCATGCCATCTCTCTATATTGCTGTTTGCGGCCGCCGCGATGCTCATATGCCGCGCAACGTGCAAAAGGATCCGGAAGCGAGCCGAACGTGGATACTGAAAGATGAAGTGATCGCTCGCGGAAAGGTTTACTACGCAAAGCTGGTCAAAGGGCATTCGATGTTTCTTGCACCGAGGATGATCCCCGTTTTCAATTCACTTTGGGGATGCTCAAAAAAAGGTGAGAGCGGAATACTGTCGACCGACGCACAGAAAGTCCTCAAAGTCTTGCGCAAGGAATGGGAAATGGCTACAAGCGATCTACGCGAAGCGTGCAGGTTCACGGATAAAAAGGATCTTACGCGCGCCATCGACGAACTGCAGCGACGAATGAAGGTAGTGCCGCAGGAAGTTTTATACATTCCCAAATTTACATACATCTGGACGCTGGCCGAAGCGCGTTTTCCGAAGCAGATACAAATTAAAATGAAGCGCGAGGACGCGGTCCGCGAACTTGCTCGGTGCTATCTACAAATGTGTGGAATGACGCTGCTCGGCGAACTCTCGGGCAAATTCGGCTTCCAACGTTGGGAATCTGGTAAGGCGAATCACGAACTTGTCGATGAAGGCTTTGCGGAGAGATTGGCGACCGGTATTTACAAACTTGCCAACTGACAAAACTCTTGCTGAATAGTCGACCACCGACTAAAATGGATTCGGCGACTATAGCGACGTCATCGGTATCTTCCTTATCGTTTCATGTCTTGACCAGCACAAGGATCAAATTTTCAATCCAATTTTTCCCTTCAATAAGATAAGAATCATAGAACAGAGTGCTCATTTGTGACTGCAGATAGAAAAAAAATCCTCGTCGGCATCAGTGTGGGGCTGGGTGGTTGTGCATTGGAACTCATCACGCAAATTAAATCTGACTCACTTTTCTTAGCACTGATAAGTTCATTGTGGCTAATTCTGCATTTCCCGCTTGGCTTGATTCTCGTCGTCCTGAATCCTCCTCTATATTTGGAAGCTTTTAGCATGTATCTAGGCGTTTTTGTTCAATGGTTCCTAATTGGTCTGTTCGGATACAGGATCTATAAAAGAAGGGATTTGAAGCGTCCTAATTTGTCTTAGCGTGGTGCACCAACTCACGGACAATTAAGTGCGATCTCCTTTCTATTTCATCGTCATCAAGCTCGCAAAGATCTCTATTCCATCCCACAAGTTCTGCAAGCGAATATTCTCATTTTCTGCGTGCTGGTTGTTGTCGTAATTTGCGATCGGAACTGTGATGGTCGGAATATTCAAAGTGTCGCTGATTATAGCCAGTGGCAGGCTGCCGCCGAGCGTTGGCATTCGTACGATCGGCTCATTTGATGCCGCTTGAACGGCTGCGATAACGCTCAAGGATATCGGCAGGTCCATACGCGTGCGTTGGGCATTGTACCCGCCGGACCTGACGGTAAACTTTGCGATGAACGGATAACTTAGGCGCTCCGAAGGCGTTGGGTCACGGTCGATCACATAAAAGCCCTGCGATTCAATATATCGTCGAAGTTTTTCGACTTGTCTTGCATGATCGTTTCCCTTGACGAGGCGCAGATCAAGGACCGCACTTGCCGATGCTGGAATTACGTTTCGGGCGAGATCACCTACATCGCCGCTTTTGATCCCATTGATATTCAATGATGGTTGGTTGATCAGCTCAAGCAGGCTTTTTCCGCCGCCCTCGGTGTATGATATGCCGAGTTGCCGCTTAAGCTCATCGTCATATTTGGGAGCCTCGCCTATCGCTCTCTTTTCTACCGGCCCAAGAGGTTCGACGTCATCATTCCATCCCTTGATCGTGATGTTGCCGCGATCGTCTTTCATCGATGCAAGCAGTCTGGCAAGCGTTAGTGCAGGATTAGGAGACCAGTTGCCGTAATGTCCGCTATGCAGCGGCCGGTTAGCACCATAAACCGTTAGATCGACATTAACGTCACCGCGAACGCCAAATACTACTTCCTTTTTGCCAGACTGATGGACCGGCCCATCGCAAACGATAAAAGCGTCCGCCTTTAAAAGCTCTTTGTTTTTCGAAATGATCTCGCCGAGATGGACAGAGCCCGCTTCCTCCTCGCCTTCGAACAAGAATTTGATATTGACGGTCGGCTTGATCTGCCTTGCCCGTAAGGCTTCAAGAGCTTTGAGGATCGCAAAGACACCAGCCTTGTCGTCCGAAGCCGAACGCGCGTAGAGGCGCCATTCGGGATCGATCTTTTCACCCACAGCTGGGAATGGTATCTGCCTTCCGTCCTTTTCCATGGGAGCTGAGAACAAGACGGGTTTCCAGGGTTCTATACCGGTCCATTGTTTAGGGTCCGTCGGCTGACCGTCATAATGTGCGTAGAAGATCAGAGTTGGCGCCGCCCCGGGCGTAAGCCATTCGCCATAAACGACCGGCGGGGCTTTTGGATCGGCCGCTGCAAGCAGCCGTGGATTCAGGCCGCCTTTCTTCATTAATCCAACAATATAATCGGCATTGCGATACATGTTCGGCGTATCCGAGGCGACATTCGGGATCGCGAGCATTTCGATGAATTCGGTAAGGAATTGTCGCTCGTTTGCCGTTCGATATTCACGGATGGAACTTGTTACAGGGCTCTGCCCGATGACATAGCCGCAGGCAGTGATCAACAAGAGAATGAACAACAAGATCCGTTTCATATTTGATTTCATTTCGAGCACCTTAATAAAAATATTCCCGCAATTCAAACTAAATTGCGGGACAGGCAGTTAAGAGCACGCGCAATATCGCAAACTCAATTGCGCCTACCGCTCTCGGTTCGAATCTCCAAAACCGGTTTCCAACCTGCCAACACAAACTCAGGTCGGCCGTAGTCGGCGATGAGCTTTGCATCTTTGACCTTATCGAGCTGTCGGGACCAAGGAACGCGTTTGCTTACATCGACGGATGAACCGTCCGGGTTGTGGCTTTTGTATTCCCAGAAATGAACGTTGCCGCCCTTATCGGCGTCGCTCCATCCTTCCGGAGCGATGTTGGTGAGTGTTGTGTTGAGCAAAACGACCTCGGCAAATGGGTAGGTGAATGATTCGTTTTTCGGGGAACGGGCGATTGTCGTCGGAGCGTCGGTCCCGATAAAAGTGCTGTCCTTGAAAACGTTTCCGTGCACATCTTTCGGATTACGCGGCCACATAAACACGCTTCTCGATTTGATCGTACATCGATCGCAGAACAGCGTGCCGCGGCCAAGGATCGTATCGCCGGACCCTTGAATCGTACTGTCAACCAAGTAGATGCGCCCATTTGCCTGAAGAGCGTCCCCAAAACCTATCACGGTTACATGCGAGAGAATATTTCGATCGCCGGTGATCAGCAGTCCCTCGGCCTGACCCGGCGCCGTTGTCTGCAGTGTCATGTTGACGATATGAATGTCGTTACAATTATCGACAGCGAAGGCGGCACGGCGTGAGGGAAAAGTGCCGGGCTCAGGGTTGGTCCGGATGTTTGCAGGATGAGGGTTGAAGACCTCGTTATTGGCGTAACGAAGAACGGTCTTGTCCTCACTTTCACCGACAAGCGTTACGTTGTCCTTATTGCGAAAATAGACGATCTCCTCGTATAGTCCATTGCGAATGGTGATAGTAATGCGCCTCTTGGAATGATCAGGAACGAAATCCATAGCACCTTGAACTGTATTGAAATCGCCGCTGCCGTCGGCGTTGACCACAAGATGCGTCGCATTGGGACGCGGCACCTTTGATAACGGCTTGGTCGTGAACGTCCATGCCTTGCCGCTAATGCCTGCGAAATCGGAATTTGAAAATACCTCGCGATCGATCTGGACATAATATGTTTTACCGTATTGAAGCAGGTCATTATGCGGATGGATCGTTGCGGTGTTCTCGTTAGCCGTGATCGGATAAAAATGAAATCCGTCGGTGAATCCGCCTATGATCGTGAGTTGATATGCGTTCGAGGTCGGCACGGCGCCGGCCGATGGAGTTCCCGGTTTCGTGTTCGCGTTCGTCGGCCGCGAGCTGCGTTCATACGGGTAAGGAAAGGCCAGGTAATTCTTTGCTCTTATGGCTGGATCGACGGGCTTTGTCGGACCCGGCGGAATGCTCATGTCGAGCGTGTCGACAAGACGATCGTTTGCAGCGTCGAAGATTCGGATCTTTCCTGACGAACCGACAAGAGGTGCCTCCTTAAACGCCAGTTTGAGCTGTACATCCGGATTGACCAGTAAAGCCCTATCTGCAGGAAACAAAACTTGGGAAGTCGCGGAGATCGAGGCGGACAAAAAGATCAAACCGACGACGACCTTTACGACGAAGGAGGACGTTTCCCAATTCATATCAAGTAGTTTTGTGCTTGGTAAGAAAGATATGAGTTGCCCTTTCTCCGGCTACCCATCGTTCGACCTGGTAGCCAATTTCGCGAAGATCAAGGCCGGTGAATAGCGGTTCGCCTTTACCCAAAAGAACAGGCCGCAGCGCGATATGAAGTTCGTCGATGAGGCATTCGGCAAGATATTGGCGAATCGTCGCCGGGCCTCCGCCGATACGCACATCAAGATCCCCAGCCGCCGCCTTTGCCTGCTCGAGTGCCGAGTGAATCCCGTCGGTCACGAAGCGGAACGTGGTTCCGCCTTTCATCTCGATCAGATCACGAGCATGGTGCGTTAGAACGAATGTGGGCACGTGATACGGCGGTTCGTCGCCCCACCAGCCTTTCCAGGTATCGTCGGGCCACGGACCCCGAACGGGACCGAACATATTTCGGCCGAGGATCCATGCGCCTTTGCCTGACATACTGTCAGCCGCAAAACCGTCATCGATCCCAGTCTCACCGCCCTCACCGCCGTGTTGCTCGATGAAGGTCTTTGTCGGAAAGAACCATTCCATCAACTCCGGACCGCGCACGCCGAGCGGATTCTCAAGGGACTGTTGTGTGCCCGCGGCAAAACCGTCAAGTGATACGCCGATACTTTGAACTACGACTTTCCCCATACTGTTCCCGATACCCAATTGGAAGCGTCCGGCAACCGCGTTGTACTCAAATCTATGCCCGTGCGAAAATCGGTTTCTTCCATCCTAACTCCACAAAGATCGACATCACGGAGGACGGTCTGCCACCCTTCGGGAGCCTCCGGGCCATAAAAGACAAGATTCTGAAATACGCCGGTTAACCTACACTTTATAAACTCAGTATTCCACAGTTGGACGTTTACGAAGCTGCACTCGATAAACTGGCAGTCTTCGAAACGGGAAGGCCCTCCAAGATAGGTGTGTTGCGCCCAAAAACGGCACTTTTCGAATTTGCACCTCGAAAATTCCGTTCCTTTCGAGAAGGAAGTGCGACGAAACTTGCAGTCATTCCAATTGCAATCCGTGAATCGACTCCCCCACCACCGGACATCTTCATAGAAGACTCGGTCAAAAAGTTGATCTCGGAGGTCAAGTCGCTCGAAGATCGTATCGGTTACTCGTTGATATGCACGCGACATTAATCTATTCCGAGAACTGGTTTGGACGACGCAGCAGCTGGCAATATTCGGATCAGTATTTCAGCAACTCTTGCACAGCCTTTTCGACATCATCCGACTGCGGAAGAATGAAATCTTCAAGCTGCGGGGCGTAGCCGACGAAGGTGTCGGTAGCGCCGACGCGTCGGACTGGGGCGTCGAGAAATTCGAAAAGCTCGTTTGAAATGCGGGCGGCGATCTCGGCTCCGTAACCGTACGAGATGGGATCTTCATGAGCCACAATGACGCGCGACGTTTTCTTGACAGATTCGGCGATCGCATCCCAATCGTAAGGAACGAGCGTGCGAAGGTCGATCAGGTCGACCGAGATTCCTTGCTGCTCAAGCCGCTTTGCCGCTTGATTCGAGCGCTCTACAAGCGCGCCGAAGGTAACTATGGTTACATCGTTCCCCTCGCGCACTTTTCTCGCCTTTCCGAACGGGATCAGGAACTCGTTCGAGGGATATTGAGATTTGTTGTAGACCTGTCGGTAGAGGTGTTTGTGTTCCAGAAACAGAACGGGATCGTCGCAGCGAATTGCTGTTCGCAATAACCCATTTGCGTCGAGAGCTGTTGACGGATAGACGATCATCAATCCCGGTGTGTGTGCAAATAGCGTCGTACCCGATTGCGAGTGATAGACCGCACCGCCTTTCAGGTAACCACCGACGGGAACACGAATCACCATCGGGCATTTTGCGTCACCATCCGAACGCCAACGCGTGACCGCGACCTCATTTCTAATCTGGTGAAAGGCAGGGAAAATGTAATCGAAGAATTGGATCTCGACGACCGGCTTCAAACCGCGGAGAGACATCCCATAAGCACGTCCGACGATGTTTGCCTCGGCCAAGGGAGAATTAAAAACACGCGCCGAACCGAATTTACGCTGCAGATTTGCGGTAACTTTAAATACGCCGCCTTTTCCTTTGACCTGATCGAGGTATTCTTCGCGTGAACAATCGGCGACGTCTTCACCGAAGACGACAATGCGCGGATCGCGCTCCATTTCCTCGTGCATACACCGGTTTATCAGATCGACCATTGTGCCGGCATTGCCGGAAAGTTCGGCCCCGTCTTCGGTGTCGAAAAGATTTCGATCCGTGGGATCGATATCGGGTGAGAAGACATTTCTGAGCGCCGTTTCCGGCGCGGGCTGCGGCGTTTCGATCGCTATGTCGGCTGCCTTGTTTACCTCGTCATCAACCTCTTTGCGCAAGGCTTCGAGCTGTTCGGAAGACGCGATGCCCTGCGTCATCAGAAACTCGGCGTAATTCTTGATCGGATCGGTCAAGGCGTCAGCCTGGCGCTCCTCTTCGGGGCGATAGAGTTTCTCGTCGTCAGACAGCGAATGCGAATACGGCCGGATGACCTTTGCGTGAATGAACGCGGGCCCCTTTCGGGCGCGGCAGTAATCCGTCGCCTTTTTAAAAGCTTCGTATGACGCAAGCGGATCGGTGCCGTCGACCTTTTGAATAAAGAGTTCTGGAAAACCGGAAACCAATTTCGAGATGTCGCCGCCGGCTGTGTTGACCTCGACCGGAACCGATATGGCGTAGCCGTTGTCTTCTACTAAAAATATTACCGGCAGCTTTAAGTTACAGGCGCTGTTTAGTGCCTCCCACCATTCGCCTTCGCTGGTGCTGCCGTCGCCGACAGACATATAGACAACCTCATCACCTTTGAAACCTGTAACCTTGTCCTGCAGGTCTTTTACCATCGAAGCTCGAACACCTGCCTCAGCCGCTCCGACCGAATGCAGCGATTGCGAGCCAGTGCATGATGATTGTGATGGAACATTCAGCTTGACGCTTCCCCAATGTGACGGCATCTGTCGTCCGTGCGAATTGGGATCGACCTCGGCACCAACGGCGGACCAGAGCATCTCCTGAGCAGTCATTCCCAGTCCGAGCATCAAGGCCCTGTCGCGATAGTACGGAAAAAACCAATCGTAAGCGGGCTTTAACGCGAGAGCGGCCGCCGCAAGAATGGCTTCGTGGCCGGCACCTGAGATCTGGAAAAAGATCTTGTTCTGGCCCTTGAGCTGGATCTCTTTGTCATCGATCCGCCGCGACATATACATCGTCCTATACAGTCCGATGAGAGTCTTTTCATCAAGCCCGTGACGATCTGTCGATTTGAGGACGCTTGAAACCGTCGCCGTCGAGGTTTCAGCTTTGGCAGTTTCCTGCATTTTATTGTCGGGACTAAAACCGTCGGCCTCGGTGGTTTTGGCCGTCTCGGCCAAGATCTCTTTGTCCTGCCCACCGCCAGGCACTCGCTTATCGACTCTCTCTGGTGAAGTTGCCATCTAATGAATCCATTTAATAAGTATTTTTTATGTACGAGTAACTTTTAAAGATACCAAAGATGCGAAAATCGGGCAATTTTTGGGGGTTTGGGATTCCAGGGCCAGGTTGAAAATCGTGGAATATCGCCGTCGCATTTATGACGTTTTTTTCGTTAATGACGATTTCTCGCGATTTTTTCGCGCGTTTTTGCCTCTTCTTCACGTGAATCCAGACCTTTTTCACGTGAAGTTAAGAGTTTTTCACGTGAACTTAGACCTTTTTCACGTGAACTTAGACCTTTTTCACGTGAACTTAGACCTTTTTCACGTGAATCTAGACCTTTTTCACGTGAATCTAGACCTTTTTCACGTGAATCTAGCAGTTTTTCACGTGAATCTAGCAGTTTTTCACGTGAATCTGGCTTACTTTCACGTGAAACTAAGAGTTTTTCACGTGAAAGAGAGGCGTTTTCGTGCGAATTTGCGGCGATCTTGCGGTTTTTT
>Ga0268264_10005554_pt1 | contig 10686 bp, 12 predicted proteins | sample KBSSwiS32_FD_190357 | JGI IMG/M metagenome (GOLD analysis project Ga0268264, IMG submission 190357) | Switchgrass rhizosphere microbial communities from Kellogg Biological Station, Michigan, USA - KBS Switchgrass S3-2 (SPAdes) (version 2) | ecosystem: Host-associated > Plants > Roots >... | reverse complement strand
CTGCGCGATCGCATCGATCTGACCGCCGACCTGCCGGCGGTGCCGCTGACGGCGCTGACCTTCGACGCCAGCGGCGAGGCGACGACGGCGGAGGTGCGGGCCAGGGTCGCCGCCGCCCGCGACCGCCAGGCGTACCGCTACGCCAGCCGAGGGATCGACGTCCGCGTCAATGGCGCCCTGGCGGGTCGGGACATCCGGCGTCACGCCGCCCTGACGCCAGGAGCCGACAAGCTTGCGGCGAGGCGAACCCAAGTTTTCAAGCTTGCCGTCGGCTTCGATTCCGACAGCCTTGCCGGTTGTATCCTTCGATTCCGCATCAAGACGAACCGTCCAGGTGGAGTAATCGACAAAAACGTTCAGAGGAACGGAGTCCGGACCTGGATTCATGACGCCCGTAACCTTATCGCCATCCCAGTTCATGACAAGCGTGATGTGATTTCGAGGTCCATTGCCCGATCCCCAATCGCCGGTCCACGTACCGGAAAGGGGATGGCCTTCCTGCGCGAACGACGAGATCGCGACGGCAAGGCAAACGAACAGGACTCGTTTCCACATGGAATTCTCGCCTCCAGAAATCGAACGCTGGTGGAATTATCGCGAAGCTTAGCACAACAGCCCAGGACGACGTTGACGGACTGGCTTTGCCGAGTCACGATTAACACCTCGATGGACTACGACAAGACGGAAATCGCGGCGACATACAACCAGGCGCGCGACCATGGCCCGGAGTTTCTACGGCAATGGATGGACATTGTAGACGCGAATGTCGAGAGCAAGAGCGTTCGAACCATACTCGATCTCGGCTGCGGGACGGGGCGGTTCACTGAAGGCCTGGCCGGCCGCTTTAACGCCACGGTAGTGGGAGTAGACCCGTCGCACAAAATGTTGGCGGAAGCACGCAGTCAACAGACTCATCCGCGAGTCTTCTATACTCGCGGTTCGGGTGAATTTCTTCCTCTGAAGACAAACTCCGTCGACGTCGTGTTCATGTCGATGGTATTTCATCACTTCACGGATGCGCCCGCAGTGGCGCAGGAATGCAATCGTGTGTTACGACCTGGAGGCCGTCTTTGCTTGCGCACAGGCAGCCGCGAAAAGATTCCCGCCTACCCTTATGTGCCCTACTTTCCCGGCAGCGTTCGTATTCTTGAACAGCAACTCCCCTCGATCCGATTTCAATGCAAGGTCTTCGAAGGTGCCTCCTTCAAGGTCCTGTTCGCAGGAGAGGTGACGCAGCAGATCGCGGCTAATTTCACGGCATATGCGGACAAAGTCGCCCTGAGGGCCGATTCGGTCCTGGTGAGGCTTGAGGATAAGGAGTTCGATGCGGGAATGGCCATGCTTCGCGCTCAGAAGCCTCCCGGTCCAGTCGTCGAACCGATCGACTTCGTCGTGTTTGCTAAATAGGGCCACTAGACCTGTCCGAAAGCGTCCTGCCGTTGCCGATTACGTTGGATCGCCCGCGCAAGAATTCCTACAACGAGCAGGTTTATGGCGAGAAGCGCGAGTTTGATGACGGAAAAGCCCAGAACCAGCTCGTAAACTTCCACGGGAAGATAGATGGCGCCGGAAAGGACACCGAACCATTCCGCCCAACCACGTTCGTGCCACAGCCCGTAGGCCTCAATGAATCGAACGGTAGAGTACACAAGGGCGCCTGCGGCAAGTATCCAGAGCTTCGTGCTGTTCAGCGACATCACGGCTTCCAGGAAAATTCGGGGGTAATGACTCGCAGGATTGAGATGAACGTGTCGGACGATTTCGTCCGCGATGTCCTGCGCATTCTTGTGGACGAGCGAGATGGCGCCAGCCGCGGCAAGTACGACGACGGCACCCTTCAAAGCTTCTATAATTGCAATCGTCTTGAGCCCGGTGGCTGAGGAATTCATTAAGATGCGAAACGTTCCATCGTGAAATCGATCAGGGCCTTCGTGCCGAACTCGGCGAAGTCTGCGGAATATGCTTCTCGAGCATCTGCCGCCGGACTACACCGCCGTAAACGTTGCCCTCTATGTCGACACCCACACCCTCGGCGCCGCTGTGCTCCGTTGTCGTGGATTCCATATCTTCGATAAAGTACTTCACGGATCCGTCCTTGGCGCTCCCAATGCGAATCCCCTTTTTCCAGCCGGGTTGATCCGGCCCCCACGACTCCGAATCTGCAACGTAGATCGTGTCGTCACGAGTAATCGCGATACCGCTCGGCCGTCCAAATTGGCGCCATGTGCCAAGCAGACGTCCGTCCTGATCGAAGATTTGAATACGATTGTTGTTTCGGTCGCCTACAAAAAGACGACCCTGCGAATCGATGGCAATCGTATGCGGTGAGTCCAATTCGTTGGGGCCGGTTCCCTTCCTGCCCCACGACTTGATGAACTTTCCATCTTTCGAAAACTTAGAAATTCGATCGTTTCCTGCCGTTCCGCCGGAATGGCCTTCAGTGACGAAGATATCGCCATTCGCTGCAACCCCAACATCGGTGGGCTCATCGAAAAGACCGGGCTCTGCGCTGGCAACACCGGGCTTGCCGAGGGTCATCAGAATTTTTCCGTCAGGATCAAATTTGAATACCTGGTAGCCCTTTCCGTTTTGTATCTGCGCATCCGTAACCCAAAGATTCCCCTGTGCATCGACGGTAGCACCGTGCGGAAACACAAACAAACCAGAGCCCCAACTCTTCAGAAGCTTGCCCGACTTGTCGAATTTGAGTATTGGCGGCTCGGTCCTTCCCGCACACGAGTTGCCGGAACATCGGTGAATGACGTAAACACCTCCGTCGCGAGCCATCTCGATCGCTGTCACCGCCGCCCAGGGAGCGCCGCCGGGAGGTTGTGCCCAATCCCGCACGGTCCGATAGGGATTGGGCAAGTCATTAAGCGGCGGGGTATCTGTTTGCGAATACGAAACTCCCGCAAAAGCCAGCAATGCAACAAGGGTCACCCGCGTCATCAGTTGCATGAAAGACTCCTTTTCGTCAGGAGCAAAGGAGGCTTCATTCTATCATGCGGAAATTTCGGTATTCAGTCCGGTAGACGGCATAGGACCGAGGAAATCCTTGCTACACCGGCATCGCTGCGAGTATTTACTTACGCGGCAACACGTTGGTTCCTATTAACAAGCTCATCCTTAAATTGGAGATGCAGACATGCGAAATAGCGTCATTCGGATTTCAATCGGCACACTGCTTATGCTGCTCGCCGCGTGCGCGCCATCAGACAAAGACGTGAACTCGGACAAGCCTCAAGCTCCTCCGCCGGGTGCAGCTCCGGCCGCATCCGCTCAAGTTCATGGAAATCTTGCTCAAGTGATGCGAGGAATTCTCTTCCCGAATTCGAATGTAATTTTTGCCGCTCAGAGCAACGATCCCGCGAAAGTGAAGCCTGCCGGCGACCCTTCGACCGCTACTGATCCCCTTGCCAGTTCCTATGGTGGATGGACAGCCGTTGAAAATGCTGGGATAGCCATCGCAGAATCCGCGAATCTTCTGATGGTCCCGGGACGGATGTGCCAGAACGGCAAACCCGTTCCTATTCAGAATTCTGATTGGCCTGGATTCGTGCAGGGCCTTCGAGACGCAGGGATGGAGGCATACAAAGCAGGCCAATCAAAGAATCAGGACAAGATTCTGGATGCGGCGAATACGATGACGACGGCTTGCATGAACTGTCACGAGAAGTACCGGGAAAAACCCGGCGGTGACAAGGATCGGTGCATGTAGCTCTGAAGCGAAGTGAATGGGGAATCCGAAATAAGAGTCACAATTCACCATTCATCTAATCGTAAAGCTCCCGCATAAAGCTCCCGGTCCCATTACTTGTTGGCGAGCTTTACGATTGGTAAATGACGAATTGTATTTTTTATTTCGGTCCTATTGCTCGACGGGAGCGCCTGTTCCCTGAGAACCGATGAACAGCTTCTTCCCGTCGGGATAGGTAATACTGCTTCCGTTGGCCCGATTCGCTCCATCCTTAGCCTGATATCCCTCGATCAGAATTTCGGTCCCTATCGGCAAGGAGTTCTGATCGAACCCGCGGCGCAGCATGGCGTTCGGGGCTGCCGCTTCGATCATCCAGCGCGTCACCTTCCCGTCAGCACCTTTCACGTCGATGTGTATCCAGGCATGTGGATTGATCCAATCCATCTTTGCGACGGTGCCTCTGAGTTTAACCGGCTTCGTCGAATCGAATTCGGCGGCGAATGCGTGGTGCGCCCATACAGATACAGGCAGCAGCAGCATGGCAGCTACGGTTACAAGAAGTTTTCTTGTTCGCATGGGTTTGACCTCATTATTTTTGCTTCGCGGCTTCGGCTGCGGCTTTTTCTGCAGCGCGAGCCCCGCTTAGTTGATTCATCATGCCATTGTTTCCTTCATGGCAAGCATATTCAAAGTTCTGGTAACCCGGCTCCTGACGGATCGGAAACGTGAAGGTGAAAGGCGCCGTGTAAATTGTGGGATCTTCGACGCGCATGGTGTACTGGATGGTTTCCTTGTCGATCCGTGTCAGACGCTCGGTGAACCTGGCGTTTTCACTAAACGGAGTTCCTCCGCCATTGCCACCGATGCCGGTTTTGTTTCCAAGGATGTTCTTTGTTTCGATGACGAGCGTGTTGCCTTCCCAATGCCCGCGCGAGTCTCCCATGTAGGTCTTGATGTTGGATCCCACATGAGGACTTCCATCAAGGGGAATGACACGAGCTTCGTGCACCATTTCCTGAAGCAGAACCACATAGCCGGGACTTTGAACAATCTCGGTGCCGTTGCCGTAGATCACCGGAAGAACGGATCCGGCAATTCCGCGAGTAATACAGCGAATGTAATACGTATAGCCTTCCCAGGAATCTTCGGGATTCGCCGTGCCCGCCCCCTGGCGCGTGTACAAGGCTTGCCTGCGGCGGCCTTCCTCCGTAAGCGCCGGGGTCTGACCATTCTCGGGTTCGGTGAGGAGTGAAGTCTGCCGCGGAGAGCGTCGGGCACGTTCGCCCCAGTGGTTCGGCGGTCCGGTGCCCACATTACCGCCGGGAGCGGCGAACTCCTCAGCGTCTCTCTGCGCGGTTGCGTCGATGTTCTTTTCCCTTGCGGCGACCTCGTCGTCGGTAAAGTAAAGCCGGTTACCGTACTGCGCCGCTCTGTTTAGTCCCAGGCCAATGTAATCGTCGCTGGTGTAGATCCCCTGCAAATCCGGATCACCCCAGGATGTTTTTGGCGCCGTCCAGGCTTTTGTGGCCGCCGTCGTCGGCTTTGGAGCCTGGGCCGCGACAGGGAGCGCCATCACCGAAAGCAGAACAATCGCGCCCACCGTAGTCAGGGCCGTCATGAGAAATCGAGGTTTCATCTGAAATCTCCTTCTAGTTCACAGGCTTCCTGAGATGTCCGTAGATCAACTCCTCAGTGTATTCCACGCACTTGAACTCCAAAAGCTTTGCATTCTTCTCCAGACGCCGGTAAATCGGAAAGCTCATTTTCCATGGCCGGGTAAATGTCTTTGGATCATCGATCGTCGCCTCATAATCGATAACATCAGGGTTCCGGAGAGTATATCGCTCCGTCACCTTCAGCGCGTCACTATGAAAATTCCCCGAGCGATCGAACCAGCTTTCAGGCCAATTTCCAGTAACTTCAACGACCAGCGTGTCTCCTTCCCAGTGGCCATTGGACGTGCCCATCCACGCGGGAACCTGCGCTTTTCTCGGATTAGTCAGATAGACGACGCGATTTGATGTGGCGAACTCATAAGCGATGGCGATGGTCGAGTCTCCTTGTACGATCTGAAATGGAAAAGGCATGTAGTTCGCGCGGGGTATCCCCGGCATGTAGCACTTGATCTCGGGATCCGCCGTCCAGCGATTGAGGCGATTAAGCCGTCGTTGTTCGAGAGCTTCCGGTTTGTACGGAATCTCATTGCCATCCACGATGCCCTGCCCGGCTGGGACAGCAAAGGCCGCTCCGAGCTGGTAGAAGGGACCCGGCTCTGAGGAGTGATCCTGAATATCCCAGTTCGCGCCCGTCAGCGCCTGCCATAGCCCCGTGAAATTCGGCTTTCCACCGATGCGGGCGACTCGAGCGGGTGTTGTTCCGGTCTGGCCTCGTGCCGGTGCTGCGGTCTGGCCGCGGGCAGGCGCCGCGGGTGTAGTAGCCTGACCGCGAGTTGCAGGCGCGGCGGTTGGAGCAGGCGCTTTCGACTGAGCCCCCTGCGCCGAAACGAAAATTATCGAAGCGGAAAATGTGATGGCCACCGCTATTACGGCAGCCGCAAACCACCTATACCGGTCGCGCATCGGGTCGGATCTCCTATGAAATCGGTCCGTTACTTTTTGGCTTGAAGCCCCTACGGATCTATTCGAAGTTGCGCGGCAAGTCCAGGGTTGCCGCCGCAAGAGGACCTCACGCCACTGGCTCTTTTACTTTGGAGCGCAAACACCCTGAACAGAACGCGCTGACGTTATGCGAATCTCCTGCAGGCCAGTTGCGGACTTTGGCGCCAGCGTCCCTTCCACTTCGATCCTCATGCCGCGCCATGCGGACATGTTCATCCCGCCGGTTAAGAGCAGGTCCACAAGCGACACGGGCGCTGCGGGAACGGCGGGCGCTGCGGCGCCGCCACCTCCGCGGCCACCGCCGCCTCGGCCCCCAGCACCATCGGCGCCGCGGCCTCCTTGACCTCCCCTTGCAGCTCCGGCTGGCGCTCCGCCCGCGGCTCCAGCAGCTGGCGCCGCGCCTCCAGGAGCCCCGGCTGGAGCACCTGCTCCGGCTCCCCCACCTCCGCGGCCGCCTCCGCCGCGGCCGCCACCGCCAGGCGCGGGTGCAGGGGCCGCTGTCGGCAGCGCAACGCCGGAAATAAACCAGGGCTTTTGTTCGGAACCGTCACCCTGAAGGCATCCAAGGACTTTGATTGGCGTTGTGGAAGGAGTCTGAGCGAATCCCATTGAGACCGCCAGTGCCGTTGCACCGACAATTCCAACACCGAGAAAAGCAAGCTTCATGACCTCTGTTCTCCTCTTTGCGCAGCGCATCACGCTGAGCAACTGCTACAGCAGCTAAAGTTGGTCCTGACGCATTAGCGATACGCGATCTTTTAACACAACCCGGACCCGAGGCAAACCGTTATGCAATCCCGACCGGTCCCGGCCACGTGTCGATCGGATCCGTTGAACGAACCACGTACATTCCGGCGTCGGCGAACCGACGATAGGCCGCATCAGCCTGTTCGGTGTAGTCGACGACGCCGGGGACAACAACCGGTGAGGTGCAATCCTCAAGCAGGTAGATCTTTCGCAACAGCCGTTCGTCATCGTGAGCAGCGCGCATTAAATCTTCAATGGTCCACGCGACACAGTGGCTTTTGGCCTGGCCAGCGATGATGACGGCATCGAATGACCAGAGTTTGCTGATAAGGTCTGTGTCCTTACGGGAGATCTCACGCCCTTCAGCATTTGTTGTTACTTCTGGGCCGAGCACCGAGTAATGCTCCGTGGCAGGATTGCGGCCCTTTATACGGAAGTCCGACTGACTGTAACGGGCGATCGTGTGAAAGAACATCGCCTCTTCAACAGCGGGAACCAGAGCGTGACCAATTCCTCCCAGCATCGAGTGGTAAGGCCACACCGTAAGATCGTACTTCCCGGTTTCCTGCAAGACCCTCGCGTAGTGCAACAGGTCTTTGCTTGCATTCTCTAAATCCAGGTTGAGAACCGCAGCCAATTCCGGGTTAAACATCCATCGGCCGGCTGAAATATCGTCCGCAGACACCCGCGAAAATGGAGGAGGATGCTCTCCACGATCGTTCACCAGGTAGATGGCGTGGAAGATTTGCATCGCCTGATGGGTATCCATCGTCGCAATCACCTGACTGATTCTGCCGAGATTGCGATACAGAAATTCGCAAAGCCTCTTGCTGTCATCCACTGCGGCATGACCTGAACGGCCCGCGACGAAGAGCTCGAATTCAGGCATGCAAAACGTGTTTTGCACATCGGTCGCCACCAGTGCGATCCTGAAGGCGTCCCCTGATGCCGGTTTCAATTGATGACGCCGCGCCCACTCCCGCGCCTCCACGGCTCGTCGGTCGTATGGCACGCGATAGATTCGGCCCGCGGATTCTGGTGAAAAATGCGCAGGGATTGGAAGGTTAGCGCCGGCCATTTTCCAAAGGTATATTGTCCTCAGCACCAAGTCGATTCGGAACTTTCAGTGATCAATACGAACAGTCTTCTTCTCACCGATCTGTACATGCTGACGATGCTGGAAGGCTTCTACAAACAATCCTTGAATGGTATTGCATCGTACGAGTTCTTCGTGAGAAAGCTCCCGGAGAGCCGCGGTTTTCTTGTGGCTGCAGGTCTGGAGCAAGCACTGGAGTACCTTGAGGAATCCCGTTTCACCCCACAAGAGCTGGAATGGTTGCGGCATTGCGGAACGTTTTCTCGCGAATTCGTCGATCATCTGGCCGAATGGCGGTTTACGGGGGACGTCGACGCAATGCCGGAAGGAACAGTATTCTTTGAAAACGAACCCATCCTTCGAGTCACGGCTCCGATTTCTCAGGCTCAATTCGTTGAAAGCCGCCTGATCAACCTTTTGAACCTTCAGACCATGATCGCATCGAAAGCGGCACGCTGCGTGCTCGTCGCAGATCGAAGAACCCTTGTCGACTTCGGGTTGAGGCGAGCTCACGGCGCGGAGGCCGGACTGTTGGCGTCGCGAGCCAGTTATCTTGCCGGATTTGATGGGACTGCAACCGTCCTTGCAGGAATGATGTTTGCGATTCCGATATACGGCACGATGGCGCATGCCTACATCCAGGCGCACGACAGTGAGCGGGCGGCCTTTGAAACCTTCGCGCGCGCACAACCCGGCAACGTCGTCCTGTTGATTGATACCTATGACACCGAACAGGGAGCGCGCGTCGTTGCGGATCTTGCGCCGCGCCTGCGTGACAGCGGCATCACAATCAAAGCGGTCCGACTGGATAGCGGAGATCTCGCCGTGCATTCAAGGAACGTTCGCAAGATTCTGGACGACGCGGGCCTGAAGCAGATCGGAATCTTTTGCAGTGGGAATCTCGACGAATACCGCCTGCGCGACCTCGTTCAAGGTGGCGCACCCATCAATGGCTTTGGCGTGGGGACACGGCTCGACACGTCTGAAGATGCGCCCAGTCTCGAATGCATCTACAAGCTTGTGGAGTACGACGGCCAGCCACGGCGTAAACGCTCCGAAGGAAAAGCAACATTGCCCGGGCGGAAGCAGGTGTTCCGTCAGTATCGCGATGATGGCGAAATGGAAACGGATGTGGTCACCGTCTGGGGAGACCTCCAGCCTGGGGAGCCACTCCTCGAACCTGTAGTGCGGCAAGGGAGACGCGTGCGAGCCGCCGAACCGCTTTCCACGATCAGAGAGCGTTGGGCAGCCCAGCGAGGGCGCTTACCCAGCCACCTTCGCGCGCTCGAAACTTACCCCCCTTACCCGATCCGCATTGCGCCGGCACTGGAAGAACTGGCGCAACGCGCAGACGAATCCATCGTGCGATAAAACAACTTATTTGGCGTTAGCGAGCAAACAGCGGGAAGTGCCTAATTGCTGGTAGTTCGCATGAGGAGTCCCGAGCCGACCGCGGAAAATTTGAAAGCTCGATGAAAGATGTAAAAATTGACGGGCACTTGATACTCGACGTTCACCCGGAGGACCGAGTCATTGGTCGTCATATTGATGTCCTGGGCCGTTACAGGAAGGTTATGCTCTTCAGCTTTGCTGAGAATCGCCTGCTTCAAAGGTGCCTGCATCCTTATCCGCGGAGTCTGCTCCTGCACGTAACGATTGAATTCCATCGTGTGGTAATACACGGGGACGTATCGGCTCAATATAAAGACCAATACAAGTAGGATCGTGAGCTTCACTGCTCGGTTCATATTGCCTCCTTGCGAACTCTAGTTCTGCAAGTCGGAATCCAACCATAAACTTATGAAAAATAAGGACGATTCCAGAGAAACTGACAAAAAAGAGGAGGCTGAAATGACGGTTCACGGCATCAGGCAGGCATAAGGAGTCTCGGCCGCCAGTTGCTTGATACGGCTTGACTTAGGGATGACCGCGCTTGCCGTCGGGAAATGTCGCGACAAGGTGTGACAGCGGGAGATGCAAAACGTGTCGAAGTGGGAACGAGGGCGCCGCATCTTCGCGTAGCCCTCGCTCGCACAAGAAGTGGAAAATGGCGGCTAGCTGGGGATTCCTAGAGGAGCGACGTTGGCCTCAGTACTTCCGGAAGCCCAGAGACTTTCTCCGGATTCCTGAGTCGCGGCAAGACTCTTGCCCTCGAAAATGCCGCCTTCCTTGATGATGAGCTTCGGGGTCCGGACGTCTCCACGTACATGCCCGGTCTCGCAAATTTCGACGCGGCCCGCGCAATCGATGTTGCCCGATACCTTCCCGTAAATCTGAATCTCGCCCGCTTTGATCTCGGCCTCAACCGTCGCGTGTTCCCCGATTATCAGTACGTCGGCTGTTGAGATAGAGCCCCGAACATTCCCGTTGAGGTGCAACGTGCCGGAAAAATGCAGGTCGCCGATCAAAGAGGTTCCTTCCGCGAGGAAACCATTGAACTCTTCATTAACAGACTTTCTACTAAACACTCGGTTGTCTCCGTTCTCTTTAAATGGGTTGCTGCAAATGCACAGAAGAAGCCATTTGCG
>Ga0268264_10005550_pt1 | contig 10689 bp, 11 predicted proteins | sample KBSSwiS32_FD_190357 | JGI IMG/M metagenome (GOLD analysis project Ga0268264, IMG submission 190357) | Switchgrass rhizosphere microbial communities from Kellogg Biological Station, Michigan, USA - KBS Switchgrass S3-2 (SPAdes) (version 2) | ecosystem: Host-associated > Plants > Roots >... | reverse complement strand
CTTGCGCAAACGGCGACAGCCCGGGCAACTGGTCCGAAAATGCCAAAGCGGGAGCGTCCCATGAGTGATAAAGAGGCCCTCATCTATGAGCAGAATTGCCAGGAGTTCTTCTGCCGACCCGACGGGTCGCGTTTGAATTGGCGCAACGTAGACGCTCGTATTAACCGCTCCTCGAAAGAGCCGACCAAACTCGCCACGAACAGGCTGGGAGGAGGCGCCGGCGTCGGCGGTTGCGCAGCGATCTGGGACACGCCGCCGACCGTCGCCAGATAGGCGATGGTTTCGCCGGGCAACCGGCTGCGCCCCGCCAGGAAGGCGGCGTATCGCGCAGGTCCGGCATTGTAGGCGGCGAACAGTCCGGGATAGCCGAACCGCTCGTACATGCGCCGCAGGTAGCAGGCACCGGCGACGATATTGTCGCGCGGCGCATCGGGATCGGTGCCCAATCGAAGGTCGGCACGCAGTTCGGCCCAGGTGTCGGGCATGAGCTGCATCAGGCCGATGGCGCCCTTGGGACTGCGGATCGGCGCGCCGCGAAGTGTCGTCCGACCGCCACTCTCGGCGCGCATGACGCGGGCGATCCAGGGCGCCGGCACACCGCACCGCTGCGACGCCTCGGCAATCAGGGGCTGCCATTGTGCCACCGGATCCGCGGCCAGCGCGAGGGCGGCGAGCAGGCCTAGCGCACCCATAACGGCACCGCCTTACCGACAATGTCATCGCCGCCGGTCAAGCTCCGGTCGCCCTCGAGGAATGAGGCGAGCATCGCGGGCACCAGTTCGGCGATCGGTTCTTCAACCCCGTAAGTCTCGGCGTAGATCGACGCATATGTTTGCAAGGCAGCCTGCAAATCCGGCGTTATCGTGACCGAGAGCTTGACCGGCGTCCGATCCGGGAGCTTTCCGAGTTTGAGGTCGGCCATGATTACCTCCCTGCGAGCCGCCATGGGCGCAGGACGATGTCCTTGTGGACCACGACCCTCAGCGACCAGCCGAGCCGCACCCGAAGCGTGGGCTGAATGTTGAGGTTGCGGGTCACCAGCTGATCGCCGGCCCGCGAACCACTTTGCTGGGCGGATTCGCGGATCGCGCGGACGAGATCGCTTTCGGCGCTTCCGAAGGTCAACTCGGTGCCGACCCCAAGCAATGTCGATAGCGCCACGTCCTTGAGAAGCTGCCAAGTATGGACATCGACCCTGTCGGATAGACCGGCATAACCGGCAGTATCGGTCGCCGGCACGTTGTCGATCCTTATCGAGGAGCCGTCAGGCAGGATAATCCGCTGCCAGACCACCAGCGCCCGTCTTTGGCCAAACGCCACGACGCTGTCGTAACTGCCGATCAAACGCGAGGGCCAAGACCGTCAGGAAGATCGCGCTGGACCATCTCGACGGCGCGAACGGGCGTGCCAAGGTCCAGCGGTGGGTGCCGCGTTGGATGCGCTTTCCGCCCGCCGCCTACACGGCGCGCGGCGGTGTGGCGACGGTCCCCGCTGCGCTGCGCGCCGCGCGGATCGAGGTGAAGCCGGAAGCGGATCGGCTCGCTGCTTGACCGAAATGGCGCGGGCGGGGAGCTACCGCCCGCGCCAACCGGCACCCCGCCGGAGCCGGAAAAATTCGCGCCGCGCGCCTCGCCTGACGGATCGGCGCGCGGCGGATTGTTCATCCCGAAACGCGATCCTTGAGCCCCTTGGCCGGGCGGAACAGCACGCGCCTGGGCTTTGCCAAGCGATTTGACCGATGGCGAATGGGCGCTGCTGGAGCCGTTCTTTCCACCGCCCTCCCATGTGGGACGTCCGCGCAAATGGTCGCTCAGGCGGATTATCGAGGCGATACTGTATCTGCTGCGCGGAGGCCTGCCGTGGCGGATGCTGCCACCCTGCTTTCCGCCGGTCTCGACGGTGCGGCGCTGGTTCTACCTGTGGCGGGACAATAGGCTGTGGCTGTCGCTCAATCATACTTTGTTGCTGATCGGGCGCGAGGCGGCCCATCGCGAGGCTTCGCCCAGCGCCGGGGTGATCGACAGCCAGAGCGTGAAAACCACGGAAAGCGGCGGGCCTCGGGGCTATGATGCAGGCAAGAAGATCAAGGGCCGCAAGCGCCACATTCTGACAGATACCGACGGCAATCTGGTCCACGCCGTGATCCACACCGCTGACATCCAGGATCGCGACGGCGCGCCACTGGTGCTGGCCGAAGTCATCAAACGCTTCCCATGGCTGCGTCATATCTTCGCCGATGGCGGCTATGCCGGAGACAAGCTCAGGGAGACGCTGCGTCGGATCGGCAAATGGACCATCGAGATCGTCAAGCGCTCCGATGCCGCAAAGGGCTTCGTGCTTCTCCCGCGCCGCTGGGTTGTCGAGCGAACCCTCGCTTGGCTGAACCGAAACCGCCGCCTTGCCAAGGACTTCGAACAGACCATCGCCTCCGCCACAGCCTGGCTGTTCATCGCTTCGATCCAGCTCTTCGCCCGCCGTATCGCAAGGCCATGAAATCACAACGGATAATTATGAATCAGACTCTTAGGGTCTTACTCGATGTCCAGCCGTGTTTTCATTAACTCGCATAATCTTGAACGATTAGGCCAGGTAGGCAGGCGTGATGTCACGTGGGAACACTGGTTTTGTGGACCAACATTTGAGGCAGGCTGATGTAAGAGCTGTGCTCAGCGCACCGCCTGACGAGGACGCGGTCGCTTGCGTTCAACGCGTTCCCTCAACCCATCAAGATGGTCGCTCCACCACTGTGCCATCTCGACCCTCTCTTGCCAGTGCGCTCCGCGATGGTACGCGGCGCGAACCTTGTCGCTGTCACCGTGAGCCAGCGCCCGTTCGATGGCATCGGGGTGCCACAGTCCGCTTTCATTGAGCAGCGTCGAGGCCATGGCGCGAAAACCGTGGGCAGTCATTTCGTCAGTTGAATAGCCGAGGCGGCGTAGTCCCGCATTGATTGTATTGTCGCTCATCGGCCGCGAACGTGTCCTGACGGACGGGAAAAGATAGCCCGTGGGTCCCGTCAGCCTATGGATCATTTCGAGGATTGCGATGACCTGCCTGGATAGCGGCACGCGATGCGCCTTGCGCATTTTCGTCTTCTCTGCCGGGATCGTCCAGAGCGCGCCCTCAAGGTCGAATTCGCTCCATTCGGCATGACGCAGTTCGCCGGGTCGGACGAAGACATGCGGGGCCATTTGTAACGCAAGCTTGGTGATCTCGTTGCCATCGTAGCCATCGATCGCCCGAAGCAGGTCGCCGACGCGCTCGGGCTTAAGGATCGCGCCATAATGCGTTACGGTTGGCGTTTGCAGCGCTCCGCGCAAATCCCGCGTCGGGTCAGATGGAATTCGGGCTGTTGCCACGGCGTAGCGAAAAACGGCGCTGGCAAGCTGCAACGTGCGCCGCGCGCTCTCAAGCTTTCCTCGTTTCTCGATCCTGCGGACGGCTCCGAGCACATCGATTGGCTGAATATCGGCAATCGGCATGCTCCCGATCGAGACCTTCAACAGTGAAAGCAGGTATTCGCTGCGGGCCGCCGTGGCTGGAGCCCAGCGCTTCTGGCCATCCCGCTTGCGCTTCTCGCAGAATTCGGCCGAAACTGCCGAGAACGTCGTTGCCATCTGCAGTTCCCCGCGCAGCTTGGCGCGCCGCTTCTCGATCGAGGGATCCCGCCCCTCTGCCAGCAAGTCTCGTGCTTCATCTCGCTTGCGTCGAGCTTCGGCGAGACCGATGGTTGGGTAGGTGCCGATCGCCAGCTTTCGCTCCCTCCCGTGAAGGCGGTACTTCAACCGCCAAAGCTTGCCACCTGTGGGCTCGACTTGCAGGAACAGCCCAAGGCTATCGCCCATCTTGTAGGGCTTCTCCCGGGGTTTCGCGTTTTTGATCGCCATGTCGGTAAAGGGCATGATCCAAAGCCTTTTTCCGCAAAAGGCCCCCGCACTGGGGGCTTCTTGAAACGCCCTGACTCGACCATGCCCCCAAAAGGCCCCCAGACAACGTGGATGCGACTGGAAAGGGGTGGTCAAATCCGGACAACCGAGGACGCAAAATCCCCCGGTTTTCTGCGGGTTTTATACACTATGGAGGGTGATTTTTGAAGAGGGTGCTGGAGCGGGTGAAGGGAATCGAACCCTCGTATTCAGCTTGGGAAGCTGCTGCTCTACCATTGAGCTACACCCGCCTGGCGGCTTCAGCCGCACCGGTGAGGGCGGCTACTGCCATGACTGGGCGCGGCGTGCAACGGTCTTGCGTCAGGTGATGACGCTGGGGACGTCCATTCCGGTATGGCGGGTGATTGCGGCCAGTGTTTCGGCAGTCCTGATGAGCGGTGCGAGGGCGTCGGCGGTTTCGAGGAACAGGTTGCCGCTCGCCGGTTCGTAGCGTTCCAGATAGACCCGCAGTGTTGCGCCCTGAGTGCCGGTGCCGGAAAGGCGGAAGACGATGCGGGAGCCATCCTCGAACAGTATGCGAACGCCCTGCCTCGCGCTGACGGAGCCGTCGGTAGGGTCGGTGTAGCTGAAATCATCCGCCGCGGCCGTCACGCCAGCCGCAGTTTCGCGGCCAGGCAGCGATGGCAGGCTGGCGCGCAGGTCGGCCATCAGCAGGTCGGCGGCGACGGTCGGGATCGCCTCGTAATCGTGGCGGGCGTAATAGTTGCGGCCGAAGCGCGCCCAGTGCTCTGCCATGATTTCAGTCACCGGCTGGCGGCGTGCCGCCAATATGTTGAGCCATAGCAGCACCGCCCAGATGCCGTCCTTTTCACGGACATGGTCAGAGCCGGTGCCGGCGCTTTCCTCGCCGCAGATGGTGACCATGCCTGCGTCGAGCAGGTTCCCGAAAAACTTCCAGCCGGTGGGCGTTTCGTAGAGCGGTATGCCCAGCGCCTCGGCCACCCGGTCTGCCGCGCCGCTGGTGGGCATGGAGCGCGCGATCCCGGCAAGGCCGCGCGCATAGCCGGGCGCAAGGTGGGCATTGGCGGCCAGTACCGCGAGAGAATCGGACGGGGTCACGTATTGGCTCTTGCCGATGATCAGGTTGCGGTCGCCGTCGCCGTCGGAGGCTGCGCCGAAGTCCGGGCCATCCGGGGCCATCATCCGCTCGTAGAGTTCTCGGGCATGGACGAGGTTGGGATCGGGGTGGTGGTGGCCGAAATCGGGCAGGGGTACGCCGTTGACGACTGTTCCGGCCGGCGCGCCCAAGCGGCGTTCGAAGATCTCCGTTGCATAAGGACCAGTGACTGCGCTCATCGCGTCAAAGCTCATGGTGAAGCCGGAGGCCAGCAGGTCGCGGATCGCCGCGAAATCGAACAGCGTTTCCATAAGGTCGGCATAGTCGGCGACGGAATCGATCACTTCGACGGTCATGCCCGCGAGATCGACGGTGCCAAGGGTGTCGAGGTCGATATCTGCCGCGTCCAGCGTGCGGTAGCTGGCGATCCCGGTGGTGTTCGCGAAGATGGCATCGGTCACGCTTTCGGGAGCAGGGCCGCCGTTTCCGATGTTGTACTTGATCCCGAAGTCCTCATCCGGCCCGCCGGGGTTGTGGCTGGCGGAAAGGACGAGGCCGCCGAATGCACCGTACTTGCGAATGACATTGCTGGCTGCCGGGGTGGAGAGAATGCCGCCCTGGCCGAGCAGTACCCGGCCAAATCCGTTCGCCGCCGCCATGCGCAGGATCACCTGGATCGCCTCGCGGTTGAGGTAGCGCCCGTCTCCACCAACCACCAGCGTCTGCCCTGCGAATGCGTCCAGTGAATTGAACACCGATTGCACGAAGTTCTCGATGTAATGTGGCTGCTGGAAGACGGTGACCTTCTTGCGCAGGCCGGACGTGCCGGGCTTCTGATCGGCGAAGGGCAAGGTCGGAACAGTCAGGATCACGTGGCGCAGTTCCTCGTTGTGTCTGACCGTTGCTGCAACATGGGCAGCTATTGTGCAACTGCTAACAGGCGCGCGGCGTACCGTGTCACAGCATCGTGGCACCGCCTTCGACGCCCAGCGTCTGGCCAGTGCGCGATTGCAGGCTCGCGGCAATGGCAGTTGGCAGGCTGTGGGATTATCGAGGCGTAGCGGATTTGGGCGAGGGGCAGGGCAAAGCCTGCCTGGGCCGCAGGACTTGCCACGAAGAGTTTCGGTAGACCGTCTGCCAGCCAGACCCGATTGCTGAATCCGGCGCGGTTTGCACCGATCGCAGCACAGCAAAGGAAACCCCGTACCGGCAGCGCAGCATGTCCAGCCGCCCGGTATCAATTGTGTGATAGCCATTGCCCGCGGCCGTCATGGTTGCCGGGTGCCGCACGCCTGAAACATCCTCGATCCGCCGGTACCATTCCAGCAGGCCGGCGCTGTTCATGGGCACCCCCTTGAAATCGACGACTACCGCGCGGCCGGCCTCGAACCGGAAGTAGTCCATATCTGGAGGCACGACGAAGCGGGCGTCCACCGGCGTTGCCGCTCTGACGAATTCATAGAGCGCCGCTTCGTCGTGCATCGCAGGGCCCTGTAACAGCAGCGAATAGCGCGAGCGCAGGCCGTCGCCCGGCTGGGCCGCGATGGCAAGGGCGACAACGCCGACCAGGAGTATTTTGGTGGGGAGGGTAGAAACCTGCCAGCGAAACGCCGTCCAGTGGCACAGGGCCGCGATCAGGAGCAGCAGCGCCATCAGGATCCCGGCGGGGGCGAGGCCGAAGCTGGGCAGCAGTTGCCCCGCCAGCAGCCCGCTCGGCATCAGCAGAGCGGGCACGGCGGCGAGGCTTTCCAGAATGATGATACCGTCCCTGCGGCCCTTATCCTCTTCGCGCTCCCCAACGATCACGCGCAGCAGACCAATCACCGTAATGAGCACGGACAGCAGCATCGCGAACGGTGCCAGGCGCCAGAGGAACAGCCGCGAAACCGGAGCGATGAACACGATGCCGGTCAGCGCCGTGGCCGTCCAGATGATGACGGCCAAGGCGATCTGCAGCGCCCAAGCTGTCCGGCGTAGCGAAACATCCTCGATCGCGCGCGCAGTCCAGAACAGGCCGAGCAATTGCCAGCACAGGAATATGGCAAGTTGCGACAGGAAGTTGAGCGGAACGTAATGGAACGGCACCGCGAACTGGAAGAAGATCCAGTCCGCTTCCTTCGCCTCGGCTGCAGAAAGCGCCTCACCCTGGACCGCAAGGATCAGCGGGAGGAACGCCGTAAGCACCACCAGACTTGGCCCTAGCAATCGGGCAAGATCAGCGAACGACTGCCTGCCGAGCAACGTCCGCCACGGACGCTCCTGCAAAGCGGAAAGCCCATAGGCGAGTCCGAAGAAGGGAATGTTGGCAACGAGAAAATTGACGTGGAACAGTCCTGCCGCCGCCAGCCATGCGCCACACAGCAAGAGGCGCCGCTCAAGCAGCGCCAGGATGGCAAACAGCGTGCCAGTCGCTGCCAGACTGGAGGGCTGCAGCGAGGGCGTGAACAGATAGCTGTTGCCCGCGCTGAAAAAGGTCCGGCTCAGCAGCAGTATGGCAACGAAAATCGCCAGCGCCGCAAGGGAATACCGGGGCATGAGCAGCGCAAGCATCCGGTAACAGGCAAAGATTGCCGCAGCCACCGTAACGACGTTGAGCAGTGCCAGCCCGGCTTCCAGAACGCCCAGCTTGGCGAGCCCCACGGCCAGCCCGAAGAAGGCAAAATGGTAATGCCGGGCCGCGCTTAGCCACCAGTCGCCTGCCAGATAGGAGGGATCGAGATAGTGCAGGCTCGGCGGCAGGTAGGTGGGATGGTTGCTTTCGGAACTGAAGCCGGAAACACCCACGGCAATGCCGCCGATCAGGCACAGCAGCCATAGCACCGCCCGGTCAAAACCCGGCCGCTTTAGCAAGGTCATGCCTTCTGCCACACCGAAATGGTGGCGAAGGAGAATGTCCGGCCGATGCGATTGCCCATGAACAGGCGGTCGATGGCGAAGGCAAGGTTCACGGACCTTTCGCCGCCACGGTTAAGCCAGGGGAACGCGTAGGTATTATAGTAAAGCACGTAGGCGAGCAGGCCGGGATAGGCGATGCTGACGGGCTTCAACCCTGCGTCCAGAAAGAATCCGCGCAGTTCCTCGACCGAAAACGATCGCTCGGTCACCTCGTCGAAGATCTCGTTCTTGCGGTAGATGCGCTCCCGAATGGCGCGGAACAGGCCGTTGCCATAAGTCGGCTCGAAGTTGACGAACATGCCGCCGGGTTTCAGTCCTGCAGCAACATTGCGCACTACCGTCGCGGCGTTGCCGGGCACGTGATGCAATCCGCCGCTTAGGAACGCGAGGTCATAAAGTTCCGCCTCGGGCCGGTATGTCGTGGCGTCCGCCTGCCAGACCTGCCCGTCCGAAAAGGTGCGCGACAATTCCTCGACGATCACGTCGCTATAGTCGAAGCCGTGGTAGTCGCAGTCGAGCCCGGCATGTTCCTGCACGATGCCCAGCCCTTCCGCATAGCCGCACATCGGCTCCAGCATGCGGATGCGGCGGCCGCGCAGGGGGGCAAGACTTGCAAGCGCCGATTTCCAGATCAGCGCCTTGATGCGCTTGTGATTGGCGTCCTGCCGCCCTTGCTCATAGCGCACGGCGATCGAGTTGAAGTGGGTGCGCTGCCGCTCGATGCCGGAATCACCGATTGCGCTATCATCGACGGCGCTGGCGTTCAGGTCGGTCTTTGCGTCCATCAGTTTTTCGCCGCTGCCGAGAGATGGACCATGATCACACCGATCAGAATGAACAGCACTCCGGCAAGCTGCCACAGGCCGATGCGCTCTTTCAGCAGCAGCCATCCGGTCAACTGCGTGCCCAGCATCAATGCGCTCGCCGCCAGCGGAAAGGCCTGCGAGAGTGGCATGATCCTCAGGATCACTCCGATCCACATCACGAACCCGGCAAGGTACAGCGCGAAGCCCAGGATGCTGCGGATGCCGAGCACGTTCTCGGCGCCCTTGAGCATCGTCATGCCTGCCACACTGATGACGGCATAAACGGCGAGCAGCCCGAAGCGCGCCAGTTCACTCTGCATGGTGCGGCTGTTCGCATTCAGGCCGACCGGCAACCGGCCCCGTCTCGGCAATGTGGTAAGGCGGGCGGCCGCGCGCTTCCTTGAGAACCTGGCCGAGATATTCGCCGATAACGCCCAGCACCAGCAACTGCATTGTTCCTATGATCAAGGTGATGGCCAGTGTCGATGCCCAGCCCGGTACGCCGCTTTCTAGAACAACTGAGATGTAGATTACGTAACCAAGGAAGGCGAGCGCACCCAGCGCGGTCAGAAATGCGAAGTAGGTGGCCAGTCGCAAGGGCCGCACGCTGGTGCTGATCACACCGTTGAGCGCGAGCCGCACCATCTTGCGCAGCGTGTATTTGCTTATCCCGTGCTGCCGTTCCGCAGGCTGGTAATCGATCGTCGCCACCCGGAATCCGAGGGTAGGGATGATCCCGCGATAGAACAGGTCCGCCTCCGGCAACCGGTTCAGGATATCCAGCACCTTGCGGTCCAGCAGGCGGAAGTCGGAACTGCCGGGCACCAGCTCAAGCCCCGAGATGAAAGACAGGAACTGATAGAACCACCGCGAGCTCAAGCGCTTGAACAGCGGTAGCGTCTTCTGGTCCTGCCGGATGCAATTGACGATGTCGGCACCGTCCAGCCAGCACTCGACCATGCTCGCCAGCAGGGCGGGCGGATGCTGGAGGTCTGCGTCCATACAGATCACGCAGTCGCCAGTGGCTTCGCGCAAACCCGCACGCAGGGCTGCCTGGTGGCCGTAATTGCGGGAGAGCGAAACATAGCGCAGGCCGGGATTTGCGGCGAGGCAGCCACGCAAAATGTCGGCCGAGCCATCGCGGCTGCCATCGTCGACGATGACGATTTCCACGTCAGCGAACCCCGCTGTATGCTCGGTGAGCCTGGCCAGCAAGTTCGCGATATTCCCGGCCTCGTTGTAGGCCGGGATAACGAGCGACAGCTTGAAATCCGCATTCCGGGCCGTGCCTGCGCCGTCGTCAGGGCGTGTATCGGCACGTGTCGGAGCGGGCATCCAGTGGTCTCCAGGCATACTAGTTCGTCAGGCCAGTTCATCAGGCCGCGTTTCGGCGCTCGGTGGATTTGGTAATCGGAGCAGTCACCAAGGGCAATCACGTGGCCAGGATTATCCCCTTCCGGCATCTCCGCGCGCCATCAGGCATAGCTGACCACTTCGAACTCGATCCCGTCCCAGTCGAAGAAATAGAAGCGGCGGCCCGGTTCGTAATCGGCGTGGCTGAAGGGTTCGAGGCCGGCGGCGAGCACGACCTCCTCCGCTGCGCCGAGATCGTCCACGACGACGCCCAGATGGTTCAACGGTGCGCCCTTGGCGAAGCGGGCGTGAGGCTGGCGGTCTGTATACACGGCGATGTAGCTGGCCTCGTCGCCGACATGGATGGTCTCGCCGCCGTTCTGCGCCGCGCCGCGCCAGCGTTCGCGCCAGCCGAGCAGGTCTTGCAGCAGGCGGGCCGAGCGATCGATGTCGCTGACCGTGATATTGGCATGTTCCAGTGTGCCGTGAGGCATCGCGTAGTTCTCCTTGCTCGCAGGCCGGGCGGCGAATCGTCCGGCTTGCTCAAGGTGCAACCTCAAGCTAACTTGAGGTCAAACGAAATGAGAGGCCGCCATGCAGGACCGATTCATAGCCATCGGCGATCTCTCCC
>Ga0268264_10005547_pt1 | contig 10694 bp, 10 predicted proteins | sample KBSSwiS32_FD_190357 | JGI IMG/M metagenome (GOLD analysis project Ga0268264, IMG submission 190357) | Switchgrass rhizosphere microbial communities from Kellogg Biological Station, Michigan, USA - KBS Switchgrass S3-2 (SPAdes) (version 2) | ecosystem: Host-associated > Plants > Roots >... | reverse complement strand
CCGTCTACGGCGGCTAGCAGGCGGGGGTCGATGTCCTTTCACGGGTGAGCAACATCCAGATCCTCAACAACCGATTCTCAACGCAGATTTTCCCGAACTCCGGCGCGTTTTACCCGATGGTGTCGATAGATCCGCCGGTCGTCGTGTCGGGCAACGTTTGGTTCGACGGGCCCAACGCCGGCAAGCCAGTCAGCTAGTCGATGGCAGCCTCCGTTGTCCAGTACAACTCGGCCAACACGACGGTCGATCCGTCGACCGTCGCCCTTGGCGCGGCGCCGTCGGCGGGTAATACCTTGCTGGCCGTCATGGCCTCGGACACCACGATCCAGAACACCCCCTTCGCCGGTACCGGAAAGACCTACACACAGCGCCTTGTGTCGGTCAACAACCAAGGGTTCTACGTGTGGACCCGCCTGTGCGACGGCACCGAGTCGGCCACGACCACGCTCGACATCACCGGAGCCAATCCCGCCGCTGTCGGTGTGCTTGAAATTCAAGGCACGTTCGACAAGATCGGCACGGTCTCGTCCACCATCAACAGCAATAACACGCAGCGGACTTGCACGTCGGTCACCCCGGCCAGCGCCGACAACATCGTCATCGCACTCGCTGGGTTGCATTCACTGGCCACGATCTCGGGTGGAGCTGTCGATAACGGGTTCACATTCCTGCTCGGCCAGTACGGCCCGTCGGGTGGTACTCAGTGTGGCCTGGTCATTGGCTACAAGGTCACGGGGTCGACCAGTGCGGTCGGCGTCACCACGCCGTCGTGGTCCGGTAACGCACTCGACCAAGACGGGGTTCTCGTCGCATTCAGCGGCCTGGCCGTCGTCACCAACCCGCCGATCGTCGTCATGGCACCACGAATAGCCCCCTAACCAAGGAGAAACCGCATGTCCACTGACCAGATAGGCCTCTACGACGAAGTCCTCAAGTCCTGCGGCTACGGCCGCGACGGCTTCGAAGACGCTGGCCTGCGCGGGTGGGGCTACGCCGAACTGTTCGACGCGCGCGGCAAGCTCAAGCAGTTCGTCCCGTTCGTCAACCTGATCACAGACGTCGGCGACACGTATTACGCCTCACGCAGCTACCCGCTGCTCGGGAGCACAGTCGCTGTTACCGCCATCACCAACGCGGCCTCGGCGGTCGTCTCGGCCACCGCGCACGGATTCTCCGTCGGCGACAAGGTCATCCTCGCCGGCATCACCCCAGCCGGGTACAACGGCTCGTGGGTGATCACCGCTGTCACCGCGAACACGTTCACCATCTACGTCGGTACCGCCCTCGGCGCTGGCTCCGCGTTCGGCACTGCGCAAGGCCTGTCCGTGCCGAAGGCGTCGGGCATGAAGCTGGGCACGGGCTCCACCGCTGTGTCCAAGTCCGGCGCGGGCGCGGCGCTGGTCACCTACGGAACTGGTGTCACCGCCAACAAGGCATTCGACGCGACCTTCCCCTCGCTCAACGACCTCGGCGCCGGGCTAGGTAAAAACACGCAGTACAAGACCACCTGGAACGCCGGAGAGGCCACTGTCACCGGGCTCAACGAGATCGTGATCGTCAACGAGAACGTCTTCACTGACGCCACCACGGCCGCCGCGAACACGATCAGCCGGGCACTACTGTCGCCGGTCGTGAACAAGGGCGCGTCGGATACCTTGGCGATCACCTGGAACCACAAGTTCCTCGGCGCCTGACGTGTCCCGATACGCAGCCGGAGGCCTGACGACAGCAGGCTCCACGACGCTTCCCATCGCCGCTCTCACAGGCGGGACGACGGTCCGGGCGAAGATCGTCGAGATCGGGGTTTCGAACACGACAGCTACAGCGGTCGCGCTCAAGCTATGCCGGATCTCCACCGCGGGCACACCCGGCTCGACCCTCACATCGGAGAAGGTGACCGACCCGGAGGGCCCCGCCTCCCTCGCACTCGCAAAGGGCACCTACTCAAGCACCGCGCCGACGATCACCGACCTCGGCTACCGGTGCCAACTCGGCGCCGCTGTCGGCTCCGGCTGGGTCTGGACCTTCGGCAAGGAAGGCCTCATCATCCCGGCCACCGCGAACGCAGGTATCGGGATCGTGATCGAGAACGGCACCGGACAGGCATGCCAGGTGTATTTCGTGTGGGACGAATGACCCGCATAGCCATTTAGCGGGGGGTCGGCATGAGCAGTCTCGTTCGCTACGGCGTTCCGCAGTCCCGCGCCGGGGCTGGACCGGGCAGCCATGTCGTCACCCCGCCATCAGCGTCTGGCCCGCAGAACTACACCCAGACGATCAACGACAATGCGGGACTCACCGACCCGGCTAGCCAGGTCATCGCCGCGGCCCAAGCGATCACCGACGCGGCCGGCCTCGCCGACACCGCGGCCCGGGCGGCGATCTACACCCAGGCAACCACGGATACCGCAGGCCTGTCCGACTCGACTACTCAGGTTTCAGCGGCGGTTCGCGCTCAGACCGACAGCACGGGTTCGGTCGACGCCCAGGCCCAGGTGGCTGCCCTTGTGCAGTCCCCGACCGACACAGCGGGCCTGACCGACGGACAGACCCAAGCCCAGGGCTGGGTCGCCTCACTCACCGACGCGGCGGGTCTGACCGACTCAACGAGCGCACCGACCGGCTACGTCCGGGCACAGATCGACGACGCCGGCCTCGCAGACACAGCCTCACAGAGTACGACCACTGCGGGCGCTCAGACCGTCGACGACCAGGCTGGTTTGACCGACACGGCCAGCCAGCAGGCGCTGTTCGCTCAAACGGTCACCGACTCGACCGGGCTCACCGATAACCTGGCGCGCGACGTCCAGCGGCCAGCCACCGACACCAGTGGGCTCACTGACACATCGGCATCCGTCGCCAACTACATCCGCACCATTGACGACGCGGCCGGCCTCGCCGACGCCGTCACCCCGACCTTCACGGGCGGTACGGCCTACAGCCAGACCATCAGCGACTCCGCGGGGCTCGCCGACGACCGGGCCCAAGCCTCGGCATTCACGCAGTCAGCGGCGGACAGTGCTGGCCTGGCTGATGCGGTCGAGCGTGACGTGGCCCGGATCCTCGCCGACCTCGCGGGCAACACCGACCAGACCTTATGGTCCAGCACGGCCGGACAGATCGACACCGACACAGCCGGGCTGAGCGACCAGGTCACGCTCACCCGCAGCATCTCGATAACCATCAACGACGCGGCCGGGTTGACGGACTTCGTCGCCGTCGGGAAGGCGCGACGCGACATCACCGTCTGTGCCGGCCCAACGATCGGGGTCTGGCGAACCGGCCCAGCCCTCTCAGCCCACGCCGCCGGGCCGGCCGTATTGGCCTGGTTATCAGCCCCAGCGATCCAGTAGGAGCACCAGTGAACCTCCATGTTCCGGCCCGCACTGAGCAGCAACTACGCGAAACCATCGCTCGGGAGCTCGAAGCTGAGTCCCTCGCTACCGAAGCGATCGAACGGGGCACTCGACGTTGCTCGGCCGCTGGAGTCCTGAGACACGCCGCTCAGATCGTTCGAGAGGGACAGGAATGACCGCATGGCCCGGCGTCACCTACTGGTACGTCTCGATTGATTCTGTCGACGACATCGGCAACGACCAGCTTCAAGTCGGGCTTGCTGCCGGAAGTTACCTACAGACCGCGGAGCCAGTGACCGCGCCATCGGATGAGCTCGCGGCGCGGCTGGCCAGCGCAGGCACACCGGCCGCCGGGATGACCCGCTATTGGTGGCGGGTGCTGCTCGGAGGCGCTGACGGGCTAGCGGTCCAGTCCGGATCGAACAAGATCCACGGCCAGCTGACCGACAACCCCGAGATCCTGCCTCAAACCTGGACCGTCTCACTGCCCTGGCCGTAATCCGGCCTGACATAACGAAGACCCCAGCGGTCCGTCCCCCGGTCCGTTGGCCGACGCCCCGCCCTCCTTACCGGTATAGGTGAGTTGAGGGCGGGGCGTTTTTGTCGTGTTTCGGGCAATGTTTCGTCTCAAGTTTCGGGTTGTTGTGACGAAGATATTGTTAGCAACCCCACTGCAACTGTTTCCACGACGCCGAGGGAATGCGTACCGTGTAGTTATCGTCGTACACACCGCGACATCAGAAGCGAGGAAAAAGTGACCAGGATCGTCGACACTTTCGGCATCAGTGATCTTTCTCGACGCGCTCTTTTGCGTGGCGGGGCATCCGCTTTCGATCTCCGCGGCAACACCGCGGGACAGTACCGGCTGCACGCAACAGGGGAGGCCGCCGACGCTGCTGCCATTCGAAACGACTGGGCGACCGTAGGTGCTGACCTCAAGGCTGCTGCCGAATCAGTCACTGACACAGCCAGGTAGTGGCGACCCGTCAGCGGCGTAGCGGTCCACCCGCAGTTAAGCCTAAACCCTCAGGTACGGCACCAAACTCTCGCACAGAACTGAGTGTTCAGAGAATCGAAGAGGTTGCCCAGCGGGTCGCTCGGCAGGAAATCACGGCGAGCATGGAGGTCTGGGCCGGGCAGATGCCTCACCCCAAGGACCTTGAGTCATACGACGAATTGGCGCCCGGGTCGGCTCAGAAGATCATCGATGCCTTCGTCTCCCAAAGCGCGCACCGACAAGAACTAGAACAACTCGTCGTCAGGGGTTCGGAGAAGCGGGCGAGCCGCGGCCAGTTCTTAGTTTTCTCTCTCGTAGGCGCCCTAATCCTTGCAGGGTTGGCCGTGGCGCTCGTACAGTCGGCCGCCGTTGGAGGGTCGATGGCAACTGGCGGTGTCGGTGTCGGCGGCGCGATCTTCATCATCGGCGGAAGGGCTCCCAAGCAGGAGTCTGGCTAAGCCATGCAGCACGACCCCGACCGGTCGCCGACCAGCGAGACCCCACCGGCTACCTGCTCGAACGGTCACCCACTCGGCCCACACCAGGCCATCGTGGGCTGGCTGCCGTGTAACTGTGCTGGGGAAGGCCACCGGACATGGACCTGCCGGACCTGCCGAGACGTGCAGTACGACCCGCCACACGACGGTACGGGGACGTGGAGGGGTTAGCCCTGCTCTCGCATGGTCTGGGTCAGCTTCACCTTGAGATGCCTAGTCGCCAAGAGACAGCGCTGGCCCAGAACGCATTTGAGTCTCGCTGTACTGCACGGTGCCGCGATGAGTGACGGCAACGCCGTAGAACTTGAGTCCACTCGGCACCTTCACCTGGAACGGAAACGCGCAATTGTTGCCGGCGGCATAGCTGCCTTGCTGCAGTTCGCTGATGCCAACGGTTTTTCCTGACTGGTCGGTAACCGTGACCTGTGCGCCGGTATGAATGTCGCTGAAGCCGCCTGATCCTTCGCACGACGTGCCTGAAAATCGGATTCCGTTGTGGTCGGAGTCAGACAGGGTCATACTCCCGCGACTGACGAAGGCGGCAGCCTTGGCATGTCCTTTTGCAATAAAGACCCCGCCGACGATCGCGCAGGCGAGAACGGCTGCTGCTATGAGCGCGAATCGAGGTGCGTGGCGTGCCCCCGAGACTGGCGGGGGACCCGGAATTGCGCGAATGGTCGGTGCCCACTGGTGCCCATCCCAGTAGCGTTCGTACCCTGGCTGGTCAGTGGCTGGGTACCAGCCAGGCGGTGTCGCCTCCGTCATGATTCCCCCGTGGATTGTCTGTTCAGTCCAAAGAGGATCTTGCCGTCTTTACATTTATTACACAAGCGCTACTTGCGGGCGATCCGCCTCGGCTGCGCCCGAGGATCGAACGTCGGGACCAGCTCGATCTCATCGACCTGGATTATCTCGGCTATTTGGCGGCGAAGTTCGGCGCCAGTGCCTCCAGATGCAGGTTCGGGGAGCGGTGCTACGGAATGTCGGTTATCCCAGAATGCTGACATGATTGCTACATTCTCCAAGCCACGGAAGCCTGTAGGCCCCGTAGTTATTGAGCCGCCTTAGGGAATCGAACCCTAGACCTTCTCATTACGAGTGAGACGCTCTGCCGACTGAGCTAAGGCGGCGCACGGCGAACCGCGACCGAGTCAGCGTACCGGGTGCGGGACGCCACCACCGAACCTGGGCCAGACAGCCGCTCAGCCGGAACGCCACAGCTTCGTCACAGAGTTCCCACAGAGGGCTGTTAGGTAACGTCACCATTCTTGAGAGCGTGACCACTTCCAGCGCCGCACGTTCTTCTGATCTGCTCCGGTCCGACGGAGGCCCGGTTCGCGTTCTTGTCGTCGACGACGAACCCAACCTGGCCGATCTTCTGACGATGGCCCTGCGCTACGAAGGCTGGGACGTGCGCTCGGTTCACGACGGGCTCACCGCGATCCGTACCGCCCGCGAGTTCAAGCCGGACGCGGTTGTGCTCGACGTGATGCTGCCGGACTTGAACGGGCTCGAGGTGATGCGTCGATTGCGTGATGATTCCCCCGACCTGCCCGTCTTGTTCCTCACCGCGAAGGACGCCGTCGAGGATCGGATCGCCGGGCTTACCGCGGGCGGCGATGACTACGTCACCAAGCCGTTCAGTCTCGAAGAGGTCGTGGCTCGCGTCCGTGGCCTGATGCGGCGTACCTCGGTCGCGGCGGCGCACAACGGTTCGGTGCTGACCGTCGGAGATCTCACGCTCGACGAGGACAGTCACGAGGTTTACCGAAGCGGCGAGGAGGTCGCTCTGACCGCGACCGAGTTCGAACTTTTGCGCTACCTCATGCGCAACCCGCGTCGGGTGCTGTCGAAGGCGCAGATCCTGGACCGGGTCTGGAACTACGACTTCGGCGGTCAGGCCAACGTCGTCGAGATCTACATTTCCTATCTACGTAAGAAGATCGACGCCGGCCGCGAGCCGATGATCCACACCCTGAGAGGCGTCGGCTACGTCCTGCGGGCCGCTGCCTGAGATGTCCACCATTCACGGCTCCCGTAGCCGCACCGGGTGGCTGGTCCGGCTCAGGCCGACACCGCTGCGAGATTGGACGCTGCGGGCTCGGCTGATCGCCAGCATGGTGGCCCTGATTGCCATACTGGCCATAGCGATCGGAGCCGTCACCGAAGTGTCATTGCGCCACTTCCTGATGGGGCGCCTCGATGATCAGCTCGCCGCCGCCCGCGGCCGCGTATCTAGCCAATTCCAGCCTCCACCGGGCGGAACCGGGCCGGGAGGGATCGGCGCCCGCGAACTGGTGCCCCGAGGACAGTCGGTCGGAACCATCGGCGCCCTGTTCGACGAGACCCGTTCCATTGCTGAGATGCAAAGTTCGGACGGTAGCCGTCTCACCCTCGACCCCGAGGCGACCGCGGCGCTCAGCAAGGTCACGTCCGACGGAAAGCCACACACCGTGGACGTTCCGGGGCTCGGTGACTACCGCGCCGTGGCCAACCGCACTACCGGACCGACCCTGGTCACAGCGCTCCCCCTATCCGGCGTCAACGCCACCCTGGTCCAGCTCACCTGGGTAATCACGGCCCTGACCGGACTCGGGCTCATCGCCGCCGGGTTCGCCGGCGCCTGGATCGTCCGGCTGGCCTTGCGTCCGCTTCGACGCGTTACCACCACTGCGTCAAAAGTGGCGGAAATGCCTTTGAACGAAGGCGAAGTGGCGCTTGCGGTCAGGGTCGAGAGCCCGAATCCGCACACCGAGGTCGGCCAGGTCGGCGTCGCGCTGAACCGGATGCTGGAAAATGTCAGCGACGCCTTGAATGCCCGCCACCATAGCGAGACACGGGTCCGACAGTTCGTGGCCGACGCCAGTCATGAATTGCGGACGCCACTGGCCGCGATCCGCGGCTACGCCGAACTGACCCGTCGCAGCCGGGAAACCGCACCACCGGACATCGCCCATGCCATGAGCCGGGTGGAGTCCGAAGCCGCTCGAATGACCACCTTGGTCGAGGACCTGCTGCTGCTGGCTCGCTTGGACGCGGGCCGGCCACTGGAGGCCGCTGAAGTCGACCTCAACCGCCTGGTCGTCGATGTGCTGTCCGATGCTCACGCCGCCGGCCCCGAACACCAATGGCACCTGCAGCTGCCCGAGGAACCGGTGACGATTCAGGGCGATCAAGCGCGACTGCATCAGGTGCTGGCCAACCTGATGAGCAACGCCCGCAATCACACCCCGGCCGGGACGAATATCTGGATCAGCCTTTCCCGGCAAGGCGAAACCGCACAGATCGATGTGGCCGACGACGGTCCCGGAATTCCCCCGGATCAGATCGGCGACATCTTCGAACGGTTTACCCGCGGTGAGCAGTCGCGTTCACGCACGGCGGGAAGCACGGGCCTAGGATTAGCCATTGTCAGCGCCGTACTGACCGCTCATCGGGGTGGCATCTCCGTCACCAGCCGACCAGGCGCGACGGTGTTTTCCGTGCGGATTCCGATGCATGGCAACCGTGAAGGCGGTTCACAGGGTTCCTCAAGCATCAGCCACCAGCCTCTTACGGTATGAGCGCAAACACCCTTTACCTTCCAGGCCAATCAGCCCCGGGCGCCAACCCACCCGCCGACGCGGTACCGTCCACCTCGCGGTCGGGGTCCCCTCGGGCCCGCATCACCCGCCTGGTGCGGGGCCAGACCGACGACCCGGCCTGGATCCGTCCGAGCGTGCTGTTGTTGCTGGCCGGCACCGCCCTGCTCTACCTCTGGGGCTTGGGAGCGTCCGGCTGGGCCAACAGCTTCTACTCGGCCGCCGCCCAGGCGGGATCGACGAGTTGGAAGGCGATGTTCTTCGGATCCTCCGATGCCGCCAACTCGATCACCGTCGACAAGACGCCGGCGTCGTTGTGGATCATGGCGCTCGCGGTGCGACTGTTCGGCTTGAACTCGTGGAGCATTCTCGTTCCGCAAGCGCTGGAAGGCGTCGCCGCGGTCGGTCTGGTTTACCTCACGGTTCGCCGCACGAGCGGAGCAGCCGCCGGTCTCATCGCCGGCGCGGTTCTGGCGCTGACCCCCGTAGCGGCGCTCATGTTCAGGTTCAACAACCCGGACGCGCTGCTGGTGCTGCTGCTGGTCGCCGGAGCGTATTGCGTTATCCGAGCGATAGAAACCGCCTCGACCCGATGGCTCGCCCTCGTCGGCGTGATGGTCGGCTTCGGTTTCCTGACCAAAATGCTGCAGGCCCTGCTGGTCGTTCCCGCGTTCGCTTTGGCCTACCTCATGTGCGCACCAACCTCGCTTCGCCGTCGCATCGGCCAGTTGCTGATCGCCGGCGGTGCGCTGATCGCAGCTGCCGGTTGGTGGATCGCCATCGTCGAGCTGACCCCCGCTCAGCTGCGTCCCTACATCGGCGGTTCACAGCACAATTCCATTCTCGAATTGACGTTGGGCTATAACGGTTTCGGCCGTCTGACCGGTAACGAGACCGGCAGCGTGGGGGGTGGTGGTGGCGGTGGCGGTATGTGGGGCCAGACCGGTTGGACCCGGCTGTTCGGCGCGGACATGGGAACCCAGATCTCCTGGTTGCTGCCGGCGTCGCTGATTCTGTTTGTGGCCGCGCTGTACTTCACCCGCCGGGCTCCCCGCACTGATCTCACCCGGGCGGCTCTGATCGGCTGGGGCGGCTGGCTGGTCGTGACCGGTGCTGTCTTCAGCCAGATGAAGGGCATCGTGCATCCGTATTACACGGTTGCGCTGGCTCCGGCCATCGGTGCGCTTGTCGGTATCGGGGCTGTGGTTCTGTGGCGACAACGCCAGCAACTGTCGGCGGTTCTCGTCCTCGCCGCGACGATCGTGCTCACGGCAATCTGGCAGTTCATATTGCTTGGGCGCACGACTGACTGGATGCCCTGGTTGCGCTCGGTGATCCTCGTAGTCGCCGTGGCCAGCGCCGTAATGTTGGTCGGCTTGGCCCGGTACGCGACGAAGATCACGACCGCGGTCGCCGCGGTGGCTATCGTCGGCGGCTTGCTCGCCCCAGCGGCGTATGCCGTTTCGACTGCACGTACGCCACACACCGGCTCGATCCCCAGCGCCGGGCCGGCGTCGGCCGCGGGCTTCGGTGGACCAGGCGGTGGGCGTGGGTTCCAACGCCCGGGCGGCAATGCACTTGGTGGCGGTGCCGCGGCGGCTGGTGGTGCGGCGGGCGGTGTTCCTCCGGCTGGTCGGTTCGGTGGTGGCTTCGGCGGTGCGGGTGGCTTCGGCGGTGCGGGTGGCTTCGGCGGCGCGGGTGGTCTGCTGAATGCGAGCACGCCGTCGGCCGCTGTGGTCGATACGTTGAAGGCGAATGCGTCGCAGTACACGTGGGTTGCGGCTGCGGTTGGCTCCAACAGTGCCGCTGGGTTCCAGCTCGCGGCGAACCTGCCGGTGATGGCTATCGGCGGATTCAACGGCAGCGACCCGTCGCCGACGCTGGCTGCGTTCAAGGCGTTGGTTGCGGCTGGAAAAATTCACTACTTCATCGCCAGCGGAGGCGGCTTCGGTGGAAGCCAGATGGGTGGCAGCAATTCATCGCAAGCCATTGCCAGCTGGATCGAAAGTACTTTCAGCAGCACGACGGTCGGCAACGTGACGCTGTACGACCTGACTTCAAGCGGGTCGTAGCCGGGCCGCTTACTTGCGGTGGATGGGGTTGTGTCGTGGTCGTTGTTCGGGGTCTATGTGTTTGGGTGGGGTCCAGTAGACGGTGTTGTTGTGGAGGTGGGCTTTCCACCCTTGTTTGGGGGCCTGTCCGTTGTGGTAGCCGCAGGTGATTGCGAGGTTGTTGAGGTCGGTGGGGCCGCCGTCGGCCCAGT
>Ga0268264_10005535_pt1 | contig 10709 bp, 9 predicted proteins | sample KBSSwiS32_FD_190357 | JGI IMG/M metagenome (GOLD analysis project Ga0268264, IMG submission 190357) | Switchgrass rhizosphere microbial communities from Kellogg Biological Station, Michigan, USA - KBS Switchgrass S3-2 (SPAdes) (version 2) | ecosystem: Host-associated > Plants > Roots >... | reverse complement strand
GGCGTTCCTTTAATTCATGATCAAAATAGGTTACAACCCGGTAATTGCTGCTGCTGATATATTCCCATTCTTCATCGCACAGATCACGCACGCCTACCTGTACCAGTTTTTTCACCTGTTCAATTTCATTCAGGGCATTGTACATGATGCAGGCATGACTATAGGTAAACCCTTCAAAATTTTTCCGGAGATCGGCATGTGCATCAATTTGCAGGATACCAAAATCACCATATTTTTCAGCGATGGCTTTAAAATAACCAAGCGGCGTACTGTGATCGCCACCCACCAGGCCAACCAATTTGCCTTTGGCCAGTAATTCTTTTGTTTGCTGGTACACCCAGTTGTTGAGGTAGATACCGCCTTCATTTATTTCTTTCATGCTTTTGCACATGAAATTATTTTTCTCTACCAGCTCACCCCGGGAGATATAGTCAATGTACAACTCTGCTTCTTTGCGCAGGTAGTCACTTTTCATCAACACCTTTTTATCTGCGGGGCGCATATAAAAACCTTCTCTCCAGCCGTCGCGCACATCGGTGTCGAAAATGTCTACCTGCAAAGCTGCCTTGCAAATATGATCACTTGCGCGGGCCGTGCCGGCGGTATAGCTTACCGTTACTTCCCATGGCACCGGCAGCAATACCACTTTTGCATCGTCTTCTGTGAAAGGCAATCCGAAAATATTGTTGTTGGGATTTCCCGCCCTGTTCGGATCAAACTGTGAAAGGTCTGCCATGTTGTGTTATTCAGGTGTGTAGAACGCTGCGCAAGTTAATGCAGTATATAATAGAACCAAAAAAAGGATAAACAGTTGCAGATAGTTGTACTAACAGTTGTTATCTTAACTTTTTCTTATCACGACGAACTTTCAATGAATTGGCGGGTATTGAACCCGGTGACACGGTTCACAAAGGTTTCACCGGGTAGGCGCCTGCTTCCAGGCTGTTCTTTATTGCATTTTGCACAGAACACAAGTATTTTGCCGCGAAAGTTCTGTGTAAACAAGGTCTCCCCGGATCGTTTTTTTGAACTAATTTTGCCACCGAAAATTACCATATGAAGAAAACGCATATTGTTATCCTTATTTTCATTGCGGCGGCCATCGCCGTGCTGGTTAGTTTTACGGGTAACCTCACCACCTATGAAACGGTTGCATCTGCCCGCCAGAAAGAAGGCAAATTTGTACGGCTGATAGCTAAGGTGGATAAAACCAGGCCTATTGAATATGACCCCGCGAAAGACCCCAACTATATGAGCTTCACGGCCATCGACACATTGGGCAATACCACCAAAGTAATCTTCCGCAATTCCAAACCGCCCGACTTTGAGAAGAGCGAGCGCCTGGTATTAAATGGAAAAATGCAGAACGGGCTTTTTGAATGCAAGGATATGCTGATGAAATGTCCTTCCAAATACAAAGATGATCCCAACGTGATGAAAAAGAACCTGACTATAACAGACTAATCCTACTACATGAATTATATTGGTGAACACATCTTCCCCGGCCAGCTCGGACACTTCTTAACCATACTTGCTTTTGTTGCTTCACTGATTGCCAGCATTGCCTATTTCAAAACCACCAATGCCAAAACTATCGATGAGACGGCCAGCTGGAAGCGCCTTGCCCGTGTCGCTTTCATGATTGAATGTTTTGCCGTATTTGCTGTTTTCATAACCATTTTTTATATTATTTCCACCCATAAGTTTGAATACTCCTACGCCTGGAACCATTCAAGCCTGGCACTGAACCCCGGTTATCTTTTTGCCTGTATCTGGGAAGCCCAGGAAGGCAGTTTTTTATTGTGGACGATCTGGCACTGCGTATTGGGATTGATACTGATGTTCAGGGCAGGTAAATGGGAAGCGCCGGTAATGACGGTAATTAGCTTTGCGCAGGTCTGCCTTGCCACTATGATTCTGGGTTTATATGTTGGGCACGCAAAACTGGGTATCAACCCGTTTATGCTGGTACGCCAACTGGAGGTAATGCAAAATGCGCCCATTTTCAGCCGGCCCGATTACCTCAGCATTCCTATGATGCGCGATGGCCAGGGCCTGAACCAGTTGCTGCAGAATTACTGGATGGTCATTCATCCACCGGTATTGTTCCTGGGCTTTGCATCTACCATTGTACCTTTCGCCTACGCTATTGCCGGTTTATGGAAAAAAGAATACACCGGCTGGACAAAAGCGGCCCTGCCCTGGACCCTGTTTTCTGCAGGCATACTGGGGCTGGGTATTATGATGGGTGCAGCCTGGGCCTATGAATCGCTCACCTTTGGCGGTTTCTGGGCATGGGACCCGGTAGAAAATGCCTCGCTGGTGCCATGGCTGGTGATGGTGGCGGGATTGCATACGCTGGTAGTGTACAATGCCACCGGTCATTCGTTGCGCGCTACTTATTTATTTTTCATCATCTCTTTTTTCCTGGTTTTGTTTTCTACTTTCTTAACCCGTAGTGGTATCCTGGGTGATAGTTCCGTACATGCGTTTGTAGAGAACGATATGAATTTTCAGTTGATCTCATTGATGGCTGTATTCCTGGTGCCCTCTTTAATTTTATTCTTTTCGCGATACAAAGCGATACCGCATATTGTTAAGGAAGAGAGTAGCTACTCAAGGGAATTCTGGATGTTTATCGGGGCGCTGGTTTTATTTCTCGCGGCATTGGTGATCAGTTGGCAAACTTCTTTTACACCCATTTATAATAAGCTGGCGGGAAAATCTACTGCAGCCCCCGAAGATCCTGAATTCGCTTATAATAAAATACAGGTATTTGTTGCCGTTGTGCTGGGTATACTAACAGCTATCGGCCAGTATTTGCGTTATAAAGATACGCCGCGGGCTGTCTTTGTAAAAAAAGTTGGCATTCCAACAGTTGTTGCACTGGTGCTTTCATTGCTGATTAGTTTGTTGGGAGATATTCATTATCACAAACATGGACCCGGTTTTTTAGCCGCAGTGCACCTGGCTATTTTTGCCAGTGTATATGCGATTGTTGCCAATGCGGTTTATATCTGGACTGGCATGAATGGCAAAATAAAAAATGCCGGTGGCTCCGTTGCACACCTGGGATTTGGGTTGATGCTGCTGGGCATCCTGATTTCATCGGCCAATAAAGACCTGCTCTCTAAGAACAATGGTATTTTATTACCATTTGCACCGGAATCAAAACAGGATCCTACTGAAAACCTTACGCTGATCAAAGGTATGCGCACCGATATGGGCAAATACTGGGCAACCTATCAAAACAAAGACAGTACCGGGCAGCACGGCAACATCACTTATTTTAAAATTGATTTTGAAAATAAAAAATCGGGCGATAAGTTCACGCTGTATCCCAATTTTATCAAGGCTACCAAGGGGCAGGAGGGGGTTTCCGGTAATCCCGATTCGCGGCATTACTGGGATAAAGATGTTTTTGTATCTGTAAGCGCCACCAGTTTCGACAACGTAAATGATACTGCGCAGTTCCGGAAATACAACGTGAAATTGAAAGACACTGTATTTTATTCCGGTGGCTATATGATATTGAACAATGTTAGCATTAACCCGGCCGGAACCAAACACCATATCAATCCCAGTGATACTTTAATTGTGGCAGATATTGCGGTATTCTCTGCAGACAGCATGCATTACCGGGCAACGCCCGCTATTTTCTGGAAGGGTACAGACTCCAGGTTTATTTTTGATACCGTGTTTGCGCAAAATCTTTCTGTTGGTTTTACCAGCGTGAATAAAGACACCCATGCTTTTGAACTGCAGGTAAAGGAGTCTGCGGCCATGGTGCCGTATGTGGCATTAAAGGCGTATGAATTTCCGCACATAAACCTGCTTTGGCTGGGAACGGTTATTATGGTAACCGGTTTTGGCATCGGTTTAAGACGCAGGTATATGCTGGCACGAAGCCTGAAACCGAGCAGGCATACCGCTGTGGTTGAGAATCAAAGCTGAAAAGTCCTTTTTTAGCAAATCGGTAACAGCGTTTAGGGTTACTTTAAGGTCTTTGTTAGGATTAACAGAAACCAGTTTGTAATTTTAACCCATGCCGGCCTTCGGACCATATAGAAATTATTGCCGTTTTTTGATTCTTCTTATTTGTACATTTTGTACAGGCGTTGCGGTAGCACAGCAGCCCGATACTACCCGTATTGACTCCGTTCTAAAGAATATACAGCAGCCGGCGCTGGGCCCCAATGATACTATCATGGTGCCTGCGAAAATAAGCGAGGGGACCCTGCTGCCCGCAAATACACTGGAAAACGTGTGGGTGGTTAAACCAGCGCCACCCGGCATGAAACAACGCATAGAAGCCTGGACGCGCCTTCGCAACGCCGTATACGTGACCTATCCGTATGCAAGACGCGCCGGGGTGGTTTTAAACGATATCAATGCCAGGATTGAGAAGATGCCGGAAAAACAAGATCGGAAAACATATATCAAAAGCAGGGAAAAAGAACTGCGGAAAGAATTTACAGAACCGCTCACCAATCTTTCCATCTACCAGGGAAAAGTACTGATGAAACTGATTAACCGCCAAACGGGTAACAATTGCTACGAAATCATTAAGGAATATAAGGGTGGTGTAACCGCCCGTGTTTATCAAACCGTAGCCTTCTTCTTCAGCACCAGTTTAAAACAGCCTTACGATGCACAGGGCGATGATAAGGAAATTGAATCTATTGTGCAGGAAGTAGAACGCATGTATGGAAAATAGTTCTTAGTCCATAGTTCATAGTCGTCAGTGTCTTGTCCATAGCTGGCTGCGCAAAAGGACTAAGAACTCCGAACTAAAAACTAAGAACTATAATTTATGAATCTTCTCAATAATGCCCGTGGTTGAAAATCCCTGTACAATTGGATTGATAACAACATGACCGCCATTGGCCATTACCTCTTTTGCACCCACTACCTGTTCAATCGTGTAATCACCACCTTTTACAATAGTATCCGGCATAATGGACTTGATAATTTCCAGTGGCGTATCTTCTTCAAAGATAACCACTGCGTCTACCATTACCAGTGCGGCAATCAACAATGCGCGGCTGTGTTCATTATTGATGGGGCGGTTGGGGCCCTTAAGCCTTTTTGTAGAAGCATCTGAATTAATACCCACTATCAATACATCTCCTTCTTTTGCCGCCTGGCTAAGTGAGAAGATGTGTCCTTCATGTAAAATATCAAAACAGCCATTGGTGAAAGCTATCTTCTTTTGTAAAAATTTCCAGCGACCCGTTTCCCTGCAGATATCAGCAAGGCTATAAATCTTCTGTTGTATTATATCAGCGTTTTTCATCTTTTGATTTTCTGTTTAGCAATGGCAGAAGTACAAGGCTGAGTGCGCCGAAAAAGATAACCATAAAAAACTGCACCAGCCATAGCAGCCACCCAAATGCCTTGGCCATATTTTCTGTTAGTCCATATAACATCATTGTTTCCTGTACCAGCAAAGGATAGGCGCCCACGCCACCCTGTGTTGCTATCATTCCTATGCTGCCCATACACAAAACGGAGAGCGATTCTTTTGTGCCGTACATGTTCGTTTCCTGCATAGCGGCCATGCCGGTCCTGATGGCTGCCAGGTACAGCACCCAGATAAGCACGGTATGAAAGATAAACCAACCTTTGTTTTTCAGGTAACGGATGCTGGTTAACCCATGCCAGATATTTTTAAGAATTACTTTGATCTTTTGAACCAGGCTGATATGAGCGAATTTTTTGAACAGCCAGCGAAGGGTGGTGAACGCACCAATGATAACCAGCAGGAGTATTGTCACTTTTATAACCAGGGCACCGGTTCCTCCACTCGGATTGAAATTTTTTTCCAGCATATTAGATGCGTACGCACCAATGATATCTGCCTGGAATAAAATGGTAACAGGGAAAATAATAGCCAGGCAAACCAGGTCAAATGCCCGTTCAGCCACAACCGTTCCTACCAGTTTATCAGTTGGTATTTTGTCATATTTTGAAATAATACTGCATTTCAGCACTTCACCAAGACGGGGGATAGCCAGGTTGGCGATATAACTGACCAATACGGCGAAATAAACATTCAGCAGAGACGGTTTGTAACCCATCGGTTGCATCAGGATTCTCCACCGGATAGCGCGGCTTAAATGGGCACCCAGCAAAATAAGAACCACTGGTATCAGCAACCAGAAATCGGCTCTCAGCCACGCTCCCTTGATATCCAGCCAATCTTTGTGTTCAATCTTCCCCAGGCTCCACCATACCAGAAAAATACCCAGGCCCAGGAAAAGAACATATTGTAAAAGGCTCAGTACTTTTTTGTTCATCTTGTAAAGCGAGATTAAGATTTATACCTGCCTTGGGCAGCCCGTCATTTAATGCTGTTGCCTTCTTTAGGAAACACAATCCAGGGCTTAAATGTTCTGGCTTCCTCAAAAGGCATGCGCGCGTACGAGATCACAATTACGATATCGCCCACGGCACCCTGCCTGGCGGCGGGGCCGTTCAAACAGCACACACCTGACCCCCTTTTGCCTTTTATCAGGTAAGTTTCCAGCCGGCTGCCATTGTTCACATTTACCACCTGCACTTTTTCATTTTCAATCAGGTTACCGGCATCCATCAGGTCCTCATCAAGCGTCAGGCTGCCTACATAATTCAGGTTTGCTTCGGTAACCACGGCCCTGTGTATCTTCGATTTTAATATTTCAATTTCCATATACCCCGTTATTTAAATTGCTGCAAGCTAATAAGATTACAGTTAATAACCTTTTTGAACCACGAAGGCAGGGAGAACAGGGTGATACTAAGAGATGGTGATATTTTTATTGCAGCATTCGCTCATAAACAATCATACGCCGGTAGTTCTCTGCTTATCGAATGATTATTTGGCATTATTTCCCTGTGCAACTCCTGTGTTCTCAGTGTCACCGCGGTTCCATCAGTTCAGCAGCATATTATCGATCAGCCTTACCTCGTGCTGAAAGGCGGCGATAAGCGCTACAATTTTTTGCCGTCTGTCCCAGATGGTTATTAATTCAAGCGTTTGCGCATCCGCGATGGCAACATAATCAACCTTAAATTCCCGGCTGGTAAGCATGGCTGTGGCCGCAGCTATTATGTCATCGAGCTTACCGGGTGTAAGTTTTTGTTTAATATAATTCAATGCCTGGGAAATAGCGGTCGCTCTTTCTCTTTCGTCGGCGTTAAGCCTGGTGTTTCGACTGCTCATGGCAAGGCCATCGGGTTCACGCAGAGTGGGGCAGGTGTGCAGCTTCACGGGCGATTGTATCAGCATTAACAAACGATTTACCACCATGCATTGCTGATAGTCTTTTTGGCCCATGTACAGGTTGGTTGGCTGCACAATAGCGACGAGGCGGTGCATTACTTTGCACACGCCCTGGAAATGGCCGGGCCGGTATTTCCCTTCCAGTATCGTCTCCAGGTAACCCAGTTCGTAATGCGGCGATTGGTCATAACCAGCCGGATAGACCTCTTCCACGGAAGGCCAGAAAAGCACATCGCAGCCAGCCTTCAGCAGCCATTCCATATCTTTTTCAATGGTAACCGGGTACTTCTCAAAATCTTTTTTGTCGTTGAATTGTGCCGGGTTCACAAAAATGCTCACCACGGTCAGGTTGTTTTCTTTTTTGGAGGCCTCCACCAGTGAGATATGACCGGCATGCAGGGCACCCATGGTGGGAGCAAACCCGATGGTTTTTCCTTCATTCCTGGCCGTTTGAAGGTAGGCTGTCAGCTGATCTGTTTTCTTGAATAGAACCATGGTTTTTGCAATGAAAGTGCCTATAATACTGATTTTTCGGTTTTAAATCTTACCTTTGCCCACCATTTTTTTAAACTCTTTGCTCATTAATTTAAGCCGCGAATGTCAACAAAGAAAAGAATTTTATTCATAGCCAGCGAAATGTCTCCATACCTGGAAATGACTGAGTTTTCAGAGATAGTCAATAAGCTGGCCATTAAATCGAATGACAGTGGTTTTGAAATCAGGTGCATAATGCCCCGTTTCGGTGTTATTAACGAGCGCAGGCACCGGTTGCATGAGGTGGTGCGTCTTTCTGGTATCAATGTGTCGGTAGACAACGACGATTACCCGCTTCAGATTAAGGTGGCGTCTCTTCCCAATGCCCGCCTGCAGGTTTATTTCCTTGACAATGAAGACTTGTTTAAACGCAAATATATTTTCCACGATGAAAAGGAAAAATGGTTTGAAGACAATGGATTAAGGGCTGTTTTCTTTTGTAAAGGCGCGCTGGAAACGGTTAAGAAATTTGGATGGCCGCCGGATATTATTCATTGCAGTGGCTGGATGACCGGCCTGATTCCCCTCTATTTAAAAACAGTGTACAAGAAAGAGCCGGTTTTTTCGCACAGTAAGGTAATTTTCTCCATTGGCCAGAATACATTCAAAGAAAAGCTGGGCAATGATTTTTTGAAAGTTGCCAATATCAACCCCGCCCTTTTGAAAGATAAAGACCTGGAAGCTTTCAAAGACCTGAATAACACCGGCATGTTCAGGGGCGGAGCCGCCAATGCGGATGCCATCACTTTCGGAGCCGAAAAGATTGAAAAGAAGCTGGTGGATGAGTTCGGTAAGGTAAAAGGCAAAAAAGTGTTGGCGTACAATGCAGAAAGCGATTTAACGGATTACCTGCAGCTTTACACTGATCTTTCCAAATAGGTTTGCAGGCATGTACAGCCGGCAGGCCCTGTCTTCAGCAATTTCTGAACGGTCACCGGGTCTGTATCGATACCGTTGGTAAAATGGGGGTTGCTTCCTGAATTATTTATTCCAAAATCTCAAACCGCCGATTATCTTTGCGCCATCTGAAAAGCTGCCGGTATAGTCTATCAATCTGGCGGACTACAGAAATCGTTATTAACCGCATTATTCATTATTAAAACAATTCTTCTCTATGCCTTATTTGTTTACGTCAGAAAGTGTTTCTGAAGGCCATCCAGATAAAGTGGCCGACCAGATATCTGATGCCCTTATTGATAACTTTCTGGCATTTGATCCGCAATCGAAGGTAGCCTGTGAAACGCTGGTGACTACCGGCCAGGTGGTATTGGCCGGCGAAGTAAAATCAAAAGCATACCTGGATGTGCAGGAAATAGCCCGCGGCGTTATCCGCAAAATTGGCTATACCAAGAGTGAATATATGTTTGAAGCCAATTCATGTGGTATCCTGTCTGCCATTCACGAGCAGTCGGCAGATATCAACCAGGGCGTAGATCGCAAGAAGAAAGAAGAGCAGGGTGCGGGCGATCAGGGGATGATGTTCGGATATGCATCGAATGAAACAGATGACTATATGCCGCTGGCACTTGACCTGGCACATAAAATACTGCTGGAGCTGGCAGCACTCCGCCGTGAGAATAAACAAATCAAATACCTGCGCCCCGATGCAAAAAGCCAGGTTACGCTGGAATATGACGATAACAACCAACCGGTACGCATAGACGCAATTGTAGTATCTACCCAGCACGATGATTTTGACTCAGAACCTAAAATGCTGAAGAAAATTCAGGACGATATTGTATCTATTCTCATTCCCCGCGTTAAATCGAAATATAAGAAATACGGGAAACTGTTTAATGATAAGATCAAGTACCATATCAACCCAACAGGAAAATTTGTGATTGGCGGTCCGCACGGCGATACTGGTTTAACCGGCCGCAAGATTATTGTGGACACCTATGGTGGCAAAGGTGCGCATGGCGGTGGTGCTTTCAGTGGCAAAGACCCCAGCAAGGTAGACCGTTCGGCTGCATACGCAACAAGGCATATTGCCAAAAACCTGGTAGCGGCCGGCCTGGCAGATGAAGTGCTTGTGCAGGTATCCTACGCCATTGGTGTGGCCCAGCCTACATCTATCAATGTAAATACCTACGGCACCGCCAAGGTAAGCTTGACAGATGGTGAGATTGGAAAGATCATCGAAAGCGTATTTGATATGCGCCCCTACTTTATTGAGCAGCGTCTTAAACTGCGCAATCCCATTTACAGCGAAACAGCTGCCTATGGCCACATGGGCCGCAAGCCGGAGCTGGTGGAAAAAACATTCAAATCTCCTGATGGAAAAGAAATAGCATACCTCGAAGAAAGAAATATTCTCAAAGTTTTCAATCTTGACAAAAAAACCTCCCGTACTATAATTCCTGAGGGCCAGAATTTCTCTTATGATGACGGTGACCAATCTTTTACCTGGAGCCCGGACAGTAAATGGATTGCAGCTCAAAGTTCTGAAGGCTATTACAATGCAAATGAAATATTGCTTTTTAATGTAAGCGCCAATAATAAAGGAACCGATGTAACTGAATCCGGCTTTTCCAGCGAAGGCATGCAATGGGCCCTCAATGGGAAGGCACTCCTATGGGTTACAGACAGGAATGGCAAGCGGCCGCTGGCAATCCAGGGAGCGACGGAAGTAGATATTTATGCAATGTTTTTCGATAAATTCTTTACCCCGGATCCGTCCTCATTCATTATAAAGATTTCAGAATTTCTTTCCGTAGCTGAAAGATCCCAGTTTAGGGAAGGTTGATTAGTAACGCTTCTGAATACAATATACTTTCCATTAGGAGAAAAGGAAGGATAAGTTGAAATTGTTTTCAAATTTGAGATTTGTCTTTTGTCAGAACCATCAATATTCATTGTAAATACTTCAACATATTGTTGCGGCCATGGAGCATGATAATCGGGCGTGTTT
>Ga0268264_10005530_pt1 | contig 10713 bp, 7 predicted proteins | sample KBSSwiS32_FD_190357 | JGI IMG/M metagenome (GOLD analysis project Ga0268264, IMG submission 190357) | Switchgrass rhizosphere microbial communities from Kellogg Biological Station, Michigan, USA - KBS Switchgrass S3-2 (SPAdes) (version 2) | ecosystem: Host-associated > Plants > Roots >... | reverse complement strand
AGGACGCATTTTTTTTGCCTTCGATCGGGCCAAAGCGCGCATGATCGAACGCGACGATCTGCGCATGCAGCTGCGCGCCGAACGCGAACGCCTGCCTCCGGTCGAACGCATCGCCGCCGCGAAGGGCATCGCCGCGGCGCTCGAGCTGCTGCCCGAATTCATCGTAGACAGCCGTATCGCCGGTTACTGGGCGGTGGGCGGCGAAGTGTCGCTCCACGTTGCGCTGGGCGCCCTGCTCGCCCGCGGCCAAACCTACCATCTGCCGATACTGACCCGCGGCCGCGCGCTGCGCTTTGCCGCGTGGCGGCCGGGCGGCGCGGTCACGCCGAACCGCTACGGCATTCCGGAGCCGCAGGTCGATCCAGCCGAGCTGCTGGCACCGCAGGCAATCGACCTTGCGCTCGTCCCGCTGCTCGGTTTCGACCGCCGTGGCCATCGCCTCGGCACCGGCGGCGGCTATTACGACCGCAGCTTTGCCTTCCTCAAGGACGTCGCGCGGCCGGCACAACCGGTTCTGGTCGGAATCGGGTACAGTTTCCAGGAGTTGACGGCGTTGCCCGAGCAGGCCTGGGATGTGCGCATGGATTTCGTTGCGACCGAGCGGGAATTGATCGAGTGCAATCCGGTAGCCGACAGCCGGTAGCCGGGAACCGGAGACCCGTGCTTGTACAGGCGGGCAGCAAACGACGCTGTTGATCTCCGGCTACCGGCTACCGGTTTCCGGCTATCAAGAATCCTGAGTCGGTATTACCTCGAAGCACACCGGACGATGAATTCGATGAATTTCTGGTTGATGAAAACCGAGCCCGACGAGTTTTCGATCGACGATCTGAAAACCCGCAAGACCGAACCGTGGACCGGCGTGCGCAACTACCAGGCGCGCAACTACATGCGCGACGGCATGCGCAACGGCGACGGCGTGCTGTTCTACCACTCGAGCTGCGCCGTGCCCGGCGTCGCCGGCATCGCCGAAGTCGCGACCGCCGCGTATCCCGATCCGACCCAGTTCGATCCGAAAAGCGATTACTTCGACGCGGGCAGTTCGCGCGACGCGCCGCGTTGGTTCATGGTCGACGTGAAGTTCAAGCGCAAGCTCAAGCGCGTGATCGCGCTGACCGAGCTGAAGGGACGCAAGGAACTGAAGGACATGATCCTGCTGCGGCCCGGCAACCGCCTGTCGGTGTCGCCGGTGACCCGGGCCGAATGGGATTTCGTCCTGAGTCTGGAATAGTTCGAAGAGTGAGAAGCGGCAGACGAAGAGCTGAGCGGCTCGGCGAATCCCGGTAGCGCGGGTAACGCCGCAGGCCACAGCGGGGACGACCGGCCCGGTGCGCTTCGCTCCTGGGCTGCGTGCGTCGATGCCGACCATGGCTGGCTGTAATCTGAAGCATCGGGGGTTCAAGTGGACAAGGAACAGCAGAAGCGCCTCGCCGCGCAACAGGCGATCACCTTCGTCGAGGACGGCAGCATCGTCGGCGTCGGTACCGGCTCGACCGTCGCCCACTTCATCGACGAACTCGGCAAGATCAAGCACCGCATCGACGCGGCCGTGTCGAGTTCGGAAAAGAGCACTACGCTGCTGCAGCAGCTCGGCATCCGCGTCGTCGACCTGAACAGCGCCGGCGAACTCGCGCTGTACGTCGACGGCGCCGACGAATGCGATCCGCACAAGCGCCTGATCAAGGGCGGCGGCGCGGCGCTGACGCGTGAGAAGATCATCGCCGCTGCCTCGAAACAGTTCGTCTGCATGATCGACCCGAGCAAGCGCGTCGACCTGCTCGGCCGCTTTCCACTGCCGGTCGAGGTGATCCCGATGGCGCGCGGCTACGTCGCGCGCGAGATCGTCAAACGCGGCGGCCAGCCGGTCTGGCGCGACGGCATCGTCACCGACAACGGCAATTGGATCCTCGACGTGCACAACTGGCGCATCGCCGATCCGGTCGCGCTCGAAGCCGACCTGAACCAGATCACCGGGGTCGTGTGCGTCGGCCTGTTCGCCAAGCGCCCGGCCGATGTCGTGCTGATCGGCGCGGAGAAAATGCCCTAGGAGCAAGCGAGGTCGGCCGCCAAGGCCCTCGTGAGGTCGCCGCTGCGCGGCTCGTGAGGTCGTGCGCTTCGCGTTCTTATTTGATCTTACTCTTTTGCGAGGCGGCGCAGCCGCCGACCTCTCTCCTCACGAGGCCGCGAAGCAGCCGACCTCACTCCTTACGAGGGCCGCGAAGCGGCCCGACCTCACTGCTTCTTGGTCATCTGCCGGATCATCCCCGAAATGCCGCCCTGCAAGGCGCAGACCTCGAAACCCATCTTGGCCAGGATGAATGCGGCCGCCGCGCTGCGTTCGCCGGTGTTGCAGTAGACGATGTATTTCTTCGTCTTGTCGAAATCGCTCACCGTTTCGCGCAATGTGTAAAGCGGTACGTTGATCGCGTCCTTGATGGAGCGCTGCTCGTGCTCCTCGCGCATGCGCACGTCGACGACGACGGCACCCTGGCGCGCCATGATCGAGGCCATGCCGGGCGTCAGCCATTCGACCGCCGGCGGCTTCATGACCTCGTCGAACGCCTTCTCCGACAGGCGCATCAGCTTGCCGTCCTTGATCATCGTCACGGTCGCGTTGCGCGTCGTGTCGGCGAGCAACGCGTCCTCGCCGAACGTATCGCCGCGCACGAGATAGGCGACGACGGCGTTGCCGGTCGGCAGGCTCTTGGTCACGGTGGCGGCGCCGTCCTTGATCACGTAGTAATAGTCGGCGACTTCGCCCTCGCGAATGATCACGTCGCCGGCCTTGACCGCGATCTCCTCGAAGCGCTGGAACATGCGCTCGATGTTGCCGGACGGCAGCTTGTGCAGCGCACGCGACTGGAGCAGGCGGAACACCCAGCGGTTCGCGTCCGGCGCCGGGTCGAAATAGCGGAAGTTCTCGGCGCGCGACAGCTGGTCCCAGGTCTGGATCTTCTCCAGGTAGCGCCGGTCGATGCGCACGATCGTCGCGCTCAGCGAGGTCACGGTTGCGGTGAAGCGCCGCGGCTGCAAGTCGCCGATCGCGTAGCGCCCCTGCAGCGATGTCGCATCGATGTCCTTCTTGCGCCCGTCCGGATAGACGCCGCGCACGCGGCCGCTGCGCAGGAAGAGCGTGTCTTCGTCGAGCGCACCGGCAGCGAACAGCACGCTGCCGCGGCCGAGTTCTTCGGCGCTCGCCTCGCGCGCGAGCTGTTCGAGGTTTTCCTCGCGCAGCTTGTCGAGCGGATACAGTTCGGCCAGTTCGGCGGCGTTGACGCCCATGTGCCTCTCCCGCGGCAAAGGCGTCCAGTGTAGCTCGCGCGAGCAACCGCAGGTACTGGGACTGCAGATGCCGGACGCGATCGGCCGGTGGCGCGCCATCAGCGGGGCGAACGGCGGTTAGGTGGTCCCGTGCTGTTCCTGGTGGAGCCGGAACGCCTCGCGCACCTGCTCGCGCAACACCTTGTCGTCCCAGGGCTTGGTGAGGAACTTGAATACGGCGCCACGATTGACCGAGTCCGTCACCACGCCCAGTTCGGTGTACCCCGACAGGAGAATGCGAACGGTGGCGGGATGCAGTTTCCTGACCCGATCGAGAAAGTCGGTGCCGGTCATGCCGGGCATCCGCTGGTCGGAAATGATGACCTGCACGCGGTTGAGCGCCAGCAAGTCGAGACCTTCCTGGCCGCTTTGGGCGGTGAGAATCCGGTAGCCATCGCGACGCAGCAAACGCGTCAGCGCCGAACCGATGTTCTGCTCGTCGTCCACTATCAGCATCGTCCGCTGATCCAGCGCAGCGGGGTCCGGCAATTCCAGGCGCTTGCCGGTTGCAAGCTGCGTGGCGTATTCCTCCGCGCTGACCGGACGACTGAAGAAATAGCCCTGCATCTCGTCGCAGCCGAGCGTCCGCAGATAGTGGAACTGCCCCTCCGTCTCGACGCCCTCGGCAATCACGGTCAGGCTCAAGCCACGCGCCATGGCAATAATGGCGGCCGCGATGGCGGCGTCCTCTGGTTTGCTGGTGATGTCGGTGACGAAGCTGCGGTCGATCTTGACCGCGCTGAAAGGAAAGCGTTTCAGATGCGCCAGTGACGAATAACCCGTGCCAAAATCGTCCAGCGCGAGTCCCACGCCGAGTGCGCGCAGCGCCTGCAATGCCGTGGAAGCGGCGGACGCATCCTTCATCACGGCGCTTTCGGTCAATTCCAACTCCAGATGCCGGGGTGGGAGCGAGTGGGCGGCGAGAACGCTGCGCACCGTCTCGCGCAAATCGCCGGCCGCGAACTGTGCGGCAGCCAGGTTGACCGCAACCGGTACGACGCGGATGCCCGCCGCGATCCACGCCGCCTGCTGCGCGCACACGGTGTCGAGAACCCATGCGCCGATCGGTACGATCAGGCCGAACTCCTCGGCCATTGTGATGAAGTCGCCCGGTGCCACCAGCCCCTTCTCGGGGTGCTGCCAGCGGATCAGCGCCTCGGCACCGACGATCTCGCCGCTGATCATGTCCACGCGCGCCTGATAGAAGACGACAAACTGCTGCTCGTCGATCGCCGTGCGCAGTTGCACTTCGAGTACGGCGCGCTGCGCATTGCGCACATTCATCTCGTTCGAGAAATATGCAAAACGCTGGCCCGACGACTTGGCGAGCTTGAGCGCCACCTCGGCATTCCGGAACAACTGTTCCGCATCGGCGCCATCTTCCGGAAAGCGCGCGACGCCGAACTTGGCGGCAACCCGGATCAGGGCGCCGTCGAGACGGAATGAGTCCTCCAGCAAGGCGCTTCGGTTTTCGACAAATCGTGCCAGGCTCGCGTCGCTGCCTTCGGGGATTACCACGGCAAACTGATCGGCACCAACGCGGGCGAGCAGGCTGGCGTCGTGCAATGTGCGCTTCAGGCGGTCGGCGACGCGAATCAGCAGTGCATCGCCCGCCGGCCGGCCCAGAAGGTCATTGAAGTTCTTGAAGCGTTCAAGGTCGATGAGGATCATGGTCAGCGTACCGCCCCCCGCCACGGCACTGTCTCGGACGGACTGCGCAACGCGCTCGAGAAACAACCGGCGGTTCGCCAGGCCGGTCAGTTCGTCGTAATACGCGAGGTAATCGAGCCTGGCCGTCTTTTCGAGGTGATCGATCGCGAACGCGATATCGCCGGCCAGTCCGCCCAGAAGCTTCAATTCGTCTTCCTGGAAGAACTCGATTTCTGTCGCGTAGAGCGTCAGTGATGCGACCGCACGGTCCGCAATGACCAGCGGAAACACCGCGATCGAGCGGATTCCGGCTTCCGCATGCAGCTTGCCCAGCAATACGCGCGGGTCGGACAGCGAATCGTTGGACACCAGAGTCTGCTTCAGGCGTACCGCCAGCGAGACGATGGCATTCGGCGCGTCGTCGTTCGATGCCAGCAGGTTGCGGATGGCCGAAAGGAAGAGCTCCTGCATTCCGGCGGACGCGGCCGGCACGATCCGGCCCGAATCGCAGTCCACCGTGCAGATCAGGGCATGGCGGAACCCGCCTTCGTCGACGGCGATGCGACATGCACCTTCAAACAGCGCGTCGCGGTCGCGTACACGTGCAATCAGTGAATTGGTCCCGCTCAGCATTGCGTAAACGCGGGTGAGATAGGAGATCCTGGCGTCCGCACGCTTGCGCTCGGTAATGTCCTTGGCAATCCCGGCGACACGCACCATGTTGCCGGCGCCGTCGCGCACCGGGTAGCTTCGGGTTTCGATCCAGCGGATCAGACCATCCGGCCGCACGATCCGATACTGGTATTCAAGACTGCCGCTGACGAGTCCCTCGCGGTATTTCTGCAGAGCGACGCTGCGATCATCGGGATGAATCCTTTCCGCCCATGCCTCCGGATTGGCGTACAGTCTTTCGCGACTGCATCCCCAAATGGCCTCATAGGCCGGACTCAGATACAGCATCTTGCCACTGCCCGCTTCGCGCAGGAAGAACACATCGCTGATGCTTTCCGCCATCTGGCGGAAGCGTGATTCGCTGTCGCGCAGGCTGCTCTCTGCTTTGTTGCGCTCGGTGACGTCCCAGTTGACGCCGATCAGGCGTATCGGCGCGCCATCGCCGTCGTACTGCATCACGGCATGTGCATGCAGGTCGCGCACTTCGCCGCCGGAACGCACGATGCGGAATTCGCAATCCAGGTCCTCGCCGGTCGCCAGCGTGGCGGCCATCGCGGCGTCGACCCGCGCGCGGTCCTGCGGAAGCACTCCGCTCTGCCACGCATCATTCGGATCGATGAAGTCGCGCTCATGCACGCCATAAAGCGCAAACATCTGCGAATCCCACACCGTCGTGTTCGCGACAAGATCCCTGTCCCAGATGCCGATGTGCACCGACTGCGTCGCCAACGCCAGGCGCTGCCGGCTTTCCCGCAAGGCCAGTTCCACGCGCCTGCTCTCGGTGACATCGTGTGCCGTGCCGATGATCTTCAGCGGATTTCCGGTCGTTTCATCGAAGCAAACCTGTCCGGTCTCGTGGACGCAACGGATCTCCCCGCTCGGGCGGATCAGCCGATGCTCACACGAATACGAACTCCGCTGCGCAATCGCTGCGGTGACTGCCTGCCTGATCGCGGCATGCTCGTCCACGGGAACCATGCTGAAGAACAGCTCGTTGCTGACCTCGACGGCGCCCGGTTGATAGCCGGCGATGCGGAACATCTCGTCCGACCAGCGCAATGCGTTCGCATCGGCATCCGGATCAGTCAGTTCCAGCTCCCAGCTGCCGAAGTGGGCGATGCGCTGGGCTGCGGCCATGTTCTGTTCACTGGCGCGAAGCGCTTGCTCGGCCTGCTTGCTCGTGGTGATGTCCCGGGCCATCACCACGATTCCAATCACCTGGTCGTTGTGGTCGAAATACGGGACCTTGTCGGTCTGGATCCAGCGTTGTCTGCCGTCCGGGTCGTGAAGCGTCTCTATGGTCTCCAGCTTGGCGACGCCGGAGCGCATGACTTCGAGGTCGTCCGCATGGAATCGCGCCGCATCCTGCGGATAGATCTCCACCGCAGACCGGCCTTCGATTTCCGCGACGGACATTCCGGCCGCTTGCGCGACCCGTTGATTGACCCGCAGGATGCCGTTTTCGGTGTCCTTGAACCAGATCATCGCCGGCATGAGGTCGAACAGCGCGCGCAGTTCGGCTTGCTGGCGCTGCAGCGTCGACTCGGTCAGTTTGCGCTCGGTAATGTTCAGATGCATGACCACCGCGCCGACCGCGTGGCCGGCGATCAACCGCGTCACCGTCATCAGAAACCAGCGCTGTCCAGTGGGCGAATCGCACGGATATTCGATCGAGAATCGGCTGGTCTCTTCCCGCAATACCGAACGGATTCCCGCGGAGACCTGGCGTGCTTCGGCGGACCCGATCCCTTGCGCCTGATCGCAGATGGCGAGGTAGTTGACGCCGATTGCGTGGCCCGGAGAGTGCATCGCATTGGCGTCTGCAAACTGCCGCCACGCTTCGTTCACCGAGGTGATCTGCCCGCGCGCGTCGATCATTGCGATGTGTGCAGGCAATGCGTTGAGAATCGCGGCTTGCCTGGCGGCGTCGCTCTGCCGCACTTCGTCCAGGGCACGGCGCAGAAGAAATATGCGTCCGTCGCGGCCGGCGACGGTATCGATCTCGCCGGCGGTCAGTTGTTCCAGACGTTTCTCGGTCCGGATCAACAATTCGATCAGCGCCGAAACGTCGTCCTGCAAGTCAGGGTCGGGCGATGGGCGCGGCACGTTCATGAGCCAGCGTCTTCGATTCCCAGTGCCTGCAGCAGGATTTGCGTCTGGCTCAGCGTGCCGACGATTCTTCGGAGCGGCAGCGGCGCGAACCTGATCAGCATCGGCGTCATCAGGATGTTGTCGGCCAATGCGCGCAACGGCTCGCGAAATACGTCGATCACTTCGATTTCGTGCCGATCCTGCAGATAAGTGTGGCAAAACGCGGTCAGGTTGGCGACGGCCTGCACCGAATTGAGTGTGTCGTCGGCGACGTAAAGACGGAACTTGAACGATCCGTGCCGGCTCATGGTGGTCTCAGTTGCGTCCATGCGACGGTGCATCGTCCGCGCCGCGCAACTCGCGAATCCGCTTGCGCCCCCGCTTCAACTCGCCCTGGCGGCTTTCGCTCGTCTGCTTCAGCAGGGTCTTTTCGACCTGCTTCGCCATCAGTTCGGTCTGCAGCGACTTGACCCGAACTTCCAGCACCGCCTCCTGGGCATCGAGGGTCAGCAACTTGAGCTTGGCCGCAATCGCGGCCGTATCGTTTGCCACATGTTCGGCGCGCTCCTTTTCCCAGCGCAGCGTGCCCATCAACACCTCGCCGCTGGCGGTGTAGATGTCGGCCAGGGTCACGCCCTCATTGCTGAGGATCAGTTCGCGCACCTGATTCGAATGCGCCGTTCCGCGCGACTTGATGATCGACATGCCACGATTGCGTTCGCCGGCCTGGACCAGGTAGTTCAGGTGAATCCAGGTATCGGCCAGCGTCGAGATGTGCAGTGACCCGCTGCCGGCGGCCTGCCCGGACATCTCGTCGAGCAGGCTGGTGCAAAGCAGGGTGATTCCTTCCGATTTCGACCAGTCGATCAGCCGCTCCGCGACGCGGTGCGCGGTCAACTCGTTGCCGAATTTGGACAGTGTCGATACCGGATCGATGACCAGGCAACGCGCCTTGTGCTCCCTGGCCAGCTTCTTGATGAGCACCAGCAGCGTCTCGGCACTGCCGGTAATGGTGCGCCCGGAGATCATGCGCAACAAGCCGCTTTTCGCGTGGCGCGCCAGCTGGATCCCGACCGAGGTCAGGTTGCGCATCACTTCGACGCCATCCGAATCGAAGCTGACGAACAGCGTTCGCTCCCGACGCCGGCAGGCCGCCTCGGCGAACGCGCCGCTCAGGGTTGTCTTGGCCGTGCCGGGAAGGCCGGTGATCAACACCGTCGCGCCGCGATAATAGCCGCCGTCGAGCATGGTATCGAGGCGTTTCACGCCGGAGGTCACACGCTCGTTGGCTGCCTTCAGCCCGACCCGTCTGGACATGCGCGAGATGGCGACATCGAACCCCTCGTTGCTGATCACGAACGGCGCTTCGTTCTCGTCAAAGGGTGAGCCGCGATACTTCTGCACGCGCAGGTTGCGCTCCGATACGCCGAGCGACATTCGATGATTGAGCATCACCGCACAGTCGACCATGAATTGCATGAAGCCGAACGGCTGGATGCTGGTGGCGCCGGTTTCGTCGCCGTCATCCTTCGAGGTGATGATCGCGGTGATGCCGCGCGCCAGAAGCCACTCGTGCAGGCGATAGATTTCGCGCCGCTTTGCCGCCGGATCCGGCAACAGCGACAGGACGATGTCCAGCGCATCGAACACGATGCGTCGCACCTTCATCGCGTCGACCTTGGCCCCGAGCACAGCCAGCATACCGCCCAGATCGAAATTGCCCGACTGGATCAGCAACGGAGTCGGCTGGGCGTCGAGAAAAAACAGTTTCTCTTGCTGCAAGTGCGCCAGGTTCCAGCCAAACCCCGCGCAATTTGCGACGATGCGTTTGGGCGACTCCTCGAAGGCGACAAAAATACCCGGGTCCGCGCCGGCGAGCGCGCCATGAGCGAGGAATTGCAACGCGAAGATGGTCTTGCCGGACCCCGGCCCGCCCACCAGCAAGGTCGTGCGTCCCTGCGGCAGGCCGCCTCCGGTCATCTCGTCGAAGCCGGCGATGCCTGTTGCCGACTTGGTCAGCGACGGTTTTGCTTTGGATCGTGGTGTCGTCATGGGACTGCCTTGGAACCGGGACAATGAACGCACAGCCGAGAAGCACGGGGTGCAACGCCTTGATTTGAGCCGCAACGCGGCTGGAACCACCGCGCCTGCGGCAGCGCAATCAGGCCACGGAATCCGCCACTCGTGAGCAAGACACAGCGACAAACATGCTGCCGACGACTGCTGGATCCTCGCCGCCCTTGGCCTCGCAGGCGCAAGATGACGTTGAGAACGGCTCAATAATGTGGCGCGCGCGCTAAAGTTACTGTGCGCAAGCGTACATAGCGGGGCCCCGGAGCCGGGCCGAAACCGGCAGGCCCGCCACGGACGAGCCGCGTTTACCTGTGCTGGCGCGCGCGCGCCGTGGCCAGAGGCTCGGTTTACCCGGGTTCCGGTAGCCCTTGGTTGCCGGTGCCGCGCGGGGACCTATTCGCCGAGCTTCTTCAGCCAGTCGCCGGCGGTCGTGGGTCCGGTCGCCACCGTGTCGGTGTGCTCGGCGATGGTCTGGCGGATCGCAAGCCAGAACTTCGCGCCCGTCGGTGCGCCGAGCTTTTTCAGTGCCTCGTTGCGCACCTTGGCCCTGGCCGGATCGACGTCCTCGTTCTGGATCAGCAGAAAATCCCAGGATGCGCCGTCCGCATGCACGTACAGATCGCGCGCCGGCAGCCCGGCCTGCAGGTTCGCCTGGTCGTACAGAGCGATCAGCTTCAGGAATTCGACCTGCTTGCCGGGTGCGATGTGATAGATCTCGATCATCTTCGTGCCGCTGTCGTCGGCAACGGCCATGCAGAACGGAGCCAGCGCGAGGGCGACGAGAGCGGCGATGCGGCGCATGTTCATGGCGTTTTTTCCTTGGCTGCGGCGGAGAGCGGAGCATTCATGGTGGCGAAGCCTGCGCGGCGCGCTCGCGCGCAAACCACTGTTCGGGCAGCTTGCGTG
>Ga0268264_10005529_pt1 | contig 10716 bp, 9 predicted proteins | sample KBSSwiS32_FD_190357 | JGI IMG/M metagenome (GOLD analysis project Ga0268264, IMG submission 190357) | Switchgrass rhizosphere microbial communities from Kellogg Biological Station, Michigan, USA - KBS Switchgrass S3-2 (SPAdes) (version 2) | ecosystem: Host-associated > Plants > Roots >... | reverse complement strand
CACGCCGCACGACCGGATCGTCTGGGATGTCGGGCACCAGACCTACGCGCACAAGATCCTGACCGGCCGGCGCCTGCAGATGAACCGGTTGCGGATGAGCGGCGGCCCGTCGGGATTTCCGCGCCGTGCCGAGAGCGCGTACGACACGTTCGGTACCGCGCACTCGTCGACGTCGATCTCCGCCGCGCTCGGCATGGCGATCGCCGCACGGCAAAAGGGCGAGCAGCGGGCGGTGATCGCGGTGATCGGCGACGGCGCGATGAGCGCGGGCATGGCGTTCGAAGCGCTGAACAACGCCGGCGCGGTCGGCGCCGACCTGCTGGTGATCCTGAACGACAACGACATGTCGATCTCGGAGCCGGTCGGCGCGCTCAACAACTACCTTGCCCGGCTGCTGTCCGGGCGCGCGTACAACTACGTGCGCCGCGGTGCGAAGGAAACGCTCGCCAAGCTGCCGCCGGTGCAGGAGCTCGCGAAGCGCTGGGAAGAGCACATGAAGGGCATGGTGCTGCCCGGCACGCTGTTCGAGGAGTTGGGCTTCAACTACATCGGCCCGATCGACGGCCACGACCTCGACACTTTGGTGAAGACGCTCGGCAACGTGAAGCAGCTGCGCGGTCCGCAACTGTTGCACGTGATCACGCGCAAGGGCCACGGTTACACGCGCGCCGAGGAGGACCCGATCCTCTACCACGGCGTGCCCAAGTTCGACCCGACGGTCGGCATCGTCGCCAAGCCTGCGTCGAAGCCCGCGTACACGCAGATCTTCGGCGACTGGCTCTGCGACATCGCGGCGCGCGATCGCCGCGTCGTCGGCATCACGCCGGCGATGCGCGAAGGATCCGGGCTCGTGCGCTTTTCGCAGGAGTATCCCGACCGCTACTACGACGTCGGCATTGCCGAGCAGCACGCGGTCACCTTTGCCGGCGGACTTGCCTGCGAAGGCCTGAAGCCCGTCGTCGCGATCTATTCGACGTTCCTGCAGCGCGCGTACGACCAGCTGATCCACGACGTCGCGTTGCAGAACCTGCCGGTGCTGTTCGCGATCGATCGCGCGGGCATCGTCGGCGCCGACGGCGCCACGCACATGGGCGCGTTCGACCTGTCGTATCTGCGCTGCCTGCCCAACACGACGGTGATGGCGCCCGGCGACGAAGACGAATGCCGGCAGATGCTCTACACCGGCTACACGATCGAAGGTCCGTCGGCGGTGCGCTATCCACGCGGCAGCGGCCCCGGCGTCGTGCCGCGCACCGAGATGAGGGCGCTGCCGATCGGCAAGGGCGAGATCCGCCGCGAAGCGAAGCGCCGGACCAATCGCATCGCGATCCTGGCGTTCGGCGGCGTGCTGCACCAGGCGCTCGCCGCCGCCGAGGAGATCGACGCGACGCTCGCGAACATGCGTTTCGTCAAGCCGCTCGACGTCGAGCTGATCGGTGCGCTGGTGCGCGAGCACGATGCGCTGGTCACGGTCGAGGAGAACGTCGTCGCCGGCGGCGCGGGCAGTGGGGTTGCCGAAGCGCTCGCGGCCGAAGGCATGGTGATTCCGATCCTGCATCTCGGCTTGCCGGATCGCTTCATCGACCACGGCGATCCGGCGCAATTGCTGGCCGAATGCGGGCTCGATGCGCGCGGCATCGTCGCCGCGGTCCTCGCGCGCTTCGGCCAGCGTCGACAGGATGCCCGTGCAAAGCCGGCTGCGTAGTGAAGAGCCTAGTCAGTTAGAATCGAATCCATGAATCGTCCCGATACCCCGCAGGCGCTGATGCCGATTGCCGACGTGCAATCGGGCAGCGACGATCGCCGCCTCGCGATCGACCAGGTCGGCATCAAGGGCCTGCGCTACCCGCTCGCCTTCGCCGATCAGGACGGCGTCGCGCAGCCGACGATCGCCGATTGCAACGTCTACGTCGAGCTGCCCGCCGAGCGCAAGGGCACGCACATGTCGCGGCTCGTCGCGTTGCTCGAGTCGCGCAGCGACGTCAACGCGCCGCCGCTGTCGGTTGCGAACTTCCGCGGCCTCCTCGATGCGCTGGTGGTGCTGCTCGAAGCGCCGGGCGGCCGCATCGAAGTCGCGTTCCCCTTCTTCATTCGCAAGACGGCGCCCGTGTCGGGGGTCGCGAGCCTGCTCGATTACCAGGCACGCCTCGTCGGCGAGCTTTCGGGCGGCGACTACCGGCAGACGATCTCGGTGGCCGTGCCGGTCACGTCGCTGTGTCCGTGCTCGAAGGAAATCTCCGAATACGGCGCGCACAACCAGCGCTCGACGGTGACCATCGCCGTGGGCACGCGCGAGCCGATATTCCTGACCGAGATCATTCGCGTCGGCGAGGAAGAAGCCTCGTGCGAGCTCTACGGGTTGCTGAAGCGCGCCGACGAGAAATACGTGACCGAGCGCGCGTACGACAACCCGAAGTTCGTCGAGGACCTGGTGCGCGGCATCGCCGCGCGACTCGACGCCGACCCGCGGATCGAGCGCTTCGCCGTCGAAGCCGAGAACTTCGAGTCGATTCACAACCACTCGGCGTACGCGCGCATCGCTCGCGGGTGGTAGGACCGGATCGGGTCGGAAGCGGCCCCCTGTCCCATGCGCAACGTCGCCATCCTGCGTTTTTCGAAGACCGAGGGCCCGGCGTATTTCGCCGATTGGCTCGACGCGTCCGGCATCGGCTGGGATCTCGTGCCGCTCGACCAGCGGTCCGCCGTTCCCCGCGATCCGCGCAGCTACGCGGGCATCGCGATGATGGGCGGGCCGATGAGCGCCAACGACCCGTTGCCGTGGATCGAGCCGGTGCTCGCGCTGCTGCGCGAGGCGGTGGCGGCGAAAGTGCCGGTGCTCGGCCACTGCCTCGGCGGGCAATTGCTCGCCAAGGCGATGGGCGCACCCGTGACCCGCGCCAACGCCACCGAGATCGGCTGGGTCGACGTCGCCGTGCCGGCCTCCGAGGGCGCGCGCGACTGGTTCGGCGGCCGCGCGCAGTTTCCGACGTTCCAATGGCACTACGAAGCGTTCGAGCTGCCCGCCGGCGCGACCCGCGTGCTGGAGAATCGCTACAACCCGAACCAGGCGTACGTGATCGACGATCGGCACATCGGCTTGCAGTGTCACGTCGAGATGACCGACGCGCTGGTGGAGAACTGGCTGACGACGGGCGCGAGTGAGCTCCCGCAGGCGTCGACGCCGGCGGTGCAATCGGCGGCCGACATTCGTCGCGAGCTGCCCGCGCGCGTCGCCGCGCTGCACGCCGTCGCGGACGACATCTACGCGCGCTGGGCAAAAGGGCTCGTGCGCTGAAGCTCTCGACCGTGCCGGCGATCCGCGTTCTCCCCGATCAGCTCGTCAACCAGATCGCCGCAGGCGAAGTCGTCGAGCGCCCCGCCGCGGCGTTGAAGGAGCTGCTCGAGAACGCGCTCGACGCCGGCGCGACCGCGATCGACGTCGATCTGTCGGGCGGCGGTACCGAGCGGATCCGCGTCGCCGACAACGGCGCCGGAATCGAGCGCGAAGAGCTCGCGCTTGCGGTAACGCGGCACGCGACATCGAAGCTCGTGTGCGCCGACGATCTCGAAGCGATCGCCACGCTCGGATTTCGTGGCGAAGCGCTCGCTTCGATCGCTGCCGTCTCGCGCTTCGCGCTCGCCTCGAGGGCGCAAGGCAAGCCGCACGCCTGGCGCATCGAGGTCGACGGTGGCGAAGTCGGCGCCACCGCGCCTGCGGCGCTTGCCGCGGGCACCACCGTGAGCGTCGAGGCGCTGTACTACAACACGCCAGCGCGGCGGAAGTTCCTGCGCAGCGCGGCCACCGAATGGGGCCACTGCGAGGAGGCGTTCCGGCGCGTGGCACTCGCCCATCCCGATGTCGCGTTCACCGTGCAGCACAACGGTCGTGCCGTGTTCCGGCTGCCGCGCGAGGATCGGCACCATCGCGTCGACGCGTTGCTCGGTGAATCGTTCGCCGAAAACGCCGCGCAGGTCGACGTCGAAGCCGGTCCGGTGCGCGTCGGCGGCTTCGCGGTGCGTCCCGCATACGCGACGCAGCGCGGCGGCCAATACACGTTCGTCAACGGCCGCTTCGTGCGCGATCGAGTGCTCGCGCATGCGCTGCGCGAGGCTTATCGCGACGTACTGCATCACGACCGGCAGCCGTCGTACGCGCTGTGGCTCGATCTCGCGCCGCGCCTGGTCGACGTCAACGTGCATCCGCAAAAGACCGAGGTGCGGTTTCGCGATTCCGGTGCCGTGCACCAGGCCGTGCGCGCGGCGATCGAGCGCGCGCTCTCGGCCAGCGGCGCGGCGCAGCCGGCGGTTTCCGCTGCATCGCGGCTCGGCGTGGTCGCGGCGATCGCCGCGAACGAGTCGCCGGCACGCAGTGGCGCGGCGTCGGGATGGACGCCGCAGCACCCGACGCCGCGACAATCGCCGATGGCGCTCGCGTCCACGGAGCCCGCGGCGTTCTATGCGACGCTGTTCGGCAACCGCGCGCCCGCGCCTGCCGACGCGCCCGATTTGCCCGCGACCGGCGACGACCAGCCGCTCGGCTTCGCGCTGGCGCAACTGCACGGCATCTTCGTGCTCGCCCAGAATCGCGCCGGTCTCGTGCTGGTCGACATGCACGCGGCGCACGAGCGCATCGTTTATGAGCGATTGAAGGCGGCGCTGGCCGAGCGCGTGCCGGTGCAGCCGCTGTTGATTCCGGCGTCATTCGCCGCGACACCGCTCGAAGTGGCCGCGGCGACCGAAGGCGCGGACGCGCTCGATCGCCTCGGCTTCGCTGTTGCCGCACTGGGGCCCGCGACGCTCGCCGTGCGTGGCGTTCCCGCGCCGCTTGCCGATGCCGATCCGGTGGCGCTGGCGCGCGCGGTGCTGCACGACCTGCGCGAATTCGGCGGCAGCGAGGTGCTCACCGCCCATCGCGATGAACTCTTGTCGACGATGGCCTGCCATGCGGCCGTGCGGGCGAACCGCAGCCTCACCGTTCCCGAGATGAATGCGCTGCTGCGCGAGATGGAAGCGACCGAGCGCGCGGGTCAATGCAATCACGGCCGTCCGACGTGGTATCAACTCTCGCTCGCCGACCTCGACCGGCTGTTCATGCGCGGGCGGTGAGCGCCCCGCCGATGGTCCTGCTGATGGGCCCGACCGCGTCGGGGAAGAGTGCACTTGCATTGGCGCTGGCCGCGCGTTTTCCGATCGAGATCGTCAGCGTCGATTCGGCGCAGATCTATCGCGGCATGGACATCGGCACCGCGAAACCGGACGCCGCAACGCGAACGCGCGTGCCGCATCACCTGATCGACATCGTCGATCCGACCGGCGCCTACTCGGCGGCGCGCTTTCGCACCGACGCGCTGGCGGCGATCGGCGCGATCCGCGCGCGAAGCCGGATTCCGTTGCTGGTCGGCGGCACGATGCTTTACTTCAAGGCGCTGCGCGACGGACTCTCCGTCTTGCCGTCGGCCAATCCGGCGATTCGAGCGCGCCTCGATAGCCGTGCGGCTGCGCGCGGGTGGCCCGCGTTGCACGCCGAGCTCGCGCGAATCGATCCGCCGACCGCCGCGCGGCTCGAGCCTACCGACGCGCAGCGGATCCAGCGTGCGCTCGAAGTGTTCGAAGCGACCGGCACGCCGATGTCGCAGCTACTCGGCACGCGAACCCACGCGCCGGATCTCGGCGAGCTGCTGTCGGTGGCGTTGGTGCCGTCAGATCGCGCACGGCTGCACGCGGCGATCGCCGAGCGGTTCGACGCGATGCTCGCCGACGGCCTCGTCGCCGAGCTCGAGGGCCTTCGCGCGCGGTTCGAATTGCATCCGGAGCTGCCCTCGATGCGCTGTGTCGGCTATCGACAGGCGTGGGAATTCATCGACGGCGAAATCGACGCCGCCGCGCTCCGCGCGAAAGGCATCGCGGCGACGCGCCAGCTCGCGAAGCGGCAGTTCACCTGGCTGCGCTCGCTGCCGGCGATCGCCTTCGACGTGCCGACACCGTCGGTCGTCGGCGGGGTCTCCGCCCTCATCGAAGAGCTGCTCGCCGCAGCTCGTTGATCGCCAGTTGAGCGCCGCCCTGACAGGGCGATGCCGCTATGCAATAATCGACATCCGAAGTTGATCCAGGCGGCGCAAGACGCCGTCCGCACGACGATGATTTCCGCCGCACGCACGTTGTACGACAAGCTCTTCGACAGCCATGTGATCCGCACCGAGGCGGATGGCACCGCGCTGCTCTACATCGATCGCCACCTGGTGCACGAAGTGACGAGCCCGCAGGCCTACGAGGGCCTGCGCCTCGCCGGCCGCAAGCCGTGGCGCGTCGGCTCGATCGTCGCCACCGCCGATCACAACACGCCGACGCAGAACTGGCACGAAGGCATCACCGACCCGATCTCGCGCACGCAGGTCGAGACGCTCGACGAGAACATCCGCGCGCACGGTGCGAAGGCGTACTTCCCGTTCCGCGACGCGCGCCAGGGCATCGTGCACGTGATCGGGCCCGAGCAGGGCGCCACGCTTCCGGGTATGACCGTCGTCTGCGGCGATTCGCACACCAGCACGCACGGCGCGTTCGCCGCGCTCGCGTTCGGCATCGGCACGTCCGAGGTCGAGCACGTGCTCGCCACGCAATGCCTGCTGACGAAGAAACTGAAGCCGATGCTGATCCGTGCCGAAGGGCGCCTGCTGGCCGGCGTCACGTCCAAGGACCTCGCGCTCGCGATCATCGGCCGCATCGGCACGGCAGGCGGTACCGGACACGCGCTCGAATTTGCCGGCAGTGCGGTGCGCGCGATGTCGATGGAAGCGCGGATGACCCTGTGCAACATGGCGATCGAAGCCGGCGCGCGCTCGGGGATGGTCGGCGTGGACGACACGACGATCAACTATCTGCACGGCCGGCCTTTCGCGCCGACTGCCGGGCACTGGGATCGTGCCGTCGCCTACTGGCGCACGCTGACGAGCGATGCCAACGCGCCGTTCGATCGCGTCGTCGACATCGACGTCGCGACGCTGTCGCCGCAAGTGACGTGGGGCACGTCGCCGGAAATGGTGGTGTCGGTCGAAGGACGCGTGCCCGATCCCGACAAGGAAAAGGAAGCGCACCGCCGCGAAGGCATGGAGCGCGCGCTCGCCTACATGGGCCTCACACCAAACACGCCGATCGCCGATATCCGCATCGACAAGGTGTTCATCGGTTCCTGCACCAATTCGCGGATCGAGGATTTGCGCGCGGCCGCGGCGATCGCCCGCGGCCATCACATCGCGTCGAACGTGAAGCTCGCGCTGGTCGTGCCGGGCTCGGGCCCGGTCAAGACGCAAGCCGAGCGCGAAGGTCTCGACCGGATCTTCCGCGATGCCGGCTTCGAGTGGCGCGAGCCCGGCTGCTCGATGTGCCTCGCGATGAACGACGACCGGCTCGAGCCCGGCGAGCGCTGCGCATCGACGTCGAACCGCAACTTCGAAGGGCGGCAGGGCGCGGGCGGGCGCACGCATCTCGTCAGCCCGGCAATGGCTGCGGCGGCGGCGATCGCCGGGCATTTCGTCGACGTCCGTCGACTGGTGTAGGAGCACGGCGATGAACAAACCACTCGCAATCTTGCTGGCGTTCGCACTCGTCGCGCTCGCCGGCTGCAACACGATCGAAGGCGCGGGCAAGGACGTCAAGGCCGCGGGCACCGCGGTGGAAAAAGCCGCCAGCAAGAACAAGTCGTATTGAGGCCGCCGATGGAACCGTTCCGAATCGTGACCGGGCTCGTCGCGCCGCTCGACCGCGCGAACGTCGATACCGACGCGATCATCCCGAAGCAGTTCCTGAAGTCGATCAAGCGCTCGGGCTTCGGCCCGAACCTGTTCGACGCGTGGCGCTATCTCGACCGCGGCGAGCCGGGCATGGACCACAGCGGGCGCCCGCGCAACCCGGATTTCGTGCTGAACGAGCCCCGCTACCACGGCGCGCAGATCCTGCTGGCGCGGCGCAACTTCGGCTGCGGCAGTTCGCGCGAGCACGCGCCGTGGGCACTCGGCGACTACGGCTTTCGCGCGGTGATCGCGCCGTCGTACGCCGACATCTTCCACAACAACTGCTACAAGAACGGCCTGCTGCCGATCGTGCTCACCGAGAACGACGTCGACAAGCTGTTCGCGGCGGTCAAGGCGTTCCCCGGATTCCGGCTGACGATCGATCTGCAGGAGCAACGCGTGTCCACGCCCGATGGCGCGATGAGCTTTCATTTCGACGTCGAGCCGTTTCGCAAGCACTGCCTGTTGAACGGCCTCGACGACATCGGGCTCACGCTGGAGCACGCCGACGCGATTCGCGATTTCGAGGCGAAGCGTCACGCCGAGCACCCGTGGCTCGTCTGATCCGGCGATCTCGATGAAGATCGCGATCCTGCCGGGCGACGGCATCGGTACGGAGATCGTCGCGCAGGCGGTGCGCGTGCTCGACGTGCTGCGTCGCGACGGCCTCGCGCTCGAAACGGAAACGGCGCCGATCGGCGGCGCCGGCTACGACGCCGGCCGGCATCCGTTGCCGGAATCGACGCTCGCGCTCGCGCGAGCGGCCGACGCCGTGCTGATGGGCGCGGTCGGCGGCCCGCAGTACGACGCGCTGCCGCGCGCGCTCCGTCCCGAGCAGGGCATCCTCGGTATCCGCAAGGCGTTGCAGCTCTTCGCCAACCTGCGGCCCGCGCTGCTCTATCCGGAGCTCGTCGGCGCATCGTCGATGCGCCCTGAAGTCGTCAGCGGGCTCGACCTGATGATCATCCGCGAGTTGACGGGCGACATCTATTTCGGCCAGCCGCGCGGGCGCCGCACCAACGCCGCCGGCGAGCTCGAGGGCTTCGACACGATGCTCTATGGCGTGCCGGAGATTCAGCGCATCGCCCGCATCGGATTCGAAACCGCGCGCAAGCGAGGGAAGAAGCTCTGCTCGGTCGACAAGGCGAACGTGCTCGACACGAGCATCCTGTGGCGCGAGACGGTGAGTGCGCTCGCGGCCGACTATCCGGACATCGCGCTGTCGCACATGTACGTCGACAACGCGGCAATGCAGCTCGTCCGCGCGCCGAAGCAGTTCGACGTGATCGTCACCGGAAACATGTTCGGCGACATCCTGTCTGACGAAGCGTCGATGCTCGCGGGCTCGATCGGCATGTTGCCCTCCGCTTCGCTCGACGCGAAAGGCAAGGGGCTCTACGAACCGATCCACGGCTCGGCGCCGGACATCGCCGGACGCGACGTTGCCAATCCGTTGGCGACGATCCTGTCGGTGGCGATGATGTTCCGCTACACGTTTGCCCGCGCGGACCTCGCCGAGCGCATCGAGCGCGCGGTGCGCACGGTGCTCGGCAAGGGCCTGCGCACGCGGGACATCGCCGCCGCGGGCGAGGCCGCGATCGGCACGCGGGCAATGGGCGACGCCGTGGTCGCCGCACTGTAGGGGCGAGAGATGAGAGTCGGTTTTGTCGGGTGGCGAGGGATGGTCGGCTCGGTGCTGTTGCAACGGATGCAGGCCGAGCGCGACTTCGAGCACATCGAGCCGGAGTTCTTCTCGACGTCGAACGTCGGGGGGCAGGGCCCGGACGTCGGCAAGCGCACGGCGCCGCTGAAGCACGCCTCCGACATCGCCGCGCTCAAGACGCAGGACACGATCGTCACGTGTCAGGGCGGCGACTACACGAACGAAGTCTTCCCGCAGTTGCGCGCAGCCGGCTGGAACGGCTATTGGATTGACGCCGCGTCCGCGCTGCGGATGAAGGACGACGCGGTCATCATCCTCGACCCGGTCAATCGCGAGGTCATCGACGCCGCGCTGAAGGCCGGCGTGAAGAACTACATCGGCGGCAACTGCACGGTGAGCCTGATGATGATGGCGGTCGCGGGCTTGTTGCGCGAGGACCTCGTCGAGTGGATCACTTGCATGACGTACCAGGCCGCGAGCGGCGCCGGCGCACAGAACATGCGCGAGCTGCTGCAGCAGATGGGCGAAGCGCACCTCGCGGCGAAGGCGCTGCTCGACGACCCGCACTCGGCGATCCTCGACATCGACCGCGAGGTCGCGGGCATCCTGCGCGACGAGCGGTTTCCGACCGAGCATTTCGGCGTGCCGCTCGCCGGCAGCCTGATTCCGTGGATCGACAAGGACCTCGGCGACGGCCAGAGTCGCGAGGAATGGAAGGGCACCGCCGAGACCAACAAGATCCTCGGCCGCGGCGGGGCGTCGGGCAAGCGCCCGATCCCGGTCGAGTCGATCTGCGTGCGCATAGGCGCGATGCGCTGCCACAGCCAGGCGATGACGATCAAGTTGCGCCGCGACCTGCCGATCGCCGACATCGAGCGCATCCTCGCGCGAGCCAACGAATGGGTGCGGGTCGTTCCCAACACGCGCGAAGCGAGCATCGCGCAGCTGACGCCCGCGGCCGTGACCGGGTCGATGGAAGTGCCGATCGGGCGGTTGCGCAAGCTCGCGATGGGCGGCGAGTACCTCGGCGCGTTCACCGTGGGCGATCAGTTGCTGTGGGGCGCCGCAGAGCCGCTGCGCCGCATGCTGCGCATCCTGCTGGCGCGTTGAAGATCGTTGCCGCGCCAGGCGCGGTCGCTGGCGTTTCGCGCCACCCGACCGGGGTTTTCGCGGGCGTTCGCACTTTTGCGTAACTTTTATGCTCGCGCCGAGCGGTCGGCCGGCCTTGGGATGGACCCGGCGCGGTCGCGCATTTGGCGCGAATGC
>Ga0268264_10005527_pt1 | contig 10718 bp, 11 predicted proteins | sample KBSSwiS32_FD_190357 | JGI IMG/M metagenome (GOLD analysis project Ga0268264, IMG submission 190357) | Switchgrass rhizosphere microbial communities from Kellogg Biological Station, Michigan, USA - KBS Switchgrass S3-2 (SPAdes) (version 2) | ecosystem: Host-associated > Plants > Roots >... | reverse complement strand
CTCGCACGCCAATTTTCCGCAGTTTTCCGCCATTTTTCGATGCCATTTCGCGCGCCCCTGCGCTATGATGGGCCGACAGATCAGGAAGCGGAGGCCGTGCGATGAAGGGCGACGATCAAGTCATCCAGCTGCTCAACGAGACGCTGAAGAACGAGCTGACCGCGATCAACCAATATTGGCTGCATTATCGCATGCTCGACAATTGGGGCGTGCAGCGGCTCGCCGAATATGAGCGGCACGAGTCGATCGACGAGATGAAGCATGCGGACACGCTCGCCGAACGCATCCTCTTCCTCGAGGGCCTGCCCAATTTCCAGATGCTCGGCCGCCTCCGCATCGGCGAGAGCGTCGAGGAGATCCTCAAGGCCGATCTCGACCTCGAATATGAAGCGCGCGAGCAGCTCCGCGGCGCGGTCGCCCATTGCGAGACGGTCCGCGACTATGTCAGCCGCGAGATTTTCGAGCGGATCCTGGAAAGCGAGGAGGAGCATATCGACTTCCTCGAAACCCAGTTCGAGCAGATCGAGCGGATGGGCCTCCAGAATTACATCCAGCTGCAGTCGAAGCCGGCAGAGGATTGACGGGGCTCGGCAACGTCCGGCGGACGTTTCCGACCGTCAATGGGCGCCGCCTCAAAAACCCGCGCGGACCAGCCCTTCGTGGCGCCGTGCCCGACGGTCGGCGTCGGCGTGCTCGTCGGCCCGGCCAAGCCGCAGATAGGCAGGCGCGGGGGCAAGTGCAGGCGTAACCGACGGCCGGGGCTGCGGGACCGGTTCGCGCGTCGGCGCGGGCTTCGGCGCGGGGGCCGGACCGCAGGCGCGGGGCAGGGTTTCGCCCGCCCGCACCGCATCCCAGCGGCGCGCGAGGACGAGCGCGGGCGCCCCCGCGAACATGATCCCGATGGCGAGCCAGTCCTGCACGTTTCCGCTCATGGCGGAGCCTTCTGACGCCGGAATCCCAATTGATCCTGAATGAGGCTGGTTTATCCTTTGCTCACCATCCGGGAGGGGGAACCCGATGACCGATTTCGCCGCAGCCATGCCCGACAGCGCCGCCCGGGAGGATGTCCCGGCACCGCCGAGCCGCATCACCACCCTGGATATCGTCCGCGGCGTCGCGGTGATGGGCATATTGGCGATGAACATCGTCGCCTTCTCCATGCCCTTCCAGGCCTATATGAACCCGACCGCCTACGGCCTGGAGAGCCAGGCCGATCTCGGCTCCTGGCTGTTCAGCTTCGTCTTCATCGACGGCAAGATGCGCGGCCTCTTCTCCTTCCTGTTCGGCGCCAGCACCCTGCTGGTGATCCAGCAGGCGCGCGCCGCGGGGGAAAGCCCGGCCAGGATCCATTATGCGCGCATGTTCTGGCTCCTGATCTTCGGCCTGCTCCATTTCTATTTCATCTGGTTCGGCGACATCCTGACCATGTACGCCCTGACCGGGCTCATCCTCTTCTTCTTCCGCAACCTTTCGGTCCGGAAGCTGATCCTGTGGGGCATCGCCCTGCTGCTCGTGCAGACCACCCTGATGGCCGGGGGCGCGTGGGAGGTTCAGCAACTTGCCGCGGCGATGGCGGGGCCCCATCCCGATCCGGAGATCGTCGCCGGCTGGCAGAACTTTCATCAGGCCTTCGGACGTCCGACCGGACAGGAATTGGCCCGGAATATGACGCTGTTCCTCGGCTCCTGGGACGGCCTCGTCCAGCAGCGGCTGATCGTCCAGGGCCTCGAGCCCTTTACCGGCGCGAAGTTCTTCATCGCCGAAACCCTCGCCTACATGCTGTTCGGGATGGCGGCGCTGAAGTCGGGCTTCTTCCGGGGCGAATGGTCCGTGGCCCGCTACCGCAAATGGGCGCTGATCGGCTTCGCGATCGCAATCCCCGTTTATGCGGTCATCGCCTGGCTGCTGATCCGCGCGGATTTCTCGGTGCCGGCGGTGTTCGCGCTCTCGCTGGGCGCGACGACCCCGTTCCGGCCGTTCATGATCGTCGCCATCGCCGCGACGATCATCCTGCTGACCAGGAAAGGCGGCTGGCTGGTGGACCGGATCGCCGCGGCCGGGCGCGCCGCCTTCACCAACTATCTCGGCACCTCGCTGGTGATGACGACCCTGTTCTATGGCTACGGACTGGGCTGGTACGGCCACCTCTCCCGCATCCAGCTCTGGCTACCGGTGGTCGGCGCCTGGATCCTCATGCTGCTCTGGTCCAAGCCCTGGCTCGACCGGTTCAATTACGGCCCGTTCGAATGGCTCTGGCGCTCGCTCGCGCGGGCCAGGTTCCAGCCGATGCGGAAACGCACTAGCTCGACGTCGTCGGCCTGAAGGCGATCAGGCGCTCGATCGGTCCCGCGGGAACGATGGTGATGAGCTGGTCGGTCTGGTCCAGCTGCGGCAGCCGATGGCCGTCGGTCGTGAAGCTGCGCAGGTGCCAGCCGCGCTGTGCATCGCCTTCCAGCCGCACGCAGACGGTCTGGCCGTCCTGGGCCAGCAGCAGCACCCGGAACAGGATTGGGATATTCGCATCGTCGGGGCGGGAGGGCGCGCCCGGCACCTCGTAGAGCGTCGCATTGGCGATCGGATCGACGCAGTCCGCGTCGCGCACCCGGCGCCCGTTCGCCCTGAGCCCGATCGCATAGCGGTCCGACAGCATCTCGAAGAGCAGGGAGGGATTGTCGAGCCGGGTCGCCGAGGAGCCGTAGGTGTCGACCACCCGCCAGCCGGCCGGCGCGAAGGCGGTGAGCGGGCGCTGGGTCAGGATGCCGATGCTGCGGCCGCTATTGTCGTCATAGGCGAAGAAATGGCTGTCGGCGCCGCGGGCGCGCAGGACCGAATCCGCATCGGCGCCGCCCCGGTCCCAGCCGGGCACCTGCTCGCCTTGCGTATACATGGAGCTGCGCATCTGGGCGACCATGGCCTGCAGGTCGGCAAAGCCGCCCTCGGGATTGGCCTGGTCGGTCTGGGCGGGCGCCGCAGCCGGCAGGCCGAGCAGCAGAAACACAAGCGACAGGCCAAGGATTCGGCGCATGACGCAGCCTAGGCCAGTGGCGGGAGAAATGAAAAGGGGCGGTTAGAGCCGCCCGAATTCCTGGTTGGACGGGCCGCGCCCGAACGTCTGGCGGCGCACCTGCAGCGGATTGGTCTCCGCCTCCAGCGCGTCCACCGTCTGCTGGTAGAGCGGGCGGAGCTGCGCGACCTGCGGCAGGATATTGTCGGGGAAGAAGCCGCCCTCGACCGCGCGGCGGCCGGCATTCTCGATTTCCTCGGCCAGCGCCGCCACCGGCTCCGCGCCGAACTGGCGGGCCTCGGCCTTCAGCGTATGGGCCGGCAGGATCAGGCCGGTCGCGTCCTGGCGGTGCATCGCATCCTCGATCCGGCAGAGCGCCTTTTCGCCATCCTCGCGGAAATAGCCGAGGATGCGCACGAAGCTCGCCCCCAGCTGCGTGCGCATGCGTGCAAATGTGCTCCAGTCGACGAGTTCGTCCACCGCCTTTTTCCCCTTGGCGTTCCAGTCGAGCCGGTTCTACGCCCGGTCCGTAAACAGGGCGTTGACGCTGCGGGCCTCGAAACCCCGTAGCGCCACAGCGGTACGGGCGCCGGAAATCGCCTAGTCGCTGCCCTTGGCGTCGAACGGGTTGCGCGAGACGCGGACCTGCAGGCGCACGGGCACGGCACCGAAGCCGAGCTCGCGGCGGATGCCGTTGATCAGGTAGCGCAGATAGGAATCCGGCAGCTGGTCGGTGCGGGTGCCGAACAGGACGAAGCTCGGCGGGCGCGTGTTCACTTGCGTGATGTAGCGCAGCTTGATCCTCTTGCCCCCGGGCGCGGGCGGCGGGTTCTTCTCCACCGCATCCTCGAACCAGCGGTTGAGCTTGCCGGTGGAGACGCGGCTCGACCAGGCCTCGCGCACCTCGAAGGCGGCGGCCAGCAGCTGATCGATCCCCTTCCCGGTCTTGCCCGAGACGGTGAGCAAGGGCACGCCGCGCGCCTGGCTCAGCCCTTCTTCCAGCGCTGCCCTGACGCCGTTGAACAGGCTGGAGGCATGTTCCGCCACATCCCATTTGTTGATCGCGATGACGAGGGCGCGGCCCTCCTGCAGGACATGGTCCGCGATCTTGAGATCCTGCGCTTCCAAACCCCGCGTGCCGTCGAGCAGCAGCACGACCACCTCGGCGAAATCCACCGCCCGGCGGGCGTCGGCGACCGAGAGCTTCTCCAGCTTGTCGTCGACCTTGGCCTTCTTGCGCATGCCGGCGGTGTCGATCAGCCGCACCGGCCGCTGCCCGCCGTCGGGCGCCTGCCATATCCAGTCGATCGCGATGGAATCGCGGGTGATCCCCGCCTCCGGCCCGGTGATCAGCCGGTCCTCGGAGAGGATGCGGTTGATCAAAGTGGACTTGCCAGCATTGGGGCGGCCGACGATGGCGAGCTTCAGCGTCGGATCGCTGTCGGCGTCCGGCTCGGCCTCCTCCGCCTCGTCGCGCTCGATCAGCGGGCGCAGATGCTCGAACAGGTCGACCGTGCCCTCGCCATGCTCGGCGCTCATCGCGATCGCCTCGCCGAAGCCGAGGGCCCAGGCCTCGAGGATGCCGGCTTCGCCCGCGCGCCCCTCGGCCTTGTTGGCGGCGAGGATGACGGGCGTGCTCTCGCCGCGCAGCCAGCGGGCGATCTCCTCATCGAGCGGCGTCACGCCGGCACGCGCGTCGATCAGGAACAGGGCGGCATCGGCCTCGCGCACCGCCGCCTCGGTCTGCGCGCGCATCCGGCCGGGCAGGGTCTGGGGATCCTCGTCCTCATAGCCGGCCGTGTCGATCACCCGGAAGTCGAGGCCGAGCAGGCTCGCCTCCCCTTCCCTGCGGTCGCGTGTCACCCCCGGCCGGTCGTCGACGAGCGCCAGCTTCTTGCCAACCAGCCGGTTGAACAAGGTGGATTTGCCGACATTGGGACGGCCGACGATCGCGACGGTGGGCAGCTTGGCCATAAGGCCCGCTGCCCTGCCCGCTTACCTCCAGGCGGTCAACCGTCCCTCATTGTCGAGGACCAGCAGCGTGTTGTTCGACACGATCGGCGGCAGCGACATCGCGGCGCGGTGACGCCAGGTGGTCTGGATGGCGCCGTCCACCGGCGAGGCGAGGATGATGTCGCCGTTGGAGCCGGTGAGGATCAGCCGGTTGCCGGCGAGAATCGGTCCGCGCCAGTAGATCGGCCCCGTCCGCTTCTGGGCGTTATGATAGCGCGGCAGCTGCGAGATCCAGCGGATCCGGCCGGAGGAGCGCGCCACCGCGAGCAGTTGCGCCCGGTCGGTGACCACGAAGATCCAGTCGCCGGCCACCCAGGGCGTCGAAAGGCCGCCGATATTGACCTCCCAGGCGCGCTGGCCGGTGATCAGCTCGACCGCGACCATGCGCCCGCCCTGGCCGATCGCGAAGACGCGGCCATTGTCGATCACCGGATCGGCGTCGATGTCGGACAGCTGCCCGACCGAGGTGGAGATGCCGGTGCGTGCCAGCGCGTCCTGCCAGACGACCTGGCCGTTCTCATAGCGATAGGCGGTGAGTTCGCCCGAGGAAAAGCCGGCGACGAGAGTCGACTGGGCGAAGGCCGGCGCGGCAGTGCCGAACACGCCGGCCAGCTCGAACGAACCCGCGCCCGACCAGCGGGTCTCGCCATTCTGCGCGTTGAGCGCGTAGAGCTGGCTGTCCTGGCTCAGCACATAGACGGTGTCGTTGGCGACGGTCGGGGCACCGCGCAGCGGCCCGCCCGGCTTCACCATCCAGACCTGGTTGCCGGTCGCAGCGTCGAGTGCCGCGATGTCGCCGGCACCGTTGGTCGCATAGACGCGGCCGCCGTCATAGGTCACGCCGCCGCCGAACAACGCCTCGTTCGGGCTGTGCTCGCCGCGGACCTGATGGGACCAGATTTCCTGGCCGTTCTGGATGTTGAAGGCGCGCACGCGGCCGAGCGTGTCGACCGTATAGACGCGGCCGTCGGCCGCCACCGGCTCGGAGACCAGACGGGTGCGGAAGCTGTTGCCGCTGCCGATCGAGACGCTCCACACCTGCTGCGGCGCATCGCCCAGCGCAACGTGGCCCATCGACTTGGCGGCATTGCCGCCCGACTGGGCCCAATCGGTATTGGCGGTCGCGGCCGGGATGGTGACCGGGATCGCGGCGAGCAGGGGATCGGCCTCGACCGTACCTTCGGTGCCGAGCACGGGAATGCGCTGGCCGACGGTTGGCGTGGTCGGCCGGCGGTTGCGGCCGCCGAGGACACCGCATCCGGCGAGCAGGCTGAGACAGGCCAGGGCGGCTACAATACGCTTCATCGGGCTTTTTCCCTCGTTGCGGGAGCTGGGGCAGGTGCGGCGGGGGTCGCCGCGGGCGCGGGCGCGGCCGGACGGGCCGGCGCGGTGGAACGGGGGGCGTTTGGATCGGGATCGAGGCCGAGGGAGGCGGCCATCATGCTGGCCCGCTGGCGCATCGTCTCCGGTGCATTCTGGTCGCGCGCGACGCGCACGAACACCGGCCCGGCAAGATCCGGGCGATTCATCTTCAGATGGGCGGCGCCGACCATTTCGCCGGCGGCGCCGGCCCAGGCGCTGTCGCCGGTGGCCACCGCGCTCAGCCGGCGGATCACCTCCTGCGGCTGCAGGCTGTCATATTCGAGCTGGGTGCGGCGGATCATGGCGGTGTCGCGATAGACCTGGTCCAGCCCGGTGTCGCCTTCGATCCCCCGGAGCGTGCCGATGGCCCCGCGATTGTCGCCGCTCTGGGCCTGCGCCGCGGCACGGGCGAACAGGGCGGCAGCGCGATAGCCCTCGATGCTGTTGCCGGCCAGCGCGTCGATCTGGGGCCTGGCAGCGGCAACGCCACGGGTGCCGCCGTTCAGCTGCGAAACGGCAGCAACCAGGCTCTCTCCCGCAGCCTCCCGCGCCTCCGCCTGGCGGCCTGACCACCAGAGGTAGCCGCCAACCCCGGCGAGGATCAGCACGACGCCGCCGATGATCCACCAGCCGTAGCGCGTGAAGAAGTTGGTGAGCTGCTCCCTGCGGAGCTCGTCATCCACTTCTTTCAGGAAAGTCTCACCGTCGTTCGGGCTGAGCGCCACTCAAAAATCTCCATTCGGGGAGCCTGCACGAAGGCCAGGGCCGCCCATCACAATACCTCTCCGGCCCGCAGCGCATCCGCGCGGGCGCGCGCCCCGCTATCCCTTAGCTAGGGCGCGGGGGAAACGGAATACTACTTCTTACCCCGGTAGATCTGCTCCTCGGTGGGGAAAGCGCGGTTCTTCACGTCCGCCGCATAGCTCTCCGCCGCCGCGCTGATCTCGGACGCCAGGTCGCCGAAGCGCTTCACGAAGCGGGGGGTGCGCTCGAACATCCCCATCATGTCCTCGGTGACCAGGATCTGGCCGTCGCAGGAGGCGGAGGCGCCGATCCCGATCGTCGGACAGGCGACCGCCTTCGTCGCCTCGGCCGCGATCTCCTCCATCACGCCCTCGATCACGATCGCGAAGGCCCCGGCCTCCGCCACTGCCTTGGCATCGGCGATCACCTTGGCCGCCTCGGCATCGTCGCGGCCGCGGGCGCGATAGCCGCCGAGCGCGTTCACCGCCTGCGGCGTCAGCCCGACATGGCCGACTACGGGGATGCCGCGCCTGGAGAGGAAGGAGACGGTCTCCGCCATCGCCTCCCCGCCCTCCAGCTTCACCGCCGCCGCCCCGGTTTCCTTCAGCACCCGCGCGGCGCTGCGGAAAGCCTGCGCCGGGCTCTCCTCATAGGAGCCGAACGGCATGTCGACCGCGACCAGCGCATGCCAGGAGCCGCGCACGACCGCCGCGCCGTGCGCGCACATCATCTCCAGGCTCACCGGGATCGTGGACGGCAGGCCGTAAATCACCTGGCCGAGGGAATCGCCGACCAGCAGCAGGTCGCAATGCGGATCGAGCAATTGCGCCATCCGCATCGTGTAGGCGGTGAGGCAGACGATGGGCTCGCCGCCCTTGCGGGCGAGGATGGCGGGCGCGGTCAGCCTTTTGCCCGGCGCCGGCGTCGGCGTGGCCCGGCTGGTCGCCGTGTCGATCGTGTAGGTGGACATGCGCCGGGTTTAGCCGATTGTTGCGGCGCATCAAAGCGTGGCGGCCTTCATCTCCCGAACGAACGCCGTCACGTCCTCGCCGCGGGCGACCCGCTCCACGATCGCGGAGCCCGAGATGACGCCGGCCGCCCCTGCCGCCAGCGCCGCACGGACCTGCTCGGGGCGCGCGATGCCGAAGCCGAAGACGGACGGCGGCGCCCCCGCCTCGCGCAGGGCGTCGAGCATTTCCTGATGGTCGAACCGCGCTTGCTGGTCGGTGCCCGTCACCCCTGCGCGGGCAACGCAATAGGTGTAGCCCCCGCCGAGCCGCGCGATCTCGGCGAGGCGATGCGCCGGCGTGTTGGCGGCCGCGATCAGCACCGGCTCGATCCCCTGCGCCCGCGCCGCCGCGGCATAAGGTCCAGCCTCCAGCAGCGGCACATCGGCAACCAGCACGCTGTCCACCCCGGCCGCCGCCGCGCGCTGGTAGAAATCATCGCGGCCGCGGGCGAGCACGAGATTGGCGTAGGTCAGGATGCCGACCGGCACGTCCGGGTGTCGCGCGCGAAAACCCGCGAGCAGGGCGAAGCAGTCCGCCGGCGTGGTCCCGTTCGCCAGTGCCCGCACCGCCGCCGCCTGGATCACCGGCCCGTCCGCGATCGGGTCGGAGAAGGGGATGCCAACCTCGATCATGTCCGCCCCGCCTTCGACCAGCTGGTCGAGGATCGCCGCGCAGGTCACCAGGTCGGGATCGCCGAGCATGACGAACGCGCCGAACACGCCGGCATTGCCGCCCCGGCGGAACATGGCGTCGTAGCGGCTCATTCGGGCAGCGCCAGCAGGCGCCGGGCCTGTTCCATGTCCTTGTCGCCGCGCCCCGACAGGCCGACCAGGATCACCTCATGTTCGTCCGCCAGCTTCAGCGCATGGGCGACGGCATGGGCGGATTCGAAGGCGCAAATGATCCCCTCGGTGCGGGCCAGCGCGGCAAAGGCGTCCAGCGCCTCGGCATCGGTCGCGCCCACATAGCTCGCCCGGCCGCTGTCCTTGAGGAAGGCATGCTCCGGCCCCACCGCCGGATAATCGAGCCCGGCCGAGACCGACCAGCTTTCCGAAATCTGCCCGTCCTGGTCCTGCAGGATATAGGTCTCGGCGCCATGCAGCACGCCCGGCCGGCCGCGTTGCAGCGTCGCGCCATGCTCCGGCCCGTCCAGCCCCTTCCCCGCCGCCTCGACCCCGACCAGCCGGACGCCCTCGTCCGCCACGAAGTCGGTGAACAGGCCGATCGCGTTGGAGCCGCCGCCGACGCAGGCGACGACCGCGTCCGGCAGCCGCCCTTCCTCGGCCAGGATCTGTGCCCGCGCCTCGCGCCCGATCACGCGCTGGAAGTCGCGGACCATCAGCGGAAAGGGATGCGGCCCCGCCACCGTGCCGAGCAGATAATGGGTATCGGCGAAGCTCGCCGTCCAGTCGCGCAGCGCCTCGTTGATCGCGTCCTTCAGCCCCTGCCCGCCCGATGTGACGGGGATGACCTCGGCGCCCATCAGCCGCATGCGGAAGACGTTCAATTGCTGCCGCGCCACGTCGTGCGCGCCCATATAGATGCGCGTCTCCAGCCCGAACAGCGCGCCGGCGAGCGCGGTCGCCACGCCATGCTGGCCCGCACCGGTCTCGGCGATCAGCCTTGTCCTGCCCATCCGCTTCGCCAGCAAAGCCTGCGCCAGCACCTGGTTGGTCTTGTGCGCGCCGCCATGGAGCAGGTCCTCGCGCTTCAGGTAGATGCGCGCCCTGTCCGCGCCGAGATTGCGGCAACGCGTGAGCGGCGTCGGTCGGCCCGCATATTTGGTGAGCAGCTCCTCCAGCTCGACATGGAAGGCCGGATCCTCCTGCGCGTCGAGAAAGGCCGCCTCGAGCTGCTCCAGCGCGGGGACCAGAATCTCCGGGACATAGGCGCCGCCATAAGCGCCGAAGCGGCCGCTCAGGCGCATGTCCGCACCTCGGGCCGGAGCGCTTCGAAAAAGGCGGCGAGCTTGGCCTTGTCCTTGCGCCCCGGCGCCGCCTCGACGCCCGAACAAAGATCGAGCGCCCAGGCGCCGACCTTCGCCGCCGCGCGGGCATTGCCGGGGTTGAGCCCGCCGGCGAGCAGGGAATGGCCGAGCTCCGGCCGGTCCCGGACCCTATCCCAGTCGAACACCTTGCCGGTGCCGCCGCTATGGCCATCCACCTGCGTGTCGAACAGGGTCCGGTCGGCGCCGGGCCGCGACGCCGGCAGGTCGCGCCCGACCGCGCCCGTCGCCCAGATTTCCGTACCGGCGGGCAGCAACGGCCGGAGGCCGCGCAGATAGGCGGCGTCCTCATCCCCGTGCAGCTGCACCGCCGCCAGGCCGAGTTCGTGCGCGGCCAGGGCGACCTCCATCATCTTCTCGTTGCGGAAGACGCCGACCAGCGGCGCGCCCGTTATCGCCGCCGCCTGCGCCCGGGTCACCGCCCGCGGCGTACCGGGCACCATGACCAGGCCCAGATAGGAGGCGCCCGCCGCCACCGCGGCTTCGGCATCGTCCTGGTTCGTGATCCCGCAGACCTTCACCCGGCCGAAGGCGAGCGCCCGCGCCGCCGCCGCCGGCCAGGCGGCGCGCATCAAGGCGG
>Ga0268264_10005519_pt1 | contig 10728 bp, 10 predicted proteins | sample KBSSwiS32_FD_190357 | JGI IMG/M metagenome (GOLD analysis project Ga0268264, IMG submission 190357) | Switchgrass rhizosphere microbial communities from Kellogg Biological Station, Michigan, USA - KBS Switchgrass S3-2 (SPAdes) (version 2) | ecosystem: Host-associated > Plants > Roots >... | reverse complement strand
AGCCAGATCGTGCTGTTCGCGGTGCTATGCCTCATCGCTACCTGTGGCGGGCGGCGCTGGTACGCGGATAATCCGGTCGATTCGCAGGACCCCAATCTCAACGACCGCGTCGCGCGCATGATCGGCGAGACGGTTGTCGTGGTGGAGCCGATCGTCGCTGGACAAGGCCGGGTGAAGGTCGGCGACAGCGTCTGGACGGCGCGCGGCGCGGATGCGGATGCTGGCGCCTGGGTGCGGATCGTCGGCGCGGACGGAACCACGCTCAGGGTGGAGTTGGTTTAAAAGGACGCTTCCCCCTCCTATCGTCATCCGGACTTGATCCGGGCCCCTTGTACCAGGCCCATCCTTACCGCCCCACCCCGGCACACCTACCCGTTCACCGTCTCCAATCCGTAACATTTCGCATGTTTAGCCTTCCCAAGGGAGGCGCGCGGGCATAGCCTTGCCGCCATGAGCAAGGACGTCGCATTGGCCACGATCGCGGTCTACAGCCTGAAAGGGGGCGTCGGTAAGACGACCTTCGCGATCAACCTGTCATGGGCGTCGGCCGTCGTGTCCAAGCGCCGCACGCTGCTGTGGGACCTTGACCCTCAGGCCGCCGCCACCTGGCTGCTGTCCGCCGACCGTTCGGGCCGGGACGCCGCGCAGGCGATCTTCAGCAAGGATATCGATGTCCGCTCGCTGATCCGTCCTTCGACCGTCCCCGGCATCGACCTGATCGCCGCCGACACGTCCCTGCGCGGCCTCGACCGGTTGCTGTTCGAGATGGGCAAGAAGAAGCGCCTGCAAAAGCTGATCGAGACGCTTGGCAAGGAATATGATCGCATCATCCTCGATTGCCCGCCAGGCCTCACCGAGACCAGCGAGCAGGTGCTACGCGCGGCCGACTTGGTGATCGTGCCGGTCATCCCCGCCCCCCTGTCGCAACGCGCGCTTGGCGAAGTCGCCCGCTACCTAGTCCAGCGCGGCGGCAAGCATGCGCCGATCCTCCCGGTCTTTTCGATGGTCGATCGCCGCCGGGGCCTCCACCGGACAGCCATGGAGGAACAGCCAAGCTGGCCAGTCATCCCGATGGCCAGCGCCATCGAGCAGATGACGGTGAAGCACAAACCGCTCGGCGAGTTCGCGCCGACAAGCCCCGCCGCGCGAGAGTTCGCCAATCTGTGGACCGGAATAGAACGGCGGCTGGCAAAGGGGTGACCATATTCCCGTCATCCCAGCGAAGGCTGGGATCTCGTGGAGCTTGGTCGGAACGTAAGGCCTGAGACCCCAGCCTGCGCTGGGGCGACGAAAACAAACAGGGTTCTGACAGGCCTATCTCACGCCACTGCGCTGATGCCGCCCCGCCCGAACAATCCGCGCGCTTCCTCGGCGGGCATGGGACGGCCGAAATAGAAGCCCTGTATCTTGGTGCAGCCAAGGCGATTGACCATCTCGACCTCCGCCTCCGTCTCCACGCCTTCCGCTGTCGTCGCCATGCCCAGGCTCTCGGCCAGCGCCACCACGGCGCGCACGATCGCGACGCTCTCGGGCACATTCTTCGACGCGCCGACCACGAAGCTGCGGTCCACCTTGATCGTGCTGAACCGCGTGCGGCTGAGATAACCGAGCGAGGAATAGCCCGTCCCGAAATCGTCGAGCGACAGCTTGATGCCGAGCGCCAATATCTGCTCCAGCACCTGCGTCGCGCCATTGCCCTCGCGCATGAACACGCTCTCGGTGACTTCCAGCTCCAGCCGGTGCGCGGGCAGGCCGCTCTGCGCCAGCGCCGACATCACCGTCGACACGAAGCTGGGATGGCCGAGCTGTTCGGCCGACACGTTCACGGCGACGCGGATATGCGCCGGCCAGTTCATCGCCTCATGGCAAGCGGTGCGCAGCACCCATTCGCCGATCGGCGCGATCAGGCGCGCATCTTCGGCCACCGGAATGAACTTGGCGGGCGAGATCGGCCCCATCTCCGGATGGGTCCAGCGGATCAGTGATTCGAACCCTTCGACCGCGCCTGACTTGGCGTTCACCACCGGCTGATAAACGACGCTCAGTTGCTGCTTCTCAAGCGCCTCGCGCAGAGCGACCTCCAGCGTGCGGCGCTCCTCGGCGTGCAGATGCAAACGCGGCTCATAATGGCAATGCTTGCCGCCGCCCTCTTCCTTGGCGCGATAGAGCGCAAGGTCGGCGCTGCGGATCAGCGTCTCGGTCGTGCGCCCGTCGCGCGGAGCCAGCGCAGAGCCGATGCTCGCGCCGATATACAGCGTATGCTGGTCGACCTCATAGGGGCGCGAAAGCAGTTCGATCGTCGCTTCCGCCACCTGGTCGACATAATGGGTGTCGACCACCTCGCGGATGACGATGGCGAACTCGTCGCCGCCGATGCGCCCGCATATCTCGTTGGCCGAACAGACCTGGCGCAGCCGCTCCGCCACGCGCTGCAGCAGACGGTCGCCGACCTGATGGCCCAGCGTATCGTTCACCGCCTTGAACCGGTCGAGGTCGATCATCAGGAAAGCGCAGCGGCTGTTCCAGCGCTCTACGCCATCCAGCGATGCGCTCAGCGCATCGGCAAGCTGCATGCGGTTGGGCAGATCGGTCAGCGCATCGAAACGCGCCAGCTGCGCGATCTTGTCGGCCGACTCGCGCTGCACGGTCACGTCGGACCCGACGCCACGGAAGCCGAGATAAACGCCCTTGTCATCGACGCGGGGCGAGGCAGACAGCTCCCACCAGCGAATCTCGCCGGCAATCTCGACCGGGATGATGATGTTGCTGAAACTCTCGCGCCGCTTCAGTTTTTCGGCCAGGTCGTGGAGCGCCGCAGCGAACTTCCCGCTTTCCCACGCGCTGCCGGCCAATATCTGCACGAGCGGCTTGCCTTCCAGATCGGCGGGCTCAACGCCCATGATGCTCGCGAAGCGCGATGACACGCCGTTGATCCGCCGGGCCGCGTCCGTCTGCCACAGCCAGTCCGACCCGGTATCCTCATATTCGCGCAGCAACAGGCTGACGACCGCGCTCTTCTCCTCCAGCTCGGTGCTGGTGCTGAGCTGCTTGCCGAACTCGCGCGCATGTTTGAGGCTCGCGATCAGCAGTACCAGCGCATAGCAGGCGACCAGCGCCGGGAGCTGCTTGGTATCCTTGAACAGCAGGATGCTGCCGATGCCCGTGGGCAGAAGGAAGCCGATCGTGGCGAGCGGCAAGGCGGAGAAGGCGACCGCAGCCCCCACCATCAGGCAGCTTGTCAGCGTCCAGATCGCAACCACCTGCGCCGGATCGGAATGCCGGCCGAGGATCAGCATTGCGGCGGTCCAGCACAGGCCCTGCCCCATGGCGGTCAGCCCGTGGCCGATCACCGACCAGCCCGTCACGCCGACATAATCGTTGCGGATACGCTCCTGGCTTTGCCGGGCGGGCAGCAGCATGAACACCAACGCGATAACCGTCCAGCAGCTCAGGGCCACCATATCGGCCGTCGCGTGGAAAATGCCCCAGACGAAGGCCACGGCCGCGAGATAGAGAAACAGGCTGAGGATCAACAGCCGGTCCGAAGACCAGAGCTGCGCACGATAGAGCTTTTCGGCCTCGACAACACGCGGCTTCACGAATCCGGCAAGAACCAGAAGCGGAAGCTTTTCCGGAAGGGCTCCGGACTGGGGGTGCGAGATTTCCGACGTCACCCCTGCCGTCTAACCTACCCAAGGTTAGCAACAGGTAAGCGCCGCCCCACAATTCATCGGATTTCCGGGAAAAACAGCCAAAATGGGCCGTTTTGTCTCAGGCGGCGATATCGTAGGGGCGGATTTCACCGGACAGGTACAGGTTGCGCGCCTTGGACCGACTGAGCTTGCCCGAACTGGTGCGCGGCAAAGTGCGCGGCGGCACTAGCTCGACGACACAGTTCATACCCGTAATCGCCCGTACCCGCTCGCGGATCTGATCGCGCAGGCGCGACCGCTCCTCATTGTCCGATGTACGGCAATGCACCAGCACGGCGGGTGCTTCCTCGCCGCCCGGTGTCGTGATCGCGAAGGCGGCGATGTCGCCCTGCTTGAAGCCGGGAAGCTGCTCCACGGCCCACTCGATATCCTGCGGCCAGTGATTCTTGCCGTTGATGATGATCATGTCCTTGGCGCGGCCGACGATGTAGAGATAGCCGTCGCTCAGATATCCCATGTCGCCCGTGTCCAGCCAGCCGTCGACCAGGCAGGCGTCGGTCGCTTCCTGATCGCGGAAATAGCCAACCATCAGCGAGGGTCCGGTGGTCCACACCTTGCCGATCTGCCGGTCGTTGATGACGGCGCCATCCTCGTCCCGGATTTCGACGACCATGTCCTTGGCGGGCTTGCCGCAATTGACGATGGCGCGGAACCGCTGCGGGCGCCCCTCCAGCGCGTCGCCGCCCGACAGGTCGGTTTCCTCGACCAGTTCGACGACAATGCCCTCGCCCGGCGGCATGATGGTGACGGCCAGCGTCGCCTCGGCCAGGCCGTAACTCGGCAGGAAGGCGGTCGGCGCGAAGCCCGCGTCGCCGAACGCATCGACGAAGCTCTGCATGACGTCCGGGCGGATCATGTCCGCGCCATTGCCCGCCAGCCGCCAGCGCGACAGGTCGAAGCGATCTGCGGCCTTGGTCTGGCTGGACATACGCCGCGCGCAGATGTCGTATCCGAAGGTCGGCGAATAGCTGATCGACGTGCCTTCGTTGCGGCTGATCAGGTCAAGCCACGCCAGCGGACGCCGCGCGAAATCCTCGGTCTTCATATAAACGGCCGACACCTGGTTGGCGACGACCGACAGGAAACAGCCGACCAGCCCCATGTCATGATACCAGGGCAGCCAGCTGATGCAGCGGTCGCTGTCCTGCAATTCCATGCCATGGCTGTGCGCCGACAGGTTGCTGAGCAGCGCGTTGTGCGTCACCGCCACGCCATGCGGGAAGCGGGTCGATCCGCTGGAATATTGCAGATAGGCGATGTCGTCGGTCGCCGCCTGCGGCAACGGGCACTGCCGGACCTCGCGCTCCAGGAAACCCTGATAGGACAGCGGCTCCACGCCCTTCTGCCGCGCGGCTTCCGCCGCCATGTCGGACAGTTCGTCCGGGAAGAACAGCGCCTTGGGGTCGCAGCTGGAAAGCTGGACGACCAACTGGTCGATATAGCTTTCCTTGCCGCCGAAGCTCGTCGGCAGCGGCAGCGGCACCGGCCAGGCGCCCGCATAGACAATGCCGAAGAACATCTGCGCGAATTCAGGCCCCGTCTCGGCGATCAGCGCGATGCGGTCGTGCGGCCGCACGCCATGCGCGATCAGGCGGTACGCGCACTCGATCGCGTCGCCTCGTAGTTGCGCATAAGAATAGGCCTGCGCCAGATTCCCGCGCGGATCGTGAAAATTCAGCCCGCGTTTACCGCGCGCGGCATAATCCAGCGCCTCGCCAAGCGTGGCGAAATCCGAAAAACGACGCGGCAACTCATCCAGCGTCGGCGTGGCAATCAGGTTGGTCTGCGAACCCGTCATACTGGTTTCACCCAATGTCACTATCCATCAAGGTTTAAGGCCCCTCCCGGCTGCTCTACTATATCCGGGTTGAACCGCATACTGCACTCCAGCCTGCGCTTCTAGCCCACAAGGCGCGTTCAAATTCCGGCCCGACTGTGGCACAAAAATGGCGCGTGACCCAAAACCAGCCGAAAACCCGCGAAAAACGCCCCATACCACCCTTGGATGACACGCGCCTGAACGACATGGCTTTACATTATGTCGCCCGCTACGCCACCACACGGGCGAAACTGGCCGCCTATCTGCGCCGCAAACTGCGCGAACGCGGCTGGAGCGGCGACCGCCCGGCGGACCCCGACGCCATCGTCGCCCGCATGGCGGAGCTGCGCTATATCGACGACGCAGGCTTCGCCGTCATGAAGGGCGCGGCGCTTGGCCGACGCGGCTATGGCGCGCGGCGGATCGGCGAGGCTTTGCGCGCGGACGGCGTCGAGGAACCCGACCGCACCGACGCGCTAGACTCCGCGCGTTCAGGCAAATGGATGGCGGCTGAAACCTTCGCCCGCCGCAAGCGCATCGGCCCCTTCGCCCGCGAACCCGCCGAACGCGACGTCCGCGAAAAACAGATCGCCGCCTTCCTGCGCGCCGGCCATGACTTCGCGACGGCGCGGGCCTGGGTGCATGCGGAGCCGGGGGAAATGCCGGAAGAGGGGTGAAGCCCCCCTCACCGTCATGCCAGCGCAGGCTGGCATCTCAGGAGGCAGCATCCAACCTAGCCTCACGAGATCCCAGCCTTCGCTGGGATGACGGGCTTTCTCCTCACGCACAGCCTGTTATATCCCACCCCATGCGCCTTACCTTTCTCCTCCCCCTCGCCCTCCTCGCCGCCTGCTCGCCCGCCAAGGACAAGGGCGAAAACAGCGCGACCGCCACCACCTCGACCCCGCGCCCTGCAACCATCCCCCTCACCATAACCGCCAACGGCAAGCCCCACCGCTTCGACGTAGAAGTCGCGCTGACGAAGGAAGAGCAGGCCAAGGGCCTCATGTTCCGAAAGTCGCTCGCCACCAATGGCGGCATGGTCTTCCCCTTCACGCCGCCGCAGACGAAGAGCTTCTGGATGGAGAACACGGTCATCCCGCTCGATATGATCTTCGTGAGGACCGACGGCACGATTGCGATGATCGCCGCAAACACGAAGCCCTATTCGCGTGAGCCGGTCTCGGCGGGCGTCCCTGTCGCCGGCATCGTCGAACTGAACGGGGGACGCGCCGCCGCGCTCGGCATAGATGAGAAGGCGACCGTCCAATGGGGCAACTGCGCCGCTCCCACGCGCCCGGACGAAGCATGGGACAGCCTGAATTTTTGCCCAAGCTGAAATCGCACTCCCCTCCGTTCGTTTCGAGAGCAGTCGAGAAACCTATGAAGCGGAGCCAACCCCAAACTCACCCACCCACCTTCAATCCCCTGTTGCCAAGGCGGCCCGCGAACGGCTAAGCGCTTCCCCCATGGGAATCCTCGCGAACATCTTCACCTGGTGGGACGGCGCCACCATCGGCACATCGCTCTACACGTCCCGCAAGGGATCGAAGATCGGCGAGGATCATGCCGGCAATATCTATTATGAGGGCGGCGTCGATACGATGGGCCGCACGCGCCGCTGGGTGATCTATAACGGCCCCAACGATGCGAGCCGCGTGCCCGCCGAATGGCATGGCTGGCTGCACCACACGATCGAGGGCACGCCCGAGAGTTTCCTGCCGCCGCCGCGCATCTGGGAAAAGGACTTCACGCCCAACCAGACCGGCCTGGCCACTGCCTACCGCCCTGCCGGCGCGATCGAAAAGGGCGGCCTTCGCGCCGCCGCCACCGGCGACTATGAGGCATGGAGCCCCGACGCATCATGATCCGCGTGACGGCGGGGGCGACCCTGCCGCTCCTGTTGCTCCTCGCCGGCTGTGGCGGCGGAGACGAGCTGCCTGACACCAATCAATCCGGCCCGGTGCGCGTCGAGGGCGCGAAAGTCACGACCAGCCGCGACGCCGTCCTGCTCGGTACGCCTATGAAGGATCGGGTTGCCGTCGTCGGCCTGCTGAACAAGCGCAACGGCCTGACCCGCGACCTCACCATGAAGCCCGGCGAGGCCCTGCGCGTGGGCGACGCCATCGTGCGCCTCCAGGCCTGCGAGCAGACCGCGCCCTGGGAGAATACGCCCGAGACCGGCGCCTTCGTGCAGCTCGACGTGCGCTCCAGCGCCGACGACAAATGGCGTCGCGTCTTTTCCGGCTGGCTCTTCAAGGAGCGCCCGGAACGCAACGTCGTTCAGCACCCCATTTATGACGTCTGGGTCAAGAGCTGCACGATGGAATGGCCCGAGACCGGTCCCGAAACCGTCAAGCTCGGCGACAAGAGCGGCGCGTCCCGCCGCAAGTCCTCCGGCGACAGCGCCGATCCCGACAGCGGAAACGCCACCGACGCCGCGCCGCCCGCGCCAGCCCCCAGCAAGCCGCGCCCGGCCGCGAACGGCACGCCCTCCACGGCCTCGCCCAGCAACACCAGATAGGCCTTCTGGCTGATCTCCGCCGCGCCCAGTGAGCGCAAATGGTCGGTCATGAACTGACAGTCGAGCAGAGTGAAGCCACTCGCCCGCATCCGCCCGACCAGCCATGCCAGCGCCACCTTCGACGCATCGGTCCGGCGGGAGAACATGCTTTCGCCGAAGAAGGCTCGCCCCAGCGCCACGCCATACAGGCCGCCGACCAGTTCGTCGCCCTCCCAGCATTCCACCGAATGGGCAAAGCCCAGATCGTGGAGATTGCTGTAGGCCGCCTCGATCTGGCGGTTGATCCATGTCGATGGCCGGTCGTCGGCCACCTCCGCGCATTTGGCGACCACGCCCGCAAAGTCCGCGTTCACCGACACCCGGAACTGTTCCCGCCGCACGGTCTTGGCCAGCGAATGCGAAAGATGAAAGCCGCCCAGCGGCAATATCGCCCGCTGCTTTGGCTCCACCCAGTAGATTTCCTCCGCATCCCTGTCGTCGGACATCGGGAACACGCCGATGGCGTAGGCCTGCAGCAGCAAGAGCGGGTCGATCGTCATCTCCCCCGACATAGCAAATGCTGCTGGTTTGGATAGCGGGACCGCACATCCTGCGCGACAACTCGTCCCACTGCCCGTTCATGCTCGCCCTTCCGGGCCGCTCCTGAGGCCTGCGACGCCTCCAGAAACTCCGCATCAGCTACCTCCGGGAGCCGCTGGAGAGCCTCATCCCGTGGGCGGCGCGACCCTTCGTCCGAAAGTGACGGGCGCTCTCGCGGCTGCGGTCGGTTGGGGAGCGTTAACACCGTCTTGGCTGGAATTGTGCCTGGCTGCGGCCGCCTCGAATCTCGCCATCACCCGCGCCTCAACTTCAGGACCGAATCCTCCCGCTGGGGCTTCTTCATGATCCGCCGCATGCGCCCGGCCTGTAACTGGCGCGGTCGCGCTCGAAGGGACCGCAGCATCGCGCGATTGCTTGCGCCATATCGTAACGCCGATCAGCCCGAATATGATGAGCCAACCCCAAAGATGGGCGACGGGGTTGAAACGATATTCCGCAGCATAATCATGCCCTGTCTGCGTGGATATCCGTTCCAGCGCGCCCGGCGTCAGGGTAAAATATCCATCCCCGGCCTTCAGTACGAACCCCTCGGCCTCGCTTGACCATAGCGGCATGCCGTAAATCGAATAATCCTTATACGCCCAACCTAGGTCCACATGCCCCTCGGGCGAGCTGTATTCGGGCGTATCGGGCAGTTCAGCCACCGTTTCCACGCGGACATTGCCCGGATTGTAGATGATGGGAAAACCCTTCGCCTGCGCCGGCGCGGACATCATGGCGACCGTCATCAGGCCAACAACAAAGGTGATGCGGCGAATATGCATGCGACTTCCCCCCGAAGGCGTCTGCTCGCATCCTCGCGCAGGAGCATTGATAATCCCCTAATGCGATGACGCGCATCCGGGTGCGATCCCCCCTTGCCCTCCACCCTCCCCTTGGCTAAAGCGCCCCTCTCGCGGGATACAGGAGTGTAGCTCAGCTGGTAGAGCGTCGGTCTCCAAAACCGAATGCCGTGGGTTCGAGTCCCTCCACTCCTGCCACGACCTGCGCCCATGGACTTGCGCCATGTGCGGCGCAGGTCTAATGGGCCTCGTGAGAAATGGTCGCGAAGCAGTGGCCGCATCCGGGATGCCGAAGCAGGCAAGGCCCGGAGGGCGGCGTATTGCTTCGCGGTTTGGCGTTTGTTTTTGAAGCAGGTTGAGCACGAAAAGATGGCGAAGACATCCGCAGTCGAATTCTTCAATCAGGTGAAAACCGAAGCGGGCAAGATCGTTTGGCCGACGCGGCGGGAAACCATGATGACGGCGGTGATGGTGGTCATCATGACCTCCATCCTCGGCCTGTTCTTCTTCGGCATCGACACCATCTTCGGGGCGATCGTGAAGTGGCTGCTGACCTTTGCCGCTGGGCAGGCATAAGCGCTACGGTGCGGAACATTTGAAGGAATAACATGGCGCGCTGGTACATCATCCACGCTTATTCAGGCTTTGAGAACAAGGTCCGCGATCAGATCGTGGCCGATGCCGAGCGCCTGGGCCTTTCCCAGCTCGTCGAGTCCGTCGAGGTCCCGACCGAGACCGTGACCGAGGTCCGCCGCGGCAAGAAGATCCAGTCGGAGCGGAAATTCTTCCCCGGCTACGTTCTGGCCAAGCTGGCGATGAACGATGACGTGTACCATCTCGTCAAGAACACGCCCAAGGTCACCGGCTTCCTGGGATCGATGGGCAAGCCGCAGGCGATCAGCGAGGCGGAAGCCGCGCGCATCCTCAACACCAAGGAGGAAGCGGCTACCGCCGCGCCGAAGACCAAGATCAAGGTCGACTTCGAGATCGGCGATCAGGTCAAGGTGCTCGACGGTCCGTTCGCCAGCTTCAACGGCCTGGTGGAGGAACTCGATTTCGACCGCAGCCGCGTCAAGGTGGCAGTGTCGATCTTTGGCCGCGCGACCCCGGTCGAGCTCGAGTTCGAGCAGGTCGAGCGGGTTAAATAGAATTCGTCGCCCCAGCGAAAGCTGGGGCCGGTTGCAGCGGGCGCGCCCTCCCGCTGCATATGATTCCAGCCTTCGCTGGGATGACGACAAGGACGCGACATCGGCGGGAGGGGCCTCGGCCCCGCATGCACCGCTCAACTTG
>Ga0268264_10005514_pt1 | contig 10730 bp, 12 predicted proteins | sample KBSSwiS32_FD_190357 | JGI IMG/M metagenome (GOLD analysis project Ga0268264, IMG submission 190357) | Switchgrass rhizosphere microbial communities from Kellogg Biological Station, Michigan, USA - KBS Switchgrass S3-2 (SPAdes) (version 2) | ecosystem: Host-associated > Plants > Roots >... | reverse complement strand
CCCGCCCGTGGATCCGGCCCCGGTTCAGCGTGCGCTGGATGCAGAGCAGGCCGATGGGACCGACCGGCGCCGCCACCGAGAAGCCGAGCGCCGCGCCGCGCGTCACGAGGTCGAAGGAGGTCATGGCAGGGAGTAGACGTTCCGGTGCCCAGCAACCTGACGTGGTGTAGACCCCGCGAATGGGCGAACCTCGACGTAAGTTGTTAGATTTCCAGACCAGGAGGTTCCTTCCACGGTCGCGCTCGCTCCATTGACGCCCAAGGTTCTCGAGGAGCTCATCAACGCGCTCCCCGCCTCGGAGCGCGCGGCGCTCGTATGGGCGCCACGAGCAATCAGATCGTTGGTTGAACAGCTCTTCTCGGTTCCAAGGCTCTCGTCGGAAGTCCTGGACGAGGTCACTGCAGCTTTCCTTCAACAATTGCAGTCCGTGCCAAACCTGGTCCACGGTTTGGCGCTGGAGGGCCATGAGGGGTTCGCACAGCGAGCCCGCCCGCTGCTCGAGGAACAACTGAAGGCGCTCGAGAAACTTCCCGTGGCGAGCCGCCGGGCCGCGACGCGGGCGCTCACAACCACCCTGATCCTCAGCGGCATCGGCGTCGGCGCGATCGAAGCAGGGTTCAGTCTTGAGCAGGTCGTTGAGTCGGCCAATCTCGATCGCAACATTCGATCAGGTGCGAAGGCTGCTGTAGCGGTGGTGGCGATTCTCCACGGCATCGAAACGGGTCGTGCAAGGGAACCGCGAACGCTGGAATTGGTCGCCATGGCGGATGCGGAGGCTCGACGGATTGCGATGCTGCTGGCGGACGGTAAGCCTGACGAGCCGCGAGTTCACCTTGGTTGGTACTTCGAGGGCGGCCAGAACGCACACAAGTATCGAAGCTTCGCGTTGTGGGCCGAACCGGAGACCAGCAAGAACGATCGCCTCGTGGAGATGCTGGAGGAGTGGAAAGCAGAGCCCGAAGAGCCGGGTGAAGCCGAGACATGGGAAGAGCTGAAGCGGGCGCTCGATGAGGATCGGCCTTCGAACCGGCCGCTCTTCCCGTGAGGCCGATCATCGTCCTCGACACCGGGCCACTCGGGAGGATCGCGCACGAGAGGCAAAATCCGGAGTCGAATGAATGGTTCTTGGGGCACGCGGTGAACGGCACCGAGTTCGCCCTTCCCGAGGTCTGCGACTACGAGTTGCGCCGCGAGATGTTGCGCAGGGGAGCGCGGAAGTCACTCCGCCACCTCGATCGGCTCGGCAGCGAGCTGAAGTACCTCCCCATCACGAGTGCGGTCATGCGTCGCGCCGCGGATCTTTGGGCGAAGATGCGCAACCAAGGGACGCCGACCGCGGACCCCAAGCACCTGGATGTCGACGTGATCCTCTGTGCCACGGTGCAACTCGAGCTCGAACGAACCCAGCGGGAGCACGTGGTGGCGACGACCAACGTCAGTCACATTGCTCGAATGGTTCCCGCCAAGCTCTGGTCGGAGATCTGATCCGCTACGCCGTGGACTGCCCGCGCCGGACGGCCCGGAGCTCGCGCGCGTGCAGGGGCCTGGTCCGGCACGACTTCGAGAACAGGTGCACCACCCGCGCGCCGATGAAGGCGGTGGCCACCGGGAGCAGCACCGCCGCTCCCGCCGCCGCCGCGAACAGGCCCCAGCGCGCCGGCCCGTCCAGCGAGAACGCCTTGCGCAACAGCGCCACGCCGAACGCCAACCCGAACAGGATGGCCACGAACAGCATCAGCATCGCGGACCGCGCGCCGTAGTAGGTGCGGATGGTGCTCTTCAGCTCGGTGTCGCCGCGGAGGTGGGCGCGGCGCACCGCCGGGTCCGCCACGTCCAGCAGCGCGACCTCCTCGCGGCAGCTGAGGCAGATGGTGCCGCCGGAGAAGGTCCGCCGGCACTGAGGGCAGATCTTGATCATCCAGCGGCCGCTTCTACCAGGGCCGCCGCGGCCTTACAAAACGCCCGGGGCCACCTCCGGGTGGTGCGGGGCCCGCGCCACCTCCACCGAGCACGGCGCGTGCCGCACCACGTACTCCGCCACGCTCCCCATCAGCCACCGGGCCACGCCCGTCCGCCCCTTCGAGCCGACGATGACCAGGTCCGCCTGGAACCGATCCGCCTCGGCCACGATCTCCGTCCGGGGGTCCCCCTCCCGGACCACCGTCTCCACCGAGATCCCGGACCGCTGCAGCGCGTCCGACGCCCGCGCCGCGACCTTCCTGGTCTCCTCCACCATCTCCTTGGTCATCTGGTCGTACGCCGCCCCGGCGAGCGCCAGCTCCCCCGGCGGGATCAGCGGCCGGGCCACCGCCAGCACCCGCACCCTCGAACCCGGCGGCCACGACCGGTCCCGTATCTCCCGCACCGCCGCCCCGGCGGGCTCCGATCCGTCGATCGCCAACAGGATCTTCATCATCACGCACCTCCCAGCTCCGCGTGGACTTCCTCATCCGTGGTCTGCGAGAAGTCCTGGTACCAGAGCCCCACCGCCCGGAACGGCTCCGGCGTCTGCCCGCAGACGATCTCGTCCACCTCCCCGGCCAGCGCCTCGCAGGTGGAGGCCGCCGCCACCGGCACCGCCACCACCAACCGCTTCGGCCCGCGCCGCCGCAGCGCCGCCACCGCCGCGCGCATCGTCGACCCGGTGGCCAGCCCGTCATCGACCAGGATGACGGTCCTCCCCGCGACCTCCTGCGGCGGGCGCTCCCCCCGGTAGGCGCGCTCGCGGCGCTCCAGCTCCCGCGCCTCGCGCGCCGCCACCTCCTGGATGACCTCCTCCGGGATGCCCAGGCCGTCCACCACGTCCCGGTTGAGCACCAGCACGCCCCCCGAAGCGAGCGCGCCCATGGCCAGCTCCTCGTGCCCCGGGACGCCCAGCTTCCGCACCACCATCACGTCCAGCGGGACCCCCAGGCGCCGGGCGACCTCCGCCCCGACCGGGACCCCACCGCGGGGGAGGGCGAGCACCGCGACGTCCGGATTCCCCGCGTACCTCTCCAGGAGGCCCGCAAGGGCTTGCCCAGCGTCGTGGCGGTCGTGATACCTCCTCATCACCATTGAAGATGAGGACCCTGCGATGCCGATGGAGCTCTCGGTCGACTTCCACTTTTCTTCCGCGCACCGGCTGCCCTACTACAACGGCCCCTGCTTCCGGCTGCACGGGCACAACTACAAGCTCCAGGTCACCCTCGCGGGGAAGCCCAACCCCAAGGACGGGATGATCCGCGACTTCGACGAGGTCAAGCGCCTCGTCTGGGAGACCGTGCTGGTCCAGTGCGACCACCACAACCTCAACGACTTCATGGACAACCCCACCGCGGAGAACCTCATCTCCTGGATGTGGGAGAAGCTCCAGCCCAAGCTGGACGGACTCAAGGAGCTCCGCCTGTGGGAAACCCCCGAGTATTGCGTGGCGTATCGCGGCGACTGAGCCCCAAGGAAGCGGCCGAAGGCCGCCGCATCAGCGTCCCCTGGGGCCGGGGACCGAGGCCTGACCGGATCGCCATGGAGCGCGCGGTGGGGGACTTCCTCGAGGCCGCGGGGCTCGACGCGTCCTCCGACCCGAACCTCCAGGACACGCCGCGCCGCGTGGCGTCCGCCTGGCTGAACGGCTTCCTGGACGGCTACCGCACGACCCCCGAGGAGGCGCTGGGCGAGCGCCACCCCATCCCGGACGGCCAGGAGGGCGAGCTGGTGGTGGTGACGAACCTCCGCTTCCACTCCATGTGCCCGCACCACCTGCTGCCGTACCAGGGCCGCGCGCACCTCGCGTACGTCCCCTCGGGCGGCGTGGTGGGGTTCGGCCGGCTGGCGGGGCTCCTGGACTGCTTCGCGCACCGGCTCATCCTCCAGGAGACCCTGGCGCGGGAGGTGGCGCAGGCGCTGGCGCGGGTGCTGGGCAGCCCCGCCGCCGCGTGCATCCTGGAGGCGGAGCAGGCGTGCCTGCGCGTCCGAGGCGAGACCCGGTGCGACGCGGTCACGCACGCCGAGGCGTACGAGGGCGCGCTCCGGACCCACCGCCAGCTCCGGCGCGAGCTGTGGGCGCGGATTGGCTCCGGCCCCAGGAAACGAGGCGGAGGATGACCCCCGGCCGGTTGGACGGACAGGTGGCGCTGGTGACCGGCGCCTCGCGGGGCATCGGCCAGGCCATCGCGCTCGAGCTGGCGGAGGCGGGCGCGGACCTCGTCGTCTGCTCCACCCGGGCCCACGGCTGCGAGCCCACCGTCCGCGAGGTGATGGCCCGGAAGCGCCGCGCCATCGGCGTCACCGCGGACGTGGCCTCCGCCGCGGACTGCGACCGGCTGGTGCGGTCGGCCCTGGAGGTCTTCGGCCGGGTGGACTGCCTGGTGAACAACGCCGGCGTCGTCCAGCGCGCGCCCTGGCGCGACACCCGCGACGAGGACTTCGACCGGGTGATGGCGGTGAACCTCCACGGCCCGTTCTACCTGGCGCGCCGGGTGCTGCCCGGGATGCTGGAGCGCCGGCGCGGGCGGATCGTCAGCGTCTCCTCCATCAGCTCGCGGATGGGAACGCCCAGGCAGATCGCCTACGGCGCGTCGAAGTGGGGCCTGAACGGGCTCACCCAGGGGCTGGCGGCGGAGCTGCGCGGCACCGGCGTCACCGTCAACGCGGTGCTGCCGGGCAGCGTGGACACGGACATGCTGAAGGGGTCCGGCTTCCCGCCGGTGATGACGGCGCGCCAGGTGGCGTCCGTGGTGCGATATCTGCTGGCCGAGGCGCCGGACGCGATGACCGGCAGCCTGGTGGAGGTGTTCGGATGAGCGGCAAGGGCCCCGGGCTGCCCCGCGTCTCGAAGGAGCTGATGGAGAAGGCCCGGCACGCGCTGGGCGCGGTGCTGGACGTGAAGCAGATGCGCTGGGACCAGGACCTCCTGGCCACCTACGGCCACGACGAGTCCGACACCGGCGACTTCCTCCCGGACCTGGTGGTCTTCCCCGAGTCGACCGAAGAGGTGCAGGCCATCTTCCGCGCCTGCCAGCAGCTCGGCGTCCCGGTGACGCCGGTGGCGGCGCGCACCGGCAAGAGCGGCGGCAGCCTCCCGCTGTGCGGCGGCGTCTCGATGTCGCTGGAGCGGATGAACCAGGTGGTCTCCATCTCCGGGGAGGATCTCACCGCGGTGGTGCAGCCCGGCCTCAACACCGGCGAGCTGATGCGCCAGGTGGAGGCCAAGGGCCTCTTCTACCCGCCGGACCCCAACTCCTGGGAGATGTGCTCCATCGGCGGGAACGTCGCCGAGAACGCCGGCGGCCCGCGCGCGCTCAAGTACGGCGTCACCCGCGACTACGTCATCGGCATGCAGTGGGTGCTCCCCACCGGCGAGGCCCTCCGCGTCGGCCGCAAGACCATCAAGGGCGTCGCCGGCTACGACCTGGTGGGGCTGTTCGTGGGCTCCGAGGGGACGCTGGGCGTGGCCACCGAGATCACGCTCCAGCTCCTCCCGCTCCCGCGCCAGGTGAAGACCGCGCTCCTGGTCTTTCCCTCCGTGGTGGACGCGGCGCGCGGCGTCTCCGCGGTGCTCGCCGCCGGCATCCTCCCGCGCACGCTGGAGCTGCTGGACGACGTCTCCGTCCGCGCGGTGGACGGGCGCGGCTTCAGCTTCCCGCCCGGCACCCAGGCGGCGGTGATCGCCGAGACGGACGGCAACGCCGAGGACGCCGTCTTCGCCGAGCTGGCCGCGCTGGGCGAGGTGGCGCAGAAGCACGGCGCCACCGAGATCCTCGTCGCCCAGAGCGAGGACCAGCGCCAGAAGCTGTGGGCGGCGCGCCGGGTGGTCTCCACCGCGCTGCGCGCGCTGAAGCCGCACAAGATCTCCGAGGACATCGCCGTCCCGCGCTCGCGCATCGCCGACGTCATCGCCCAGCTCAAGGCGATGGGGCAGGAGCTGGGCCTCACCGTCGCCACCTACGGCCACGCCGGCGACGGCAACCTGCACGCCAACATCCTCTTCGACGGGCCGCACGAACGCGCCAAGGTCGACCAGGCGATCGAGCGGATGCTGACGCTCACCGTCCAGGCCGGCGGGACCATCACCGGCGAGCACGGCGTCGGGTATGCCAAGCGCGATTACCTTCCGCTGGAGCAGGCGCCGGAGCTGATCGCCCTCCAGAAGCGCATCAAGCAGCTCCTGGACCCGCGGGGGATCCTCAACCCGGGCAAGATGTTCCCGATCTGATCCGGTTTCCCCGGCCACGAGCGCGCGCCCAGGGCGCTCGTTAATGTTTCTTCACGAAAGCCGCTGCGGGGCCTCTCCCACCCCCAGTGCAGCTGATGTGTGCGGTAAGCGCTCGGAATCCCGAGGCGCGCGCGGAATGCGCAACCGTTTTCCCCGTTGAGCGTCTGAATCGTTGTCACAGGCGATGGCGATGCCGCGTCTAGTGACAGAACGAGGAAGGGAGGTCTGAGCCGCCATGGCGAACCCAGCGTACGGACGTGAGAACCTGACGAGCTACCTGAAGGGCCTGGGCGGCCAGAAAACGCTTACCCGGGAGGAGGAGTACGAGCTCTCCCGCCGCGCCAAGAAGGGCGACGAGGGCGCCCGCCAGCTCCTGGCGACCTCCAACCTGGCGTTCGTGGTCGCGGTCGCCAAGAAGTTTGCCAACCGCGGGGCCCGGCTGGACGACCTCATCCAGGAGGGCAACGTCGGCCTGATGAAGGCCATCGAACACTTCGACCCCAAGAAGAACGTCCGCTTCGCCACCTACGCGGTCTGGTGGATCCGCGCGTACATCACCCGGTACCTCAAGGACAACCGCAGCCAGGTCCGCGGCGGTGAGTCCGAGCGCCCGGTGATGACCGACTTCTCCCTCGACGCCTCGCTGGACGAGGAGGGCGAGACGACCTTCCTGGACCGGCTGGAGGACAGCGGGCCTTCGCCGCAGGAGCGGTACCTCACCCACGAGCAGGACTCCGAGGTGCAGGAGGCGCTGGCCAAGGTGAAGAAGCGCATTGGCGACCTCGGCTGGGACATCCTCCAGGAGCGGCTCACCCAGGACAAGCCGCGCACCCTGGAAGAGCTGGGCGCGCGCTGGGGCGTCTCCCGCGAGCGCGTCCGCCAGGTGGAGCTGAAGACCAAGAGCTTCCTGGCGCGCTACCTCTCCGCGTTCAACCAGGACACGGAGCAGCCCGAAGGCCCCACCGCGGACGCCGCGTAGCCGTACCACTTTAGGAGTAGGGCCTTCGCGTGGCGGCCCGGCGGGCGGGCGTGCTAATGGCTCCCGCATGCCGCGACCCCTTCCTGCCCTGCTCGCCCTCTCCCTGCTGTTCCCCGCCGCCGCGTTCGCGGACGGCCCTGACCTCGCCAAGATCGACGAGGTGTTCCTCAAGCGGATCGACCCCGCCGCCGCGAAGGAGCAGGAAGCCCTCCTCGCGGAGGCGATGAAGGCCAAGCCCGAGGACCCGCAGGTCCTGTGGCGCCAGGCGCGCTGGAACGCCTGGAAGGCGGACACCATGTCCGGGGACGCCAAGAAGGACCTGGGCAAGCAGACCTGGGAGCTGGGCGACAAGATCGTCAAGCTCGACCCCAAGCTGGCGGAGGGCCCGTACTTCGGCGCGCTCGGCGTGGGCCAGTACTCCCAGGGCGCCGGCATCCTCAACGCGCTCGCCCAGGGGCTGGAGGGCAAGTTCAACGACCGCCTGGACAAGGCGATCCAGATGAACGCGTCGCTGGACAACGGCGGGCCCATGCTGGCCAAGGGCCGCTACTTCTTCAGCCTCCCCTGGCCCAAGCGCGACCTGGCCAAGTCCGCCGACTGGTACAACAAGGTCCTCGCCAAGCACCCCTACAACGTCCGCGCCCACCTCTACCTGGCGGAGACCCTGCTGGCGGACGGCAAGGCCAAGGACGCCAAGGCCCACCTGGACGCGGCGCTGGCCGGGTCGGACACCTACGATCCGTCGGAGGTGGCGCGGGTCCGGTCCATGGCCAAGAACCTGCAGCCCCAGATCGAGAAGGAGCTCAAGTGAGAGCCGAGCAAGAGATGCCGGGCGCCGTCCCGGCCGCCCCGCCCAAGGGCCAGGCGCGCAGCCTGGCGGACCTCCTCACCCTCCAGGCGCAGCGGCAGGGCGCCCGCGCCGCCGTGACGCACAAGAAGAACGGCCGCTGGGAGGACGTGAGCTGGAGCTGGTTCCAGGACGAGGTGAAGCGGCTGTCCGCCGGCCTGGTGGCCATGGGCGTCAAGCCGGGGGACCGGGTGGCCATCTTCGGCGCCACCTCGCTGCAGTGGCTGGTGGTGGACCTGGCGATCACCGCGGCGCGGGCGGTCACCGTGCCCATCTACGCGTCCAACACCCCGGACGAGTGCCGCTACATCCTCAACAACTCGGAGTCGTCGCTGCTGTTCGTGGACCACGACCTCCAGGAAGGGAAGCAGCAGGGCCGCGCCTCCCGCATCCGCCAGCGCATCGGCGAGTGCCCCACGGTGAAGAAGGTCATCCTCTTCGAGGGCGCGCCGCAGGGCGACCGCGAGATGGCGCTGGCCGACCTGGCGGAGCAGGGGAAGCGGGCGCACGAGGCGGACGCGGCCTCGTACGAGCAGCGCCTGTCCCAGATGAAGCGGGACGACCTGCAGTGCCTGATCTACACCTCCGGCACCACCGGCGACCCCAAGGGCGTGATGCTCACCCACGGCAACTGGGTGTTCGAGGGCGAGGGCCTGTCCGAGCTGGGGCTGCTGTTGCCCTCCGACTCGGTGATGCTCTTCCTCCCTCTGGCCCACTCCTTCGCGCAGGTGATCAAGACGGGGTGGCTGTCCCAGGGCTTCCGCCTGGTGATCGCCGAGTCCACCGAGAAGCTGGTGGCCAACCTGGCGGAGACCTCGCCCACGCTGCTGCCGTCGGTGCCGCGCGTGTTCGAGAAGGTGTTCGCCAACGTGGTGTCCAAGGGCACCTCCGCGCCGGGCGTGAAGGGGAAGCTGGCGCGCTGGGCGTTCCGCCTCTTCGACGAGTACGTGGAGGCCAGGACGCAGGGCCGGGAGTACGCCTCGCTGTCGTTCGCGCTCGCCAAGCGGCTGGTGTTCAGCAAGGTGAAGGAGAACCTGGACAAGATCCTGGGCGGGAAGATGCGCCTGTTCATCTCCGGCGGCGCGCCGCTCTCCCGGAAGATCGCCTACTTCTTCGACATGCTCGGCTACATCGTGGCCGAGGGCTACGGGCTGACCGAGACCGCCGCCGGCAGCACCATCAACCGCGCCGAGAAGATCAAGATCGGCACCGTGGGCGCGCCGATCCCGGGCGTGCAGGTCAAGATCGCCCCGGACGGGGAGATCATGCTCAAGGGCGCCCACGTCATGATGGGCTACTACAAGAACGAGGCGGCCTCGAAGGAGGCGCTGGAGCCGGACGGCTGGTTCCACACCGGCGACATCGGGGAGATCGACGCCGACGGCTACGTCCGCATCACCGACCGCAAGAAGGACATCATCGTCACCGCGGGCGGCAAGAACGTCGCGCCCCAGAACATCGAGAACTCGCTCAAGACCTACCCCATCGTCAGCCAGGCCATGGTCTACGGCGACAAGCGCAAGTACCTGGTGGTGCTGATCTGCGCCAACGAGGAGAACGCGCGCAAGCTGCTGCAGGACAAGGGCCTCACCCCGCCCGCCTCCTACGCCGAGCTGGCCGAGCACGCGGAGGTGAAGGCCGAGGTCCAGCGCACCCTGGACGCGGTCAACGCCCAGCAGCCGCCGTACTCGTCGCTGAAGAAGTTCCGGATGATGGACCACGACTTCACCCAGGAGTCCGGCGAGCTGACGCCGACGCTCAAGGTGAAGCGGAAGCTCTGCAGCCAGAAGTACAAGGCGATGCTGGACGCCATGTACGAGGGCGACATCGCCGACTGAGGGCTGAGGGCCGCGAGGGCTACGGGCAGGTCCCGTTGCCCTTGCAGGCGCCGTTGCAGCACGCCCCGGCCACGCCCGGGGTGCAGGCGGCGTTGGCGGGCAGGCAGCAGTGCCCGAAGATGCCGCCGTCCGTGGCCGGCGCGCAGGTGGGGAAGCCGCCCGAGCAGCAGTCGTTGGTGACGCGGCACGGCTGGCCGGGCTGCGCGCACTGGCAGGCGTTGCCGGTGCAGTTGCCGGAGCAGCACTGCGAGGGGTCGGTGCAGGCGGCGTTGTTGAAGCGGCAGCAGCTCCCGCCCTCGCAGGTGTCGTTGCCGCAGCACGTGAAGCCGGAGCACGCGGCGCCCTCGGGGGTGCAGCACGTCCCCCCGCTGCACACCCCGCCGGAGCAGCACGGGTCCCCCGGGGTGCAGGTATAGGTCAGCGGCCGGCAGCACGACCCGTTCTCGCAGCTCCCCTGGTAGCACTGGTTTCCGGCGTCGCACGCGCCGCCGGTCCCCACCTGGCAGATGGTGCTGCACTGGTTGCTGCAGCAGTCGGTGTAGAGGCCGCACGCCTGGCCGGTGCCCTTGCACGGCCCGCACTGGTTGCCGGTGGGGCCGGTGAGGCAGCGGTCGTTGCCGCAGCAGTCGGTGCCGAAGGTGCTGCAGGAGCCGCCCGTCGTCTGGCAGCAGGAGGTGGGCCCGCCGCCGTCCGCCTGCCGGCCCGCGCAGGACATGGAGCAGCAGTCCAGCCCGGAGGCGCAGCGGGTGTTGGTGGTCTGGCAGGTGGGGTAGTGGCAGCGGTTGTCCAGGGGGTTGCAGACGTACGAGGTGCTGCACTCGGCGGTGATGGTGCAGCTGTCGCCCAGCTGGCCCGACCGGCAGGTGCCGTACC
>Ga0268264_10005513_pt1 | contig 10731 bp, 6 predicted proteins | sample KBSSwiS32_FD_190357 | JGI IMG/M metagenome (GOLD analysis project Ga0268264, IMG submission 190357) | Switchgrass rhizosphere microbial communities from Kellogg Biological Station, Michigan, USA - KBS Switchgrass S3-2 (SPAdes) (version 2) | ecosystem: Host-associated > Plants > Roots >... | reverse complement strand
CGAGCCGGGCGTCGGCGGACCGGTCGAGGACAGCTCGTTCGACGGCCTCGACGACATCGCGCGGCGCACCGGGGACCTCACCGGCCAGCTGCAAGAGATCGCCACCCGCCTCGACGAGCGCCTCGACTGGATCTCCTCGACGCCGGCGATCGCGCCGGTGCGCGGCATCTTGACCTCCGGCTTCGGATCGCGCAGCGATCCCTTGACCCACGGCCGGGGCCGCCACGAAGGAGTGGACATCGCGGCACCCGCGGGTCACCCGGTTCAAGCTCCGGCGGACGGCATCGTCGTGCGAGCCGAATCGGCCGGCGGTTACGGCAACGCCGTGTTCCTCGCGCACGGGTTCGGTCTCTCCACCACGTTCGGTCACCTGTCGGAGATCGACGTGCGGCCCGGCCAGCGGGTCAAGCGCGGCGACACGATCGGCAAGGTCGGCTCGACCGGCCGCTCCACGGGCTACCATCTGCATTACGAAGTCCACGTCGACGGCGCGCCGGTCAACCCGCTCGCCTATATGCTCGACGAGCCGAACGGCTCTTAGGTTCCAAAAGCCCCTCCCCTAGGGCAGTGGTTTCTTTTGGCCCGCAGCGACTGGCTGCTGCCGAAGGCGCCCGAAGGAGCGAGGAGGCAAACGAAACCACTGCCCTCGTCGCGCCGCTTAAAGGCGCCCTTGACCTTTCTGGTATATTGCTGCCGCAGCTCCCCGTGGGCCTCGCCCGCGCATCCCCCCACCTTCAGATGAGAGTCGCATGATCCAGAAAATCCTGACTAAAGTCTTCGGCAGCGCGCATGGCCGCGAAGTCAAGCGGATGCTGCCGATCGTGGCCCAGATCAACGAGCTCGAAGCGGGGGTGAAGAATCTCTCCGACGAAGGGCTGCGGGGAAGGACGGCCGAGTTTCGAACCCGCCTCGAAAACGGCGAGAGCCTCGACGACCTGCTGCCCGAAGCGTTCGCGGTCGCCCGCGAAGGCGCCTGGCGCACGGTGCACATGCGGCCGTTCGACGTGCAGCTGATGGGCGGCATGGTGCTCCACCGCGGCCGGATCGCCGAGATGAAGACGGGAGAGGGCAAGACCCTGGTCGCCACCCTCCCCACCTATCTGAACGCGCTCGAAGGCAAAGGCGTCCACGTCGTCACGGTGAACGACTACCTCGCCCGCCGCGACGCCGACTGGATGGGCCAGATCTACCGTTTTCTCGGGCTGTCGGTGGGCGTCATCCAGCACGACCTCTCGGACTCCGAGCGCAAGCGCTCGTACAACTGCGACGTCACCTACGGCACCAACAACGAGCTCGGCTTCGACTACCTGCGCGACAACATGAAGTTCGACCTCGAATCGATGGTCCAGCGGGCGCATCACTACGCGATCGTCGACGAGGTCGACTCGATCCTGATCGACGAGGCGCGGACCCCGCTGATCATCTCGGGTCCCTCCGAGGAATCGGTCGACAAGTACTACCGGATCGACCGAATCATCCCGCGCCTCGAACGCGGCGAGGAGATCGACGAAGGGGACGGCCAGAAGAGCACGACCGGCGACTACGTGGTCGACGAAAAGGCGCACCAGGCGAGCCTGATCGACCAGGGGGTGGAGAAGGTCGAGCACCTGCTGGGCATCCGCAACCTCTACGAGATGGAGAACATGGAGGTTCTCCACGGCGTGAACCAGGCGCTGCGCGCCCATTCGCTCTATCGGCGCGACGTCGAGTACCTGGTCAAGGACGGCCAGGTCGTGATCGTCGACGAGTTCACCGGCCGCACCATGCCCGGTCGCCGCTGGTCGGACGGCCTGCACCAGGCGGTCGAGGCGAAAGAGGGGGTGAAGATCGAGCGCGAAACGCAGACGCTCGCGACCATCACCTTCCAGAACTTCTTCCGCATGTACAAGAAGCTCGCCGGCATGACCGGTACCGCGGACACCGAGGCCGGAGAGTTCGCCCAGATCTACAACCTCGACGTGACGGTGATCCCGACCAACCGCGAGATGATCCGCGAGGACCGCGCCGACCTGGTGTACCGCACGGCGGACGAGAAATGGGATGCGGTGGTCGAAGAGATCCGCGATTGCCAGCAGCGCGGTCAACCGGCCCTGGTCGGCACCGTGTCGATCGAAAAGAGCGAGATGCTCTCGCGCCTGCTCAACAAGCCGCCGCGCGTGCCGCACGTCGTGTTGAACGCCAAGTTCCACGAGCGCGAAGCGTCGATCGTCGCCCAGGCCGGACGCAAAGGGTCGGTGACCATCGCCACCAACATGGCCGGCCGCGGCACCGACATCGTGCTCGGCGGCAACCCGGAAGGGCTCGCCCGCTCGGAATTCGACCCGGCCGTCCAGCCCGAGGAGCACGCCCAGGCGCTCGAGCGCTACCTCGTAACCTGCGCCGCGGAGCGCGACGAAGTGATCGCCGCGGGCGGCCTGCACATCCTCGGCACCGAGCGACACGAGTCGCGCCGGATCGACAACCAGTTGCGCGGCCGTTCCGGCCGCCAAGGCGACGCCGGCTCGTCGCGCTTCTACCTGTCGCTCGAAGACGACCTGATGCGCATCTTCGGCTCCGATCGGATCAAGGGGCTGATGACCAAGCTCGGCATGGAAGAGGGCGAGGCGATCGAGCACGGCATGGTCTCGCGGGCGATCGAAAAAGCGCAGCGGCAGGTCGAAGGGCGCAACTTCGAGACCCGCAAACACCTGCTCGAATACGACGACGTGATGAACAAGCAGCGCCAGGAGATCTACCAGCTGCGCAAAGAGATCCTGGAAGGGCGCGAGGGGCGCGAATACGTCCAGGGGATCTGCGAGGAGCTGATCGACACGCTGCTCGAAAGCCATTGCCCGGAAAAGGTCGATCCGCACGACTGGAACCTGACCGGCCTGCGTACCGACATGCTCGCGTACTTCAACCTCCAGCGCAGCGACTTCGGCGCCGACCTCTCCGAGCTGGGCATCCAGGAGCTGGAAGACACGCTCCTCGCCGCGGTCCGCAACCGCTATCAGGAGCGCGAAGCGCGTTTCGGCACCGAGATGATGCGGAGCTTCGAGCGGGCGATCATGCTGCACGCGGTGGACGTCGCCTGGAAGGACCACCTGCTCGCGCTCGACCACCTGAAAGAAGGCATCGGCCTGCGCGGCTACGGCCAGCGCGATCCGCTGAACGAATACAAGCGGGAGAGTTACGAGCTGTTCGAATCGATGCGCAGCCGGGTGCAGGACGACATCCTCTCCAAGCTGTTCCACTTCGAGCCGGTGACCGAAGAGGACATGGCCGAGCAGCGGCGCCGCCGCGAGATGCCGCAGCCGGCGCAGCTGACGTTTTCGGCGCCACCCAAAGAGGCGAACAGCTCGCCGAGCGTCGGAGCCGCGACCGTCGTCCGCAAAGACCCGAAAGTCGGCCGCAACGATCCCTGCTGGTGCGGCTCGGGCAAGAAGTTCAAGAAGTGCCACGGCGCGACCGCCTGACCTGAAGCTGGGCGGCGGTCCCCGTGGCCGCCCGCCCTCCGGGGTGGCGCCACCCCACCCCGAGAAATGGCGCGCACCTCCGGCGATTCGGCCTAGATTCGAATCGGAGGTGAGCCATGATCCCGCACACCAAGACCGTCGTCATCGGTACGTCCCTCGGCCCGGAGAGCGATGCGGTCGTCGCTTCCGGGTTGGCGCTGGCCCGCGCGCTTTCAGCCGACGCGGAAATCGTTCACGCCTATACCCCTATCGCCACTCTGTTTGCGACGTTTGAAGGGCCGTTGGTCACGCCGCAGATCTCCGACATCGAGCGGCGGCAAATGGTCGAGGCCATCGAAGCCCAGGCCGCCCGCCACGCGGTACCGGCCATCGACGGCGCGCCCATCGCCGGACCGAGGATCCGTACCCACGTCGCCGAAGGCCCGGCCCACCGGCTGCTGGTCGAACGGGCCGCGGCGCTCGACGCCGACCTGATCCTGGTCGGCAGCGTCGAGGTCGGCAAGCACAACTGGACGTTCGGCTCGACCGCCGATCGCGTGGTTCGCCAAGCTCCCTGCCCGGTGCTGGTTCTGCGCTCGGGCACGCCGATCCTGCCGCATAGCGTCTTGGTGCCGGTCGATCTGTCGCCGACCTCGCGGCGGGCAATCGAGACCGCTCTCGTGCTTATGTCGCCGCTCGAAGAGGGGCCGACGTTCGAGCTGCTGTTCGCGCTCGACCCGATCGACAGCGCGGGCCTGCGCCAGTTCCGGCAGGACCAGTTGGTCCGCCTCGCGGAGTCCGAGCTGCAACGCATGGCGACGATCCTCGAATCCAAGAGCGGAGCGATCGTCCAGCGGAAGGTGCGCGTGGGCGGCCCGGTGACGGAAATCCTCGCCGAGGTCGAAGCGCGCCACCCCGACCTGGTGGTGATTGGCACCCACGGCTATGGCGGCCTCGAGCGCCTGCTGCTCGGCAGCGTCGCCGCCAAGGTGATTCGTTCGGCGCCCACGAGCGTGCTGGTGGTCCCGCCGAAAGCCGCCCAACGGATCGAAGACGAGCGGTCCGATGCCGCCCGGAGAGGTTACATCTCCGACGAGGTGCATCGCCCTTCGGCGTAACGTCCGAGGCGGAAAACAACACGGAGCGCCCGCCGGCTTTATCGGCGAGCGCCCCGCTTTCCTCTACAGCAACTTCATCACCCGATCCGAGAGACCGCCGTCGCCCAGGACCACCGACAGGTTGGCCTTCGCGGCCACCTTTTCGAGGACCTCAAGCTCACGCAGCCGCATCAGCGTCGGGTTCGACTCGAAGATCCGCGCCGTGTTCGCCTGCGAGCGGATCGCCGCGGTCTCCTCGCGACGGGTCACGAGCTGAACCTCGGCGGCCTTCTGCGCCTCGATCACCCGGTTCAAGATCTCCTTCATCTCGCCCGGCAGGATCACGTCGCGAATGCCGACACCCTTGAGCTCCAGGCCCAGGGCCTCGGCGCCCGGAGTGATCCGCTCGCGCAGCTCGGCGACCAAGCCGTCCTTGTCGGCGAGCAGCGCGTCGAGATCGCGCGACCCGACGATCGCCCGCAGCGCGAGCTGCGCCAGCCGGTAGAGCGCCTGGCGGAAGTCGTCGACCTCCGTCGCGGCCTTCACCGGATCGACGAGCCGGAAACCGACCAGCGCGTTCAACCGCAACGTCACCCGGTCGGCGGTCATGATCTCCTGGCCCGAGATGTCCAGCGTCTGCTCGCGCAGGTCGAGCGAAAGGACCTGCATCTTTCCCTCGCCCTTCCAGAACGCGTGGACTCCAGGCTCCAAGCGGGCGAGCAGGCGGCCGTCCTGGAACAGGAGGCCCGCCCAGCCGGCCGGCACGACCGCCGTCTCGAGCAGCGCGGAGGCGCCGGGCGCGGCGAGCACGACGGCGAGGTCGGCATGGACAAACGGCTGCTGCCGGGCATCCACCACCTCCACCTTGACCGAGCGATCGACCTGCCAAAGACCCCGCACGCCCGAATCGATGACCGCGGTGATGCGGCCGTCGATCGAAACCACCGCCCGCTCGTGGTCTTTCAAGTCGCTCGCGAGCAGGTCGTCGCCGAGCTTGCCGGACCGGACGATCGCCTCGATTTCCTGGTGCCGGAGCCACTGCTCGCGCACCGAAACCCGATCGACCACGAGCTTGGCGAAAGGCGCCACGAGCAGGTGCCAGCCCGGCGCGAGCGCGCGGTCGAACGCGCCGTCGCGGAACAGGAGGCCGCGCTCGTTGGCGCGTACTTTGAGGATCTGGATCGTCATGCTCCACCTTCTTTCAAAACGCCCTGCCAACGCGGCAGTGCCGGAAAACCTTGTGCAAAGTGATCGCCGGAAGGGGCGAGACCACGCCCACCGCGCGCTCCGGTGCGGAGTGCCGAAGCCGATCGACTTTCCGATCGTGCGCCAAGGAGCGAGGTGCTGAACCTTCCTCGGTACGTGGAGCTACGAGCTTCCTGACGAACGGCACGAACGACACTGCAAGGCACCTTCGTGCGTTTGCCTTGCCGAAAGAGCGCGATCCCTTTCTCTGCGGATCGCCGCATCGAGCGGTTCGGCGGGTGGTACGTTTTTTCGATCTCGCTCCTTCCGGGCAATCGGTGCTACCTAAAGACCGTTTATCAGACGGTTTTGGATGCGGCGAGGGAGTCGAACCCTCGACTTTCGGGTTAATGGCCCGATGCTCTTCCACTGAGCTAGCCGTATGGTGGTGCAAGCCGGGTCTTCTAGAATCCGCGGCGGAACGTGCGTGAGCCATAGGCTCGGCGCGCCGTGCGGAGACGGTCGGCTGTGTACCCAAAACGCAAAAAAGCCTTCCGGAAGGGATCTCCCGGAAGGCTTTCGAATCGAACGCGAACGCGTTCCGATCTAGTTTGCCCCTACCGTGGAGATTTCTCCGCGCGATTCCACCCGCGGCCGACGAACGTTCCGGGCCGTAAACAGGCCGGAGCGCTCGACGCGGGTTGAATCGATCTAAGTTCGGGACGACGCTTCATCGCGGTGATCTCCAAAAGGGAGGCGGAATATAAAGGGGGTTCGCCGGGGATGTCAAGCCCCAAATTCGAAGAAATTTTTCAGACTTCTTGGCCGGGCAGGAACGGCGGCACCGGACAGTCGAGCGAATCGGCGATCGCGCGCAGCAGCTCGGCTTCGGCGACGGTCACTTTTCGATCGGCGACGGCGCAGGCGGTCGCGGCTTCGAGCAGGCGCTTCTTGCCTTGCGGCACCAGGTCGCCGAGCGAGCGAAGGGCGCGATCGATCACCTCGGGCGGGCAGTCATCGCGACCGGAGAAAGAGATCGCTCCGGCTTCGCCGCCAAGGAGGCGCAACGCGGCATCGAAGCTCGCCGCTTCCGCCGCGGGTTCGTCCGAGCCGCAGGCGTGACCCACGGCGGAGAGGACGAGTCCCACCTCGGTCGTGCGGTCGGAAAGCTGGGCGGTCGGAGCCCCTTTCGCCCGCGTGCCGCCGAACACCGGGCCAAGGTGGCGAACCAGCGCGCGTTGGAGCACCAGCTCGAACAGCGAGATCCGCGAGTCGGCGACGATCAGCGCGTGGGTCGTGCCGCGAAACGCGTCCCACTGCGGGCGCGACATCTGGCGCAGGGCGGGCAACGCCAGATCGAGCAGCGGCAGCCGCGCCGCATCGGGGCAGGTCGCGAGGATCGAGGCGGCCTTTTGCGTCTCGTCGAACAGGAATGGACCCGCTCCTTCGAGCGCCTTTACCTGGACGATCCGAACCTCCGGATCATGATCGAGCAGCAGGGCGAACAGGAGGGCCGGGGCGGTCGCGGGCTCCCGGGCGCGCTCCCTCAATCCGGCCGGCAGGCTCGCGAGGAATTGCGTCGCGTAATCGACGTGGGTCGCCTGGACCGTGCCCACCCGCGCGGCGATCGTGTGCCCGCCCAAGCCCACCACCCCAGCCGCCAAGCGCTCCTGGTCTCCAGGAATCGATCCTGCCCCGGCCACGGCGGCGACGAATCCGGGGCCGGGATCGCTCGCGGCAAGCTTGCCGTCGAAGCTCGGGTCGAGCCGGCGAATGCGCTCTTCGAGCGGCGGGTGGGTCGAAAGGGCCGAGAGCCAGCTCGCTTTCAAGCCGTTCGAAAAATAGAGGTGGCTCGCCTGCTCGGCGTTTGGGGAAGCGATCTTCGAGCCCTCTTTGGCCCCGCCGATTTTCTTGAGCGCGTCGGCGAGGCCGAGAGGGTTCCGCGTGAACTGAACCGACGAGGCGTCCGCCAAAAACTCCCGCTGGCGCGAGATGCCGCTTTTGATCAGCCGGCCGAAGAAGACGCCGATGCCGCCGATCACGATCAGCGCGAGGCCGAACAGCGGGATCGCCGCGCCGCCCCCCTTCTTGCTGCTGCCGCTGCTGCGACCCATGCTGCGGAGAATCCAGTAGCCGATGAAAGCGATCACCATCAGGCCGTGGAGCCAGCCGATCAGGTGCAGGTTCAAGCGCGCGTCGGCGTTCAGGATGTGCGACAGCTCGTGGCCGATCACCCCTTGCAGCTCGTCGCGGTCCAGACGGTCGAGACAGCCGCGGGTGACGCCGATGATCGAATCGCCCGGCGCCCAGCCGGCGGCGAACGCGTTGATCCCCGGCTCCTTGTCGAGCACCACCACCGAAGGGACCGGCAGGCCCGCCGCGAGCGCCATCTCTTCGACCACGTTGAGGAGGCGGCGCTCAGCAGGCTCGGTGGTGTTCGGAGCGACGCGGCGCGCGCCGAGCAGGTTGGCGATCGCCTCGGAGCCGGAGCGCAGGCTCCAGATCTTGTACAGGGTGGACAGAGCGATCACCGCGATCGTGATCGTCGCCACCGGCATGAACACCGAAGGGTTCCAGAACGGCCCGGTCGGTCCGTCCTCCGTCTTGTAGATCAGCAGGCGGACGGCGAGGTAGACGCAGGCCACGACGCCGCCCACGGCGAGCGCGAACAACGCCATCAGCCGCGCCGTATGGCGCTGCGCCCGCTCCTGCGTGGCGAAGAAATCCATCGCCCGGCTCCCCCTCTCGACCCTTCTTTTAGGTGAACGAGACCTTGACCGCCTCGCGCTCGACCGGCACGGTGATCTCGAACAGCGTCGCGGGCTGGAAGCCGAACGCCCCGGCGAACATCGCGGCGGGGAAGCGCTCGCGCGCCGTGTTGTAGGTCATCACCGCGTCGTTGTACGCCTGGCGCGAGAAGGCGACCTTGTTCTCGGTCGAGGTCAGCTCTTCTTGCAGCAGCGCCATGTTCTGGTTCGCCTTCAAGTCGGGATACGCCTCGGCGAGCGCGAACATCTTGCCCAACGCGCCGGTGAGCGCCCCTTCCGCCGCCATCGCGCTCGCGACCGCCTGACCGTCCGCCGGATTCGCCGCCGCCCGGCCGACCGCCGAGCTGGCCGCGTTCCGCGCCGCGATCACCGCTTCGAGCGTTTCGCGCTCGAACTTCATGTAGCCCTTCGCGGTCTCTACCAAGTTCGGGATCAGGTCATAGCGTCGCTTGAGTTGGACGTCGATCTGCGCGAACGCGTTCTTGAACCGATTGCGCAGGCCGACCAGGCCGTTGTAGAGACTGACCACCCAGAAGACGATCAGTACGGCCACCACGACAAGAACGATCAGGAAAGTCATGCGGACCTCCTAGAGGAGTAGGTGCGATGCGCGATGTTATCACCCGGGCTCTGACGGCCTGGGATGGATCAGCGTTTCATCAGGCGGAACGCGAACCCTCGCCCCAGCCCCTGCACGAAGGCGAGCGTAATCCACAGCATCGCCAGCGATTCGAGCCGCGAGGAGGCGGCGAGAGGCCCGGCGTCTTGCGTCTCGAAGCCGAGATCCTCCGCCAGATCGCGAGCGACTTCCTTCGCTCCCGCGTCGTCGCCGGCATAAAGCATGACCGCCGCGCCCTCGGCGTACACCGGATTCGCCATGTTGCCCGCACCGGTCGAATTGAAGATCTTCACCACCCGCGCCCCCGGAGCCCAAGCCGCCACCTGCTGGCCGGCGCTGCCCGCCGGAGGGACGATCAGCCCCGCAAGGTTCGGTTGCAGCGGATTGATCGCGTCGAGAACGATTTTGCCCGTAAGGTCAACGCTCGCGAGCGTCGCTTCGGCCGCCTCCCAAGGCAACGCCAGAACTACCACGTCCGCGAAAGCCACCGCCTCGGCGGCCGTCCCCGACTGGGCGCCGGTCTCCTCGACCAGCGCCTTGAGGCGGGCCTCCGACTCTTCCGAGCCGCCCCGGACGACGAAGAATAGGGAGTGTCCGGCCTTCGCGAAGCCTTTTCCCAGGGCGCTCCCGACGCTGCCAGCGCCTAAGATTGCGATCTTTTGTTGCGTGCTCATAGTTCGTTTTCTCCTCGGGGTTTTTCGATAGAGGGCTGGCTCCGGTGGATCGAATGACTACCTGGAATCGAACGTGAGAGGGAGACGGTGGTATTCCAGTCATCAGCGCCGGGTTCGAAGCCGGCAGGCGCGGGAACTGATCCGCCGGATTTGTGGCCATCCGATTCGCTGGGGGGTAGAGACGCCCCAGGACGCCAACACGACAGAACCGGGTCCACCGACGTCGGGGCGTCTCCAACGCTACAGGTACCGCCGACGCCAACTACGCGCTAGGGAGGGGACAATCAATCGGTTGGCAGGGTAACCGTAGAGGGAATCGACGCTGCAGATCCATTTGTCTTGCGCTGTCGCGCGGATGGCAGCGGTCGTGGTGAACCAGAGACGCCCCGACGGCCAGCACCCGGATAGGTTTGTGGTGGCGTCCTGGGGCGTCTCTACCGCACGGCAGGCGCGGGAACAGATCCGCCGGGTTTGTGGCGTGCAGATCCCTTTGTCTTGCTCTGTCGCGCGGATGGCAGCGGTCGTGGTGAATCGGAGACGCCCCGACGGCCAGCACCCGGATAGGTCTGTGTTGGCGTCCCGGGGGTGTCTCTACCGCACGGCAGGCGCGAGAACAGATCCGCCGGGTTTGTGGCAATCCGACTCGCTGGGGGGTAGAGACGCCCCAGGACGCCATCACGACAGAACCGGGTCCACCGACGTCGGGGCGTCTCCAACGCCACAACGGCCACTGACGCCAGCTACACGCACCATCGACAGACCCGGCCGTTCGGGCACAAAAATGGCAGCGGTCGTGGTGAACCGGAGACGCCCCGACGGCCAGCACCCGGATTGGTTTGTGGTGGCGTCCTGGGGCGTCTCTATCGCACGGCAGGCGCGGGAACAGATCCGCCGGGTTTGTGGCAATCCGATTCGCTGGGAGGTAGAGACGCCCCAGGACGCCACCACGACCGA
>Ga0268264_10005510_pt1 | contig 10733 bp, 6 predicted proteins | sample KBSSwiS32_FD_190357 | JGI IMG/M metagenome (GOLD analysis project Ga0268264, IMG submission 190357) | Switchgrass rhizosphere microbial communities from Kellogg Biological Station, Michigan, USA - KBS Switchgrass S3-2 (SPAdes) (version 2) | ecosystem: Host-associated > Plants > Roots >... | reverse complement strand
CGCCGATCCGGTGCTGGGCGTCTGGCACCAGAAGCAGGACGGCAAACATTATGTGATGGCCGCGATCACGCCGCCCACCGCCGATGCGATCGGTCCCGTTCCGCCGCGCGAGATGATCTTCGTGATTGACAATAGCGGATCGATGGCCGGCGATTCGATGGCGGAGGCGAAGAAAAGCCTGCTCCACGCGCTCGATACGCTGCGCCCGCAGGACCGCTTCAACGTGATCCGCTTCGACGACACGATGACCCTGCTGTTCGAAACGCCGGTTGCCGCCAGCGCCGACCAGATCGCGATCGCGCGGCGCTTCACCGAGGGACTCGACGCCAATGGCGGCACCGAGATGCTGCCGGCGCTGAAGGCGGCTTTGGTCGATGCCGATCCCGGTTCGACGATGCTGCGGCAATTGATCTTCCTGACCGACGGCTCGATCTCGAACGAGCGCGAGATGCTGGAGGAAGTGGGCGCGCATGCCGGCCGCAGCCGGATCTTCATGGTCGGCATCGGATCGGCGCCGAATAATTATCTGATGACGCGGATGGCCGAGGTCGGCCGCGGCACCTACACCAACATCGGGTCGGCGGCAGAGGTCGAAGCGCGGATGACGGCGTTGCTCGATCGCCTCAAGGCGCCGGCGGTGCGCAATTTGAAGGTCGCGGTATCGGGTAGTGCGATGGAGATCGTGCCCGCCGATCTGCCCGATCTCTATGCCGGCGAGCCGCTGGTGCTGCTCGGCCGCGCCGACGATCTGGCGGGGACGCTGGTGGTCAGCGGCCTGATCGGCGACAAGCCATGGCGGACCGAGGTCAGGCTCGCCGATGCGATCGACAGCCCGGCGGTCGCGCGGCTGTGGGCGAAACGGCGGATCGACGATGTCGAGGTCGCGCGCTGGATGCACGTCGTCAACGACGCGACCGCCGACGAGACGATCGCACAGCTCGGCCTGGGCTTTGCGCTGGTGACGAGCCAGACCAGCCTGGTGGCGGTCGACGAGACGCCGAGCCGGCCCGCGGGGGAAAGGCTGCGCCGCGAGGAGCTGCCGCTGCTGCTGCCGGCGGGCTGGGACTTCGACGTGCTGTTCGGCGGCGCGGGGGCGAAGGGGAAGGCCGACGTGCCTGGCGGTGGCGCGTCGGCTCCAGAGGACGTCGCCGAGCAGGTCGATTTGCCCGAGACCGGGACCGGGTTCATCGGCACGATCGGGCAGGGGGCACAGCTGCTCTCGGTCGGCCTGGTCGGCCTGTGGCTGATGCACCGGCGCGGTGGGCGGGTGCCGGCATGAGCATTGCACCGGGACTGGTGCGAGGTCGCGTCTTCGGACACGGCCTCGGCCGTTTCGTGCTGACCGGTCTGTGCCTGGCCGGCCTGATGCTGATCGCGAAGGGGGCGTGGATCCCGGTCAAGGCGGCGGTGGCGCAGGTGCTGCTCGAGCGCGCATTCGATCGCAGCCTGGCCGTGCATGCGCCCGTCAAGGCGTGGCGCTGGGCCGACACCGCGCCGGTCGCGCGGATCAGCGTGCCGCGCTTGGGGCGCCGCCAGATCGTGCTCGGTGGTGGATCGGGCGAGGCGATGGCGTTCGGGCCGACCCTGCTGCCGGCCGGCGCCGAGGCCGGCGAGGACGGCACGACGATCATCGCCGCGCATCGCGACACGCATTTCGCGTTTCTGGGCGAATTGCGGGTGGGCGATGCGATCGATGTCGAGGCGGTGTCGGGGAAGCGGCGGCGCTATCGTGTCGCGCGAATGGCTGTGGTGCGGTGGGATGGCTTCAACGTCCAGCGGCATCCGGCGCGGGCGACGCTGGCACTGGCGTCGTGCTGGCCGTTCGGCGCACAGGCGCGGGGGCCGTTGCGGTTTGTGGTGTGGGCGGTGGAAGGATGATGCTGGTCGCTGCTACCGAAAGTACCCGTGGCTTCATGATTGGATCAATCTCAGCGTATTTTATTGGACCGTGAGTGCTCCCGTGAAGGCGGGAGCCCAGCTCCCTAGGGAGAAACTAGAATTTTTCCCTCAGAATATCAGTAATTTACGGAGAGTGTTGGTAAAGGGTCAAAGGTTGTGCCCCCGCGAAGGCGGGGGCCCAGAGTCGCTTGGTAGTGGGCTGGACCCCCGCCTTCGCGGGGGTACGGAGATCGATTATCGGGCGACCCACCAAGGCCACAAGTTTCCGACAAGGGGTCGGCGGAACGCCGGTGGCGAACTACCAAGCGACTCTGGGCCCCCGCCTTCGCGGGGGCACGGCTTCAACATCGACACAATTGAAGCGCTTGATTGTGGTCGATCCAGTCGCCTGCTGCCTATTCGGAAGCTGAACCGGGACGCTCACTAGTCCGACCCGTTTTCCGTTCTCTTCGCGTCGGCCGCCGCGAACAGAGCGATCTGGTCGGCCCGGGCCTTCCTGAATGCGGGGCGATCCGTCGCACGGGTGACATAGGCTTCGGTCGCGGGCCGATCGCCGAACGCGCGCACCTTCGACACCCGCAGGACATCCGCCATCAGCAGGTCGGCGACGGTGAAGCGGCCGGCCGCGAGCCATTGCCGTTCGCTGAAGATCCTTTCGAGATGGTCGAGGCGCTGGCGCAACCATCCGGTCAGTTGATTGTCCTCATCGCCGCACATCTTCAAAAACCACCACGGCACGCTGACCATCTCGATCGAGTTGAGCGCGGCGATCGTCCATTGCAGCGTTTCCGCCTCTCCAACCGGATCGAGAGGCATCAGCCTGTCGCTTTTCCGCGCCAGATGCAGCAGCCCCGCACCGCTTTCGAATATCTCCAACTCTCCGTCGTCCAGGAACGGAATCTGGCCAAAGGGCTGGCGCGCGAGATGATTGGTCTCGCGACCATCGAATGGGACGGTGCGGACGACGTAGGCGAGATCGGCCTCCTCACACGCCCATCTGAGCCGTAGATCACGCACAAAACCACGCGGCCCTTCGGGCACCCAATCGTAGGTCCAGATGGTCAGTTCGCTCATCGCTGTAATCCTGTCCTGAACGCGTCGCAGAGCCATGCCGTCCCCGCCCGCAGACGAGCCTTGGCGAAGTTCGACTTGGGACAATAGCGCGGCCGACGCCTTTTCGCACCTTCTTACAAATCAGTTTCGCCAAAATCTGGCTCGCATCTCCCGCATCCCGGATATAGTCCTGGAAGGGGGAGAGGGTATGGCCGAGTCATTCTTCGACAGGATTCGCCGCGGGTGGGGTTTTTCGACCAAGCAGGATATTGAACCCAAGCCGTCCATCGTCTGGGGACCAATTGACGATGCCGTAGCCATACGCATCGCTGCGAAGTTCGAGCGGCTCGAAAAATTCCAGCGTGGATTGCCGCGTAAGATCGGTGCCTACGTCTCTTCCGGTGACAACGCTTCGGTCATGGCAACACTCCAGTCTAGCGGGTGCGTACAGCAGTGGCGCACGGGGGTCATGACCTGGCCGCGCCGAGACGATTCCGGACTTTTTTCAGTCGGTGCTGACTGGCGTGCGCCGCAGTTGCGCCGACTGGGAGAGGTACTCGCCGCACTGGAGCCGATCACCTCGGACTGGGGCTTCTTTGGGACGAAGAAGTCTCCTGCATGGCTGCGCCATGTCGTTACCATCTGGCTGGGCCATGGCCGTAAGGAACAGTCGCTGGAGCGATTACAGGCGCTGGTCGACGAAGGCGAGCTCGAGGTCGAACCGATTCTCGATATACTGTTCAGTCGCGACGCGAGTACTTATGGCGTCGGCAACAGCTTGTCGCGCTTTGCCGGGGTTGCGGAGTGGCTCGATCGGCGAAGGGACAGCGTTCTGGCGGCGCTGCCGCAACTCAGTGCCGACGCGCGCGCCGAATTCGCGGCCGTGATCGGCCGGTTCGGCCTGCATGCTTCCTATCTTGAAACTTTGGTCGAGCTTGCGATCGGGTCTTCGAAGACCGTGCGTACGGCCGCGCGGCAGGCGCTGACGGGTGCAGACCATGGCAGTCTGACCTGCCTGCTGGCAGAGCGCTATGCGTCGTCCGCGCCTGCCGCGCGGGCAGAGATGGTCAACGTTGCCGCGATGGCGCTGGGCGCGGATGGGGCGCCTTTGCTTGCCGGGTGGCGCGAAACCGAGACGTCGGCGAAAGTCATCTCCGCCTTCGAACGCGTTTCGGGCGCGGTCAGGGTGCCCGCGGCGACCAGAGCAGTGGATCGGACCGCCGACGGGAGCGGCGGATATCTGGCCGTCGATGGCGAATGGGTGGCGATCCCGCCGCGCGATGAACTGCCCTCTGTCACACCGATTCCCGATGCCGCGCTGGCAGTCCTCAAACCGGCGATGGCAGATTTCAACGCGCGGCTGGCAATCGGAAAGGCCGAGGATGGCGGCAATGGCTGGCACTGGAGCCGGCAGTTCAGTCCGAAGGACTCGCGCGATCTCGAACGTCTCCGTAAGCTCGGCGAGAGCACATATGGGATCAGCACCAACCAGACGGCGGTCGATTGGCTGCGATCGCATCAGACGAAGCATCCGGCCGTCTCCGATTTCTTCAACCATGACGGTCTGACGCTCTACCATCTCGTTCGGTTCGCGGTGGCATTGAGCAACGGCCATTTCCAGATACTGTTCAACGACTGGATCGGTCCGATCGGGCCGATAATGCAGCGCAGGCTCGCCAACGGTGCGGATCTGCAAATGATCATGGACCTGTGGACCAAGATGGGTGGGCAAGACATGTTCGCCGACCATCTGGCGCAGACATGGTATCAGCCGCTGCCCGAGATCGACGCGCCCTTATGGCTTTCGCTGGCCGGGCGCTTTGCAATGATCGACGAGGCGCTCGGCATGGTGCCGCAGTCGGGCGAAAAGCTCCTGCGTCCGCTGCCGGCGTTCGATCTGTTGCGCCTGTTCTCGAAATTGCCCGATCGCTATCGCCCGCGGCTGATGATCCTGGCGAACGACAGTTCGGCGAGGCTGCGCGACGGTGCGCGTGCGCTTTTGCACGATGCACCGGGGATCGAGCAGTCGATCGCGCGGCTGCTGGAAGACGGCAAGCAGGAGACGCGCGCGCTGGCGGCGGACTGGCTGCTGCGCCGGGGCGACCGGACCCAGATCGCGCCGATCCGGAAGGCGCTGAAGAAGGAGCGCAGCGAGCTCGCGAGGGCGGCGATGATCACGGCGCTCGAACGGCTCGGCGACGACGTGTCGGACTATTTCGACCAGGCGGCGATGGTCAAGGAGGCAAATGCAGGTCTCGCAAAACCGGGCGTGAAGGGGATCGACTGGTTTCCGATCGATCATCTGCCCGCATTGCGCTGGGCGAGCGGCGAGGCGGTCGATCCGGTCCTGCCGAAATGGTGGTTGACGCTGGCGACCAGGCTCAAACAGCCCGGCGGCAATGCGCTGATCGACCTGTGGCTGGATCGGCTGGCCCCCGGCGATGCCCATCGGCTCGGCTGGCTGGTGCTGACGAGCTGGATCGAGCAGGACATCCGCACGGCGACCGACGCGGAGGCGAATGCCTATGCCGCCGCTCATGTCGACGCCACGCGCCAGCAGCATCTGGCGAACATCAAGCGCTGGCCGCAAAGCGCCGATTACTGGACCACCGATCGCGACCTGATCTTCACGCAGCTCAAGCGGTCCAAGCTCAACACCTATCTGGGCAGCGCGGCCGACAGCAAGGGCATGCTGGCGCTGGCCAGCCGCGTCGAAGGCGCCGACGCGGCGCAGCGGGTCCGGATCTTCCTGAAAGAGCATGGCGCGCGGGTCTCGCAGGCCAAGGCTTTGCTCGACGTGCTCGCGAGCATCGGCACCAGCGCGGCCTTGCAGGCCGTGCTCGCGGCGGCGAACCGGTCGAAGCAGCGCAGCGTCCAGGCGTACGCGACCGAGCTTGTCGCGCAGATCGCTGAACGGCGAGGGTGGAGCGCCGCGGAACTGGCGGACCGGACGGTTCCCAGCGGCGGCCTCGATGCCGACGGCGTGCTCGAACTCGATTGCGGACCGAACCGGGCCTATGTCCTTCGGCTCAACGATCGTGACGAGCTCGTATTGCTCAACGGCGAGGGGCGGGAGGTCAAGGCGCTGCCGGGGCCGCGCGTCGATGCCGAGAAGCCGGTCATCGAGGCAGCGAAGAAGCTGCTGTCCACGGCACGCAAGGAGACGAAGCAGGTGCTCGCCGCGCAGGCCGCGCGGCTGCGCGAGGCGATGTGCCTCGAACGTCGCTGGCCGCGCGAGGACTGGGAGAGCTTCATTGCCGGCCACCCGATCGTCGGGCGGCTCGCGCGGCGGCTGGTGTGGATCGGGTTCGGCGAGGATGGCGCAATCACCGCATGTTTCCGCCCGCTGGGTGACGGCACCTACAGTGATGCCGGCGACGATGACGTCGATATCGCAGGGTTCAGCGAGATCCAGCTCGCCCATTCGTCGCTGCTCGATCCTGCCATGGTGACGTCATGGCGCAACCATCTCGCCGACTATGCGGTGACACCGCCGTTTGACCAGATCGGCCGGACCTTGCCGAGCCTGCCCGCCGAGCTGCGAAAATCGCGGCTGATCAAGGATCGCGCGGGCTGGGTGATCGAGAGCTTCAAGTTGCGCAGCATCGCCGCGAAGCTGGGTTACGACCGCTGTTCGGCGATCGATGGCGCCTGGTTCGTCAGCTACGAGCGCAATTATCGCGAGGCCGGCATCGTCGCCGAGATCGAATTCTCAGGCAGTCCGCTGCCGGAGGAGAATGCACCGGTGGCGCTGGTCGCGCTCGGTTTCCGCAAGCTGCGCGCGAACGGGCAGGGTGGCGGCCAGCTGGAACTCGGCGCGGTCCCCGGGGTGCTGCTGGCGGAGAGCTGGCAGGATCTTCACGACATGGCGGCCAAGGGCACGGGCTTCGACGCGGAGTGGCAGAAGAAGGTGAATGGTTGAGGTCGTCAGAAGACGGTAGAAAAAGACCTTCACCCAACCCTCTCCCATGAAGATGGGAGAGGCTGGACAGGAGCCGCTTCACTTCACCCCGCGCCACCGCGCAGGCTGCGCAGATAACTGAGCATCTGCGTCGCCTCCATCGCGGCGGCGGGTTGGCCGGCGCTGGCGAGCTGGTCGGTCATCGCGGCGAGATTGGCGGTAAGCGATGCGTTGAAGGCGTTGCTGTCGTCGAGATCGGAGATCGTCTTGATGATCGCGCGCAGCACGGCGTCCGTACTCATGTCCATGTCTTGATCCTGTTCGGCGGAGGCCTTGGCCGTCGGCCCAACCACCGCGGCGTGGCACAAACAAGGCAGAGCGATTCGGGGCGGCTCGCAATGCCGCGCCGTCCGCGTTCCCGATAGCATTGCTGCATTGCACAAGTGCGACGATGTGGCATGATCGTTGCCAAATTCGACGATGTCGGCCGTGGTCGTTGGCGGCATTCCATGCATGTTCCGGGGGGAACCAGCGCGATGACGATGGATGGCATATCGACGGCGACGGAATCGCAGCTCAGCCAGTCGCTGAAGTCGCGCCATGTGTCGATGATCGCGATCGGCGGCATCATCGGCGCCGGGCTGTTCGTCGGGAGCAGCACGTCGATCAGCCTCGTCGGGCCGGCGGTGGTCGTCAGCTATGCGATCGCCGGGCTGGTGATCCTGATGGTCATGCGCATGCTCAGCGAAATGGCCAGCCTCCACACCGGCGCGGGGTCGTTCACCGAGCTCGTCCGGATCGGGCTGGGCGATCGGGCGGGGTTCCTGTGCGGCTGGCTCTATTGGTATTTCTGGGTGATCGTGGTCGCGATCGAGGCGATCGCCGGTGCGGTGATCGTCGCGCAGTGGGTGCCGCTGCCGGTCTGGCTGATCGGGACCGCGCTGCTGGCCATCATGACCGGCGTCAATCTGCTGTCGACCCGCTCCTATGGCGAGTTCGAATATTGGCTGTCGCTGATCAAGGTGGTCGCGATCGTCGCGTTCATCGCGGTGGCCGGGGCCTGGGCGTTCGGCATCACCGCGCCGGCGGGGCCGACGTTCGGCAATCTCGTCGCGCATGGCGGCTTCGCGCCGCATGGCTGGACGGCGGTGCTCGCCGGCGTGACCAGCGTGATCTTCGCGCTGTGCGGCGCCGAGATCGCGACGATCGCCGCGGCGGAATCGAACGAGCCCGCGAAGACGATCGCGCGGATCACCGGCAGCGTCGCGCTGCGGATCCTGCTGTTTTATCTCGCATCGATCTTCCTGATCGTCTCGGTGCTGCCATGGACCGAGATCGTGCCGGGCAAATCGCCGTTCGCGGCGGTGCTGGCGCATCTCGCCATTCCGTTCGCCGCGACGATGATGAACATCGTCGTGCTGGTCGCGGTGCTCTCCTGTCTCAATTCGGGGATGTACGTCACGTCGCGCGTGCTGTTCGTATTGTCGGACAAGGGCGATGCGCCGCGGGCGCTGGTCGCGCTCAACCGGCGCAAGGTGCCGGTGCGGTCGACGTTGATCGGCAGCCTGTTCGGCTATGTCGCGCTGGCGGCGTCGGTACTGTCGCCCGAGCGGGTGTTCAGTTTCCTCGTCAACGCTTCGGGCGCGACGATGCTGATCATCTATCTGCTCGTCGCCTTCGCGCAGTTGCGCATGCGGCGCCGGATCGACGCCGAGGCGCCGGGGCGGCTGGCGATCCGGATGTGGTTCCACCCCTATGGCAGCTATGCGACGGCGGCGGCGATCGGGGTCGTGCTGGTGGCGATGGGCGTCGATCCGGCGCTGCGCGGGCAATTGCTGGCGAGTCTGCTGCTCGTGCTGATCCTGCTCGTTGCGCGGCTGGCAAAAGAGCGGTGGAGGCCCGGCGAGACCCCTGCCTTTCCGTGATCGTCTTTGTTCCTGTCAAGAATGGACATTTGCATGAAATCGAAGGTCAATTTCCTGCTGATCGCCGCCTTGAGCTTCGTCGCGCTGGCCGTGCCGGCCAAAGCTCAGACGCCGGCCGACATGATCCTGTTCAACGGCAAGGTGCTGACGGTCGATGCGGACTTCTCGATCGCATCGACGGTGGTGGTGAAGGACGGCAAGATCCTGGCGGTGGGCGGGCCGGACCTCGCCAGCGACTATGTCGCGCCGACCCGTGTCGATCTGCGCGGGCGGACGCTGATGCCGGGGTTCATCGACACGCATCTCCATCTGATCGGCTTCTCGCATCGGCAGGTCGCGGTGGATCAGGCGAAGTCGATCGCCGAATTGAAGGCGATGGTCGCGGCCAAGGCGAAGGCGCTCGGACCCGGCGAATGGGTGACCGGCTATGGCTGGGACGAAGCGCTGCTGGCCGAGAAGCGCGTGCCGACCCGCGCCGATCTCGACGCGGCCGCGCCCGACAATCCGGTCGCGCTGACGCGCGCCGGCAGTCACAGCATTGTCGGCAACAGCCGGGCATTCGATCTGGCCGGCATCACCGCTGCGACGCCGGACCCGCCAAGCGGACTGATCGAGCGCGATGCGAAGGGCGAGCCGAGCGGCATCATCCGCGAGCGCAACGATCTGCTGACCAATTTGATCGTACCCGACAGCCCTGCCGAAATGCGACCGAGCTACATCCGCAGCCTGAAGGCGCTGCTGGCGCTGGGCATCACCAGCTTTATGGAGGCCTATACGAGCATCGACGACGAACCCGCCGGCAAGGGTGGACCCGAGGCGGGCAGTCCGCCGGCCAAGGGGCCGTCGCGGCACAGCTATCGCGAATTCAAGTCGATCTATGACGAGATGGGCGCCGACCTGCCGCGCGTCGCGCTCTACATCGCCTACCCCGGCGCCGAGCGCCTCAAGGCGTTCCCGCACCGGACCGGCGACGGCGACGACCGGATCAAGCTGGGGCCGATCGGCGAGACGCCCTTTGACGGCGGCTTCACCGGCCCGACCGCGTTGACCAAGGCGGATTATAAGGGCCTGCCGGGCTTTCGCGGCACCGCGTTCATGACCGAGGCCGAGGCGACGGCGATGGTCGAGACGGCGGCGGGACTTGGGTGGCAGCTCGGCATCCATGCGATCGGCGACCAGGCGATCGAGACGATGGCGGGCGTCTACGACAGCGTGCTGAAGACCCACCCGAAGACGGATCATCGCTGGTTCCTGTCGCATTTCACGATGCTGCCGTCGGCGGCGACGATGGACATGCTCGCGCGCGATCAGGTCTATGCGGCGGCCCAGCCCAATTTCCTGTACAATCTGGAGGGGCGGTACGAGGCCACGCTGGAGGGCGATCGCCTGCAGCATATCAATCCGGTCGCGACGCCGCTGAAGCATGGCGTGAAGATCGTGTTCGGCAGCGACAATCTGCCGATCGGACCGATGGTGGGACTCTATGTGGCGGTCACGCGCAAGGGGGCCGACGGCAAGGTCTTCGGCGTGGAGGAGGCGGTCAGCCGGGCCGATGCGATCCGGTTCTACACGCGCGATGCCGCGGTGCTGACCTGGGACGAGACCAGGAAGGGCTCGATCGAGCCGGGCAAGTTCGCCGATCTCATCGTGCTCGATCAGGATCCGATGACGGTGCCGGCCGAGAAGCTGCTGGAGACCAGGGTGGATATGACGTTCATCGGGGGGAAGTTGGTGTTCGAGCGTTGAAGGATGCAGACCAATGCCTCCCCGGAACGGGGAGGTATTAGCCGCCATAAGGCCGGGTGATCACCTCCAACAGATGGCCGTTCGGGTCCTCGAAATAGACCCCGCGGCCGCCGTCATGACGATTGATCGCGCCCGGCTGCGTGCGCGCGGGATCGGCCCAGTAAGTGAGGCCGGCCGCCTCGATCCGCGCGAAGATCGCATCGAACTCG
>Ga0268264_10005507_pt1 | contig 10734 bp, 3 predicted proteins | sample KBSSwiS32_FD_190357 | JGI IMG/M metagenome (GOLD analysis project Ga0268264, IMG submission 190357) | Switchgrass rhizosphere microbial communities from Kellogg Biological Station, Michigan, USA - KBS Switchgrass S3-2 (SPAdes) (version 2) | ecosystem: Host-associated > Plants > Roots >... | reverse complement strand
CTCGAATGCTGATAAATAAAATGCCGGGTAGCTTCCCGAAATAGTTCCTGTGAAGATTGTAAAACCTAATGCCAGTAACCAGAATACAGGATTGCTCCATGTAATTGACATTTGCTTATCTGCGAGGCTATTGAAAAACGGAAGTGATAACTGTACAACCAAGATAGCAAGAATGAGAGCAATAAATGCAACAACAATTGATTCCGTCAGGAACTGCCCGATCAACTGTCGGCGCGACGAACCTATTGTTTTGCGTATGCCTACTTCCCTTGCACGTTTCTCACTTCTTGCAGTTGAAAGATTCATAAAATTGATACAGGCCAACAGCAACACAAATACACCGATGATACCAAACAACCATACAAATTGTATCGGTCCACTAACGGCCTTACCATTTTTGAACTCACTATATAAATGCATTTTGTTCATCGGGTGCAGCATGATCTCCTCTTTCCATTCTTCAATGTAAGGTGTTGGAACATTTTTTATTTTTGCACTTGCTTTATCAATATCAACCTTATCTGAAAGCTCTACAAAGAGTTCGCCGCAGTGGTTATCCCAATCTTTTTGCCCCTTTCGCCAGTTATCTTTATTATCCCATGGCAATAATAATTTTGCTTCGTAAAATGTAGTGTTATGAGGTAGGTCTTCATAGACGCCAGCTACTTTCAAATCCTGCCTGTTATCTAACCGGATTATTTTATTTATAGGATCGCTATTTCCAAAAAGCGCTCTGGCTAATGACTCAACAAGGAGAATTGAAGATGGATCTTTTAGCGCATTGCGTTTACCCTGGAGCATATTTAACGTAAGCATTTCGGGAAAATCAGGTTGTACCCACATTCCCGAACCTTGTAATTTTTTGTCGCCTGCCGCCAATATGTGATCGTCGGTATGGGAGGTAAGAGAAACACGTTTAAAATCGGCTGCATATTGGTTATCCAATACGTCTCCCAAAGGCATTGCTACTGTTCCGCCGGTAGATGTTTCACCCTTAATTGTTTGACTGACCATTACCTGGGCGAGACGGTTATGATTTTTGAAATAGGAATCAAACGAAAGCTCATCCCATATCCATAAGCCGATCAATAATGCAACGGCCATACCTGTTGCCAGCCCGAGAATATTGATGACTGAATACAATTTGTTCTTCAACAAATTGCGCCAGGCGATTTTGAAATAATTTTTAAACATTTGTCTGAATTAGGGTTTTTATGATTTAATGATTTTTAGGATTCTTTGTCTGTATGATTTTTTTGATTAGATGATTTAATGATTTTTTTTAATCACGGTAATCTTTAAATCTATTTAAGTCGTGGTCCAGGCAATTTTTCATTCCGTTCTTAAACTCTTCACCGGATTAGCAACGGCTGCTTTTATTGCCTGGAAGCTCACTGTTAATAATGCTATTAATACAGAAGCAACTCCTGCCAATACAAACACCCACCAGCTTATATTCGTACGATAGGCAAAATTCTGCAACCACTGATTCATAAAATACCAGGCCACTGGTGATGCAATTACAATGGCGATCAATACCAATTTTACAAAGTCTTTACTTAGCATTGCGGCTATATTGGCCACGCTTGCTCCCAGTACTTTTCGTATACCAATTTCTTTTGTTCTTTTTTCTGCGGTAAACATGCCGAGGCCAAACAGCCCCATACAGGAAATAAATATGGTGATATACATCGCCACATTAACCAGCCATATCGTTTTATTTTCCGGTTCGTATAACCAACTGATAGAATCATTGAGAAAACTATAATTGAAAGGTGTATCAGGAAAGATTTTTTTCCATTGTGTTTCAATCTGCGAAAGAGTTGCTCTTACATTCTTTATATTTTTTTCACCACCGGCCAGTTTAATGGCGACACTTGATTTTCTCTCAGGAACATTTTCAATAACTAAAGGCTGAATAGCTTCACGAAAAGAACCTGTATGGTAATCGGCCACTACGCCTACGATAGGATAAGGTTTTTCACCCTGGTAAAGCAATTTGCCTATAGCGTCCTGTGGGTTTTTAAATCCAAGCGCTTTAGCATAAGTTTCATTAATTACCAGCTCGTTCAAACTATCACTTTCCATCATATTCCTGCCGGCTATTATTTTCATTTTGTAAAACGGAATGAAATCTTTATTTCCTATATCTGCCAATACCTGCCGGCTATTTTCTTCTTTGTCTTTGTATTTAAAATTATCCATGTTCTGGGCAAATCCCATGGGTGCTGTGCCCTGGAGTATTACGTTAAGCACTCCCGGCAAATGCTTGCTATTTTCTACAAACACTTTCAGTTTGCCTTCATGATCGTTCCAGTTATTAATAGTTATGATGGCATCGGTATTAAATCCTTTATCAGCATTGCTCATAAACCGTATTTGCTTTCCAATAACCAGGGCGCCAATAATAAACACCAGTGAAAAAGTAAATTGGAAAACAATTAATGCTTTTCGCAGCGTTATTTTTTCCGCTCCCTTTTGTAAGCCTGATCCTTTTAAACTTGATACAGGTAAATAGGACGCTAAAACTTTTGCAGGATAGAAACCAGCCAACAATGATGTGATAATTGTGATTGCTGACAAGAATATAATAGTGGATGCTTCAAACGGATTGAACCTGACGGTGCCGGGTATGTATGAAGAAAAAGCGGCCAGGACAGGTTTTATCAATATAACGGAAACGGTTACTGCCAACAAGGTAAGTACAAATGTTTCTGTTAAAAATTGGTATACAATTTTAGTTTTACTGCTGCCTAAAACTTTGCGTACACCGATTTCTTTTGCCCGCTGCACGGATTGTGCGGTAGATAAATTAATAAAATTGAAAGCGGCAATTAACAGGATGAATACAGCAAGTCCCATCAGCGCATATAAAAGAGGCATATATGCTTTTCGGAAATTGTCGCCGTCATCACCACGGTTAAGCGTTTTTGTAAAATGAATATCCGTGATTGGCTGAAGATACATGCTGAGTTTAGAACCTGGATTTTGAAACTTTACATGCTCTTTGATATAGGCTGCAAACCGGGAATTGATTTGTGCTGCAGTTATTCCTTTAGTCAGTTTTACAAAAGCCATTGAGCGGTGCGGACTTAAGCTGCTCCAATCTTCTGTGGGGATCCTGTTTTTTAAAAAGCTATGAGTCGCTGTTTTGATTGAAATAAAATCAGTGTAGCTAAATTCCGTGTTTTCGCTCCAGTCTTTTACAATGCCGGAAACATTTACCTGCAGCGAGTCTTCATACAATACTTTTTTGCCGATCATTTTTTCAAATGGCATATTGCCAAAATATAATCTTGCTCGTTTTTCTGAGAGCACCACTTTATAGGGTTCGCTCAAAGCAGTTTTTGCATCGCCGGCAAGCCATTGATATTTAAAAATATCAAAGTATTGCGGCCCGGTAACAATACTTGATGACGACCAGGAGTCTTGTGATTCTATTCTGCCTCCAAATTTTTTTGCCGGTTTATTTCCATCGGGGATAGTTACGCTCTCACCATATAAATGAAAAGCAGTTGATGTTTCAAATCCCGGAATTTGATTTTGAAAACCGGCCACGTCATCAATCGGGCTGTTAAGAAAATCTTTGGTTCCGTCACTGCGCTGCAGTTCTCCCACAATGCGATAGATGCGTTCTTTATCGGGATGAAATTTATCGAAACTAAGATCATAACTGGTGATAAGATAAATAACGATGCAAGCGCATATACCCAATGCGAGTCCTAGCACATTAATAGCCGTATATACTGTATGGCCTCTTATATTGCGCCAGGCGATTTTGAAATAATTTCTTAGCATATGAAAACCCTCCTAAATCCTCCCCAAAGAGAGGACTTTGCTATATTTAATTTGATGAAATATTAATGAAATTGTTATCGTCATTTTTTAAAGAATTTATGTTATTGAAGACTGACCAAGTCCCATTCCCTTCGATTAGTCTGGAGGATTTAGGGGCTCACTCCGTTCTCAAACTCTTCACCGGATTTGCAACGGCTGCTTTTATTGCCTGGAAGCCGATAGTAAGCAATGCAATGACAGCAGCCAAAATACCTGCGAATACAAAAACCCACCATGAAATATTTACCCTGTAAGCAAACCCCTGCAACCATTTGTTCATTGCAAGCCAGGCAACAGGTGTTGCTATAACAATAGCGATAATAACAAGCTTTAAAAAATCTTTACTTATTAGTGTAACGATGCCGCTAACACTTGCTCCTAATACTTTGCGAATACCAATCTCTTTAGTTTTTACCTGTGCAGTGTAAGTCGCTAGTCCAAATAATCCCAGGCAGGAAATAAAAATAGCAATGCCTGCAAAAACATTAAACAATGTACCGGCACGCTGATCTGATTTGTATTGTGCTTCAAAATTTTTATCTAAAAAAGCATAATGGAAAGGAACGTCGACTGCATATTTTTTGTATTGCTTTTCTGCTGCGGCTATTGCCTGTTGGGCGTCTGCGGCAGTGGTGCGTATATATAATATATTCCTGATGTGCCAAAAATTAAAAAAGATTAATGGTGAAATTTTTTCTTTTAAGGATTGAAAATTGAAATCATGCAAAACTCCTTTTATAGTACCAGGTACGTTATGTAATGAAATTTGCTGACCAACATAGGGCGGTTTTAGACCCATGCTTTTTACCGCTGTTTCATTTAAAATAAAATAAGAACTGTCTGCAGGAGAACCTGTAAAATTATCGCCTTCAACAAACGACATCTTCATTGTGGGAATGAAATCTTTATCTGCTGAAAGTTGTGTTATCATCATATTGGTTTTTGCAGGCTTTGTTTTCCAATTAAGATCACCGGTTGAGCTGCTCATGTTGGAAAGATCGTATGCGTCAGTCGCAGCAACATTTAAAATCCCTGATTGATTTTTTAATTCGGTTTTTACAGCGTCCAAATGATCGACAACTTCCTGTGTAAGAGGAACAGAAAAAACATAACTCTTATCGTAACCCAAATCCATCTTTTTTATGAATCCCATCTGGTTACTCATGATTATGGTGCAAACAAGCAGTGTCACGGAAATAGAAAATTGAAACACCACCATAGCTTTTCTAAAAGAAGCGATACCGATACCTGATGTGATTTTTCCTTTTAAAGATTCGATCGGCTTAAACGACGACAGCAGGAAAGCGGGATAAATTGCGGACGCTATCAATGTGCCCAGAATAGCCACTGCTGTAACTTTCAAAACATTTATATCAGTTAAAGTAAAGGACAAAGTTTTACCTGAGATACTATTATAAAGAGGCATTAACAGCAATATAAAAACAAAGGCCATAACTGTTGCAAAGCAAAAAAGTAAAAAGGTTTCTATAACAAACTGGAAAAATAATTGCTGTTTTTTCGCTCCTATAATTTTACGAATGCTAACTTCTTTTGCTTTGATTAAAGAGCGGGCTGTTGAAAGATTTACATAATTAATGGCAGCAATTGCCAATAACAGAACTACCACCAACATAAATATCTGAACCATTCGCAGCGATGCATTATTTCCATCAGCACTTATTAAATGAGTATCCGCAATATTTTGTAATTGAAATGAAGCATCACTATCACCGTTTCTCGCTTTTTTATAGGCGGCAGAAAACGTCTCGCCCGTTTTTGCAGGATTAGTATTTGGCTCCAGTTTTACATAAGTGGTAAAGGAGAAATCACCCAAATCTTCATCAATGGTTTTCCAATCACCATTGCCGCCGCTCGCAGTAAATTGCTTTGCAAAAAGGCCCATTGGAAATATTGCATCATAACGTATAGAAGAAGTTTCAGGAAAGTCTTCCATAACACCTGTTACAGAAAAAAAACCTTTTTGAAATACAATGGTCTTGCCCATTGCCTCCTGGTTCCCAAAAAGCTTTCGTGCTGTGGACTTAGTAAGAACAACAGAATTAATATTTGGAAAAACAGTTGCACTAGTTCCATTTATCAAACGAAAACTAAACATAGAAAAGAAGCCGCTATCCACAGCGGCGACTGTATTTCCGTCGAATATCTTTTTCTTATTCTTATCCGCAAGAACCTGGTCAAATTCCTTTTGTGTTCTTACAATGGATTGAACACCTGGAATTGATTTTGCAAAAACAGCCAGGGGCCCCGGTACTCCTGTCCAGGTAAGGTTTTCACCATTTGATTTAAAATGCGAGCTGAGTTGATAAATATGTTTGTAATCTTTATTAAACTTATCAAAGCTCAATTCATTTTGTACCCATAACAACAACATGATGCCTGTAGCAAGACCCACGGCAAGGCCGCTGATATTTATTGCAGTGTAAAATTTATTTTTCAGCAAACTGCGCCAGGCAATTTTGAAATAATTTTTAAGCATAATAAAACCCTCCTAAATCCTCCCTAAAGGGGAGGACTTTATTTAATTTGATGAACTATTAATAATATGGTTATCGTCATTTTTTTTAAAGCACCTCCTCAGTTGTTGCATGAATAAATACCAGTAAGAATTTAGAGCTCCAAAAAGTTTCCCCCAAGGGGGGAAATTTAGAGAGGGCTTCATTCCGTTCTTAAACTCCTCACCGGGTTTGCAAGCGCTGCTTTAATTGCCTGGAAACTTACCGTTATCAATGCAATAAATAATGCTGCGATTCCTGCTAAAGCAAACATCCACCCATGGATAGTTGTTTTGTACGCATAATCTTGCAACCAATTGTTCATAAGCCACCATGCAAATGGAAAGGCAATAAGACATGATAGCATAACCAATTGTAAAAATTCTTTCGCCAGCAATCCGGTCAAGCCTGTAACAGAAGCACCGAGCACTTTACGTATGCCAATCTCTTTTGTACGGCGTTCAGCAGTGTAGGCTGCTAATCCAAATAAACCAAGACACGAGATAAAAATAGCCAGCATTGCAAACACTCCTGCTAACTTACCGATGAGCGTTTCAGAAGAAAACATCGCATCAAAATCTTTATCAGCAAACTTGTATTCAAATGGAAAGCCCGGGTTTTCTGACTTCATTACTTCTTCGGTTTTTTGCAGCGCTTGAGATAAACTCACATTAGATTTAAACCGCACAGCTATTACGGTAGCGGAATAACCGCCGTTAAATAAAACAAGTGGCGCTCCGTTACCATATACATCGTTGTAAATAAAATCTTTAATAATGCCTGCTATAGTTAGTTTATAATTTCCTGCAGTAATGATGCCGCCTAACTTGCCTTGCCTTCCCATAAGTTTTGCCATACTTTCATTAATGATAACATTGGTGCTATCAATATTGCCCTGGTAAAAATCTCTGCCATCCATCAATTGCATACGCATGGTTGACAGGTACTCAGAACTAACAACATTTGAATGAATGGGTAATTTGGCGTTTGGGTTTTTACCTTGCCAGCTAAAGCCATCGCCGTAGCTATAAACATGCAAAGCATCATGTAAACTTGTGGCGGCATTCTCTACATAGCCCGTTGCAATAAGATTGTTTTTTATTTCGCCGAAATGGTCTTTCATGTTGCCCTGCAGATCCATATAAATTAAATTGTCTTTGCTATAGCCAAGGTCTCTTTGTTTAATATGCTGTATCTGTTGGTAAACAATTATAGTTGATATAATAAGTATAACAGATGCGGTGAACTGTGTTATGACAAGCCCTTTGCGAATAAAGATTGCGCCAGCGGAGCTTTTCATCTTTATGCCTTTTAAGACTTTTATGGGATTAAATGATGATAAGTAAAATGCAGGATAGCTGCCTGCAATTAATCCGGCTATCAGTCCAATTGCTAAGAGGCAACTAAAATGCAACGCATTAAATAAATTAACTGACAGTTGCTTTTCTACAAGGCTATTATAAAACGGCATGAGTGCGTACACTAATCCAACTGCCAGTAGCACGGCAATAAATGACATCAGCAACGATTCGCTGATAAACTTTCCTATTAATGCTTTCTTACCGGCGCCCATTACTTTAAGTACGCCTACTTCTTTTGCACGCTGCTCAGAGCGGGCAGTGGCAAGGTTCATGAAATTGATGCAAGCAATAAGCAGTATGATGAATGCTATTGTTGAAAAAAGTTTTACGTATTTTATGCTGCCGCCATCCTGTACGCCGTTTACAAAACTGCCCCGCAAGTGCCAGTCGTTCATGCTAAACAGAAAACACTGATTAGTGTTTCCGTCTGCCTTAATGCTTAAATAATTTTTTAGTTTTTTATTGATAACTGCCGGGTTCGCTCTTGATGAAAGTTCAACAATCGTTTCTGTAAGATTATTATTCCACGGTTTCAGCCATGTATTTGCATCTTCCCATGTTGTGTATGGAGAAAGCCATTGAAAATGATAATAACAATTCGCAGGTAAATCTTTAAACACAGCGGTAACTGTATAAACTCCGTCAACGCTATATGCACCCTTAGCGTTCATCTTTATTGTTTTACCAACCGGGTTGCTGTTGCCAAAAAATTTCTTCGACATAGTTTCAGTAATCACAACAGAATTAGGATTATTTAATGCTGTGGCCCCGTTGCCATAAATAAAGGATAATGTGTACATAGAAAGAACTGAAGGGTCGGCATACATACCATTTTCTTTGATGGATTTATCACCTACTACTGCTAACTCATCCATTGCCCAGCTAAGGCGGCCGCTGTTTAAAATACCCGGTACATCGGCTTTTAATGCTGCAGCCAGCGGTCCTGGTGTAGAACCATTAGTAGATATGCCTGCATCACTTTTTTCGTTTTGCATAACGTGATACAGGTAATCACGTTTTACAAAATTGTGATTGAACGTAAGTTCGTCTTCAACCCACAAGAAAATCAATGCGGCACAGGCAATGCCTACAGCCAAACCAAAAACGTTTAAGAAGCTATACGTTTTATTCTTCCATAAATTACGAAACGTTGTTTTGAAGTAATTTTTGAACATAAAAGAAACCCCTCCTAAATCCTCCCTAAAGGGGGGACTTTACTTTATTGGTTGATGAACATTGAGCAAGAAATCTTATCATTTTTTAATAAAGAACTCTAATTAAATTAACCTGCCTTAAGTCCCCTAGTGGATTATTCCGTTCTCAAACTCTTCACAGGATTAGCGATAGCGGCCTTAATAGCCTGGAAGCTCACGGTAAGCAAGGCAATGACAACAGCTATTGATCCGGCTATTAAGAATGTCCACCAACTAATAGTAATACGGTATGCAAAATCCTGCAACCAGTTATTCATAAAGTACCAGGCGAGGGGAGAAGCGATCAGCAAAGCAATCAATACCAGCTTTAAAAAATCTTTCGATAATAAACTAACGATGCCTGATATGCTTGCTCCCAATACTTTGCGGATGCCAATTTCTTTTACCTTGCGTTCAACAACAAAAGTTGTTAATCCAAATAAACCGAGGCAGGCAATTAAAAGTGAAAGGGCAGAGAATGCATAGAATGTGCCCTGCATTTTTTGCTCTTTACCATAATTAAGTTTTACGTCTTCATCTAAAAAAGAATATTCGAGAGGAGTATTCGGAAAAGAGGCTGACCATGTTCTTTTGAGATGAGCGATTACATCATCGGCATGAGAAGCATTTATTTTTAATGATAATGTATAGCCTCCTTTATCATATTCGATCAACAAGGCTTCAACTGGTTTATGCAGGCTTTCAAAATTAAAATCTTTCACCACGCCGATCACATAGCGGGTATCATCTCCTTTTCCAAATCTTTTTCCAATTGCATTTTCTGGTTTTTGCCAGCCAAAAGTTCTTACAGCAGCTTCGTTTACCAACACAGCTTTTGAAGTATCAGTAGGCATATCTTTTGAAAAAAACCGGCCTGCGGCAAGTTTCATGTCATATGTGTTGAGATAACTGGTGTCAACAGGCAAGCGATATAAACTGGTTGAGATCTCATTGCCTTCGAGATTTTCAGTGGTTATCCAACCATTTCCCAAACCATCTGCAATAGATCCGCTGTGCTTGCTTACGTTATAGATGTATGGACTTTTCAATAACTGAGTTCTCAAAGCGGAATAATGTTGCACAACATCGGGCTCACCACGAAAGTTTATATCTATAACAGCTTTGCCATTATAGCCAAGTGATTTGTTTTTCAGGAAATTCATTTGCCTGCTGATGATGAGGATAGAGCCAATTAAAGCAATTGATATAGTAAATTGAAAAACCACCAGGCTTTTCCTGGTAAAGTTGCCGCGTATGCTTTGAAAAAAATTCCCCTTTAATGCAATGGCAGGTTTAAAAGAAGACAGCATTGTCGCCGGATACAGCCCTGCAATCAACGAGATGAGAATAATACCGGCAAGGATTAATAATAAATTAATAAGGCTAAGTGGAAAATAATATGGTTGCCCAATCCATCGGGAAAAGAAAGGAAGAACGATCTTGAAAAGAAGGATACCAAAAAAAGCTGCTATCGTGCAAACGAAAATTGTTTCCAGGAAAAATTGACGAATGAGTTGTCCTTTGCCGGCTCCTACTACTTTTCGCACTGCGGTTTCCTTTGCTCTTTTAATAGCTCCCGCTGTTGTTAAATTAATGTAGTTTATGCAAGCAAGCAGCAACACAATAATACCTACTATAGAAAAAATATTAACCTGTGCAAGGCTGCCATTATTAGCGGCATCATATCTTAAGTGAGATTTTAAATGTATATCAGCAAGAGGTTGCAGGTGATACTGATAAGACATTTTATTTTCCTTCCAAACTTTTTCAGAGAATTTTGCTACAACCAGGTTCACTTGTTTTTCAACTTGTTGACGTTGTTGTAAATCG
>Ga0268264_10005504_pt1 | contig 10739 bp, 8 predicted proteins | sample KBSSwiS32_FD_190357 | JGI IMG/M metagenome (GOLD analysis project Ga0268264, IMG submission 190357) | Switchgrass rhizosphere microbial communities from Kellogg Biological Station, Michigan, USA - KBS Switchgrass S3-2 (SPAdes) (version 2) | ecosystem: Host-associated > Plants > Roots >... | reverse complement strand
ATGCTTAACCGTCAGTGGGTGTTTGACTAACCGGCGCTGCGGCGGCGCGAATGCGATAGACTATGCCGTTGTCGCGCTTCCATATCGCCTGGAGACGTGGGTCGCTTGGCCAACGCGCGGGCGCCACTCCAGGAAGCCAGAGATAATCGAACTTGCCGGGAAGAACGGCCAGCGCGCGCTGGATCTTGGTCGCGCCGCCGCATCGCGCAGGACGCAGCATATGCGACGGATCGGCGCGGAAGGAGCCCGCACCCTGATATTTCAGGCTCAGCAATTGCGCACCGGGCAGCACGAACTGGCCGTTGGTGAACAGCTCGCGCCGCGGCACGCCAAGGCTGCTGATGTGGTTGATGCGGTTCGACGCCCACTGGCGCGAGCAGGGAACCTGGGTGAGGACGAGGACACGCGTCCCGCGTTCGATGTGGTCGAGCGCTGCAAGTTGCGCTTTCCATTCCATGTCGATCAACCGGTACGCCGTCGTTGTGACCGCAATGCGCGCCACGAAAAAGGCCAGTCCGGCCGCGGCGATCAGCCTGGCGTGGCGCGCGGCTAACGGTCGATCGGCGCTTATGCCGATGATGCCGACAGCGATGAACATCGGTGCAAGGCGCATGTCGGCATAGCCGGAGCCGATCAGTACGCGAGGGATGGCGAGAAAGAGAAGGATAAGGAGCGGCAGCGCGATCCGCACCGTGCGCACGAGCCGGAGCCCGAAGCCCGACGCCGCAACCAGGACCATCGCGATAAGCAGCAATGCCGAGGCTTTGTCCCAGACCTCCCAGCGTTCGCGCAAGATACTGATCAGCCAGGTCAGCTTGAGGCTCAGCCGCCAGTCGCCGGTACTGCCCTGCACGGCGCCGCTGCGCCAAAGCACCATCAACAGGAACGGCAACAAAAGCGGCGTGCAGCCAAGCGCGCCCTGGAACAACGCGCGATGCCATGGCCTGCCTTCGTCACGGCGCGCTGCGGTTTCGGCAGCGAAAGCGAGTATTCCCAGCATCCCCCAGCCGTAGGTGTGCGCTAGCCAGATCAGGCAGGCGAGCGGCAGGAAGATGATCGCGCGCATCCGCTGCCGACCGGTTCGTCCGAGCCGCAGCCACAGCGCAAAGGACAGGAAGCACAGCGCAGCGGATAAGGAGAAGTTCGCGAAGCCGAACTGGAACGGCCAATGATAAACGAGCGGAAGCGCGAACAGCGCTGTCGGCGGAATGCGCCCGTGCAGTTCGCGCGCCACGGCAAGGAAACCGGCCGCGAGCATCATCGGGATACAGATCATTATGATTTTGGTGCCGAGCTCGAGCCCGAACAGCCTGGCCATCGGCACGATCAGCAGGTCGACGCCCAGGTTGCCGATCAGGCCCCAGTGGAAATCATAGTAGCGCTGTAGATTGGGCGAGGCGGCGAGGTTCAGCTCGACATAGTAACGCGCCATGTGCCCGGGAAGGTCGACGAGCGGCGGAACCGCCGGCAGCAACAAGGGTATACCCGCAACCAGCACCAGCAGTGCCAGCAACGGCCAACGTTCCCAGAAATCGCGCAATGCACCGGGCGCTGGATCGGCCTGGTTCATCGAAGCGGCGGAAGCAATAGCATGACGGCGCTTCGTCGATGCTTACGCTCAGAATATCAACCGCATATTATTTGCCGCATATGACGCGGCCTGCTCCGAGCGAAGTGACCGTGCAGGCGGGCGTCCCGACGATCTCGACACCGCCGGAGCCGCGCGCGGTGACTTTCGCGCTGCGCACCACTGCTACCTTGGCTTCACCGGACGAATCGCCGACGATCGTCGCATCATCCACCTTCAGCTGCGCGGCATCCAGATTGCCCGACCCGTGAAGCTCGCTGCGAAACGTCTTTGCCCGCCCAGAAAGCTCCAGCGATCCTGATCCAAGCAGGTTTGCGCGCAGGCTGTCCGTCTCGATTCCCGCGATATGAGCCCCGCCGCTGCCGACCACCGTCACGTCGAGCTGCATCGTTCGTGCCTTGTCGACGTCGAGCCGACCGGCGCCGTTGACGGTCGCCGCGCGCAGCGTTCGCGTCGTCAAGACGATCATTATCGGACCGCTTGCCGCGTTCGCGCTTCCCCAGGCGGATGCATTGGGCCGAATGCGCAACACGCCGCTCTGCACGGCGACCTCGATGCGTTCGATCGCATCGCGCGGCCCTTTGGCAATCGCGGAAGAGGGGCGACCGGTCGCGAGCGTGACCTGATAGGGGCCGCTGACTTCCACCCGGTCGAAGTCGGTGACCGAATATTGGCGGTCGACCGCCAAAGCGGGAGCGGCCGTGCACAAAAGCGCGGCGGCGGGGAGGATCCTGTGCATCTGCACTGCTATGCCCGAGCGTGGTTAACGAGCGATAACCACGGCAGCAATATTCGAGGCGCCGCCCTGCATCCAGCGCGGGGCAGCGTCTCCGAACGGTCCTATTTCTCGAGCGCCTTGTCCTTGTTGTGGATGCTTGCCGCCTTGTTGAGAATGTCGACGATCTTGTCGAGCGCCTTGGGCTCGTCGACCTGCTCCATCGCGGCCAGCTCGCGCGCGAGGCGGCTCGACGCTGCCTCGAAAATCTGGCGCTCCGAATAGCTCTGCTCGGGCTGGTCGTCGGCGCGGAACAAGTCGCGCGTGACTTCGGCGATCGACACCAGATCGCCCGAATTGATCTTGGCTTCATATTCCTGGGCGCGGCGGGACCACATCGTGCGCTTGACCTTGGGCTTGCCCTTCAGCGTCGCGAGCGCCTCCTGCATCGTCTTGTCCGAAGACAATTTGCGCATGCCGACGCTTTCCGCCTTGTTGGTGGGGACGCGCAGCGTCATCTTCTCTTTTTCGAAGCGCAGCACATAGAGTTCGAGCTGCATGCCCGCGATATCGGTGCTCTGAAGTTCGATTACACGGCCAACGCCATGCTTGGGATAGACAACATAATCGCCAACGTCGAAGCTCAACGCTTTCGCTGCCATGTACAAGACCTTCCCGTGGAAATAGCCGCAAAATGCATGCTAACGCCGCATCCGTCCCTCGACGCAGTGGGTACACCTAATTTTGCGGCGATTTAAATGACCGCCAATAAGCGGATGCGAACGCAACCGCTCCGGTGAAATGTCATATATCACAGTGAAGCCGAAAAAACTAGGCCTTGTTCCCGACTTCCGCCGGGAAGCGCCAGATCAGTCACCCTCGCCCGGGTCGGGCGAGAAATATTTGTCATATTTGCCCTCTTCGCCTTTAAATTCGTCGGCGTCGGGCGGGCTGTCCTTCTTGCGCGTGATATTCGGCCATTCCGTGGCGAAGCGCGCATTGATCTCAAGCCACTTCTCCTGTCCCGCTTCGGTATCGGGCAGGATCGCTTCGGCCGGGCATTCGGGCTCGCACACGCCGCAGTCGATGCACTCGTTCGGATTGATGACCAGCATATTGTCGCCCTCGTAGAAGCAGTCGACCGGACACACTTCCACGCAGTCCATATATTTGCAGCGGATGCAGCTCTCGGTCACGACATAGGTCATCTTCGGGTCTCCTGGCGGACGTGTCCTAATCGGCCTGCGGTTTGCTCGTCAACGATTGTTCGCCTAGCTCTTCGTAGCATAGTCGTGCCTCTGCGGGAGGGCCGCGCCGCGATGGGAGCGCGGCCACCCGCAATATGCGTACCTTGCCATAGAGTGCGAAGCTCAGGACGTCCCCCACCCGGACTGGAGCATGCGCGCGCTCGATGATCCGTCCGTCGATCCGAAGCCGGCCCTCCTCGGCCAACAGCTGCGCAGACGCGCGCGTCTTGACGATGCGCGCGAACCACAGGAACTTGTCGAGCCGAAGGCCAAGTGCATCAGCCATTGCCGCGCAGGCCGGCCAGCGCGGCGAAGGCATGCGACGGATCGGCGACCCGCTCTTCGCGAGGTGCGCGACGCCCGCGCCAGATCCAGCCGGCGCGCCCGTCGGTGGGCTGGAAGCCGATCTCGCGCATCAGCCGCGCGATCGTTTCGCGCTGGAGGCCGAGCGAGGTCGCCAATGCGTCGTCGACGACCTTGTCCCGCTTTCCCGACCGCGCTTCATGGGCGTGGCGGGCAAAGCGCTCGGCCAGGTCGACGCGAACCATCTGCGGCCCAAGCTGGCGAAAACCGAGGCTCGCCAGCAACGCCCGTTGCGGTCCGTCGGGGGTCGGCAAAACCGAACTCGACTTCGGCGGCAGCTCCGGCATCGGCGTTCCGGCGGCCGCACTTTGCAGCGCGGTCCGCCACCGGATCGCTTCTGGCTTCAAAACGTGCGGCATGAACAGGTCGAGCGCACCGATCCGGATGCCGAGGCGCGATAGATCGCGCCGCTGATGGCGGTCCAGTGCGGCAAGCGGCCTGGCGACTTCGGATCGCGCAATGATTCCGCCTTCGTCCACCAGCATGGCAAGGATCGAGCGCACGTCCGCCGGTGAGGCCGGGTTGCGCGCCGCCGCGCCAGCCGCGCGCAGCGGGCCGAGCGATCGTTCGATCTGCCTGCGCAGCCAACCGTCTAGCCTCGTGACGATGGCTTCACGCCCGCGCCGAGAAACCCGGTCGAGGCGCTGGTCGAGCAGCACGCGCGGCGAGAGCAAGTTCTTGCCGGCCGCTAGCCGTGCGACGACATGGCCGCGCCACAGGATTGCCACCGCAGCTCCGCCCTCGGCAGCGAGCGCGAATCCCCTGTCGTCGTCGGCGACGAGGGCGTCGGCACGGCGCTCAAATTCGCCGCCCAGCCGACGCTCTGCCGCAGCGAGCAGCATCTTGCGATCGGCATGACGCGCCGCCGGATCGACCTCGAAATGAAAACCGTCAAGACGGCCGATCGCAAATGTGCCGACGGTAACTTCGCCCTGCTCGTCGACGATCACCGGAAAATCGACGCCTTGGCCTTTGAGGTCGCGCATTAGCGCCGAGGTGCGGCGGTCGACGAACCGCTGCGTCAGGCGCTCGTGCAGCGCGTCCGACAACTTCTCTTCGACCTCGCGGCTGCGTTGCGCCATCGCGTCGGGATCGGTCAGCCAGTCCGCGCGGTGCGCGATATAGGCCCAGGTTCGCACGCCGGCGATGCGGTCGGCGAGCGATTCGATGTCGCCCTGGACATTGTCGAGGCGCGCCAGCTGCTCGGCATACCAGGCGTGCGGAATCCTGCCATTGCCTTCGCTTAGGTGCAGGAAAATGCGGGACACCAGCCGCGCATGATGATCGGGTCCAGTCTTGCGGAAATCGGGCAGTCCGCAGGCTGCCCAAAGCCGCTCGACCCGACCGGCCGATCCCGTCCGGGCGCGCACGTCGCTGTCCTCCGAGACGCGTTTCAGCACCGCAAGATCGATTGCTTCCGGAGCGGGCCGCAAGCCCGGCTCGGCCGGGCGCCGCTCGAGCGATTGTATCAGTGCCTCCACACTGTCGAAATCAGGCTCGCCCTCGCGCCAATAGAGGAAGTCCAGCGGCGGGAAGCGATGCTCCTCGATCGCTTCGATCTCCTCTGGACGGAACGCGGCGGACTGATCACCTTCGAGCGTCAACACGCCGAAGGTCCCGTCGCGCTGATGGCGCCCCGCCCGCCCGGCAATTTGCGCCATTTCGGCGATGCTTAGCCGGCGCCGGCGCCGGCCGTCATATTTCGAAAGGCCGGCGAAGGCGACATGGCTGACATCCATATTAAGACCCATGCCGATCGCATCGGTTGCGACCAGATAGTCGACCTCGCCGGCCTGATACATGGCGACCTGGGCATTGCGCGTCCGCGGGCTGAGCGCGCCCATCACGACGGCGGCGCCGCCGCGCGTCCTGCGCAGCATCTCGGCGACCGCATAAACCTGCTCGGCCGAGAAGGCGACGACGACCGAGCGCGGCGGGAGCCGCGACAGCTTGGTCGCGCCGGCGTAGCTGAGCGTCGAGAAGCGCGGCCGGCCGACGATCTCCGCCTTGGGCAGCAGCGACCGAATCATCGGCGCAAGGCTGTCCGAGCCAAGAATCATCGTCTCCTCGCGACCGCGGGCGTAAAGCATGCGATCGGTAAAGACGTGGCCGCGCTCCGGGTCTGCGCCGAGCTGCGCCTCGTCCAAAGCGACGAATGCGAAGTCCCGCTCCATTGGCATCGATTCGGCAGTGCACAGGAACCAGCGGGCGTCGCGCGGAAGGATTTTCTCTTCGCCGGTGATTAGAGCAACCTGGCCGGCGCCCTTGAGTTTCACGACGCGGTCATAGACCTCTCGCGCTAGCAGACGGAGCGGGAATCCGATCATCCCGCTCGAATGCCCACACATCCGCTCGATCGCGAGATAGGTCTTGCCGGTGTTGGTCGGCCCGAGAATCGCGGCCAGCGGCCTGGTCATGGCTGGTAGATTGGCATGGCTTGCCGGAAGCGCAACATTTGGAACGAGTTCCGTCGAATTTAACGCTTCATCGGTGAGTCGCGACGATTCACCGCAATCTAGCCGTTGGGCAAAGAAGCTTTACTTTACATTAACCGTATTTGCCCACAGTCCTCCATTTCCAGCACCGGGTCGGCCCCGGTCGCAGGGGGGGCGAGCCGCTTGTATCAATTCTACGATATCGGAAAGAGTGCGGGCGCCGGAACGGCGGTTCTGAGATTCGATGGCGCGTTATTGCGCGCTCCGCTCGCTCCCATTGTCGCAAAGTCGAAGCCGGTACCGGTCCCTGGCCGCTTCGATCAACTGCAGCTGATCACCGATCTTGGACAGAATATCGGCTCGCGCGAATGGTTTCGCGGCTTCGCCCTGTGCGCGGCACTCTGTTACTCGGCTTATTCCTTCGCCCCCGGCATCGATCCGTTGGTCGGCGCCTCGCCGGCACCGATGGACGATGCGCAATGGGACGAGGCGCGGTCGCTTTCGATCGCTCCGCTCGCTTATGGCGCAGACACCGGCCGTCGCATGGCTGCCACCGACGCGGTCGAAGCGCTGTCCGACACGCCCGAGCGTCCGACCATCGAACGGCTCGCAGCGCTCGGCCCCGGCGATCGGTTCAGCCAGGCGTTGCGGCATGCCGGAGTCAGCGCGAAGGATGCGACCGAGGTCGCGGACCTGGTCGGAAACGTCGTGCCGCTCACCGACATCGCACCGGGGACGACCGGAAGCCTGACGCTTGGCCGGCGCACCAGCAGGCAGGTTTCGCGACCGCTCGACACGCTCGCCTTCCGTGCCCGTTTCGATCTCAAGCTCGACGTCCGCCGCCTCGATGGCCGCCTTGTGCTGAACCGGATCGTGATACCCACCGACAATACGCCGCTACGTATCCAGGGCCGTGCCGGCCCTAGCCTGTATCGTGCCGCACGGGCAGCCGGCGCACCGGTCCGCGCCGTTGAAGCCTATCTGCGCGCGCTTGCGACCAAGGTCGACGTGGGCAGCATCAGCCCCGACGACAGGTTCGACATCATCATCGAGCATCGCCGGGCGGCAACCGGAGAGACCGAGACCGGCGATCTCATTTACGCCGGCCTTGACCGCGCGCGCGCGAAGGACCTTCAGCTGCTGAAGTGGAACCTGAATGGCAGCGTGCAATGGTTTGATGGTGGGGGCGGCGGCAAATCGACAGGCCTGTTCCAGCGACCGGTTCCGGGCGCAGTTACCTCAGCTTTCGGCTCGCGCTTCCACCCGATCCTTGGCTACACGCGCATGCACAAGGGCGTGGATTTCCACGCTGCTTATGGCACGGCGATCCTTGCGGCCAGCGACGGCCGCGTCGAGCGTGCAGGCTGGGCGGGCGGCTACGGCCGGCAGGTCATGATCAAACACGCAAGCGGCTTCGAGACCTCATATTCGCATATGAGCCGACTTACGGTTCGGCCCGGACAATTCGTTCGCCAGGGCCAGGTGATTGGCGCGGTCGGAACGACCGGCCTGTCGACCGGACCACATCTTCATTACGAGCTGCACAGGAACGGGATCGCAATCAACCCGGCCGCGATTCGTTACACGAGCCAGGCCAAGCTCAGCGGCCAGGAGCTGGCGAGCTTCCGCGCATCCTTACGGCGGGTCCTCTCGGTTCGGGTTGGCGGTGCATCTGCCGAGGAAACGCGTGTAGCGCGCGCCGATGCGGCCCGCCGGGCCGTTCCCCTCCGCGGCTAAGCGAACCCGCCTTTAAAACAGACTGACGCCGATCGACGCCGGGTCTCGAAGAAGAGATCAGCGTCCCTGGCTGCGCCAGCGCTTGACGACGCGATTGACCATCGCATCCTCATCGCCGGTCTGGCGCCACAGCTCCGAGAACAAAGGATCGGACGAAGCTGGTTGCCGGTCGCGCTCGAGATCGTCGAAGGCGACGCGGATCGGGATCGAAACGCCCTCGCCGCAGATGATGCATTCGCGATTTCGAAGCGCCGGGATCGAATCGAGGAACCCGCGCGCGCCTTCTGGCATCGCATTCTTGACGAATTGCTGATCGCGATCGTTGTTGAGGCGCATCGAGATGATCGTGCCGCACTGTGAGAGGACGCCCTCGGCAAGATCGGAAGGACGCTGCGTGATCAGGCCGAGCGCGACGCCATATTTACGGCCTTCCTTGGCGATCCGCTCCAGGATTTGCCGCACCGCCTGTCCGCTCGAGTTTTTGTCGGCAGGCACGTAACGGTGTGCCTCTTCGCAGACCAGAAGCACGGGACGCTGGATCTCGTTGCGTGACCACAAGGCATAATCGAAGACCAGCCGGGCGAGCACGGCAACGACGACCGAGGTGATATCCGAGGGAACCCCGGATACGTCGACGATCGAAATCGGCTTGCCCTTGCTCGGGAACCTGAAAATCTTGCTGATGAAGGCCGTCATGCTGTCGGCGACGAGCATGCCGGAAAACATGAAATTGTAGCGTGGATCGGCCTTCAGTTCTTCGATCTTGGTCTTGAGCCGCATGAAGGGCGCCGTGTCGGTCGCCTTGTTGAGCAGGCCCATCTCATTGGTGATCGCATTGGTGAGATCGGACAGCATGTAGGGAACCGGCGAATCCACCGTCAGCTTGGTAAGGCCTTCGGAAATGCGGTTCTTGGAACGCGCGTGGAGCAGGCATTTGGCAAGGATGTCCTTGTCCTGCTGCCGCTCGGAGCCGGTGGTGGTGATGAACACTTCGCAATGTTCGTCGAAGTTCATCAGCCAATAAGGCATGGCAAGGTTGTCGACGTTGAACAGCTCGCCATTGCCCTTGAAGGCGGCGGAATATTCGCCGTGCGGATCGATCATGACGATATGCCCGTCCGGCGACAGGTCGCAGATCCGGTGCATAATCAGCGCGGCCGACGTGGACTTGCCGGTACCGGTCGAGCCAAGCAGCGCGAAATGCTTGCCGAGCAATGCGTCGATATAGAGCGCACCGCGCACATCCTTGGTCGGATAAACGGTGCCGATCTCGATATGCGCGCGATCGTCGGCCGAGAACATTTGTTTGAGGTCGGTTCCGGTGACCGGATACACAAGATTGCCCGGAATCGGGTAGCCGGTGATGCCGCGTTTGAAATTGTTCAGCTTTCCGTTGCGGTCCTCATCGCCTTCGCCGAGAAAGTCGATCTCGGCAGTGACGATCGCGCCCTCGGCATCGTTCATCACCAGAGTGCGCACGTTGGCGAGCAGCCATTTGTTACCGGATTCGAGCTTGATCTGGCTTCCGACCTGGCCGGACATGGCGACGCTCGGATCCGGATCGATACCGATTTCGCGCAATCGCTTGCCTTCCATCTGGATGCTGGCGCCGCCGCCGGATATCTGGACGACCCTGCCAATCGGTCCATACCGCATCGCGCCGGTCAAGCCCTGACGAGGAGCGGCCGAGGCTTCGCCGTTCGGCTGTTCACCCGGTACAGCATTGAAGGTCATATCGTTCATTATGTCGCCCGTCAGGATTTATGCCCGGACCTGCGTTAGCCTAATTGGGTAAACAACTCATTTGCGACACCGGCGCCAGACCTGCGGTTGCGTGACGGCCGCGGAGCGCAGGGCCTCAGTTTCGGCGGAAAAGCGCGCTCCCGGCCCAACCCAGGAGGAGCGAAACCGTGACTGCCGCCAGGCCGTAGGTAAGCGACCAGCGTTGCGCTGCCATAGAGACAAACCGCTCGAAACCGAGCTTCTCTATCCTGATTTCGCGCGGCGCTCCGGCAATAACGCGCCCGTCCTGGATCAGGAAGGTCTCGGCGGTATAGGTGCCGACGGGCACGCGCGCCGGAATGGCGATATGGGCGCGATAGAGCACCCCGTCGGTAATCGTCACGCCTGTGGGGTCCTCGAAATAGAGCTGCGAGCGACGCAGCAGGTCGATCAGACCCGCCTCGAAGCGTCTTTGCTCTTCAGGATCGGCTCCGGCCCCGGGCGAAAGCTGCAGGTTTTGTAGGCCCAGTTCATAAATGGCAGCGGTGCGTTCCTCTACCAGCTGCGACAAAGGCCGCGACGACGCAACTGCATAGAATGCGGGTGCCGAGCGGAACCGCGCGCTCTCCACGTTCATCCAGATGCCGGCCACCTTCTGCTTCTCGCGCACCATGATCGGCGCGACCGGCCCGCGCACGACGACCGCCACGTCGGTTCGCTGTTTCGGAATCCGTCCGCCCGGATAGAGGATTGCGCCGAACAGCAGCAGCTCCGCGCCGGTAAACGAATAACGGATCTGGATCTCGCTCTGCGAGACGTCTGGAACCAGTCTTGGCTTTTCGGCGCCCAGCAGCAACGGCATCAATAGGAGTAGGACGTGGCTTAGGCGATACCTCACAATGGCTCCACCGTGTAGATTTCCGGCGGTCGCC
>Ga0268264_10005500_pt1 | contig 10741 bp, 6 predicted proteins | sample KBSSwiS32_FD_190357 | JGI IMG/M metagenome (GOLD analysis project Ga0268264, IMG submission 190357) | Switchgrass rhizosphere microbial communities from Kellogg Biological Station, Michigan, USA - KBS Switchgrass S3-2 (SPAdes) (version 2) | ecosystem: Host-associated > Plants > Roots >... | reverse complement strand
GTCTTCCATGAGAAGCCTGCTCTGCGAGCCCTGCTGTTGAAGGCCCTTCGGGGGATTCGCCACGGGCATCTCGAGCTGCGCCTGCCGGGAGGCGAGGTTCACCGTTTCGGGGACTCCGCCTCGGAGCTCCAGGCCGTCGTCGCCGTCAAGGACGAGCGCCTCTTCTCGCGCGCGGTCTTCGGCGGGGACATCGGTATCGGGGAGGCCTTCGTCGACGGCCTCTGGACCTCGCCCGACCTCGTCTCGCTGGTCCGTCTCGCCGTGCGCAACTGGGACGTGTTCGACGCGGGCGACCGGTTTCCGGCGACGGTGTCGCGCTGGGTCGAGCGGCTCCGTCACGCGCTGCGGCGCAACTCCATCCACGGGAGCCGCCAGAACATCCGCTACCACTACGATCTCGGGACCGACTTCTATTCGCTGTTCCTGGACCCGAGCCTGACCTATTCCTGCGCGCTCTTTGAGCATTCCGGCGCGACGCTCGAGGAGGCTCAGTTCGCGAAGTGCGACGCGATCTGCCGCCGGCTCGAGCTCGCCCCGGGCGACCGTCTCCTCGAGATCGGCACGGGGTGGGGCGCCCTCGCGATCCACGCGGCGACGCGTTACGGCGCGCGCGTCACGACGACCACGATCAGCCGCGCGCAGCACGACTACGTCCGGGAGCGCCTGCGGCGGGAGGGGCTCACCGATTCGGTCGAGCTGCGGCTGGAGGATTACCGCCGGCTGTCCGGCCGCTTCGACAAGGCGGTCTCGATCGAGATGTTCGAGGCGGTCGGCCTCGCGTTCTACGACCGCTACTTCGCGTCGGTCGACCGGCTGCTCGAGCCGGGCGGCGCGATGCTCCTCCAGACGATCACGATGAACGAGGCGCGGTTCCACGTCTACCGGCGGCACTCGGACTTCCTGCGCAAGCACATCTTCCCCGGCGGCGAGCTCGCGTCGGTCGAGGAGATCCGCCGGTCGCTCGCGCGCGCCACCCGCCTGGAGCTCCGCGGCATCGAGGAGATCGGCCCGCACTACGTCCGCACGCTCGCCGCCTGGCGCGAGCGCTTCCTGGCGAACGCGAGCCGGGTGCGCGCGCTCGGCTTCCCGGAGTCGTTCCTGCGCCTGTGGGTCTACTACCTCTCCTATTGCGAGGGCGGCTTCGCCGAGGGTTACATCGGCGACGCGCAGCTCCTCCTCGTCAAGACGCCTCAGGGAATCCCCGCGCCGCGCCTGCCGTCGGAGGTGGCCTCCCACTCCGCATGAACCCCCTGGAATCCCTGAAGAATTCGTCGGCCAGGAAGAAGGTCGACGCGGTCATCGTCCAGCAGCTCACGCAGGGGCTGTCTGCGGAGAAGATCGCGCTGACGATCGCCGTCGGCCTCTGCATCGCCATCAACCCCGTGATCGGCACGACGACGATCGGCTGCTTCGTCGCGGCGTGGGCGCTGGGCTTGAACCAGCCCATCATCCAGACGATCAACTGGACCTCGTACGCGCTGCAGCTCCTGCTGATCTTCCCCTTCATCCGGCTCGGCGAGTGGATCTTCCGCGCGGAACCCGAGCGGCGCTCCTTCGCGGAGCTCGCCGCGATGACGAAGGCCCATCCGGTCGACGCGCTGTCGGCGCTCGGCTGGACGATCCTGCACGCCCTCGTCGCCTGGGTCCTCGTGGCGCCCTTCGTGATCGGGGCCGTCTACGCGGCCACGCTGCCGCTGCTCCGGGCGCTCCGGCGCCGCCTGAGCCGCTCCGTACCGTAAACTGGCGGCGTGGAGCTCCCCACGCCGCTCGAGGCCGCCCCGGAGCCGTTGCGGGGCGGGCGAGAGCTGTACTTCAAGCGCGAGGACGTGCACGAGCTCGGCGCGTTCAAGTGGCGCGGCGCGCTGCCGACCGTGCGCGCCTACAAGGAGAACGGCGCTTCCGCCGTCGTCACGGCGTCGACCGGCAACCACGGAGCGGCCGTCGCCTGGGCGTGCCGGGAGCTCGGGATGCGCGCCATGGTCTACGCGCCGGCGGGCGCCTCGCTCGCGAAGCTCGCGCTGATCGACCGCCTGGGCGCCGAGGTCCGGCTCATCGGCACGGACCTCGACTTCGCCAAGGACGAGGGCAAGCGCTTCGCCGCGGAGTCGCATGTGCCGTTCTTCGAGGACGGCGTCGAGCCGACGCAGTTCGACGGGTACGGCGTGATCGCCGATGAGATCCTGGACCAGCTTCGCAACCCTCCGGCCGCGGTCGTCGTCCCGGTCGGCAACGGCGCGCTGATCGGCGGCGTCGGACGCACCCTGCGCCGGCGCGCCCCGGAGACCCAGGTCGTCGGCGCGGTCGCGAAGGACGCGCCCGTCATGGCGCTCAGCTTCGACGCGGGACGGCCGGTCGAGTGCGACCGCATGGCGACGTTCGCCGACGGCCTCGCGGTCCGCGTCGCGATCCCCGGCGCGGTGGAGCTCGTCAACGGCGTCACCGACCGCATCCTCCAGGTCTCCGAGCGCCAGATCGCCGTGGCCGTGGGCGACTACGCGAAGGCGGGCCTGCGCGTCGAGGGCGCGGCCGCCTCGGCGCTCGCCGCGCTCGCCGCGCCCGAGCTCGCCGGCGTCGACGGACCGATCGTCCTGCTCGTCACGGGGCGCAACATCGACGACGCGCTCTACCTGCGCGCGATCGAGCAGCCGGAGTCGTTTCCGGATTAGGAGCCGGGGGTCAAGTCCGCTGTGGAGAAACCGCGGCGGACGGCGATGCTTCGTCGCTTGCTCGTACGCGAACGCGATGCGGATCAGCGTCGGCTCGCTCCAGGCGCGGCCGAAGATCGACATCCCGACCGGCAGCCCCAGATACGAGCCGCAGGGCATCGAGAGATCCGGATAGCCCGCGACCGCCGGCAGCGAGGAGCTCCCGCCCACGCCGTAGTCGCCGTTGACCAGGTCGATCAGCGTCGCGGGCCCGCTCGTCGGCGCGATGAGGGCGTCGAGCCGATGCTTGTCCATCGTCTTGTCGATGCCCTCCTTGCGGGACAGACGCCCGTCCTTCGCGAGTGCGTCCTTGTACTTCTTCTCGGTGAGCGGACCCTTGGCCTGCGCCTTCTCGAAGATCTCCTGGGCGAAGTAGGGCATCTCTCGCGAGCGGTTCTCCTGGTTGAACCGGATCAGGTCCTCGAGCGTCCGGTAACGGAGGCTCGCAGGGAGCGCCGCGAGGTGCGCGGTCAGGCCGGCCTTGAACTCGTAGAGCAGGACCTCGAACTCGCTGTCGTCGAACTCGCCGACCGTCGCGACGTCGGCGGGGTCCACGATCACGGCGCCGAGCTTCTGCAGCTCGACGAGCGCCTGCTCGACGAGCCCGTCGGCCGCGGGCGACTGCCCGTAGAGCTTCTTGCGGGGCACGCCGATCCGGAGTCCCTGGATGCTCTCGCCGAGAGACTTCGTGTAGTCGACCGGGGGGCGGCCCGTAGCCGTCGCGCTCTTCGTCGCCGCGTCGGCGGCGTCCGGCCCGGCAATCGCGGTCAGCAGGATCGCCGCGTCGGTCACCGTGCGGCACATCGGGCCGGCGGTGTCCTGCGTGTGCGAGATCGGGACGATGCCCGCGCGGCTGACGAGGCCGATCGTGGGCTTGATGCCGACGAGTCCGCAGTTGTTGGACGGCGAGACGATCGAGCCGTCGGTCTCGGTCCCCACCGCCACGGCGCACAGGCTCGCCGACGCGGCGGTCCCGGAGCCGGAGCTCGAGCCCGAGGGGTTGCGGTCGAGCGCGTAGGGATTCCGGGTCTGGCCGCCGCGGCCACTCCAGCCGCTCGAGGAGTGCGTCGAGCGGAAATTCGCCCACTCCGAGAGATTGGTCTTGCCGAGGAGGACCGCCCCGGAGTCGCGCAGGCGCTTGACCACGTGTGCATCGGCGGACGGACGCGCATCGACCAGGGCGAGCGATCCCGCGGTCGTCTGCATGCGGTCCGCGGAGCCGACGTTGTCCTTCACGAGCACCGGAATGCCGTGCAGCGGGCCTCGCACCTTGCCCGCCTTGCGCTCGGCGTCCAGAGCCTCCGCGATCGATGCCGCGTCGGGGTTGATCTCGATCACGGAGCGCAGCGCGGGGCCCTGGCGATCGATCGCGTCGATGCGGGCCAGGTACTTGTCGACGAGCGAGCGCGCGGTGTCCTGGCCGGACTCCATGCGCTTCTGCAGCTGCGCGACGGTCGCCTCCTCGAGCTCGAAGGAAGGGACGGCCGGGGCGGCGGGCTCGGGAACGGCTTCGGCTCGGGCGAGAGCCGGAGTCGCGAGAGCGGCGGCGCCGCTCAAGGCTCCGTAGCGGATCAGCGCTCTGCGGTTCAGACCCCGGATGCGGGCCATGGCGCCTCCTGTCGCGTCGGGTTTGGGGCGCAGGAATATCACAGAGGGTAGGATCGCTGGCGTTGAATCCGTCGCGGCGCACCCTGCCCGGCAAGGAGTCGCTCGCACTCGCGGTGTATGCGGCGCTGTCGCTGGCGGCGGCGTTCCTGCCGGCGTTTTCCGGCCGCCTTCCGGTGCCCGCCGGCAACGCCGAGATGCTGCTTCCCGACGCGCGGACGCCTCCCGGAGCCGACCGCAACGACGAGCTGTCGGACGTTCCGATGCAGTTCCTGCCCTGGACGAAGGCCGTCGCGGATTCCTATCGCGCCGGCCGGCTGCCCCTGCGGCTCGAGGCGAACGGCTGCGGCGTCCCGCTCTGGGCGAATCCGCAGGCCCAGGCGGTCACGCCGACGACGCTCTTCGCGCTCCTCCTCCCGCTGCCGTGGGCCGGCGCCGCGGGCGCCGCCGCGAAGCTCCTTCTCGGCGCGGGCGGCGCCTTCGCGTTTCTGCGCGGACGCCGTCTCTTCGTGCTCGCCGCGTTCTGGGGCGGGCTCGCGTACGGCTTCGCGATCCACATGACGGCCTGGATCCACTTTCCCGACACCTGGCCGGCCGCGCTCCTGCCGTGGTGCCTCACGGCGCTCGACCGGCTCGCGCGCGGCGCGCCCGCAGGGGCGCAGGGACTGCCCGGCGGATTCCTCGCGACGGTCGCGGCCGTCTTCCTCCTGCTGCTCGGCGGATATCCCGAGACGGAGCTCTTCGTCGCCGCCGCGGGCGCCGCGTTCTTCCTCGGCGCGCTGCACGGTGAGCCGGTCCCGCGGACGCAGCGGCTCGCGCGCCTGGGCTCCGCGGCGGCCGCCGCGGTCCTCGCCCTCGGGCTGACGGCGGCCTACTCGCTGCCGGCCGCGATCGCGCTCACGCACAGCGAGCGGTCCGCGCACGTGGCCGCCGCGATCGCGGGCTCGCGTCCCTCGTTCTCCGCGCGCGACCTCATCCGGCCGCCTCTCTACTGGGACGTCTCGCGCTTCTGGCTCGTGCCCGAGGCGCAGGGCAACCCCCGCGACCAGGACAAGTTCGGGCCCTACTCCTTCGCCGGCCGCGCGAGCGGCTACGCCGGGATCCTCGTGGCGGCGTTCGCCGCGGCCGCGTTCTTCCGGCGGGACGCGCCGCCCTCGATCGTCTGGGCGCGCCGGGCGCTCGTGGGCGTCGCGCTCTACCTCCTCTGGTGGCCGCCGCTCGTGTACGTGCTGCACGCGACCCCGGGGCTGCGCGAGGCGGCGCTGCGCCTCACGACCAACCGCGCGAGCTGCATCGCGGTGCTGCTCGCCGCGTGGCTCGCCGCGTGGGAGCTCGACACCCTCGAGCGCGGCGGCCGGGCCTGGTCGACGCGCGCGGGGATCGTCGCCGCGCTCGCGGGAGTCGGGCTCGTGCTGTTCGAGTACGCGCACACGGCGCCCCGCCCGCCGATTTCCTCCTGGCGCGCGGCGAGCTTCGCGCTGCCGATCGTCCTCCTGCTCGCCGCGGGAGCGGCCCTCGCGCTGCGGCCGGGGACGACGCGCCTGCGCGTTCTCGCCGCGATCCTCCTCGCCGGAACCGCCGCCGACCTCCTGCGCATCGGCGCGCGATTCAACCCGGGCACCCTTCCGCGGGACTACTACCCGGTCACGCCGAAGATCCGCGAGCTGCGCGAGGCGTCGGCCGGCGGACGGTTCGCGGCGGGAGATCCGACGCTCGCGGGCACGGCCTACATGTACGGGCTCGAGGACGTGCGGGTCCACGGCGTGACCGCTCCCGCCTCCTACGTCGACGCCATCCAGGCCGCGGCGGGCTACACCGGTCCGATGGAGTATCCGTCGCGGATCGGGCGCCTCGATGCGCCGATCCTCGACTTCCTGAACGCGCGGGCGCGGCTCGAGCCCGGCGGCGCGATCCGCCGCATCGAGGCTCCGGCCGCCGTGTTCCCGGACCGGCTCGTCGGCTCGCCCGACGCCGCCGCCCTGCGAGCGAGAATCGCCGCCGGGACCGACTTCGTCCGAACCGGCTTCGTGATCGGAACCGACGAGGCCTTCGAGGGCTCCGCCGAGATCCTCTCCCTCGAACGGCCTCGGCCCGGGGAGATCCGCCTGCGCGTGCGCTGCGAGCGGCCGCGCGTCCTCGTGCTCCCGGAGACCGACGACGGCGGCTGGAGCGCCCGGGCAAACGAGCGACCGCTCGCGACGCTGCGCGTCGACGAGGCCTTCCTGGGGTTGCGCGTCCCGGCGGGTGAGACGGCGATCGTCTGCCGCTACGCGCCGCCCGGGCTGCGCGCCGGCGCGTGGATCAGTCTCCTGTCGGCCGCGATCCTCGGAGTGCTGACGATCCGACGCCGCCGGCGGCCATGATGCGCCGGGTCCTCGCCGCGTACGCCGTGCTCGCGATCGTGACCGTGTTCTACCCGGTCCTCTTCGGCGAGCTTCCGGTCCCCACGGACTGCGCGCTCCGGCTCCTGCCGGGCGCCACGCCGCCGGCGGCCTCGTCGGGCGGCAACGACGAACGCTGGGACCTGCCCACGCAGTACATCCCGTGGACGAGGGCCGTCTCGGACGCGTACCGCGGCGGAAGGCTTCCCCTGCGCTTCGCGGCGAACGGCTGCGGCAATCCGCTCTGGGCGAACCCGCAGGCACAGGTCCTGACCCCCACGACGTGGGTCACCTGGCCGCTGCCCGAGGCGTGGGCGCTCGCCGTCGCCGCCGCGCTGCGGCTCTGGCTCGCCGCGGCGGGGACGTTTCTCTGGCTTCGGAGGCGCCGGCTGTCGGAGCCGGCCGCGGCCGCCGGAGGCCTCGCCTACGGCTTCTCGCTCGCGTTCACCACCTGGCTCCACTACCCGCTGACGTATCCGCAGGCGCTTCTCCCGTGGCTTCTCCTCGCGCTCGAGCGCCTGGCCGAAGACGAGCGCGGAGGATTCGTCGCGGCGACGTCGGCCATGGTCGCGCTGTTTCTGGGCGGCTACCCCGAGGGCGAGCTCCTGGCGGGGGCCGGAGCCTGCGTCTTCGCCGTCGCGCTTCCCGGACGGACGAAGCACCGGCCGCGCCGCTTCGCGGCGGTCGCCGTCTCGGCCCTCCTCGCGCTCGGGCTCACGGCGATCGTCTGGCTGCCCCAGCTCCACGCCGTCCTCGGCAGCGAGCGCTCGGCGCACGTCGCGCGCGCGACCGCACTGACCGCGCCGGTGGCGCCGCCCCTGACGTGGGCGCTGCTGCGCCCGCCGCCCGATCTCGACCTGCTGCGCTACTGGGTCGTCCCCGAGGCTCGCGGGAATCCGCGCGACGGCGACAAGTTCGGGCCCTACTCCTTCGCGGGACGGACGAGCGGCCACGCCGGGATCCTCGTCCTCGCCTTCGCGCTCGCGGCGTTCGCCTGGCGCCGCGCGCCCTCGGCGGTGTCCCTCGCGCGGATCGCGCTCGTCCTGCTCGTCCTCTACGTTCTCGCGTTCCCGCCGCTGCGCTGGCTGACGGACGCGGTCCCCGGAGTGCGCTTCGTGATGCACCGCGTGACGACCGGCCGCCTGCAGTTCCTGGCCGTCCTCCTGATGGCGATGCTCGCCGCGTTTCAGCTCGACCGGCTCCGCGGCGGCGGGGGCCGGGCGGCGGCGGTCGTGGCGTGCGCGGTTCTGCTCCTCGCGGTCGTTGTGGTCTTTCTCCAGTTTCTGCAGGACCCGGCCCACCCTACGCTGAACGCCTGGCGGGCCGTGCGATTCGTCCTCCCGGCGCTCCTCCTCGCGGCGATGCTCGCTCTCCTCTCGGGTCCGCCGTCGCCGAAGCGCGCCGGTGCCCTGACGGTCCTCTTCCTCGCCGGCACGGGGCTCGAGCTGCTGCGCATCGGCGCCCGGTTCAATCCGGGCACGCGCCCCGCGGACTACTTCCCGGTGACTTCCGTCGTGCGGGATCTCCGGACCGCGGCGGCGGGCGGGCGGTTCGCGGCCAACACCGGAGCGCTGTCGGGCATGGCGTACCTGTACGGTCTCGAGGACGTGGGCATGCAGGACCCCATGACGCCCGCGCGATACCTCGATGCGCTGGCCGCGGGCACGGGCTACGATGCACCGGCGCATCCGCTCGGCAACGTCCGCCGGATCGACGCTCCGATGCTCGACTTCCTGAACGCGCGCGCCCGGCTGGACGGAGAGACGGTCCGCCAGATGGCGGCCGCGACGGCCCCCGCCGCCATCCTGCCGGAGCGGCTGATCGGCTGCGCCGACGAGGCCGAGCTGCTCCGCCGGCTAGCGACCGAGCCGGACCTCGTCCACGCAGGACTCCTCGTTGGCCGCGACGAGACCTTCCAGGGGCGGGCCGAGATCGTCTCGCTGGAGCGGCCGCGGCCGGAGCTTCTCCGCATCCGCGTGCGCAGCGACGCGGCGCGCGTCCTCGTCCTCCCGGAGTCCGACGACGGCGGCTGGAGCGCCGACTCGGAGGGACAGCCGGTGACGACCCTCCTCGTGAACGGGGCGTTCCTCGGGATCCGCATCCCGGCGGGCGAGGCCCGGCTCGTCTGCCGCTACCTGCCGCCGGGATTCCGCCGCGGCGCGTTGATCTCGGCGGTGACGATGATCGTCGCGATGGCCGCCGCCGCCAAGGCGGCGCTCGCGAGGCGGCGCGCATGAGCGTCTGGCACAGGCTCAAGCAGGCGCTGGATCCGGCGGCGGCCCCGCCTTCGCCGCCCCGTCTCCCCAACGACTACAAGGCCTCCTGGAACGAAGCGGCGCTGGGCCGTGCCGGCGCGCGGGACGCCGTCCTCACCGGCTCGACGGCGGAGACCTTCGAGTCGACCGCGAAGAGCGACGCGGACCGGGTCCGCCGGCATCTGCGCGGCCGTGACCTCGTGCTGAACATCGGCTGCGGCCTCGGCCGCGTCGACCTCTACCTCGCCCCGCACGTCCGGGAGATCTGGGCGATCGACGTCAGCGGCGAGATGCTCGCGCGCGCGAAGGAGCGCCTGAACGCGCACGCGAACGTCCGCCTCCTCGAAGTCGGCAACCGCGACTTCCTCGCCGCCTTCGAGGACGGCGCGATGGACCTCGTCTTCTCGTACCTCGTGCTCCAGCACCTCGAGAAGGAGGACGCGGTCACCTACCTGCGCGAGGCCGCGCGCGTGCTCAAGCCGGGCGGCGTCCTCGTCACGCAGTTCCCCAACTACCTCTCGCCGGAATACGAGAGGGTCCTCCTCGTCGAGAGCCAGGTCGCCGACCGCAGCCCCGGCCGCGTGCGGCCCTACACCGAGGCGGAGGTCCGCCGGACGCTCGAGGTCCTCGGCTACGAGATCGTCGAGCTCTCGCTCGAGGGCGGACGCGACGGCAACGCGGAGATCTACGTCGTCGCGAGAACGCACGCGCGCGTCTAGCCGAACAGGTGCTCGATCGAGCGCGCGTAGTAACGCAGAAGGGGAAGCTCGCCGGGCGCCGCGCGGAAGAGACCCTGCGCGTCCTCCTCGACGAGGTGGCGGAGCGTCAGCATGCGCAGGCCCACCGTGATCGCGTAGTCCTGGTCCCCGCGCGGCACGTACACGTGAGCGCCGCGGCGCTCGAGGCCCTCGATCTCCTCGAGCACGCGCGCCTTCAGCTCGAGCTCGCTCCAGCGGCGCTCCGGCTCTCGCACGAAGACGGTCGCGACGAGCGCCACGGGCACGACGGGGATCACCCGAGCGACCTCGGCCATCAGCTCGCCCGCCAGATCCTCGAGCCGGCGCGAGCGCTCCTCCTTCGACGGCGGACGCGGGTCCTCACCCCGCCGGCTCAGCCAGGCCGCGAGGGAGACCGGCGTGCCGAAATTGACGCAGGCGTAGCCGAAGCGGTGCCAGCGGCTGCGGGCGCGCAGCCAGGCGTTGCGGCCGACGAAGCGCAGCACGGTCGACAGCGCCCCCGCCGTGCCCGCTCGCTTCGCCGACGGGTCGAGCTCTGCGAGGAGGCTGCGATCCTCGAAGGTGCGGTCGTAGTTGACCCCGACGGGCACGAACACGATGTCTCGTCCGGCCGGGTCGAAGGCGCGCAGCAGGTAGTCGAGGATGCCGAGCTTCGGAGGCCGGAGGCGCCCGTCTCGCGAGAGGCCGCCCTCCGGGAAGACCGCCTGTGTGACGCCTGCCGCCGTCGCCATCCCGACGTAGCGCTCCAGCACCTTGCGGTACAGCGCGTCGCGCGAGTTGCGGCGGACGAAGTAGGCGCCCATCGCCCGGATCAGCGTCTGAAGCGGCCAGATGCGCGCCCACTCGCCGACCGCGTAGGAGAGCGCGGTCCGCTCGGCCGCGAGGTAGCCGATCAGGACGTAGTCCATGTTGGACCGGTGGTTCATGACGAACACCACGGTCGACTCCGGGGCAATCGCCGCGAGCCCCTCCTCGTCGGCGTAGCCCAGCCGCACGCGATAGAGCGAGCGCGCCACGTTCCTCGCGATCGCGTAGCCCACCCGGAAGTAGAAGATCGG
>Ga0268264_10005494_pt1 | contig 10748 bp, 9 predicted proteins | sample KBSSwiS32_FD_190357 | JGI IMG/M metagenome (GOLD analysis project Ga0268264, IMG submission 190357) | Switchgrass rhizosphere microbial communities from Kellogg Biological Station, Michigan, USA - KBS Switchgrass S3-2 (SPAdes) (version 2) | ecosystem: Host-associated > Plants > Roots >... | reverse complement strand
GTACTGTTCGCCCTCGTCATGTCCCTCAACGGCTTCGTGTTCGGCGTGGTGTCGGTACAGCTCGTGCCTCTGCTGGAGGCCGCCGGACTCGCGACCGCGGCCGCGGTCTGGGTCGCCTCGTTGAAGTGGGTGGCGCAGTTCGGGGGGCGCGTGGTGGAGATGCTGTTCGGACGCAAGCTACGAGCGATCACGGTGGCGCGCATCGCGGTCGGAGTGCTTCCGCCTTCGCTGCTCTTGCTGATGGTGGGGCCGGCGAGCCTGTCGCTGGTGGTCGCGTTCACGCTGCTCATGGGAGCGTCCCAGGGTGTGATCACGATCGTCCGTGGCGCGGTCCCGCTCGCCCTGTTCGGTTCCAAGGACTACGGTGCGGTCCTGGGTGCCATCGCCACGCCGGTCCTGATCGTGAATGCCGCATCGCCTTCCCTCTTTGCCTGGATCACGGATCGCTGGGGGTGGGGAACCGGACGGATGTCACTCCTGGCTGGTGCGGCTCTGGCCTGGCTGGCCATGGAGATCATGTCGCACTGGTACGAGGCGCGGCACCGCGAGGGCGTGTCGGCATCGCCGGCGCACGCCACCGCGACCCCGCGTCGGCGCGACGCTCGACCCCGCTAGGCTTTCGAAGCGGCCCTGCCGTCGCCGGGTAGAAAGGTGTCGTGCAGGCGATTTCTGCCCTTCGGCACAGCCCTTGCTGCCCTCCCGTTTCGATACCACGACACCAGCGAGGAGGCGAGCATGGACCCGACGGCGAAGGTGGATCCTCGGTACAGCACCGTGGGCGCGGGCGCAATCGAGTGGGCGGAGGGGCTCGAGATCCTGAAGGAGGCACCGGTGTCCTGGGTCTCGACGGTGCGGCCCGACGGTCGCCCGCACGTGACCCCGCTGATCACGGTGTACCTCGAGCGGGCGATCTACTTCTGCACCGGCATCCACGAGCGGAAGGCGAAGAACCTCGAGCGCAACCCGCACTGCGTGCTGACCACCGGATGCAACAGCTTCGACCGCGGGCTCGACGTGGTGGTCGAGGGCGACGCGGTGCGGGTGGTGGACGACGTGCGGCTCGCCGAGATCGCGCAGGCCTACGAGAAGAAGTACGGGGCGGACTGGCGGTTCACGGTCCGCGACGGCTACTTCCACCACCCGAGCGCCGGCCCCGACGCGGGGCCGGTGGTGGTCCTCGAGCTGGCCCCCGTGCGGGCGTTCGGCTTCCGCAAGGGCAAGGAGTACAACCAGACGCGCTGGACGTTCTAGGCCGGCGGCTCGGAGCCCGCCGGCCCGGGGCGCGGCGCGCGCGTTACCTGGCCAGCGCGTCCCGCATCTTCGCCAGGGCGGTGCCGTAGATGTGATCGGGGCGCAGCACCATCGCCACCCGCCTGTCCGCGGCGGTGATGCGATCGTACTCGTCCCAGTCACGGCTACGGCGCCGCGTGGTGGCGCTGTAGATGTGGCGGCGGGCCAGGCGCAGCGCCTCGGGGTCGGCGTTGCCGGAGTGGGTCAGCTCGGCCTTGCCCTCGAAGACCAGGAAGCCGGACCACCAGTCGGCGTGAGAGATCAGCACCGAGCAGCGCGGGTCCCGCATCAGGTTCTTGAACTTCATGCGGGTCTCGGTGATCGAGATGCCCACGCCCCCCTCGCGGGGATACACCGTGACGATGCTGAGCTGGGGCATGCCGTTCTTGCGGAACGAGGTCAGCACGCCTTGCGGGTTGTCGTGGATGAACTGCTCGATCTGCGGCGGCAGGGGCTGATGGGCGGGCATCGTGGTCTCCTTGGATTCGGGGTAGGGAACACTCAGCGCGTCGCGGGAGCGAGCGGGTCGGCGGGGTGCAGGGCCGGGGTCCAGCGCAGGCCGAGGCGCGAGACGTCCGGCGCCAGCACGTCGTCGCCCGCCGGCACCACGCCGCGCTCGATCCAGGCGACCAGGTCCTCGAAGGCGCGCTCGCGCACCGTGCCGTCGAAGGCGCAGTGGCCGGCCCAGCGCACCGCGCGCTGCACGAGCAGGTGCGAGGTGCCGGCGGCCAGGGTGCGCCGGCGGTAGTCCTGCTGCAGGCGGAACGGGACGCGGAAGTCTCCGGTCTCGTGGATCGTCAGGAGCGGCACGCGGATCTTGCCGGTCAGCTCGGCGAAGACCGGATCGTGCTCCCGGGAGCGGGCGCCCGGCGCGGGGGTGATCCGGCGGATCCCGCGGTTGATCGCGTCCGCGGTCACGCCGAGGCCCGGGTCGATGTCGTAGCGGATGTGGACCGTGCTCGCGTGGCGGCTGAACTCCTGCGCCCGGTCGGGACCCGGATCGCGGGAATTGAGGTTCATGATGTAGCGCTGGCCCAGGCCCTCGAGGCGCAGCGGCAGATCCCCGCCGGCCAGGTGCTTCACCACGCTGTCGAAGCGGCGGCCACGCTCGGTGTAGGAGCCCGGCGTACCCATCACGGCGAGCCACGGGCCGTTGACGAGCGGGCTGAACGCCTGCCGGTTCGGCGCGTCGAGCAGCCGCACCCCGGAGAGGTACTCCGCGGCCGCGGTGTAGGCGTAGAGCCAGTCGACGAGGCCGACGCCGTCCACGATGCCGCACTCGATCAGGCCGCCCTGGTAGACCTCGGGATGGAGCTCGAGCGAGGCGATCGTGACGTGCCCGCCCATCGACTGGCCATGCAGGATCGTCCAGCGCGGCGCGCCGAAGCGGGCGATGAAGTGCGCGCGGAGCGCCATCATGTCGGCGAGGAACCAGTCGGGCCGGTAGCCGCGGCTGCGGTAGCTGGAGGCGGCCCACGCGTAGCCGCGCGCGGTGAGGTAGCCGGACATGGGCGAGCCGCGCAGGCTGCCCCGCCCCGGGCCCTCGCCGTCGTAGCCGTGGGCGAAGAGGACCAGCCCCCCGTTCCACCGCTCCGGCATGCCGATGAGGAACTCGGCGCCCTCGTGCGTGCCCTCGATGAGCTCCGCGGCGTGGGCGGCCGGCGGCATCGCGCCGGCCCCGACGACGAGAAGGAGGAGGAAGACGAGGCGGGCCATGGCTCAGAAGCGCAGCGCGACCTCGCGGCCGTCGCGCAGCGATTCCTCGGCCGCCAGGCACACCACGATGCGCTTGCGGGCCTCTTCGCCGCCCAGCAGCGGCCGGCGCTCGGCGAACGCGGCCACCACCTGGCGGCCCTGCTCTCCCAGCTCCACCAGCTCGCCCGAGGGTCCGGCGGGGACGGTCGCGACGCCGCGGCCGCGGCGCTCGTGGCGCAGCTCGAAGGCCGGGGTGAGGGTGCGATCGAGCGTGCCCGACCACCAGGAGCGGATCGAGCCCTCGGTCCCCACCACGTGCAGGAGCTGGTGGTACTCGAACCCGCCCAGGGTCTGGGTGATGACCGCGTGCGCCCCGCCCGCGAAGCGCAGGAGCGCGGTGAAGCTCTCGGTGAGCCCGGCGGCGCGCCCGCCCGGGCTGCCGAGCGCCTGCACCGACACCGGATCGCCGAGGCTCTCGAAGTACCACATGACGAAGTCGAAGAAGTGCACCGGCTCCTCGAGGATCCAGGAGCCGACCCGGGCCGCGTCGTAGCGCCAGCCGGCGGAGCCGGGGCGGAACGGGAAGCGGAAGAGCGAGAAGCTCGCGTAGGTGGGCGCCCCGATCTCGCCCGCGTCGATCAGGGCCTTCACGCGGCCGAACTGGGTGGAGAGGCGGAGCTCGTGGCCGATCGAGAGGAGCCGGCCGCTGGCCCGCGCGGCCGCGAGCAGCCGGTCGCAGCCCTCGACGGTGGTGGCCATCGGCTTCTCCAGCAGCACGTCCTTGCCCGCCTCGAGCGCGGCGACCCCGACCTCGACGTGGAGGTGGTTGGGCACCACCACCACGACCGCGTCGACGTCCTTCCGCGCGAGCAGCCCCGGATACCCCACGTCGACCGGCACCCCCGGGAAGTCGCGCTGGGCCGCGGCGGCGGTGGCCGGGCCGGCGCAGGCGATGGCGGCGAGGCGGGCGCCGGGCGCCGCCGCGATCGCGGCCGCGTGGTGGCGGCCCCAGAGGCCGTAGCCGATCAGCCCGAATCGCACCGCGCGAGGATAGACGAGGCCTCCGCCCTTGACAACACCCGCGGCCGCGGTGTACCCATCGGGCCACCCAACGCCTCGAGGGTCCATCGCTCACTCACGACGCGGCGCTGCTCGCTCCCGTTCTCCGGAAAGGGGTCCGTGGCCATGACGATCATCCGGCTCGCAACGTCTCTTCGGCTCATGCTGGCCGTTCTCGCCACCGTGCTCGCGGCGACCGCGCTCCCGGCGGCCCGCCCGGCCCCCGCGTGGGCGGCCAACGACACGCTGGTGTGGGACATCGCGGCGGGTCCCCAGTACGTGGACCCGGTGATGGGCACCAGCGCGCAGGCCAACGTGATGGTCGTGCAGAACGTCTACGAGCGGCTGGTCTGGTACGACGGGCCGGGCACCCAGCCGATCCCGTGGCTCGCCACCGGCTGGGAGGTGAAGGACGGCGGCCGGCGCTACGTGTTCAAGCTCCGCAAGGGCATCAAGTTCCAGGACGGGGGCGAGCTCGACGCGGCGGCGGTGAAGTTCAGCTTCGACCGCGCGGTCCTGCTCGACGACCCGGGCGGCATCGGCTCCTTCTTCCCCACCGGCACCGCGGCCCCCGGCATCCTCAAGGGGGCGTGGGAGTTCAGCAAGTCGTTCGGGGCCGGCAAGGACTACTCGCAGGCCGCGGTCGACCGGTACATGGCCGCGGGCGCGGTGAAGGTGATCGATCCGCTGACGGTGGAGTTCAACCTGGCCCAGCCCTACGGGGCGTTCCTCTCCGACATCGCGACGTTCATGGGCTCGATCGTCTCGCCCACCTACGTCACCGCGCACTGGACCAAGCCCACCGACCCGACGCGGGGCTCCATCCCCGGCGTCACCGCCGGCCAGCGCGACGACTGGATGCTCTATCACGCGAGCGGCACCGGCCCCTACACGCTCGAGACCTTCGACAAGGCCACCGCCAACGTGGTGCTGAAGGCGAGCCCGGGGTACTGGGGCGGCCCGGCGGGCAAGATCAAGCCGCGGCTTCAGACCGTCATCGTGCGGGCCACCCTGGACCAGGCGACCCGGCTGCTCAACCTCAAGTCGGGCGGCGTCGACATCGCGGACATCTCCACCGCCGGGATCTTCGACGTGATCGACAAGAAGAAGTGGCTCGACGAGAAGAAGATCGAGCCCCTCTTGCCGGGGGTCACGGTGCCGGGGCCGAACCCGTGGCTCACCATCTACTTCGCGAAGATGAACGTGAAGATCAAGAACCCGGACGGCAGCCTGGCCCCCTTCCAGCCCTTCCAGGACCCGCGGGTGCGGAAGGCGTTCGCCTCCGCGGTCGACACCGCCGACATCCGCCGCAACGTGTTCAACGGCTTCGCGGAGCCGATCGCGTGGGGTCTGACCCCGGCCCAGTTCGGCTACGACCCCAAGGTGAAGGCGTCCTATGCGTTCGACCTCGCGGAGAGCAAGAAGCTCCTCCTGGAGGCGGGCAAGGAGCGGGGCTTCGGCCCCGACCGGCCGCGCGACCTGGTGATCATCTACAACGCGGCCGCCCCGTGGCAGGGCTACATCGCGACCCAGGTGGCCTCCAACATCAACGGGCTCAACGCGGGGCTCAGGCTCGACGTCAAGGCCCTGTCGTTCACCGAGTACGTGAACTCGTGGCGGTCGCAGCTCACCGGCTTCAGCATCCACAGCACGTTCTCGCTGACCGCCGATCCCAACTCCTGGCTCAGCGCCTTCGGCACCTCGGCCGGCTTCTGGGCCCGCACCAGCTCCTACGACAATTCCAAGTCGGACGCGCTCTACACGAAGCAGTTCCAGGCGCTCGATCCCAAGCAGCGGGCCAAGCTCATCTCGGAGATGGTGCAGCTGGTGAACGACGACGTCATGTGGGTGTGGATCGGGGCCGCCACCGCCTACGGCCAGCCCACCTTCAACCCCAACGTGCTGCGCGCCTCGGTGAAGGGCTTCTACTACAACCCGACCTATCAGGGGTTCTACTTCCCCGCGCTGTGGAAGGAGTGAGCGGCCTCGTCGCCTATGCGCTGAGGCGGCTCGCGTATCTCGGGCTGGTGCTGCTGGGCGTCAGCCTGATCGTGTTCCTGCTCCTGCGCGGCATGCCGGGAGTGGACCCGCTCGCGGCCTACATCGCGCCGGGCCTGCCGATGAGCCCCGAGGCGCTGCGCGGCCTCCGCGCCGAGCTGCACCTCGACGACCCGCTGCCGGTGCAGTACGTCTACTACGTGCGGGACCTGCTGCGCGGCGACTGGGGCTTCTCGCGGACCGCGGCCCAGCCGGTGCTGGACGCCCTGCTCGGGCGGCTGCCCGCGACCGTCGAGCTCGCGGTGGTCGCGGTGGTGCTGAGCGCCCTGCTCGGCATTCCCGCCGGGGTGGTGGCCGCGCTCCGCAAGGACCGTCCCGCCGACGTCGCGGTGCGAGTGGTGTCGATCACCGGCATCTCGTTCCCGGTGTTCTGGCTCGGCATCCTGCTCCAGCTCGTCTTCTTCTACTACCTGCAGACCCTCGGGCTGCCGAGCCTGCCGTCGCGAGGACGGGTGGGGGACCTGGTGGCCCTGCAGTACCCGCTGGGGCCGATCACCGGCTTCTACCTGGTCGACAGCGTGCTGCGGGGCAACGCGCCCTTCCTGGCCAGCGCGGTGAGCCACCTGGTCCTGCCCGCGTTGACCTTGAGCTTGATCAGTCTCGCGGCCGTGGTACGGGTCATGCGGGCGAGCATGCTGGAGGTGCTGCGGCAGGACTACATCCTGCTGGCGCGCTCGAAGGGGCTGCCGGGGCGGGTGGTGGTGCTGCGTCACGCCCTCCGCAACGCGATCACCCCGGTGCTCACCACCACCGGGACCACGCTGGGGATCCTGCTCGGCGGCGCGGTGGTGGTGGAGACCGTCTTCTCGTGGCCGGGCATCGGACGGCTCGCCGCGCAGGGCATCCTCAACAACGACAGCGTGCTGGTGGTGGGCTTCACGCTCTTCGTGGCCACCATGATGGTGTTCGTGAACCTGCTGGTGGACGTGCTGTACGCGGTGGTCGACCCGCGGGTGCGGTACTGACGTGGCGGCCCCCTTGGTGGCCCGTCTCTACGAGGTGGCCGGGCAGCTCCGGCAGGCTCGGCTCGCGGCCGCCGGGGGCCTCGTGTTCCTCGCCATCCTCGCGACCGGGCTGGCCGCTTCCGCGCTGATCCCGGCCTCGGTGGTCCGCGACGTGAAGTTCGCGGCCAAGCTCGCTCCGCCCAGCGCGGCGCACTGGTTCGGCACCGACGACTTCGGCCGCGACCTCTTCTCGCTGGTGCTGCTGGCCACCCACCTCGACCTGCGCGCCGCCCTCACCGTGGTGAGCGCGGCGCTGGTGATCGGCGTGGGCCTCGGCGCCCTCGCCGGCTTCGTGAAGGGCCTCGACGAGCCGCTGATGCGGATCACCGATGTGTTCCTGTCGATTCCGAGCCTGGTGCTGGCGATGGCGATCGCGTCGGTGCTGGGGCGGTCGCTGGAGAACCTCTCGCTGGCCCTCGTCTTCGTCTCGTGGCCGATCTACTGCCGGCTGATGCGCGGGCAGGTGCTGAGCGAGAAGGAGAAGCCCTACGTCCGGGCCCTGCGGAGCCTCGGGGTGGGGCGGGTCCGCATGATCGTGCGCCACATCATCCCCAACACCGTGTTCCCGGTGATCGCGCGCGCCCCCGCCGACGTGGGCCTGATCCTGATCACCCTCGCGGCCCTCAGCTACATCGGCTTCGGGCCCGGGCCCTACGTGCCGGAGTGGGGCAGCCTCGTCGCGGCGGGCCAGGCCTACATCTTCCAGGCCCCGTGGCTCGTGCTCTTCCCGGGCGGGGCGATCTTCCTCACGTCGCTCTCGCTCAACCTGGTCGGCGACTGGGCGCGCGACGTCTTCGATCCGCGCCTGCGGAGCTGAGCGTGTCGCCGCGCGCGCCCGGGCCGCCGGTGCTGGAGGTGGAGGAGCTGTCCCTCGAGCTCGGCATTCGCGGCCGCTGGGTGCAGGCCCTCGACCGGGTGAACCTGCGCATCGAGCGCGGCGAGGCGCTCGGACTGGTGGGAGAGTCGGGATCGGGCAAGTCGCTCACCGCGCTCTCGGTGCCAGGCCTGTTGCCCGCCAACGCCCGGGTCACCAACGGCGCCATCCGGGTGATAGGCGAGCACGTGCTCGGCCGGAGCGAGCGCGAGCTCGCCTCACTGCGGGCCCGCTCGGTGGCCTTCGTGTTCCAGAACCCGACCACGTACCTCAACCCGGTGCTGACGGTGGGCCGTCAGATCGCGGAGATCTTCGAGCGGAGCCCGGAGCTGCTCGACACGACCGGGCGAGCCGCGGCGCTGTCACGCCTGGAGCGCCGGCGCCGCGCCCGGCACCAGAGCATCGAGTACCTGCGGCTGGTGCGCATCCCGGACCCGGACCGGATCGTCGACCAGTACCCGTTCGCGCTCTCCGGAGGCATGCAGCAGCGGGTGGTGATCGCGATGGCGCTGGCACGCCGTCCGCACCTCGTGATCGCGGATGAGATCACCACCGCGCTCGACGTCACGGTGCAGGCCCAGATCCTGGGCCTGCTCGCGGAGCTGCGTCGGCAGATCGACATGACCCTGCTCCTGATCACCCACGATCTCGGCATCGTGGCGCAGCTCGCGGACCGGGTGGCGGTGATGTACTCAGGCCGCGTGGTCGAGAGCGCCGACGTGCGCCGCCTCTTCCGGGCCCCGCGGCATCCGTACTCGCGGGCGCTGCTGCTGGCGGTGCCGACGCTGCACGGCGACCGCACCGTCTTCCGGCCCATTCCCGGCAGCATGCCCGCGATCACCGATCCGCCCGGGGGCTGCCGCTTCCATCCCCGCTGCCCCGAGGTGTTCGGGCCGTGCGCCGCCGCCCGGCCGGGCGTCGCCACGGTGGAGGACGGGCACACGGTGGCGTGTCACCTCTACGGAGGCGAGGGGTGACGGTGCCGTTGCTGGAAGTCCAGGACCTCGTGAAGCACTTTCCGGTGGGCGGCGGCCTGCTCGCGCGCCGGAGGGGGGTGGTGCGCGCCGTCGACGGGGTCAGCTTCCAGGTCCCGGCCGGCCGCACGTTCGGCCTCGTGGGGGAGTCGGGCTGCGGCAAGAGCACGGTGGCGATGCTGCTCCTGAAGCTGCTCGAGCCGACCGCGGGTCGTATCGCCTTCGACGGCCGCGACGTCGCGGGCGCTCGCGGCGCGGCCCTGCGGGATTTCCGGCGGCGCGTGCAGATCGTCTTCCAGGATCCCTACGGCTCGCTGGACCCGCGCCAGACGATCGTGAGCGCGCTGACCGAGCCCCTCTCCACCCTGGGCGTGGTCGCGGGCCGGGCGCGGGCAGTGGAGCGGGCGCGCGAGTCCATCGCGCTGATGGGGCTCGACCCGGAGGTCCTGGGGCGCCTGCCCCACGAGCTGAGCGGCGGGCAGCGGCAGCGGATCGTGATCGCGCGCGCTCTCGCGGTCGCGCCGCAGCTCCTGGTGCTGGACGAGCCCACCGCGTCGGTCGACGTCTCGCTGCAGGCCCAGATCCTGAGCCGGCTCGAGGAGCTGAAGGGCGCCCAGGGGCTCACGTACCTGCTGATCTCGCACAACCTGGTGGTGGTGCGCTCGATGAGCGATCGGGTGGCGGTGATGTACCTGGGACGCCTCGTGGAGGTCGCCGCCGCCGACGAGTTGTTCACGACGCCGCTCCACCCCTACGCGGCCGCGCTGATCCAGGCGATCCCGGTACCCGATCCCGATGCCCCCCGGGTCGCGGCGCTCGCCCGCGGCGACGTCCCGAGCCCGGTCCGCATCCCGGCCGGGTGCCGCTACCACCCGCGCTGCCCCTACGCGGAGCGCGTCTGTCGCGACACCGAGCCGCCGCTCGCGACAGTGCGCCCCGGCCACCTCGCGGCCTGCCATTTTCCGGGCGTGGCCAGCCGCGCCACCGGCTAGCGCGCGCCTATCTGCCGCGACGGGTAGTCCGCCGGCTGGGGGAGTGCGGGGGCCATTTCTGGGCCCCCGCAGCTGAAGAGCCTAAAGAAGTAAACGGTCGACCGCCGGTGCGACCGGCGTCACATCACGCCGCGGTCACGCCTCCGTCCACCGGCAGGGCCGCCCCGGTGATGAACGAAGCCTCGTCCGAGAGCAGGAAGAGCGCGGCGTTGGCGATCTCCTCCGGCCGCCCGGTGCGGCCGAGCGGCACCGAGCCGCCGGCCCGCCGGCGCACCAGGTCCTCCGGGTCCATGCCCGCGGTCGATTTCTGATCGGGGCGCGCCACGAACACCCGGAGCATCGGGGTGTCGATCGGACCCGGGCACACCGCGTTCACGCGGATCTTCTCCGGGGCCAGGCGGACCGACAGGCTCTTGACGAAGCCGACCACCCCGAACTTGCACATCGAGTACACCGGGCTGTACGAGGAGCCTTGCAGCCCCGAGGTCGACGCGGTGAAGAGCAGGCTGCCGCCGCCCCGGCGCCGCATCTCGGGGATGGCCGTGTCGGTGGTGACCAGGACCGTGCGCAGGTTGAGCTCGATGGCGAGGTCGAACGCGTTCATGTCGATGCCCTCGACCGCGGCGGGGCCCGGGTGTCCCACGTGGTTCCACACGAAGTCGAGGCCCTTGAAGCGCGCCGCCGTGTCCCACACGATGCGGCGGGAGTCCTCGTCCTTCGTGAGGTCGGCCACGATCCCGTGCGCGGTGCCACCGGCCGCCTTGATCTCGCCCACCACGCGCTCCACGCCGGGGGCGTCGAC
>Ga0268264_10005486_pt1 | contig 10754 bp, 7 predicted proteins | sample KBSSwiS32_FD_190357 | JGI IMG/M metagenome (GOLD analysis project Ga0268264, IMG submission 190357) | Switchgrass rhizosphere microbial communities from Kellogg Biological Station, Michigan, USA - KBS Switchgrass S3-2 (SPAdes) (version 2) | ecosystem: Host-associated > Plants > Roots >... | reverse complement strand
GGGCAACTCGCCAGAAAACGCGATCATCGTAGTCACCCGCAGCGTCCTCGACCGCTTCGACCGCGACGAGACCCAAGGCCTGATCGCCCAACTCGTCGCCTCGATCGGCAACGGCGATCTCAAAGTCTCCGAACTGCTCATGACCTTGATCCAAAGTTTCGGTTTGCTGCAGAATATCCTGCAGGCCCCCTTTGGCCCAAAATCGCGCGCGGTCCTCAAGAGCGTGTTGGGTTTATTTTTTGGACGCGGAGATGCGGCCGAAGCCGATCGGCTTTGTGAGTTGCTGAGCCAGCTCGCGCCCGAGGGAAAAGACGACCTCGACGATTTCCTGGACGACGCTCCGGGGAAAAAAACGACTAAGCGCGATGTGATGCGCTTCTTGTTGTTTCCCCTGATTTGGTCCTGCCTTTCAATCCGGCTGACTTTGTTCTTTTGCGTCGCGCTTTTGGTGGGACCGATGCTAGCCCTGCTCTGGAGAAGCCGCCGTTATCTGGCCGATTCTACCGCGGTGCAGCTGACGCGAAATCCGGATGGACTCGCGCACGGACTCCAGCGCCTCGAGGCCTGCGGAGAACTCGTCCCCGGCGATCCCTGGGCGATGCATCTCTTCATCGTGGGAAAGGGAAGCGTTCGCAACGAGGATGAGTCCTCGAAACATAAAAGCGGTGGAGTCGAGGGCGCCTCCGGCGCCGGCACAATACTCTCTTGGAATCCCCCGGTCGCCCGGCGCCTCAAACGCCTGGATAAGATGGGCGCCACGATCGCGCAGCAAAAACCCAAGACCCCTGGAGCGATCCTGGTGACCACGCTACTCTGCTTGATCTTATCGCCCTTATTGTTATTGTTGGTTTACTTGGCGGGGCTCTTGATTTGTATGTTTGTCGGTTTGAATTTGATCTTCATGATGCTTTACATGTTTGCGATCCACGGGGTATTTCAGCTCTTCCATTGATCGCCTAAAAGAGAGGTTGGCATGCTTCCATTATTGATTTTTATCGTCGTCCTCATCGCCTTCATCGGGATTGCCCTGATGGGGATCTACAACGGACTCGTGACCAAACGGAATCGCGTCAAAAACGCCTGGTCCCAAATCGACGTTCAGTTGAAACGCCGTCATGACCTCATCCCCAATTTGGTGAACACCGCGAAGGGTTATATGCAGCACGAAAAGGAGGTCTTCGAGAAGGTGGCGACGGCGCGCAACCAGGCGATCTCCGCAGGCGGCAATTTGGCTGACCGCGCTCAGGCGGAAAACGCCCTCACCCAGGCGATGCGTTCCTTTTTCGCCGTGGCCGAGGCCTATCCGGAATTGAAGGCCAACCAAAACATGATGGCGCTGCAGGAAGAACTCGCCTCCACCGAAAACAAGGTCGCCTTCTCGCGCCAATTCTACAACGATGCGGTCATGGAATATAACACCACGCGCGAGAGATTCCCCCAGACGATCTTCGCCAACGCCTTTGGCTTTCAGGCGGCGGAGTTCTTCCAAATGGAAAACCCAGCGGAACGAGAAGTTCCGCAGGTGCAGTTTTGAGGTTCGGGAAACGAAGTAGTTCCATTGGAGCGGTAAAAATTTTGTATCGAAGCAAAGTTTTGCGAAATACGAAACGAGCCCCAGAGGGGCGGAACTCCTTTATAGCCTGGGGCGTAAGCCCCAGGTAACGAACACCCCGTGCGAGGAAGCCCCGTAGGGGCGAAACGCAGAGGTTGTAAATTCGAAGATCATCCAATATGGATCGAAAGACCGTTTTCATGGCGAAGGAAAAACCCAAAAATCTCGACCAACTACGCATCGAAGAATTTTCCACGCCGCTCGGCACGATGCGCGCAAAATGGAATCCCGAGGGCGCATTACAGAGCTTGGCATTTTTGGAGAAGGAATTCGTCGCCGGATCGGTCAGTCAAAATCCTTCGGAAAACCCTTCCGAAATCGCACGGCAAATCTCAGAATATTTTCGCGGCGAACGGCGAGACTTTTCCCTTAAACTGGATCCCGAAGGCACCCCCTTCCAAAAACAGGTCTGGGCGGAATTGCTCCGGATCCCCGCGGGAGAAAAGATCAGCTACGCAGAATTAGCGCGGCGCCTGGGAAATCCCAAGGCGATTCGAGCGGTGGGACGCGCCAACGCGCTCAACCCAATCTGCCTCATTGTCCCCTGCCACCGTGTGGTCGGCAGCTCGGGGGCCTTGACCGGATACGCCTTTGGACTCGAACGCAAAGCAAGGCTACTCGCCTTAGAAGCGGACAATCCCTTATTCAGCCAAGGCGAGAGACCATAATATGATGCTCTACCAATGGCTCAAGGCCCTCCATATCATCGCCATGGTCGCCTGGTTCGCGGGATTGTTTTATATCTTTCGGCTCTTCGTCTACCACGTGAAATTCAAGGCCCAACCTGAGATGTGCCGCGCCTACGAAGAGATGGAGCGAAAACTCCTCTATATGATCATGCATCCGGCGATGTTGGCCACGATCCTCTTGGGCAGCCTCTTGATTTCGCAAAATCCGCCCGTGATGCATGCGCACTGGTTTTGGTTGAAACTGCTTTGCGTTTTGTGCCTAATCGCCTATCAGATCTTTGCGGGAGTCGTACGACGCCGTTTTGCCCAAGGAGATTTTTTCCTGACGGAAAAAGCCTGTCGCATGATCAACGAGGTCCCGACGCTGTTGCTGATCGCTATCGTGATTTTGGTGGTGATCAAACCATTCACTTGATCCGTATTTGAAGGAAAGCCCATTGAACGATGGCGCCTATTATTGTTCGCAATGCGGGATGGTGATTCCCTCCGGGGCGAGATTTTGCCCGGGCTGCGGAAACGCGCTCACCCCTCCGACGGCCTCTTCGCCGTCGCTTGCGGCTTCAGCGGCTCCGACGGATTCGTCCGCACCTAGCGCCTTCACCCCAAGCGATCTCGACGCCCAAACCTTAGCGGTGCTTCGCCAAAAGGGGATCATCCCCGCCATCAAATTTTACCGAGAGCAAAGCAATGTGGCCTTGAAACCGGCCAAAGATTATGTCGAGGCCTTGGCCGCAAGAAATCAAGTCCAGCCCGGACGTCCGACCCAAGCGGTCGTCGGCGAGAAACGCAAGGGTTGCTTCTCGGTACTTTTGGGTTACGTCTTTCTGTCGACTCTCTTCGTGATCCTAACGATGTCTTTCCTCCCGCAACTTAATTTCATCGCCTCGCCTTTCGTCTGCGAAACGATGCTGAAATTGGGGCCGAACAAACACTATCTATGCGTGGATTCCAACGGGCAGGGTAAAGAATTGCTGTGGCCGGTGTTTTTCTGGAGCATCGCTGCTTGGACTTGCGTCTTCCTGATCCTCCATATTCTCAAGAGGATTTTCAAAACCAGACCGCCTTATATTCCCAAGCCTCCGGGTTGAAGCGAAAATTTATTTTTTGAGTGATTGGATCTCGCCTTCGATTCTTTTTATCGCATTGTCCAACTCGGCATCGCTCCGGGTTGCCATCTGAGGATTGCCCAATTTTTTCATGGTCTCCAAATCCGCTTGGTATTGAGCGGAATTTTTGAAGGCCTTGATGAGAGTCACGCTGCGCTGGAACTCGGCGATGGCCAAATCGTTTTTCCCCTCCAATTTGTAGACCTCCGCCAAGCTCGAAGAAATGGCCCATTCCTCCGCCGCACTTTTCTTCATCGGTCTTTTGAAGAGTTCTTCCGCTTTGCTGTAATTTTTTTGCTGTAGATAAGAAATCCCCAAATCGATGACGACATTGGTTTTGGCGACATTCGCTTGGATGAGCTGCTCGAAGAGAGGGATCGCCTGAGTGAAATCCTGCTTCCGATAATAGAGATAGGCGAGGTGCTCAATGGACGGATAGTCCTTTGGATCTTTCTGCAGGTTTTGTTTTAGGTAGGACGTCCACTGGTCATTCAATACCTCTGCCGAAAGAGGGGTCGCCGGGACGAAGCCTTGGGCAAATTTTTTAATATCTTCGGGAGTTAGCGACACGCGGGCCTCGGCGACCAAGGGATCCATCAATTTGGGAGCGGCGAAGACCTTTCCGCTCTTTAGAATGGCGATGTCCTTCCCTTTCCAGGTGGAGCTGAGATCGTGCACCGTGGGCCACGAGGATGCCTTGAATAGAATTCGAGCCTCTAATTCGTGGGTGTAGGGATTCTGCTGGATGGCAATACCCTCAATGTCCTTGGAAGAAATCATCGCCTGAGGCCCCTTGGGTGCATTCGCTTGAGGGAGGGGACGAAGTTCGACCGTCTCGTTGCCCAGGTGGTAGTAGCCTTCTTGGGCGAAGGCGGCGCTGGAAAAGGTCAGGATGAGGATGGCGAGTAGATAAAGTCGAGGCATAAGGCTCCTGGAGTCGGCGAATGGTTTTGAGAATCGGTGATTTTTCCTAGCTCATTTATAAACCTAAAATTTTCCGGCAAGAAACAATATTTCATTTTACGAAAGTCTTCTTGGTTCGCTCCCCTGATTTTATTACACTCGGGCCTTCATCCCAAAACCCAAGAGGTGCCCTATGCTACGAATTGCCTTCGCCCTAATCTTGAGTCTCATCAGCGCCACCCCCGCCTGGGCCGCGGTGAAAAGCAAAAACATCGACTACAAATACAATGGCAAGACCTTCAAAGGCTATCTCGCCTGGGATGATTCGATCCAAGGCAAACGCCCCGGCGTCCTGGTCGTGCATGAGGTCTGGGGATTAAATGACTACGCACGTTCGCGTGCCGACCAATTGGCGAAGCTGGGCTACGTTGCTTTTGCCGCGGACATGTGGGGCGACGGCAAGGTCTCGAGCAGCATGGAAGAAGCGCAGGCCTGGATGACGGAACTTCGAAACAATTTACCGGAGTGGTTAGGGCGCGCCAATGCGGCCATCAAGGTCTTGAGCGAACAGCCCACCGTCGATCCGACGAAGTTGGCCGCGATGGGTTATTGCTTTGGAGGCGGGACCGTCTTGCAACTCGCCTTCAATGGCGCCGATCTCAAACTGGTCGCCAGTTTCCATGGTGCCTTGGTCGTTCCCGATTCGACCCAAAATATCAAAGGCAAGATCCTGATCCTACAAGGCGCGGATGATCCCTTCATTCCCAAAGAGACCGTGCAACAGGTGAAAGCGAAACTCGACCAAGGCAAGGTCAACTACCAACTCATCCTTTATCCCGGCGCCGTCCACGGTTTCACCGTCCCGGGTTCGGAGAAGCGCGGGATGAAGGGCGTCGCCTACAATGCCGAGGCCGACCAACAATCCTGGCAAGAATTGCTGTCGGCCTTCGACCAAGTCTTCGGAAAAAAATCTTAGCTCTTCAGGGTCTTGCGGAAACACAAGGGCAACATCAAAAGTACCAAGCCCGCGAGGCTTCCCAAACAACCGTTGGACGCTGCGGTCTTTTGCAGAGAGCAAGAGCCTCCCATCAATTCCGCACTCGTCATCGTGCCTTGACCCGTCGCGGTCTTCCCCGGAATCGTCTTCTCTTCTATGGCTTGAGGGGCGAGGACTGGAGCTTCGTTCTTCGGGAGATCCCCGTTATCGATGACCACCGGCGGAGGATTGGCCTCGCCGCTGTCGATGTCGATGTCCACCGGCGCGGGATTGGCAATACCCGCGTCCTTGCTCGGCGTAATGGGAATATTATGATTCGCGACATCCGGAGCATCCCCCAAATTGATTTCGGCGCTCGCACCGAGGGGATCGGGCTTCTTCGCTCGAAGGATCAAATTGGTATCGGCCTGGACCGTCGTATCGAAAAGGACGACCGGGACTTTCTTCGCCTTGGGACAGGCCAAGGATTTTTGCGCGGCGTCGTTGGTAAAATTAAAGCGATCGATGGCCGGCTGCACCACATCGCTCATCGTGCGTTTGCTAAATTGGTAAACTCCTGGGGAAATTTCGACGCAGACATCGGGGTTTTGCCCTTCGCAGTAAATTCTAATGATACCGTCCATCGTGGAGTCGAATTCCGAGATGCAGGCCGAGTATTCTTGCGAGCAAAGCGCCTGGCTCTCTTCTCCAGAGGGGATGCAGACGATTCCCGAACGGGTCCGTACCCAGTCATGGTCGACCCTGACCTCGGCTTGGACGCGAAAGGCAATAACGCTCAAAATTAGGGTAAATAATAGGAAAGCTAAATGTTTAAAATTTTTACTCATCAGGGAATCCTCCAATTCCCTAATAAAGAGCAAGACAGGTGCCAGGTCTTTAAGCTAAATTTTATTTAATAATTATAAATACTTAATGCATATTTACTTAGCCAACCTTTATCTTTCCCATTAATTGAACTTTGATTGAATGGATTTCCTAAGGTCTCAAATTTCAAAATTAAGTAAATTATTTTGATTGAATCTGAGAGATCTCTATCTATTTAAAATATATGGCTATTTTTCCTGGCATTTATCTTGCTACCGATCCCGCAGAGGATTTGTAGGTTTAGGAAGGACGCCTTTCGCTTAAACCTGCGGTGGCTAGCGCTCCTCCAGGCCTTTCGCAAGATCGGCCTGGAGGATTATTTTCCTTTAGAAAGTGAAGACGTCATCTTCAAATTGAAAGCATTTTGCAAAGGTATCCTCTTCAGAAGTTTCTAAAAACCATTCAAGATATTCACTTATCTTGGAATCATCCCTCCAACTAGCTAAATTTACACCCGAATTTATTGGCACATCACTTGCTTTATTGACTCCCGAAGGCGCGCTGCCTTCATGGAGGAATGTATGTTTCCAAATGTCTCGACGAAGAAGCAGGCGACAGACCTGGCCCAGGACCAGCCCCTAGCAGAGGGGGCTTTGCAAAATTCCGGCACCGATTTGCAGGATGCGCCCAACAGTCAAGGTGAGAATTCCTTCCTCGGCGTGCTAAATGCCAATCCTATCCTCAACGCCTTTCCGGTGGTGAAACTGGCCACCTCGATTCTCGTCCGGGTCCTCCCCCATTCTGAAAAGGAAACACCGCAAGATCCTGCACTGGAGGCGCGACTGGCTTTCAATGAGGAGTGGACTCACTTCCAAGAGTTGGCCCGCGACAAGCCCGAAGAGGCGGAAAAATTACTCGGCGATCTCAAACTGAAAGCGGACACTCTGCAAAATTGCGATCAACCCGATCCGGAAAAACGCTTCGCCGACTTGAAGCAACTTCGCGATTCTTACCACGACCTCAAAAGATTCGCCGATGCACGCGACACGGTTGGATCGCGCTTAAACCAAGACCTCCTCAGCCTCACGCGCAAACCCAAAGATTTAGACGAGGCACTAAGCGCGCTTCGCCTCGAGGACGATCCTCAGCTAGGTTTGTCCGAACGTCTTAAGCACGCGCGACTCAATGCTTTGATCGCCTTTGAACTGAAGGACGTCGAACATGAGGGGGAAGACCTCAAGCTCTGGCACGATCTCTTGAATCAAACTCAACTCTCGGGCGACTTGGATACCAATGCGGGTTTGGATCAAGGTTCGGAAATGCTGCGACTGGCACTGCGCCTACGCGATCAGCCCAGCGATAATTTCAGCGCGAAGGACGCCGATCTCTTGTTGGGCGACCTCCAACTCACCCTCGTCAATATCTCGGCGGGCCTCGAGGGAAACAATCCCACTCAGATTGTTCAGGGGATGCTCGGTAGGATCATCGACCAAGGCGACATCCTTCTTTTGGGGTATGTCGGCGCAGAAGGATTGCAAAAATACGTCAAGGACAGTGAAGCGACGAGCAAGGCCTACAGCGAAGCGCAAAACCTCAAAGATCCGGACGAAAAGCGCAAGGCCTTGCTGCAATGTCTGCAGGCCTTCGTCACCTTGCGCGATGAAGAAAAGGTTTCTCAAGTCGTCGACGATCTCAAATTTTCAATTCCCATCAGTGATTCGAGCTTCAACCCCTTGAGCCAACTCTACACCCCGATGATGCTGATTTTGAATGGATCGGGCCTCGCGTCGGAACAGCAAATTCGCGAGCTCGGCGCGAGTTGCGCGTCCGATCCGCAGACCGAGGGACTCAAGCCCGAGGGCACAGTGCGCGTCCTGCAACGCGCCACGCAATTCTTCGCCGCCGCGGGCGACCAAGAAAATCTTTTAAAAATGTCCGAGTCCTTGAGCATCGCCCAAGACCAACTGTATTTTTACATCGGCAATGGCGATCTCTTAGACGGCGGCACGAAAGAACCTCCCAGCGATCCCAAAGAACTCATCGAACTCAGGCAACTCATGATCGAAGTGGATCAGACGCTGATCCCCTACTTCGCCAATGAAGGAAGGAAGATCGACGAAGGCAGCTATGGTTGCGATCACCGCGGCAACTTGACCAGCAATTTACGCGATTTCCTCCAAGAGGTGTACTATGCCGATATCCCTTTCGAGGAAAAACTTGAGCACTATCGCTACCTGACCGAACGCTTGGCCCAAATGGAGCCCCTGACCCACGGCGTGCATCCCGTCTTGGATCCGAGACGATACGAGCTCGACAAAAACTTGCTCAAGACCGCCCTCGATAAGGGAATGGATTATTTGCTCGCGGAGGCCGATCGGCAATTAGACGAGGCCAAGGACAAGTCGCCTGCCGGGCAAATGGGAGTGGGCCTCCAACTCCTCGCCGACTTAAACAAGATCTATCAGCCGCTGACGCAAGGCAAGAATCCCGTCCTCACCTCTGAGGTCGCACAAGAAAAATTAAAACCGCTGCAAGAGAAGCTCGATGGGATCCTCATCACGGCCTCGGATGCGGCCGTCGCGGGTCTAAAAATTTCGCAGGAAGACAAAGCCACTCTCTCGCTCCAGCTTCAGTCTCACCTCCACGATGTCTTGAAACAATCAATCCAAAGCGGGGACCTAAGCGCCCTGTCGGACCTGGACTCTAGTTATCTCTCGACCTTTGTCTCCAAAGTGCAAGAGGCCGACAAGCTCTTGAGTCAAGCCGAGAAGGCAACAGGCGAAGATAAGTTCAACCAACTCTTAGGCGCCGCCCAGGCCTATGCTGAGATCGGTTTGGAAGACGGAGTCAAAAAGTCCCTGGCACCCATCGAGACCATTGCGAGTCGGGAAGATATCCCCGCGCAAAACCGCGCTCAACTTAAGATGGTGCTGGCCCAGATCTACACCTTTGGTGGCATGCAAGACCAAGCCAAAGAACAACTCAAGCAAGTCGCTGCCTTGGATTCCGCCGATCCCAAGACCCACGAATTGGCCCAACTCAGCCGCGGCTTCCTCGCCTTGGGAGAATCCAATATCCTCGAGGCCCAGACCTATTTGGCTTCGATCCCGCAAAACGAGACCGCCGCCGCGATGCTCAAGAATTTGAAGGCCGCCACTAAAAATCGCGACTTGAACCGCGACATCAAGTTGATGGGCTGGATGGAAGCCTTGGTCATGGATGTGGTGCATGCCCAACACAGCAAGGTCAGCGAAGCCGATGCCAAGGACTTCCTCAAAAATGTGCGTAACTTGGTCGCCAGTGGCCAATGCCAAGATGTCGCCGAGGCCTTGGGCTATATGTTTGGGAAGGACAAGTTCGGCACCAATTCTTATAACAATATGTTTGTCGAAGACGCCGACGTTGCCCCGACGCGTTTCCTTTCGACGTATTTTCTTCAGGCCTTGAATCCCTATTTGAGCGACCAAGCCTGGGGCGAGTGGATGTTGAAGGGAGCCAAGGATTCCGTCGACACGAGAAAATACCAGACGGCGGCCTTGGTCGGCCAAATGCTGAAAGACGACCCCGCGGTATCGAAAGACGCCAAGGCCCTGATCGAGGGCATCCCCGACAAGGCCTTCTGGTCAGGACTCTGTTCCGAATTGAGGAAGGCGACCTTCATCCTCGCGGACAATCGCGATGGCAGCGAACGCGAATTAGGTCTCGAGTTTTTGATCACGGCCGCAAGTTTTGGCGTTGGTAAACTAGCCGAAGTCGGAGTCAAAGGCGTGCAAAGCCTGATCATCCTGCGACGAATCCGCAAGGCGGTGGCCATTGCGGAAGCCGCGGGGGAGTTGGCCAATTTATCCAAACTCAAATTCGTCGCCAAAGGAGCGACCTACCTCGCCGAAGGCAGTGGTCTGCTGGCGAACGCGGTGGCGACGGAATTCTCCCAGATCAAGATGCACGCGATGGCCAACGGCACCGAGGCCGATTATTCGCATGCGCTAGAAGGCATCGCCTCGCTCACCTTGCTCTTCGGCATGGGACGCTGCGCGCACACGGCCGTCCACGCCTTAGGCGGCGGTGCGATCGCACAATATTTCGCCGGCGTCGGCGTCTTCGTCGCTAGCAAATACGTCGATCCGATTTTGCACTTGAAGCCCGCGCAGGAAGATCCCTTCTGGAAGGTCGTCTTGAAGAGTTTCGTCGAAGATCTCTCGATGAAGAGCGCGGGTTTGGCGGCTGAGAAGATCCCGGGAATCAAATACGTTCAGCAAAAGAGCGAGATCAACCTGATCCAGGCGGAACTGCTTCCACACTTCGCCGAGATGGGCCTGACCGAAAAGGGCGAGCTCAACTACGGCGGGCAGCGCATCTTCTCTGCGATGCTCCAGCGCATGGGACAGGGCGGAAAATCCTCGGACATCGAACAAGTGAAGTTGCTCTGGGACAAGACCGCGAAGGAGACGGCCCTCAAATATTTAAAAGACCTGCCCTTGAACCAATCCGGCAAAGAGGCGCTGGCGATCTCCTACTGGCTGACTCGCTCACCCAAGGGTGAGCTCAAGCTCGAGGATCCTGCACAAATCGCCTCCGAGCTCAGCGACTTGCAAAAGGCTGCCAAGACAAGCCTGGACGCGATCCTGCCCACGTCCACTTCC
>Ga0268264_10005483_pt1 | contig 10758 bp, 9 predicted proteins | sample KBSSwiS32_FD_190357 | JGI IMG/M metagenome (GOLD analysis project Ga0268264, IMG submission 190357) | Switchgrass rhizosphere microbial communities from Kellogg Biological Station, Michigan, USA - KBS Switchgrass S3-2 (SPAdes) (version 2) | ecosystem: Host-associated > Plants > Roots >... | reverse complement strand
AAAAAAGGCAAAAGCCAAAGATAGAATCCGAAAGATTACTACCTTTACTTTTGCCTTTTTACTTTTTACTTTCTGCTTATTGTGCCTGCGCCTTTTCCTGTTGGAGCACGGCTTTTCGCGAAAGCTTTATCTTGTTGCCTTCTTTGCCGATGCACTTGACCATAATTTGCTGGCCTTCTTTCAGCTCATCGCGCACATCACGGATTCGTCTATCCGAAATTTCCGAGATATGCAGAAGCCCTTCAACGCCCGGAAAGATTTCGACAAACGCACCGAAATCAACAATTCGCTGAACCGTTCCGAGATAGGTTTCGCCGATTTCAGCTTCGGCAGTAATTGCTTTAATGCGTTCGACGGCAGCCTGAGCTGCTGCGCCATCAGCGGTCGCAATTGAAATTGTTCCGTCATCGGCAATATCGATCTTCGCACCCGTTTCTTCGGTAATCGAACGAATCATCTTGCCGCCTGGCCCAATAACTTCGCGAATCTTGTCCGGATGAATATTCATTGTGATAATGCGCGGTGCGTATGGCGAAATGTCTTCACGCGGTTCGGCAATCGCATCCTGCATAATACTCAGAATGTGCAATCGGCCTTTGCGTGCCTGTTCCAACGCTTCCTGCAAAATCATTGCATTTATGCCGCCGACCTTGATATCCATCTGCAAAGCCGTAATACCTTCCTCAGTTCCCGTAACTTTGAAGTCCATATCGCCGTAATGGTCTTCGGCACCCGCGATGTCCGACAATATCGCGTAACGATTGCCTTCCATCACTAATCCCATCGCAACCCCGGCAACCGGACGCTTAATCGGGACGCCGGCGTCCATCAAAGACAAGCAGCCCCCGCAAACCGAAGCCATTGAGCACTACGCCGCCACCCGCTCAGCCGCTACTTCCGACCTCGCAGGGCGGACTGACCGCCACGGATCGGGAGAGGGCACGATCGGCTCCATCGCTGCCAGGCCCGTCTGCAAAACACCCGCTTCGCCAGCCTCTTGGCCGACGTTCTCACGCGCGACGGCAAGGCTTTCACGTATCAGGACGGCGATCGGTGGGTGGCCTTCTACCAAGAGGTTCCCAAACTCGGCGCCCTCCCGGCGGTGCTCAGCGAGGACCACATCACCAACCTGGCCACCGAGTTGGCAGAGTTTCATCTGGCCTGCCATCGCGCCGCAGCCACCATTCCGCCGAGCGCCACGTCGCTGGTGTCCGACATCTTGTACCTCCTCGATCTGTTGTCGGACTCGGCCAGCGGCGCGTCCCGCTTTCACTTCTCAGCGGCCGAACTGGCGATGGTGCGCCGTCACGGCGAAGCGTTCCTCGAGGCCACCGAGGTATTGGGATACGCCGACTGGGCTCGTATCCCGGTGCTGGTGGACTGGAACCTAGGGAACTTCTCGGTGCTCAACTCGTCCAAGGACGGCAGTTTCCGTCTGGCCACCCGTTGGGATTACGACTGGTTCCGAATCGAGCCGCGACAGCTCGACTTCTACTTCCTGTCGCGGGTCTCGAGCGCCACCGGTGATCGCACGGTCTTCACCTACGGACCCCACACCTTGCTGGAACCGCGCTTCGCGGCGTTCTTGCGGGCCTACACCGAAGTGTTTCCCATGACCGAGAACGAGCTCCGATTCATCCCGGAGACCTACCGGTTCTTCATCCTCAACTACGTCATCCGCGCCGGGGCCAGCTTTTTCCAACCCTCGCTGTGCACCCGGCTTCAACGCGACGCGGTCACGCTGTGCCTGCCGGCGCTGGAGACGTTCAATGTGGAGCAGCTACTCGAGTTCGTTCTCTAGCGCTGGCCCCCGCTTCGGCCTCACCGAGCGGTAGGGACCGCACCATGAACCCCACGGTTGGATGAAGCTCGGACCGATCGTCAAGCCGCTTCGCGAAGGGGATGCGAACCGTGCGGACGCCGTTGGGATTGTCGACCCGAAGCTGCAACCCGTAACGATCCACCGCGGTGAGCGCGGCGGCGCGGGCCAACGGCTGCCCGCCGATCGTCTGGGCGATGAGAAGCACGTCCTCGGCCAGACGATCACGCAGATCGGCCACCAAGCGGTCGGCGACCGCGGCCAACGGGTCGGGTTCGGCATCGGCCAGATCCTCCGCGCTGAGCCAGCACTCGTCGCCCTCGTCGTCCACCCAACGGGCGGCGGTGACCTCCAGGCGAAACCAGGCGAAGTCCAACGACTCCACCTTTCCCGCGGCCTGGGGATGGGCCCGGAGGTAGTGGTCCTGCACCGCCAACTGCTGGGTGCCGTTCATGCCAACGATCTGGCCTTGCAATGAGAGCCGGTCGCTCACCGCCATGCCGGCGCGAGGGTCGAGCCAGGCTCTTGAGGTGTGGGGGTTGAGGCGCGACAGGACCATCACCGGATGCCCGGCGCCGTCGCACACGAAGGGAACCGGCACCACGAGAGGGCAGTAGTCGGCGTCAAGGGTGGCCAGCACGCCGGCGTCGGAGAGAGCCAACACGGTGCGGGCCCGTTCGGCCGGAGTGGGAGCGAGCATGCCAACGCGCTATCGACCACCTTGACCAAAACCTGAAGCGGGAACTGACGCGGGTTATGCGGGGAAAACCCCGCATAACCCGCGTCAGTTCCCCCAGTTTTCCAGTTCCCTCAGTTGACGTGTCGTGTGTGGCCGGCCCAGTAGGGCTCGCGGAGCTTGAACTTCTGCAGCTTGCCCGTGGCGGTGCGGGCCAGCTCGTCGCGGAACTCCACCCGCTTCGGGCACTTGTAACCGGCGAGCTTGGTCTTGGTGTAGGCGATGAGCTCGGACTCGCTCACGTCGGATCCCGCCGACTTCACCACCAGCGCCAACACCAATTCGCCCCACTTCTCATCCGGGATGCCGATCACCGCCACCTCGGCTACCCCCGGGTGGGAAAAGACGGCGTCCTCCACCTCGATGGAACTCACGTTTTCCCCGCCGGAGATGATCACGTCCTTGCGACGGTCCGAGATCGACAGGTAGTTGTCGCCGTCGATGAACCCGCCATCGCCGGTGTGGAACCAACCGTCGCGGATGGCCTCGGCGGTGGCCGAAGGTTGGTCCCAGTAACCGTCCATCACCACATTGCTGCGGCCCAGTACCTCGCCGGTGTCATCGAGCGCGATCTGCGTACCGATGGCGGGCGCACCGGCCCGACCCAACCGCTGCGCCCGTTCCGACGTGGTGAGGTCGTCGTACTCGGCTCTCGTCCGATTGATCGTCAGCAGCGGCGCGGTCTCGGTGAGGCCGTATATCTGGAGGAACTCCCAACCCAGCTCGGTCTCGATCGCCTCGATCGTTCGGGTGGGCGGAGGGGCGCCGGCCACCACGATACGGACGCGACCGCGCCCGGGGACCGGCCCGTCCCATTTGGCCGCCGCGTCCAATACCGCCGTCACCACCGCCGGCGCGCCACACATCAGCGTTACCCCGTACTGTTCGACCCGGCGCAAGATCTCCGCCCCGTCGATCTTGCGCAAGATGATGTGCTGCGCCCCCATCGCCGTGAGGGCATAGGGCATGCCCCAGCCATTGCAGTGAAACTGCGGGAGCGTGTGCAGGTAGACGTCGCGATCGTTCACCCCGGTATGCCAGCCGAACGTGGCGGCGTTGATCCACAGGTTGCGATGGGTGAGCTGCACCCCCTTCGGACGCGCCGTGGTGCCGCTGGTGTAGTTGATGGTGGCCGTGGCGTCCTCGTCGCCGCTCCACGGCTCTGGCTCGGAATCGAAGCGCAGCAACTCTGCATCGGATTCCGAACCGATGACATACCGGCGAGGGGCCTTGACCGTGGACAACGCGTCGTCAAGCTCCGGGTCGACCATCAACAGCTCGGCCCCGGAATGCTCCATGATGTAGTTCACTTCCTCGGCCACCAGCCGGAAATTGATGGGCACCAGAATGCGCCCCGACCCGGACACTCCGAAGAAGCTCGTGAGCAACCGGGCCGAGTTGTGGCTCACGATGGCCACGCGCTGGCCGACCCCGATCCCGAGCGCGTCGAGCCCGGCGGCCTGAGCTCGAGCCCGCCTCGCCATTTCGGCGTAGGTGATGGAGCCCCATGAACTCGCCGGCTGATCGGGCTCATCGATCACGCCGATGCGATTGCCGTACACCTCCTCGGCTCGACGCAAGTGATCCACCACGGTCAGCGGAACCTTCATGTGACCTCTCCCCTGTAGCGCTCGACGCGACGCTAGCGAAACCCCTCAAACCCCCCGAACGCCGACCAGGCGCCCGTCCACCACCGTGGCCGACACCAAGCCGGCATCGAGCTCCGCCACCACGTCGCGCCACGGCCGGGCCATGACGCACAAGTCGGCGGCCGCCCCAACCTCCACCCGCCTCACCCGACCCCCCGGACGATCGGGCGGGCCGAGGAACATCGCCAAGGCTTGGCTCGCCTCGACGCGCTCGGCGGGGCCCAGCACATGCCCCGACGCGGTGGCACGGCTCACCGCGGCGGTCATGGCTTTCCATGGATCGGCGGACCCGTAGGGAGCATCGGTGCTGGCGCCCACCGCAATGCCCCGCTCGAGCAACGATCCGCACGGGTAGAGATACGGCTGATCCTGAGGCTCGACATCGCGGCGGTACTGGTCGCCCCGTTCGGCCACGAAGTTGGGTTGGGTCACCACGGTCAGCCCGAACCTGGCGACCATCTCGGCCTGTTCCGGAGGGATCACCCCGCCATGCTCGATGCGGTCCCCGATCCAGGGCCCCACCTCTTGCCACGCGGCCAGCGCGATCACCAGCGCTACCCGGCTCACGCAGTGCAGTGCCACGTTGCGGCCCGCCTCATGGGCGCGGGCGATGTGGGCGGCCAGTTGGGCAACGTCGGGCAAACGGTGGTCGGCCACCATGAGCTTGACCGGGCCACGCGGCAACGTCGACTCACTGGCGGGGTCCAACCCGAGGCCTCCGGTCACCATGACCCGTTGCCGCAGTTCCCCGCTCCGCCGGGCCGCCGCCAACACCCGCAGATCCTCGCCGTCGTCGGTTGGGGTGGCATCGGTGACTCCCGTGACGCCGTAGGCCGACAGCTCACGGCTCACCGCGCCCAGATCGAGGGGTACTCGAGGCGCCCGGCCCCGCAGCCACCAGTCCAAGCCGTACAGGCGACCGGTGGGTTCGCCCGACTCGTCCCGCTCCACTCCCCGGTCGTGCAGTTCGTGCACCGCCAGCTGCTCGAGAGCGGTCGAGCTGAGCACCCACATCGCTCCGCTGCGGTGTTGAACCCGCACCGGTCGTCCCGGAGCCACAGCCTCCAGCCGCTGGCGATCGAGCACCCCCGAGATCGACTCGTGGTACCCCACCGCCCGAATCCATTGCCCCACCGGCGACGCCCGGTGGCGGCGGGCGATCTCGTCCATCCCATCGGCGGTCATCACCACCGACGTGGCCGCCGCCGCCATCGCCAACAGATGCAGGTGATGGTCGTGCAGGCCGGGCAGCACCGCGCCCCCGTGGGCCTCGACCACCTCGTCGCCTTGCTGGCGAGCCAACGCCGGGCCAATCTCGGTGATTCGACCGTCTGAGCAACGGATATCCACCCGTTCGCCGTCGTGTTCGGCACCGAGGATCAACAGGCTCATGGGTCGGGCGAGGTTACCGGGGTCCCGCGACTCGTACAGTCCTCCCTGATGCAACTCTCGGCCCGACACTTCATCGATCAGCTGCGATCGCCGTACGGGGCCGAGGATCTCTCGGTCGCCAACGGAACCCCATTAGTGATGGTGGACCTCAGCGCAGAGGTGGACCCGCTCGACGTCGATCGGGTGGCGCCGGCCATCGAGCAGTTGGTGTGTGTAGTGGTCGGGGTGGGGACGCCGAGTTCGATGGGCGCCCAACGCCTGGCCGAGCTGTGCGACCTGTGCCTCGGCACTGACGACGATCCGGCCTCGATCATCGAGCCGGTATCCCGTCACCCCATCGCCTCCGCATCGCTGGTCATGCTGCTGAGGGGCGGAGACCGCCGCACGATCACCGAAGGTCTGGTGGCCGAATCGGCCGTGTACTCGCTGCTCCAGTCGGGCCCCGAGTTCGCCTCGTGGCGGGCCAGCCGGGCTCGTCGAGCGCCTCGGCCCGAACCCTCGGAGGCCGTGCGGGTGGAGCGACGCCACAATCGCCTGCACGTCGTGCTGTCTCGACCCCACGTGCACAACGCGTTCAACGTGGCCTTGCGCGACCAGCTGGTGGAGGCCTTGCGCATCGCCCTGGTCGATCCCTCGATAGAGCAGGTGCTGCTCACGGGGGACGGGCCATCGTTTTGCAGTGGCGGCGACTTGGACGAGTTCGGCAGCTTCACCGACCCGGCGAGCGCCCACGTGGTGAGGCTCACCCGCAGCGCAGGAGCCATCGTGTCCGGCCTGGGGCCTCGGATCGAGTCGTACCTCCACGGCGCCTGCATGGGGGCGGGCATCGAGGTGCCAACGTTCGGTGGCCTGGTGGCCGCTCATCCCGACAGCCGGATCGCGCTGCCCGAACTGTCGCTCGGCCTGATCCCCGGGGCTGGTGGCACGGTGAGCCTGCCCCGCCGTATCGGCAAGCAGCGCACGGCGTTGCTCGCACTGTCCGGCATGGTCATTGACGCGCCCACCGCACTTGGATGGGGACTGATCGATGAGATTCGAGATGAGGAGTTGCCCAGTTGTTTGTGAATACTCCATCCTTTCCGGTCATGGAAGTGGGGCATATGGCCGTCACGGTCGGATCGGCCCTTCGGACGGAGGGCTCGCGATGAACTTGATGATGCTGTTGGAGATGGCAGCCGGCGGTTACGACGACCGGGTGGCCATCGGCGACAAGACCTCCGGTATCACCTACGCCCAGCTGTTTCAGCTGGCCGGCCAGGGAGCCACGTGGTTGCGGAATCAGCCGGCCGAGCGGCTGCTGTACACCAACCAAAGCGCCCCGGCTCTCCCGGTTGCTCTCTACGCCAGCTCGTGGGCCGGCAAGCCCTTCGTCCCCGTCAGCTATCGCTTGGCCGACGATCGGTTGCAGGCCCTCCTGGCTCGCCAGGCCCCGGCGACGTTGTTGGCGGGCCCGAAGGACGAGGCTCGACTGGGTCCGATCGGTGGCATCGAATACGTCGATTGCGACGGCTTCCTCCCGTCGTTGGCCAACCAGCCGATGGCCGATACCGACTGGTCGATGGACGGGGAAGACATCGCGGTGCTGTTGCACACCAGCGGAACCAGCGGAGACCCCAAGGTGGCCGTGCTCCGTCAGCGTCACCTGGTGTCGTACGTGATCGGCTCAGTGGAGTTTTTCGGCGCCGAGGAGGACGAAGCCACCTTGGTCTGCGTTCCGCCGTACCACATTGCCGGGATGTCGGCGATCCTCACATCGGTCTACGCCGGGCGGCGGATCGTGCAGCTTCCAACGTTCGAGCCGGCCGAGTGGGTGCGCTTGGTGCGCGAGCAAGAAGTCACACACGCCATGGTGGTACCCACCATGTTGGCGCGCATCACCGAAGTGTTGGAAGACGGCAAGGGTCTCCCGTCGATGCGGCACCTGTCCTACGGCGGTGGGCGCATGCCGTTGCCCGTGATCGAGAAGGCCTTGGAACTCCTGCCCGGCGTGAACTTCGTGAATGCGTACGGTCTTACCGAGACCAGCTCCTCGATCGCCGTGCTCGGCCCCGATGATCACCGCGCAGCGTTGGGGTCCGACGACGAGAGCGTGCGACGTCGACTCGGCTCGGTCGGTCGACCGCTGCCGACGGTGGAAATCAGCATCCGGGATCTCGACGGGAATCCACTGCCCACCGGGGAACACGGCGAGGTATGGGTGCGAGGTGAGCAAGTCTCGGGCGAGTACTCCCAGAAGGGCGCGGCCGGAGGCGAGGGCTGGTTTGCCACCAAAGACGGGGGCTACTTCGACGAGGGTGGCTATCTGTTCGTCGAGGGTCGTATCGACGACGTCATCGTGCGAGGAGGCGAGAACCTCTCGCCCGGCGAGATCGAAGACGTGCTCCTCGAGCACCCGGCCGTCACCGATGCCGTGGTGTTCGGCGTGCCCGATACGGACTGGGGCGAGGTGGTGGCCGCGTCGGTGGTGCTCCACGAAGGCATGACGGTGGAGCCCGAGGAGCTGGTGCAGTGGGTTACGAAGCACTTGCGGTCGTCGAGGGCGCCCGCCGTGGTGCAAATCCGAAGCGAACTCCCCTACAACGACACGGGCAAAGTTCTGCGGCGCGTGCTGCGTGACGAGTTTTCGAAGAGCTGACCGGTGGAACTAGACCACTAAGGTCGGCCGGCGCAAAGGGGCAGCCATGCAGGAGACCGAGTTCTTCGCCACACGGGCCGCGTTGCACGCCCTGGCCGAGCACATACTGGCGCCCGCCCGGTACCGCGAGGACCACCACGTGGGCCTGCAGCCCACCGACGACGGCATCGAAACCCCCGTGGCGGGTCGCAAGGACCGGGTCGTCGGCGTACGGGAAAATCGGATCTACGTGCGCGAGGGCTCGAAGGAACGGGAAACCGAGATCACCACCCTCGGCGCGGCGGGCCGCTTCGTGGGGATCGAACCGGGCGTGCCCGACGGTCTCTGGAAACCGGTCACCCAACCGATCCATCGAGCCCGGCTCCGCATCGAGCCCGAGTCGGTGGTCCGGCTGGCACAGTGGTTCCAGCTGGTAAAAGCGGCGCTGGCCGAACTGGCCGAGGGCGTGGACGGCGAATTCGAGGCCGTGCAGCTGTGGCCCGAGCATCTCGACCTGGCCACCAGCGGCGACCAGGTGAACTACGGGGGTTCCCCCGGCGATGACCTCTTCGAGATGCCCTACCTCTACGTGGGTCCGTGGGATCACCCCCTCAGTGACGACCCCTTCTGGAACGCCTCCTTCGGGGCGGCCTTGTCGATCACCGAGGTCACCTCGGTCGACACCGCGACCGACTTTTTTCGCACGGGCCGCGGCTTAGTCGCCGCCCAACGTGGTACCTCCGCCTGAGGTTCTCCACCGAACGCTTTTTTCCAAGAAACCCTTTACCCTTCCGACCCTCCGGGAGCGGTCGGTCATGCAACGCTGTCACAAGGGCAGAGGCCGCCTGGGCAAGCAATGGGCCACGAAAAGGATCCGCATGCCAGGACCGCGTATGCATCTGGAGGAGGCCCGCCAGCATGTTCGCCAGCGCGCCTCACCTGCCTCCGATGACGTGCTCATTGGGCTGGAGGCCGAGTGGCACGTGTTCGACGTGGAGGACGCCGAGCGAGTCGTTCCGTTGCCCGACATCGAGGCAGCGGTGGACTCGCAGGCCGTGCTGCCGGGCCGCAGCCGGGTGACCTACGAGCCCGGTGGCCAATTGGAACTCAGCACCGAACCGTTTGCCCGTCTCGGTGACGCCATCAACGCCCTGGAGACCGATCGCCTCGCCGTCGCCACCGCGATCGCTCCGCACCGGGTGGCACTGGTGGGCTGCGGAACCGACCCGTTTCGATTTCCGCACCGGCAGCTGCGTGCCCCCCGCTACGAAGCGATGGAGCGGTACTTCAGCGACCACGGTGACGCCGGCCTGCGGATGATGACCCGCACCGCGTCGCTCCAAGTCAACCTGGGCATCGGCCGACCCGAGGCGTTGGCCGAGCGCTGGGAGGCCGCTCACGCCATCGCCCCGGCGATGGTGGCGGCGTTCGCCTGTTCGCCAATTCGCGAGAACCTCGATACGGGCGAGATGTCGAGCCGGCTGGCCAACTGGTATCTGATCGATCCGTCGCGCACCGCTCAGCCCGAGGTATCGGCGGGCGTGGACGGTTGGGTCGACTACGCGCTCTCCGCCCGGGTGATGCTCATTCGACATCCGGACTCGTGTGAGCCGATGCACCAGCCGCTTTCATTATCGCAGTGGGTGACGGACGGGTGGTGCGGCCTGTACCCCACTGCCGACGACATTGACTATCACCTGACCACCTTGTTTCCTCCGGTGCGGCTGCGGGGCTGGCTAGAGGTTCGGTACCTCGACGCGGTGGCCCCGCGGTGGATTCCCGCCGTGGCCGGAGCGGTCACCGTGTTGATCGACGACGAGGAAGCTCGCCACCGGGCGCTCGAGGCAACGCAGTCCACCCGCGAGTTGTGGTGCGAGGCGCATCGCTACGGGCTGCGTCATCCCCAGCTGCGAGACGCCGCCAGTCAGTGCCTCGAAATCGCCCAATGGGCGCTGGAAAAACGAAACGAACACGGCGCGGCCGAGCGAATCCGCGACTACCGAAGCGACTACCTGGATCAACGCCGCTCGCTGGCCGACGAACTGCGCTCGGCCTGGCAACGGCAAGAAACCGCCAGTTACCTCTGGCGCACGAACGAGGTCGAGGGATGGAGCTAACCCCCAAAGAGCGGCTGGTGCTGGCGCTCTCCACCGCCCGGGGCCGCACGTTGGGGCTGCTCGATCCCCTCGACGACGACGCCCTGTTCCGCCAACATTCGCCCCTCATGTCGCCCTTGGTGTGGGACCTGGCCCATATCGGGAACTACGAGGATCAGTGGCTCCTGCGGGCGCTGGGCGACCCGGGGCTCGGCGCTCGCTACGACGAGATCTACGACGCCTTCCGCCACCCTCGCCGCACTCGATCACAACTCGACCTTTTGGGGCCGGAGGCGGCCCGGGCCTATCTGGCCGACGTGCGTCGGCGGGCGTTGGACCTCCTCGAGCGGGTTGATCTCGATGGCCCGGATCCCTTGACCTGCGCTGGGTTTGTGTACGCGATGGTGATCCAACACGAGCATCAGCACGACGAGACGATCCTTGCCACTCTC
>Ga0268264_10005481_pt1 | contig 10760 bp, 8 predicted proteins | sample KBSSwiS32_FD_190357 | JGI IMG/M metagenome (GOLD analysis project Ga0268264, IMG submission 190357) | Switchgrass rhizosphere microbial communities from Kellogg Biological Station, Michigan, USA - KBS Switchgrass S3-2 (SPAdes) (version 2) | ecosystem: Host-associated > Plants > Roots >... | reverse complement strand
CGACGCGACCGCTGCGCCACGCGCGCCTGGCGGACGTCCCGCTCTACCTGCACGGTGTCCTGCTGTTCACGCTGCTGGGGCTGGCGGCGCGGCGGTTGGGCCTCCTCCTTGCCACGCCTTCGCCCTCCATCGGCCAGATCGCCGGCTGCATCCTCACGGTCGCCTGGCTGGGGGTCCTCCCCAACATCCCGGTGGCCCACGAGCTCCTCCACCGCCACGGGTGGTTCCCGCGCCTGTGGGCCCACCTGGTCGCGGCGGCCATCGCCGACCCGGTCCGCCGGCTGGCGCACCTCCGCGGGCACCACGTCCACCTCGGGCTCGCCGAAGACTCCGACACCGCGCGCCGGGGCGAGAGCCTCTACGCGTTCATGGTGCGCGCCGCGGTGGAGTCCTCCGTGGGGGCGATCCGCGACGAGCGCCAGCGGCTCCAGCGCCTGGGCCGCTCGCCGGCGTCGCTGCGCGGGGACCTGGCGCGCTCGCTGGCGCTGCAGGTCGCGGTGTTCGCCGGGTTCGTCGCCATCGGCGGGTGGGGGGCGGCCGGGCTCCTCTTCCTGGCGTTCCTGCTCTCCAAGCTCCTGCTCGAAGGGTTCAACTACTTCCAGCACTACGGCCTGGTCCGCGTCCCCGGCGCGAAGTTCGCTAGGCGGCACACCTGGAGCCACCTCACGCCGGTGGTGCGCATGGTGGCCTTCGAGATCACCAACCACGCCCACCACCACATGGACCAGCAGGTCCCCTTCCACCGCCTGGAGCCGGACCGCGACGCGCCGCGGATGCCCAGCATCGTCCTGTGCTTCCTCGCCGCGCTGGTCCCGCCTCTGTGGACCCGGCTCATCGCCCAACCGGTGCTGCGCCACTGGGACCTGCACTTCGCCACCCCCGAGGAGCGCGCGCTGGCCGCGCAGGCCAACGCCGCCGCCGGGTGGCCGGACTGGCTGGCCGGCGCCGGCGCCCCGGCCTCGTAGCCCAAGACGATCAGGGCACGTCGGCCGCCCACTCCGTCCCCGCCACCAGCGCCTTGAGCGCGTCGTGCCGCGGGGCGGAGAACGCGTCGCCCATGGACTCGATGTGGAAGGGGCGGAAGGGGCCGTCGGGCGCGGTGATGCGCAAGGTGCCCAGGTCGTAGACGCCGGGGCGGAGGACGTAGATGCGGCTGGCCACGCGCGTCTCGTCGTTGAGCGGCCAGAGGGTGGGCCGGCCCAGCCCCGACGACTCCAGGTGGTCCAGCTCGTAGACGCCGACCGGGACGTGGATGGCGAACGTGCCCTGCTTGAGGATCCGCCGCCGGAACGCGCGGAAGAGGATGCCCTCGCTGGCCTCGTACAGCGCGCGCTTGCTGCCCGGGCCGACCCGCCGGAGCACGATGGTGTCCACCCGCGGCGCGCCGAAGAGGCCCTGCGACATCTCCACCGTCCCGTACAGCAACGAGTATCCCGGCCCCGGCGGCTCGCCCGCCTCCAGCGACTTGAAGGCATAGAACGGGTCGGTGAGGCGGAAGCAGCCCGCGCTCGCCGCCACCACCAGCGCGCAGATCCAGCACCTCACAGGACCGCCCCCACCAGGAAGAACGGCGCCAGGTCCACGCCCACGAAGACCGCCGGGCCCGCGGACGTCCACTGGGCCCGCAGGTCGAACCCCGCGCCGTAGAAGCCGGGGCGGACGATCACCGCGCCCACCGGCCCGGTGGGGAAGCCGTCGAACCCGAAGCGCACCCCCGCCACCGCGGCCAGCTCCACCAGCCCCAGCACGTTCACCCCCGGGCCCACCGAGAATTCGCCGCCGAAGCCCGCGCTGGGCCCGGTGACGCGGCCCAGGGACCCGTGGATGGTGATCGCGCCCGGCGCGCCCACGGTCTGCAGGATGGGGTAGATGTACCAGCCGCGGAACGCCAGCTCGGTCCCGTTGGTGGACGCCTCGGCGCGCAGGCCGCACAAGAGGTCCGCGGCCGTGAGCACGCGCGGCGCCTCCTCCTCCGGCGGCGCGGCGCGCGGCAGGTGCACCTTGCCCGGCCCGGGCCACCCCGCCCGCTGCCGCAGGAACGGCAGCATCCGGGCGCAGTCGTCCACCACCGTGAACCGGCTGAGCGTGCCCTGCCCCAGGTACTCCAGCCGCTGCACGCTCAACGCCAGCGTCCCCGCGCAGCTCAGCTCGGACGGCCGCACCTCCACGTCCTGCGGCGGGACCAGCTCCGCGCGGCTCCCCAGGCCCACCGCCTCCAGCCGGTACGTCCCGGCGGGAGCGCGCAGCACGAAGAACCCCTCCTCGTCGAGCTGGGCGTCGTAGACGGCCCGCCCGCGCCGCAGCGACAGGCCCACCGGCGCGCGGACGATCTCCTGCACGCGGCGGAGCGGCGCCAGCGCGCGGCCCTCGTAGATGGCCAGCCTCCCGGCCCACAGGCCGTCGGGCGGCGGCGCGGCGGCGGCGGCCAGCCAGAGCAGGAGCTGCGCGGTCATCAGGCCCGACCCCTCCTTCTCCCGGGCAGCGGCGGGCAGCCCAGCCCGGATACTTTCACACGGGTGGCGTGGCGAGGCCGACGGCGTGCCAGCCGGGCCGGAGCGCTGGACGACCGAGCACCGGAGGCGGGCTGGTGCGCCCTCCGAGGAGCGCGGGGAGGAAGCGCCCGGCGCAGGCGGCACATGGTCGGCCGCGGGAGCCAGCCGTGTGAGCTCTCCGGGCGATGGGCAGGCGACCCGCGGCGCTCACGACGCGCTGGCGGCCGCCTTCGGCTTGGGCTTGTCCTTGCCGCCGCCCTGGGGCTTGTTGCTGCCGGCGCCCTTGCTCCCGCCGGGGCGAGTCGCCTTCGCCCTGGCCGCGGCGCGCTCGTCCAGCCAGATGGTGAGCGGGCTGGCGATGTACACCGAGGAGTACGTCCCGACGATGATGCCCACCAGCATCGCCATCGCGAAGTCCCAGATCTCCCCCACCCCGAAGATGAGCAGGCCCACCAGCGAGAGCGCGGTGACGCCCGAGGTGAGGATGGTGCGGGAGAGGGTGTCGTTGACGGCGATGTTGATGATCTCCGGCAGCGGCTTGCCCTTGAACCGGACCATCTCCTCGCGGATACGGTCGTAGATGACGATGGTGTCGTTGACCGAGTAGCCGATGATGGTGAGCAGCGCGGCGATGGAGGTGAGGTTGAACTCGCGGCCGAAGAAGCCGGCCACCAGGTAGAAGCCCGCCACCATGATCGTGTCGTGCACCATGGCCACCAGGGCGCCGGGCGCGAACTTGAAGTCGAAGCGGAACGCCACGTAGACGAGGATCGCCAGCGACGCGTAGATGAGCGCCATCAGGCCCTTGTTGCGCAGCTGCTTGCCCACCTGCGGGCCGACGTAGTCGACGCGCTGCTGGATGAAGTCCGGCTTCTCCAGCCCCTTCGCCATCCCGGCGGAGATCCGGTCCGCCATCCCGGAGAACACCACCTGGTAGTCCCAGCCGCTGCCGCCCTGGGCCTCGCCCAGCTCGCGCACCTCGCGCACGCCGGTCCCGGTGTCCGCCACCGCCTTCTTCACCACGTCCGGGGCCTGCTTGCTCTCGGCGCGGAAGTTGATGATGCCGTTCTCCAGGTCGGCGTGGAACGTCTTCACCGGCCCCAGCCCCTTGATCGCCGTCTCCGCCTTGGCCGCGGTGTCCCCGGTGAGCTGGGTCATGCCGCCCAGGCGGAGCAGGTAGTCGTTGTCCCCCGTCGCGCCAATGCGCTGCACCGACACGTCGTGCAGGCCGGCGGACTGGGCCCGGTGGCGCACCTCCTCCGGCGAGACCGGGTGGTTGAACTTCAGCTCCACCACCGTGCCGCCGGCGAAGTCGACGCCGTAGTTGAAGCCCACGGCGGCGATGCCGACGACGATCGCCAGGTTCAGCAGCGAGGAGATGAACATCGCCGGCCTGCGCTTGCCGATGAAGTCGATGCTCGTCTTGTGCTTGATGATTTGCATGGCTACACCGACACCGTCTGCGCGTTGCGCCCGTGGACGAAGAAGGTGACGATCGCCCGCGTCACCACGATGGAGGTGAACAGCGAGGCGAACAGCCCCACGATCAGCGAGGTGGCGAAGCCCTGCACCGGGCCGGTCCCGGTGGCGAAGAGGATGAAGGCCGCCAGCAGCGTGGTCACGTGCGCGTCGAAGATGGTCCAGAACGCGCGGTCGTAGCCCTGGTCGACGGCGGCGCGCGCCGACTTGCCGTTGGCCAGCTCCTCGCGGATGCGCTCGTTGATCAGCACGTTGGCGTCCACCGCGATGCCCAGGGTGAGCACGAAGCCGGCGATGCCCGGCAGGGTGAGCGTGGCGCCGAAGGCCGTCAGGCCGGCGAGGATGAGCAGGCCGTTGAGGATCAGCGCCACGTCCGCGATCAGGCCGGACCTCTTGTAGTAGACGGCCATGAAGACGACCACCAGCAGCAGGCCCACCACCGCGGCCAGGCTGCCCTTCTTGATCAGCTCGTCGCCCAACGACGCGCCCACCTGCCGGACCTCGCCGGTGGTGACCGGCGCCGGCAGCGCGCCCGCCTTGAGCACCAGCGCCAGCTTCTGGGCATCCTTGAGCATCTCGTCGTTGGTCTTGTTGAAGGAGCGGCCGAGGGTGATGCGCGCCCGCCCGCCGGGGATCTTCTCGTTGATCCGCGGCGCCGAGGTCACGTTGTCGTCCAGGACGATCGCCATCCGCTTGCCCACGTTCTTCTCGGTGAGGTCGCCGAAGTCGCGCGCGCCCGAGGCGTCGAACTGCACGTCCACCTCCGGCTCGCCGTACTGGGAGAAGTTGGCGTCCGCGCCGGAGAGGCTCTCGCCGGTGAGCGGGACCTGCTTCTCCACCAGATAGGTGATGTAGCTGGAGCAGGTGTTCTTGGCGCTGTTGGGGGCCTCCTTGCACTCCAGCAGCACCTCCTTGCCGGCGGGCACCTCGCCCTTGACGTACGCCAGCAGCTCCTGCTGGTCCTTGCCCTTGAGCTGCTGGAAGCCTTCCTCGCTGGTGATGGCGATGTCCGACCCGGAGGGCGGCGGCTTCTTGGCGAGGAGGTCCTTGAAGAAGGTGCTCTGGTCATCGACCATCCGGAACTCGAGCTGCGCGGTCCGGCCCACCAGGTCCTTGGCCTCCTCCGGGTCCTGCCGGCCGGGGAGCGAGATCTGGATGGCGTCCGTGCCCAGCTTGCGCACGTCCACCTCGCCCACGCCGAACTTGTCGATGCGGCGGCGGATCACCAGCATCGCCTGGTCCACCGAGTCCTCCTTGAACTTGTCGACCTGGTTGTCCCGGAGCTGGAGGACCAGCGCGTCGCCGGTCCGGTTGACCTTGGTGAAGTCGCGGTAGGTGTCCAGGACGTCCTTCTCGATGGCGTCCAGGGTCTTGGGGTCCTTGGGCCGGAGGGTGAGCTGCAGCTTCTCCGGATCCGCGTCCACGTCCACCTCGCCCAGCTTCCGGTCCTTCATCGCGCTGGCGATCTGGACGCCGCGGCGCTCGGTGCGCTTCTCCAGCGCGGTGCGGGTGTCCACCCGCATCACCATGTGGATGCCGCCCTGCAGGTCCAGGCCCAGGCTGAGCCGCTGGGTCGCGCTGGGCGCCCACCTGGGGAGCACCGCGGCCAGCGCCTTGAGGTCGTTGCGCTGCTCCCTGGGCAGGACGAAGAACGAGTAGTAGGTGGGCACCAGGTACCAGACCGATCCCAGCGTGACCCCGAGGATGAGCGCCGCTCTCCACCACCAGCTGCGGTCCATCACTTCTCCTCCTTCGATTCCTTCGCGTCCTTCGAATCCTTGGCGTCTTTGGAGTCCTTGGCAGAGTCCTTGGCGTCCTTCGACTCTTCCGCCTTGCCGGAGGCCTCCGCCGCCGGGTTGTACTTGCCCTGGATGAACTGCTTGAGCATCCGCACCTTCACGCCGTTGGCCACCTCGAGCGTCACCACCCGGTCGGTGATGGCGTGGATCTTCCCGATCATCCCGCCCTGGGTGACCACCTCGTCGCCCTTGGTGAGCGCCGCGAGCATGGCCTTCTGCTGCTGGGCCTGCTTCTGCTGCGGCCGGATCATGATGAAGTACATGACCCCGAACATCAGGACGATGAAGGGGACCATCCCCATCAGGCCGCCGCCGCCGGGACCAGCGGCCTGACCCACCAACAACAGGCTTGCGAAGAGCACGTCGAACCGCCTCAGAGCTTGGGACAAGCCTCCGGAATCGCTGCGATTTCGCGGAGGGAAAGGCGCGGTCTCTTAGCAGTGGGCGGAGGCGGGGGCAAGGCCGCTCAACCCACTTCGCCGCCCAGCGCCGGCCCCAGCGACGAGGCGAACGACCGGTACTCGTCCCGCTCGATGGCCTCGCGCGCCCGCCGCATCAACCCGAGGAAGAACGCGAGGTTGTGGATGGTGTTCAGCCGCATGGCGAGGATCTCCTTCGCCACGAACAGGTGCCGCAGGTAGGCGCGGCTGAAGGTCCGGCAGGTGTAGCAGGCGCACGCCGGGTCCAGCGGGCCGGGGTCGCGGGCGTGGGCCGCGTTCTTGATGGTCACCCTCCCCTGCGAGGTGAAGAGCAGCCCGTTGCGCGCGCAGCGGGTGGGGAGCACGCAGTCGAACATGTCCACGCCGGCCGCCACGCACGTCACCAGGTCCTTCGGCGTCCCCACCCCCATCAGGTAGCGGGGCTTCTCCCGGGGGAGCAGCGGCGCGGAGAAGGCGACGCTCTGGTGCATCGCCTCGGGCGATTCGCCCACCGAATACCCGCCCAGCGCGTAGCCCGGCAGGTCCACCGAACACACCTCCTCGGCGTGGCGGCGGCGGAGGTCCTCGTGCAGCCCGCCCTGGACGATGCCGAAGAGCGAGGACGCCCCGCGCGACCAGGCGCGCGCGCAGCGCTGGAGCCAGCGGGTGGTGCGGGCCAGGGACGCCTCCAGGTACGCGCGCTCGGCGAGCGAGGGCGGGCACTCGTCGAAGGCCATGATGACGTCCGCTCCCAGCGCCTCCTGGATCTCCACGCTGCGCTCGGGGGTGAGCAGGTGCCTGGACCCGTCCAGGTGCGACTGGAAGGTGGCGCCCTCCTCGGTGATGTTCCGCTTCTCGGAGAGGCTGAACACCTGGAAGCCGCCGCTGTCGGTGAGCATGGCGCGGTCCCAGCAGATGAACCGGTGGAGCCCGCCCAGCTCGCGGACCAGCCCTTCGCCGGGGCGGAGCATCAGGTGGTAGGTGTTGCCGAGGATGATCTGCGCGCCCAGCTCGCGCAGCTCGTCCGGGCCCACCGCCTTCACGCTCCCGGCCGTCCCCACCGGCATGAACACCGGCGTCTCCACCACGCCGTGCGGCGTGTGCAGGCGGCCGCGCCGCGCGCCGGTGTCCCGGTCGGCGTGCAGCAGCTCGAAGCGGACCGTCACGGGAGCACCAGCATGGCATCCCCGTACGAGAAGAAGCGGTAGCGGCGCTCCACCGCCTCCCGGTACGCGTCCAGCACCCGCTCCCGCCCCGCCAGCGCGCTCACCAGCATCAGCAGCGTGGACCGCGGCAGGTGGAAGTTGGTGAGCAGCACGTCCACCTGCCGGAAGGTGAAGCCCGGGGCGATGAACAGGCGCGTCTCGCCGGGGCCTGAACGCAAGAGGCCGGTCACAGGGTCGGTGGCGGCCTCCAGCGTCCGCACCACGGTGGTGCCGGCGGCCACCACGCGCGGGGCGGCGTTCACCGCGGCGGCGGTGCCCTCCGGGACGTGGAATCGCTCCGGGTGCATCTGGTGCCCCTGGAGGTCCTCCGTCCGCACCGGGAGGAACGTGCCCGGCCCCACGTCCAGGGTGAGCTCGGCGCGCTGGACGCCGCGGGCGCGCAGGCGCTCGAACACCTCGGGGGTGAAGTGCAGGCCGGCGGTGGGCGCGGCGACGGAGCCCGCCGACCGCGCGTACACCGTCTGGTAGCGGTCCGCGTCGTCCGCGGTGGGCGGCCGCTCGATGTACGGGGGCAGCGGGAGGCGGCCGGCCCGGTCGATGGCCTGGAGCAGCGAGCCCCGCGGACCAAAGAAGCGCACCAGCAGCTCGCCCCCGCCGCGCGACTCCAGCACCTCCGCGCGCAGGTCCGCCTCCAGCTCCACCGTCGCCCCCGGCTTGAGCCCCTTGCTGGCCTGGCCCAGGCACACCCAGCGCAGCGCGCCCACGTCCCGCCCGAGCGCCGCCGCCGCGCCCTCGTCCGCCGCGGGCCGCACCAGCAGCAGCTCCACCTTCCCGCCCGTCCCCGCCTTCTTGCCCAAAAGCCGCGCCGGCACGACTCGCGCGTCGTTGAGGACCAGCAGGTCGCCCGGGTCGAGCAGCTCCGGCAGCTCCGCGAACATCCGGTGCTCGACGACCCCTCCAGCGCGCCGGAGCACCAGCAGGCGCGACGCGTCCCGCCGCTCGGCGGGCCGCTGGGCGATCAGCTCCTGGGGGAGCGCGAAGTCGAAGTCGGAGACCTTCAAGGCATGGTGAGCAGCCCGCTCAGGGCGGGCGCGGAGTCGTACGGCCACTGCTGCTCGTACGGCGCGCGGGCGACGTCGTGGCCTCCCTGGACGGTGGCGTTGATCTGCACCGCGTAGTGGAAGCCGGAGGTGAAGAAGCCGGGGGGCACGGTGAGCTGGGTGCCGGTGGTGGCGAAGCGGCCGGCCAGCGTCCTCGACACGGCGCCGGTGGGGCCAGCGGAGAAGCGGATGACCTGCACCGTGTAGAAGGTGGGCGTCCCCACGTCGGGCGGCTTCCAGCGGATGACGGGCGAGGCGTTGGCCAGCCGCTGGTCGTCGAAGAACGGCGCGCCGTCGATGGTGGCGCCGGTGACCGGGCTGACGCGGGGCTTGAGCGCCGCGGACGGGAAGGACGGCAGCAGGTCGTTGACGGTGATGAACACCACCTCGTAGGTGGACGCGACGCCCACGGCGCCCGGCCCCGACCGGGGCACGTCGTACGGCACGATGAAGTACGTCTGGCCGACCCCGAAGCGCGCCCACGAGGTCGGGAACGGGTCGCCGTAGACGACGTTGAGGCGCTGGTCCGGCTGCGGCGCGGAGGGGTCGTCGTTGAGGAACATCACCGCCAGGTCGGGAGCGACGCCGTAGAACCCGTGGGTGGATTCGGGGAGCGCGTCGATGGCCATCAGGTGGAGCACCTCGTCCGCCCAGGTGCGCGGGTTGACCGCGGTGCGGTAGCTCCCGAACGACCCGGGCGTGCGCTCGGCGATGAGCCAGTTCATCTGGATCGCCTTGTCCTGCGGGACGGGGGTGAACCGGCCCGAGACCTGGGAGACGGCGCCGTTGGTGACCGTCAGCGGGGTGGGCCCGAACGACCGCTCGATGGCCTGGTACGTGTTCCACCGCTGCTTCGTCCCCGAACTGTCGACGACGAAGCCCGCGTCCCGCGTGGTGAGCTGGTTGAAGTACGTCCGGTCGCCGGCGGCGGCGTCGGCCAGGGTCGGGGTGTAGCCGCTCTGGGCGATGAGGGAGTAGTCGTACGTCTGGTCGAGGCTCACCGCGCCCTGGCTGGGCGTCGGGCTGGTGGAGTCGAACTGCAACCCGCTGAACCACAGCCCGACGTTGGACGCGTACATCTGGAGGTCGTCCGTCACCTCGAAGGTCGCGTCGTTGGTGAACGGCACCATCCCGCCCAGCGACGTGTGCTGGAGCGTGCCCGGGCCGGCGAAGATGACGGTGGGCCGGCCCTCGATGTGGAGGCCCAGGTCCACCTCCCGCGCGGAGGTGTCGAAGCAGTCCGTCTTGTAGCAGAGCCAGTACGCGACGCCGGACGGGACGCGGGGGACCTGGAAGGTGCCGTCCGCGGCCCCCGTCCCCGGGTAGTAGACGAAGCCCGGCCCGCGCGGCACCCACGCGCCGATGGAGATGTTGCGGAGGTCCTGGGGGCGGTCCACGCCGCCGCTGTCGTTGACCCAGTGCTCGATCCGCGTCCCGATCACCGCCAGCTCGCGGACGGTGAAGGCGTCGCTGGCGACGGCCGGCAGCGCGCCGGAGCTGGCCTTCAGCTTGTACTGGCCGGGCGCGCTGACCGAGAGGCTGGAGAACGTCGCCACGGCGTCCGCCGGAGGGACGGACGTCGCGCCGGAGAGGTTCCCCACCCCGGAGATGGTGATGAGCCCCAGCGACACGGGCGTCGTCCAGCTCGTCGCGGCGTTGCCGAACTGGTCCTGCACCGCCACCGTCACCGCCGGCGCGATGACCGCCGTGGCCTCGCTGTCGGTCGCTTGCTGGACGAACATCAGCCGGGCCGCCGGGCCGGCCTCGAACCGCGCGCTGGTCGTCGCGGTGAGCGTCCCCTGGTCGATGGACGCGGTGATGATCTTCAGCTCCGCCGCGGTGGACGACAGCGATCCGATGGCGAGCCCGTCGGCGTCCGTGGGGCCGGGCGGCAGGATGAGCTTGTTCCTCAGGCCCGTGGCGTCGAGCTGCACGGTCTTGCCGGCGAGGGGGTCGCCGTGGCCGTCGCGGACGGTGACCTGGATCAGCACCGCGTCCACGCCGTCCGCCACCGCGCCGGTGGAACGATCCACGGTGACCGAAACGACCGGCTGGCCCGGATCGACCGCGGTGCGCGCGCCGCACCCGGATCCGGCGATCGCCAGCGCACACGCCCCCAGCCACAAAAGTATGCGGGTTCCGTTCATGATGACAGGCTCAGTAGAGGGGCTGCAGCTCGGTCCCAGGATAGTAGTGACGGAGGATCGCGCGGTAATCCCAGCCCTGGTCGGCGAACACTTTGGCGCCCCACTGGCAAAGCCCGGCCCCGTGGCCGTAGCCCTTCCCGCTGATCTTCAGGGCGCCC
>Ga0268264_10005473_pt1 | contig 10766 bp, 10 predicted proteins | sample KBSSwiS32_FD_190357 | JGI IMG/M metagenome (GOLD analysis project Ga0268264, IMG submission 190357) | Switchgrass rhizosphere microbial communities from Kellogg Biological Station, Michigan, USA - KBS Switchgrass S3-2 (SPAdes) (version 2) | ecosystem: Host-associated > Plants > Roots >... | reverse complement strand
CGCATTGATCGTGCACGTGCCGACGCCGATGAACGACACGCTCGATCCGCTCGTGCTGCCGCTGAGCGAACACACCGTGGTCGAGCCTGCGTCGATGGCCAGACTCACGGCCAGGCCCGAGGTCGCGGTCGCCGTCACGACATACGCCGTGCCGCCGAACGTCGCGCTGCCCGGCGCGCTCGATGTGAAGTTGATCGTCTGGCTGGCCTTGCCGACCGCGAATGCCTGCTGCACCTGCGGCGCGGCGTTGTAGCTGCCGTCGCCGGACTGGTTCGCGTTGATCGTGCACGTGCCGACGCCGGTGAACGACACGCTCGAACCACTCGTGCTGCCGCTCAGCGAACAGACCGAAGCGGACGCCGCCGCGATCGTCAACGAGACCGGCAAGCCGGAGGTTGCGGTCGCCGTAACCACGTACGGTGTGCCGCCGAACGTCGCGCCGCCCGGCGCGCTCGACGTGAAGTCGATCGTCTGATCCTGCTTCGCGACACCGCAACTGGCGAACTTCAGCGAGCCTATGCGCGTGTTCCAGTTGAACGAGCCGGTGGCCTTCAGGTATTCGGTCGTGAACCAGAACGTGCAGTCGTCGACCGGATCGATCGTCATCGCGCTGTAGTCGCCCCAGCGGTCGAGATTGTTGCCGCTTTGCGAGCCGGTGCCGGCAATGATCGTCGCTTCGGCCTGCATCGTGTTCAATGTGTCGCCGTCGAGGCGGCCGGTATAGCGGATCTCGGGAAACAGCGAGCTGCTCGACACGCTGTAGCCGAGCGCCATGTTGCCGTCGCCGTCCATCGCGATCGAACCCATCCAGCGGTAGCTGGTGTCCGGTGTGAACGTGGATTGCTGGTACACCACCGGCGAGGCATTCGGGCTGCGGATTTCGTACCAGCGCACGCCGGTGTACGGGTTCTGGTGCGAGGTACCGACTTTCACCGAGTGGTTGACGACGAGCGATTCGTGATCGCCGAAGTTGCGGTAGGCCAGGCGATACATCAACCGGTCGGCCAACGAGTCGAGATCCTGGTTCGTGCCGGACTGCGGCACGCAGGCGCCGCCGCCGCAGGCCGGCGTGAACGCCGCGACGGCGAGGTTGGTCGGGCCGGTCAGCGATGTGTTCGCCGGCGTGCCCCAGTCGACATGAAACTTCCACAGGTTCAGCGAATTCGAGCCGAAGTTGACCATGTAGTTCGGCGCGCCGGCCGGTGGCGCTGTCGCTCCGTCGAGATCGGACGGCAGCACGCCGCCGAAACTGCTCGACAGCTGGAAGCATTGCTGCGTGGCTGCGGCGCCGGTCAGCATCGAGCTGCGGTCATAGGCGCACAGCTGCGAACCGACGAACGAGTTCGTGAACATGTTGAACGTCACGTAATACGCGTCGGGCCACACGCCCATCTTTGGATAGTCGGGAAACGTGGTGCCGTAAGAGAACGCGTAGCGGTACCAGCCCCCGGTCGCGTCGCTGGTTTGCGATACCGCGACGCATTCGAGGTACGGCGTCGCACCGACCGCAAACTGCGACACGATCCAGCGGTTCGCGGCCTTGTCGTAGACGACGACCGCATCGCCGTCGTTGTCGGACTCGCACTGGCCGCCGAAGCCGACCCACAATGTGTTGGTCGGCACCGGACCGTAGACGACGCTCTTGGTCGCCTTATTGAAGACGGCTAGGCCCGTGTTCACGACCTGCACGTATTGCGTGGCGCCGACCGCGCCGACCGTGTCCGGCGGCGCCGAGTTGACCGAATACGTGCCGTCCGGTCCGGTGAAGCCGTCGCCGACCCCGTCGACGCCGGTCTGGAACGTCGGCGCGACCGGGCCGCGCCGCGCCGATGACTGCAGCGCGCCGTCGGTCTGACCCGGCGGGAAGTACGGCAGCGGAATCATGTGTTCATCGCGCTCGTGCCAGCGCTTGTAGCCGTCGGACTGCGGCACGGTATTGCGCAGCGAGGGCAGCGCGTCGTGGGCAACCGCAGGCGAAACCTCCACCGGGCCGTGAACCTGAGCCCAGCCGACCGAACTCGAGGCCGCCGCGAACACGGCCATCGCAAGACGTACACGCAACATGGTTTTGATTCCCCGTAGAGTTTCCAGCGGCCGATGCATCGGATCGATGCCCTGATGCGTGATGCCGGTCCGCCGGCTGCGATATCAGCCAACGGCCGGCCGAACTTGTCATTCCTCGAAGCACGCGGAGCGAGTGCAACGAGATCGATCCTCCCGCCACGGCGCCCGTTCCTGGCGACTATAGTTTCTGCGTGCCGTTCGAACAATGGACCGGTTTGAAAAAACGGGAAAATACCGGCCGCGCATCGGCATTCAGCGGCGCAGGACGGCAACCCGGAACGTCTCGCCCATCCGCCCGGGCAAGGTCAGCTGCTTGACCTGCTGGGCGAGGCGATAGCGGGCGATCTCGTCGCCGGCTTCGGCGTTGCCTGCCGCGAAGACCTCGTCGAGTCCATGCCCGATCAGGAATTGCGCCTGCGATACGACCGGCTCCGGGGTCAGGCCGCAGGCCATGGCCGCGGCACCGAGCGCGTCGAAGTCGACCCAGGCCGTGATGTCCTGGAGGCCGGGCCAGAGCAGCGGATCGTTGTGGGCGCGATGGCGGAAATGGCAGCGCAGCGTGCCGTCACGCCGATGCGGCGCGTAGAACGTGCCGTCCGCGTAGCCGTAGTCGATGAACATCGCACAGCCGCGATCAAGCGAGCGGGTGATCTCGGCGAGCCAGGGCGCCAGCAACGGCCGCACTTCGGAGCGATACGGTAGCGGCAGCGCCGCCGCCGCAGCGCCGAGTGCGCGCGACACATCGTCATGCAGCGCCGCGTCGGCCGGCAATTCGCACCAGACCAGCCGCCCGCAAGGGTCCGCGGCAACCGCTCGCGCGAACAGGCCGTCTCCCCGCAGCGCAAAAAGCCGCACCGGCAGCGCGTCGATGACTTCATTCGCCAGCAACACGCCGTGCCAGCGGTCAACCGGCGGCGCATCGAGCCATTCGACGATCGCGCGCAAATGTGGACAATGCTGCATCAGGCGCCGCTGCTGGCGTTCGCGCAGATCGGCGCTGCGCTCGAGCAGGCGATAGCGCCGCGGCGGCGCGCCGAGACGCTCGAGCTCGAGCAGCAGGTCCACCGCGAGCGCCCCGCTGCCCGGGCCGAGTTCGACGATGTCGCCGCCGGTCTCGCGCAACGCCGGCGCGACGGCGCGGGCCAGGCAACGGGCGAAAACGAAACCGAGCTCCGGCGCGGTGACGAAATCCCCGGCCGCACCGAACTTCGTCGCGCCGGCGCTGTAGTAGCCGAGGCCGGGCGCGTACAGCGCCAGTTCCATGTAGCGGGCAAAATCGAGTGCGCCGCCGGCGGCGGCGATTTCGGCGCGGATCAGCGCCTCGAGCCTGGCGCTGTGCGCGCGCTCCTCGGCGTTCGGTTCGGGCAGTTCGACGCGCATGCGGGTAGTATCGCAAGAGCGCGGCCCGTGCAGCTATCGAGGCGTCGCCCGCGAAGCGCTTGCAGTAAGATCGCATGATGCAGCCGACCGAACCCCGACCCGTAGCGCTGATCACCGGCGCGGCCAAGCGCGTCGGCGCGACGATCGCACGCACGCTGCATGCCGCCGGCTACGACCTGGTCCTGCACTACCGCCATTCGCGTGACGAGATGGAGACGCTGTGCGCCGAACTCGACGGTGCGCGGCCCGCCAGCGTCGTTTCGATCGCGGCTGATCTGGCCGACGTCGACGCGCTGCCGCGGCTGGTCGATGCCGGCACGGCACGCTTCGGCCGGCTCGATGCGCTGGTCAACAACGCATCGTCGTTCTTTGCGACGCCGATCGGCACGATCAGCACCGCACAATGGGACGAGCTGTTCGCCAGCAACGCGCGCGCGCCGCTGTTCCTGGCGCAGGCCGCCGCGCCGGCATTGCGCGCGGCCCGCGGCGCGATCGTCAACATCGTCGACATCTACGCACAGCGGCCGCTGGGCGGCCATCCGGTCTACAGCATGGCCAAGGCAGCGCTGGCAATGATGACGCTGGCACTGGCGAAAGAGCTCGGCCCCGACGTGCGCGTCAACGGCGTCGCGCCGGGCGCCGTGCTGTGGCCCGACACGGGGAAATCCTACGCGGATCGAGACGAGCTGATCGCGCGCACGCCGCTGCAGCGCGCCGGCGCGCCGGAAGACGTGGCCGCCGCGGTGCTGTTCCTGCTGCGCGACGCGACGTTCACGACCGGGCAGATCCTCGCCGTCGACGGCGGCCGTTCGCTGAGCGCGTGAACGCCGCGCCGCTTTAGCCGACGCGTATTCCCTGCCGGCCGATCGCGGTGCCGGCCTCCCACAGCTCGCCGATGGTCCGCCGCAGCAGCGGATGGACTGCATTGGCGGCGATATCGTTGAGCGGCTGCAGCACGAACGCCTGCAGCAGTTCGCGTCGCGGCACCTCGAGGTTGCCGGTGCCGTTCAGCACGCGGTCGCCATACAGCACGATGTCCACGTCGAGCGTACGGCTCGAATAGCGCGGCACGTCGCGGCGGCGGCCGTGGCGGTCTTCGAGCGCATGCAGCCAGTCGTTCAAAGCTTCCGGCTCCAGATCGGTGTCGATGCCGGCCGCGAGGTTGAGGAAATCCGGCCCGTCGAAGCCGACGGCGGGATATCGGTAGACCGATGATACGACGATCGCGCCGAAGCGAGCGCGCAGTTCGGCGATCGCATCCGCGAGATTTTTTTCCGGCTCGATGTTCGAGCCGAGGCTCAGGTAGACGCGCGCCACGTCAGGGCCGCTGGCCGCGCTCGATGACGACGCCGACCGCCTTCGAACCGCGCAGGGCGCCCGGCTTGGACAGCTTCAGGCGCAGCCACGGCACCTTGAACTCGTCGAGCACGATCTGCGCGCAGCGCTCGGCCAGGGTCTCGACCAGCTGGAAGCTGGAACCCTCGACGAACGCGATCAGGCGCTTGCCCACGGCCTTGTAGTTCAACGTGTCGTCGATGTCGTCGGTCGCTGCCGGCCGGCGGTTGTCGAACGCCATTTCCAGATCGACGGCCACGACTTGGCGGATCTTGCGCTCCCAGTCATAGATGCCGATGACGGTCTCGATGCGCAGGTCTTCGATGAATACGGTGTCCATGCAATTCCGCTCGTGCGGTCCACTCCGCACCACCATAGCGCACCTTGCGCTGCACCTGCGAGAATTGACTGTCGTTGCGCCAGGGAAGTTCGTTGCGGCGCACTACGGCAAACACCACCAATCACTCACTTGCCAGGATGCTCGATATGACAATTCGGAAATTCGGACCGATCCTCGCCGCAGCTGCGGCGCTGCTGCTTTCCGCCTGTTCGATGGTAGCGCCGAAATATGTATTTTCGGTCGACCAGGTGCAAACCCTGCGCGACGCGGGATTGGCGCCGGCGAAAATCGGCGCGGTCGGTGCCGCGGGCGCCGATGCGCACAACGATTCGATCGCGCTGCGCGGATCGGGAATGCATTCGCCCTATGGCAACTACGCGCGCTACCTGCAGGTCGCGCTGGCCCAGGATTTGCGCGAAGCGCGCCTGCTCGACGAAAAATCCGACGTGGAAATCAACGCCGTGCTGCTCAAGAACGATATCGATACCGGCATGGCGACTGCATCGGCCGACATCGCCGCGCGCTTCGTCGTGAGCAAGGCCGGCCAGACCCGCTTCGACCGGACCAAGACCGCGCACATCGAATGGGATTCGAACTTCATCGGCGCGATCGCGATCCCGCGCGCGCAGGAACACTACCCGGTGCTCGTTGCAGCCTTGCTCAAAGAGCTATACGCCGACGGCGAATTCCTGCGCGCGCTGAAGCCCGGAGGCCCATGATGATCCGGTCTTTCGTCTGCACGATGGTGCTTGCGGCCGCCGCGCTATGCGGCGGCTGCGCACATTCGATCACGGTCGGCCCGGATATCGCCGGTCTGCCGCGCGTCGGCACTGACAAGCTGGCCAAGGTCGCGGTCGCCTATTACATCAGTGCCGAAGATCGGGCGCGCAAGGTCAAGACCGGCGGCGGCGGCGGCGATTCGGCCGAGTACCTCCTGTATCAGGATTTGGAACCGGCGCTGTACCGCGTCCTGTCGAACCGCTTCGCGCAGGTCTACGCGTTGAAGGCACCCGACGACCAGGCATTTCTGGAAGCCAGGGCCGTCAGGTACGTGTTCACGCCGCGATTTTCCACGACGTCGTCGTCGAGCAGCCTGCTCACCTGGCCGCCGACCGAGTTCACGTTGAATATTCAAGCCCGTGCCGTGGATCGCGAACGCAAGCCGGTCTGGGAGACCGAGGTGAGCGGAAGCGGCAGCGCGACGTTCACGGAATTCAAGTCGAATTTCGGACTCGCGGCGCAGCGTGCAACGACCGAGGCGTTCCTGAAACTCGACGCCAAGCTCACGGAATTTCCGACCGCCCCTTAGATCGCCGGCAGGCTCTCGAGGTCCCAGCGCGGCGCAACCGTGATCGACAGGCCGTCGTGCAGGCCGGCCTGCAGGCGCAGCGCGCCGGCCAGCGCGATCATCGCGCCGTTGTCGGTGCAGAATTCCAGGCGCGGGAAATACACCTTGAAGCCTTCGCGTTCGCCGGCCGCAGCCAGTTGCGCGCGCAGCTGGCGGTTCGCGCCGACGCCGCCGGCGATGACGAGCTTGTCGCTGCCGGTCTGGGCGAGCGCGCGCCGGCACTTGATCGCCAGCGTCTCGACGATCGCGTCTTCGAAGCCGCGTGCGACGTCGGCCTTCGCCGCCGGGTCGCCGGCGTGCGCCCGGTAGGCCAGCAGCACCTGGGTCTTCAGGCCGCTGAAACTGAAGTCGAGTCCCGGCCGGTCGGTCATCGGCCGGGCGAACTTGAATCGACCGGGGCTGCCGGATTCGGCCAGCTTGGCCAGCGCAGGCCCGCCCGGATAGTCCAGGCCCATCAGTTTGGCGGTCTTGTCGAATGCCTCGCCGGCCGCGTCGTCGAGCGTGTCACCGAGCAGACGATAGCGGCCGATCCCGGCAACCTCGATCAGCATCGAATGGCCGCCCGAGACGAGCAGCGCCACGAACGGCGGCTGCGGCGGGTCGGGCTCGAGCAACGGCGCCAGCAGGTGGCCCTCCATGTGGTGCACCCCGATCGCCGGCACGTCGAGCGCCCAGGCCAGCGCGCGCGCGCACGCCGCGCCGACCAGCAGTGCGCCGACCAGGCCCGGGCCGGCCGTGTAGGCCACCCCGCCGAGGTCCCGGGTGGCCATACCGGCGTCCTTGACGGTCTCGCGGATCAGCGGCAGTAGCTTGCGCACATGGTCGCGCGAAGCCAGCTCCGGCACGACGCCGCCGTAGTCCGCATGCATGCGGATCTGGCTGTACAGGGTATGCGCCAGCAGCCCGCGATCCGGGTCGAAAACGGCCACTCCGGTCTCATCGCAGGAGGTTTCTATGCCCAGGACGGGCCCCGGCTTTGCAATTGGCTGGTTTTGCACGGTAAAATACGCGGCTCGCCCGGGTAACGGGCACGAGTTTACCAAGTGGAGCCCCCATGCCCAACGTCAAAGTCCGCGAGAACGAGCCTTTCGAGTTCGCCTTGCGTCGCTTCAAGCGCACCTGCGAGAAGGCCGGTATCCTGGCCGAAACGCGCAAGCGCGAGTTCTACGAAAAGCCGACGCAGGAGCGCAAGCGCAAGGCCGCCGCCGCGGTGAAGCGTCATCTGCGCCGCGTCTCGCGCGACGTCACCAAGCGCCAGCGGCTTTACTGATCGCGAGTCCATTCGCAAGAGCCCGGCCCTCCCTGGCTGGACTCTTCAAACGAGCAGTCCTGGTTTCCCGATGGCCGGCGTAGCGCAAGCGACGCTGGCCGTTTGCGTTTGTGGCATCGGCCGAACCGCGGCCGCATGTGAAAAACAGCCGTCATTCCCGGCGCGGAGCCGCGATAGGGAATCCCTCTCGATCCTGCGTCTGAAGCTTGCATTTGTCGAGATCAAAGACGGATTCCCGCTTCCACGGGAATGACGTCATCAACGAAAGGACAATGGCGCCATGAGCCTCAAAACTCAACTCACCGAAGACATGAAGACCGCCATGAAAGGCGGCGACAAGGCGCGCCTCGGCGTGATCCGCCTGATCAACGCGGCGATCAAGCAGCGCGAGGTCGACGAGCGCATTCAGCTCGATGATGCCCAGGTGTTGAGCGTGCTGGAAAAGATGCTCAAGCAGCGCCGCGATTCGTTCTCGCAGTTTCAGGCTGCCGGCCGCACCGACCTCGCCGATCAGGAGAAATTCGAGATCGGCGTGATCGAAGCGTACCTGCCGGCGCAGTTGAGCGCTGCCGAAGTCGACGCGATCATCGCCGCCACGATCGCCGAAGCCGGCGCCGCAGGCCCCAAGGACATGGGCAAGGTCATGGGACTGGTCAAGCCGAAAGTGGCCGGCCGCACCGACATGGGCAAGTTGTCCGAGCGGATCAAGGCCCGGCTCGCGGCGACGGAATGAATCCGCTGCGCCTCACTGCCGCTTTCCTCGCGCTGGCGCTGCTCCTTGTTACGCCGGCGGCCGCGTTGGCCGCGGCGCCGCCCGACGTGGTGTTCGCCACGGCGGAGCAAGGCCGCGCGGTACTCACGCAGCGTGACGACTTCGTTGAGCGGCTCAGCCCGTTCGACCGCGCGGCACGGCTGAAAAGGGACTCGGCGGTTTCGGAGCGGGAATTCCTGTCTTTCGTCGGCGCCAATGTCGCCGACTGGAATGCGGCGCAGTCGCAGCGCGTCACGACAGCGCTCGACACGGTCCGCGAGAACTTTCGCGCGTCGAAGCTGACATTTCCTGCCGGCATCATGCTGATCCACACGACCGGCAAGGAAGAAGGCGGCGCAGCATACACGCGCGCCAGCGCGATCGTGCTGCCGACCGGTGTGCTCGCCGACAAGGATCAGGACCTGGTCCAGGTGCTGAGTCACGAGTTGTTCCATGTCATCTCGCGCCGCGAACCGCGTCTGCGCGACCGGCTGTACCGGTCGATCGGTTTCGAGGCATGTCCGGAATTCGTGTTTCCGGCCGCCCTCGCCGACCGGCGCATCACGAACCCGGACGCGCCGCGCAACGACCATCGCATCAAGGTCGATTTTGCCGGACAGCAGATCTGGGCGATTCCGGTGCTCTACGCCGATAGCGCCTACAACTCGAATCGCGGCGGCGAATTCTTCAACTACCTGCAGTTCCGCCTGGCGCTGAGCGAGCCGAAGCTGGCATCCCGACCGGCCGGCGACGAGCCGCGCTTCGTCGAAGTGAAGGCGCTGCAGGGATTCTTCGAACAGGTCGGCCGCAACACGCAGTACCTGATCCATCCTGAGGAAATCCTCGCCGACAACTTCGCGATCGCCATTGCCGGGAAAGCCGACGTGCCGACACCGTCGGTGCCGCAGCAGATTCTTCGGATCATGCACGAGGCTGTTGCGGCCGTCGGCAACGGTCGCGGCGCTGCAACGGCGGCACCGGGGCACGTGGCGCGACTGAAGGACTGATCGCCGCTGCCCGCGCACTGATTCGCAAGGTTCGCAGGCAAGCTGGCGCCGGTTGCCGTTTTTCCGATCCGCGCGTGGCATCCTATAGGCAGATGGCCGGCCGCATTCCCGACAAATTCCTCGACGAGCTGCTCGCGCGCGTCGACATCGTCGATGTGATCGGCCAGCGCGTGCAGCTGAAGAAGGCCGGGCGCGACTGGTCGGCGCGCTGCCCGTTCCATGACGAGCGCTCGCCGTCGTTCACGGTCAGCCCGGCCAAGCAGTTCTATCACTGCTTTGGCTGCGGCAAGCATGGCAGCGCGATCAAGTTCCTGATGGACTACGACCGCCTCGAATTCGTCGATGCGGTCGAGGAACTGGCCGGCCAGGTCGGCCTCAAGGTGCCGTATGAAGGCGGCGCACGGCGCGCGCCGCAGGAAGATTCGACCGATCTTTACGCGCTGCTCGACTCGGCGGCGAAGTACTACCAGCGCCAGCTCGCGCAGAGCGACAAGGCGCGCGCCTATTTCGATTCGCGCGGCCTCGATGCGCAGACGATCGAACGTTTTGCGCTCGGCTTTGCGCCGGACCAGTGGGACGCGCTGAAGAACGCGCTCGGCACGACGCCGCAGCGGCTGGCTCTGCTCGAGAAGACAGGCATGCTGACCCAAGGCGAGCGCGGCACGAAGTACGACCGCTTCCGCGACCGCGTGATGTTTCCGATCCAGGACCGGCGCGGGCGCGTGATCGCATTCGGCGGCCGCACGCTCGCCGCTGCGAAGGCAAAATCCACCGCCGAGCATGACGCGCCCAGCTCTGCTGAAGGGTCCGGCGAGGGATCGCCGGTTCCTGATTCTCGCGCGCAGGATGCGCGCAGCTCTACTCAAAAGTCCGGCGATGGCCCGAAGTACCTCAATTCGCCCGAGACGCCGCTGTTCCACAAGGGCCGCGAGCTGTTCGCGCTGTGGCAAGTGCGCCAGGCGCACAGCAAGATCCCGCGCCTGATCGTGGTCGAGGGCTACATGGACGTTATCGCGCTGTTCCAGCACGGCATCACGCAGGCCGTGGCGACGCTCGGCACGGCGACGACGCGCGACCATGCCGAACTGCTGTTCCGGAATTGTGCAGATGTATACTTCTGCTTCGACGGCGACCGCGCCGGGCGCCAGGCCGCCTGGCGCGCGGTCGAGTCGGTGCTGCCGCGCATGCGCGACGGCCGCCAGGCGTTTTTCCTGTTCCTGCCCGACGGCGAGGATCCGGATTCGCTGGTGCGCGCCGAGGGCCACGCCGGC
>Ga0268264_10005471_pt1 | contig 10768 bp, 8 predicted proteins | sample KBSSwiS32_FD_190357 | JGI IMG/M metagenome (GOLD analysis project Ga0268264, IMG submission 190357) | Switchgrass rhizosphere microbial communities from Kellogg Biological Station, Michigan, USA - KBS Switchgrass S3-2 (SPAdes) (version 2) | ecosystem: Host-associated > Plants > Roots >... | reverse complement strand
CCGTGGGCGTGACCCGGATCATCCGTCTCGCTTACTCAGAGCATCCGAAATACGTTCCTTTGCTGCGTCGATCGTACGAGCTCTGGCGGGATCTGCAGAGGGTCGCGGACGAGCAATTGCTGTTCATCACCGGCGGCATCGACGCAGGCGACGAAGGCAGCGACACGATCAAAGGATCGCTGCAGTCGTGCCGCGATCATGCTGTCGCCCACGACGTCATGTCTGCCTCAGATGTCAGCCGGAGATTCCCCGGTTACCGCTTGCCCGCGCACATGGTTGCTGTTTACCAACCGGACGGCGGCTTGCTGATGTCCGAACGATGCGTGGTTGCGCATGTCAACGCGGCACTCGCACATGGGGCGGAAGTTCACGCTCGCGAATGCGTGCGTGGCTGGGACGCTTCGTCCGGGCATGTCACCGTGACCACCGACCGTGCTCGGTACGAAGCAGGAACGCTGGTTCTTACGGCTGGACCTTGGACGCCGAAGAGCGTGACTGGCCTGGCGTCATTCGTTGTCGCAGAGCGCCAGGTGCTGCTGTGGACTCAACCGCGTAAGCCCGAATACTTTCAGCGAGCGTGCTTCCCTATCTTCAACATGGAAGTGTCGGAGGGTCGTTTCTATGGCTTTCCGGTACACCACGTGCCTGGGTTCAAGATCGGGAAGTACCACCACCGTCACGAATCGGTCGACGCCGACGCCGTCGACCGCGACTGTTACCCCGAGGACGAAGCGGTTCTTCGCGAAGGCATTCGCCGTTACTTCCCGGACGCGGACGGACCGACGCTCGCGATGAAGGTGTGCATGTTTGCCAACACGCCCGACGCTCATTTTGTGATCGACCGTCACCCCGAGGCTGAGAACGTCATCGTCGCGGCAGGATTTTCAGGTCACGGTTTCAAGTTCTGTGGTGTTGTCGGCGAAATCGCCGTCGATCTGGCGACCGAAGGCAGCACGAAATGGGACGTCGAACTATTCCGAATGCGAAGGCTAACCCGCCCTACACAGCGCTCTTGACGACGCCTCCGTCAACACGCAACGCTGCACCGGTCGTCGCCGATGACAGTGGGCTGGCGACGTAGGCAACGAGCGACGCCACTTCCTCGGGCTTCGCGAATCGCTTGATGAGTGACGTCGGGCGCACCTTCTGAAAGAACTCGGTCTCGAACTGCGCGAATGTCTTGCCTTCGCGCTTTCCCAGAGCGGTAACGAACTCCTCAACGCCGCGGCTCCGTGTGGGCCCCGGGAGGACGCAATTGACCGTAATGCCGGTGCCCGCGAGCGCCTCCGCGAGACCCCGCGACACCGCGAGCTGCGCCATCTTTGTCACGCCGTAATGAATCATCTCGGGTGGAATCTGCACGCCGCTCTCGCTCGAGATGAAGATGATGCGGCCCCAGTTCCTCTTTCTCATCGAGGGCAGATACAGCCGCGCGAGGCGGATGCCGCTCAGCACGTTGATGTTGAAGAATCGGATCCACTCTTCGTCGGTGATGTCCTCGAATGCCTGCGGCTCGAAGATGCCGAGATTATTGACGACGATTTCGACGTCAGGAAATTGCCGCGCGACCTGCTGCGCGGCGTCCGGCGTGCTCAAATCTGCGGTGAACGGCCGCGCGCTGCCTGCCGCAATATCGTTCAATTTCGCGACGGCGGCCTCCACGGAGTCCGCGGTCCGTCCATTGACGATGACCTGGGCGCCTTCCTTTACCAGCGCTTCGACAATCGCGTAACCGATACCGGCCGTGCTCCCGCTCACGAGAGCGAGCTTTCCCCTGAGACCGAGATCCACTCGCAGAAACCTCCTGCGCCGATGAGGACTGGAGAGGCGAACGCGGCGTCCGACACCCGATTAGCGGCCTCATCGAAGCCGGGAGCCGGAAGTCGGCAGCCGGGAGCCTGTCAGTTGGTTGAAGTTGTCGACATTCCCTTGAACGTCAGCTTCTGCAGCCCCATCGTCGTCCCGGCAATGTAGATGTTGCCCTTCGAGTCGGTCGCGATGTGATGGCCTCCGCCGATCTGTCCGGGCAGCTTGATGCTGCCGACGATCTGCATCGCTTTCCGATCGACGATGACGATGTCGTTGCCGTTGCCGACGTAGAGGAACTCCTGGTTCGGATCGGCCGAAAACGCCAGGTCACGCGCGAACTGCGTGTCGGTCTTGACGATCTGCTTCACGAATTTGCCGTCCGGCGTGAACGATTGGACGCGGCGGTTCTCGCGATCCGCGACGTAGATGGTGCCGTCCTTTGACAGACGGATGGCGTGGACGATGCTGAAGTTCTTCGGTCCGTCTCCAGCTGGAAATTCCTTCGGCGTGACGACCTCGCAATGGTCGTCGTCCACCGGCTTGTTGCCGAACGCGCCCCACATCCGTTTGAACTTGCCGCTGTCGGCGTCGAACACGATGACGCGGTGGTTGCCATAGCCGTCGGCGACAAACAACTCGTTGGTGCGCGCGTTGTATTGCACATCGGCCGCGCGATGTACGTTCGTCGTGTCGGCGTTGCCTTTGCTCTGGTTGCTGTGGCCGATCTGCATCACGAACTTGCCGTCCTGCGTGAACTTCAGGATCTGATCGTCCGCGACGTGCTTGAGATTGGCGATGCCGTTCGTGGGGCAGTTGTTGCCGGTGATCCACACGAAGCCTTTGCTGTCGATGTTGATCCCGTGCTCGCGTTGTGGCCATTCGTACCCGGCGCCATCGCCCCCCCAGCTCTTGACATAGTTACCGGCCGCGTCGAAAACCATCACCGCTGGTGCGCGCTTCGGCACGTCTTCAGGTTTGACGAGCGTGCGCGGCCGATGCAGCGCCCAGATGCGACCGTCCGCGTCGACCGAGAAGCTGGAGACGTCGCCGAGCTTCCACTGCGCTGGGACTTTCGGCCAGTTCCGATCGATATCGAACGTCGGAAGGCTGCGCGTGCCCGCAGTGCCGACGGCACGCGACGCGACGGGTCCTGTCGCCGGCTTTCCCCGCTCCGTGCTCGCGGCTCCTACGCGCCTGTCGGCGCTCGTCGCCTCTGCGCGCGCCGCGGGGATGCCCCTGCCGGCGCCACCCGTCGCGTCATCAGCGACCGCACTCCGCTGTTTTCCGGCGAGCGCGGGGTTGACGTAGTTCTTCTTGAGAACTTTCTTCAGATCCGGCCGCACGCTGAGGTACGTGATGTGGTCGGGGATGGCCGAGAAGCCGTGCGGCACGCCTTCAGGAATGACGATCACATCGCCGACGTTGATCACGCGGCTGGTGAAACCAACCATCGTCCCGTTGCACGACGGACCGTTGAGAATCGTCGTCACCTCGCTGTCGGCCGGTGAGCGCCGTCCGTTGACGATCGTTCCTCCGGTAATCAGCGTTCCGCTGCCGGAGGTGACGATGTATGTCTCCGCCGTACTGTCGTGGTAGATGCCGTTCGGTCCGGTCGCCCCGGCCCGTTGCTGACCGCACGCGGGCTGCGTATTCGCAGGCGCCGCAGCGGGCGCGGCAGCCGCGGGTGCGGGGGCCAGCTTGCCGCGCGCGACGATGCCGACGGCGAGCTGATAGCTGCCCATGTCGATCACGCGAAGGCTGTTGTCGGGGACAGTGCGCTTGGTGTCCGCCGCCATCTTGAGCACCGCCTTGATGTCGGTGTCGGTGATGACGATCGCGTCTTTCGGCGCCTGCGCCGAGAGCATCGCGGGGCTGGCCGCACACACCAGCGCCAGTAACCGGAGGAAGTTCTTGTTCATGGCTGTTTGACCTCCACAAGCTCAATGGCGGATCGGGACGCTCATTTCGGGCGGCCCGTGAATCCCTGCGCGATCGTGTCGATCTTGTAAATCGCTTTGGCGTTATTCCTGACGCCCTCGGGAGTTCTGTACTCCTTGCCGTCCGGCGTCGTCATGCCCGCGCCCTTCGCGTAAAGCACCTTCTTGTTGGGTCCGGAAAACGCCACGCTCGAGGCCGATCTTGGCAGAGGAATAGTGCCCAGGTGTGTTCCGTCCACACTGAACACCTGAATGCCAGTATCACCGGCGGTGACGTACAAACGGCCTTCGGAGTCGATGCACATCCCGTCGCCACCGGCGGCGCCTTGTAGCGTCGCGAAATCCCGCTGATTCGTCGTAGTGCCATCCGGCTGGATGTCGAACGTGACGATAGTCCGGCCATTCGTGAGATAGAGCGTCTTCTCATCGCGGCTCAGCGCCATCCCGTTCGTTCGCACTTCCTTCCCCGCAACGAGACTCACTTTGCCGGCGGGATTGACGACGTACGTTCCCGCATCGTCGGAGAAATACGCGCGACCTTTGGAATCGGCCACGACTTCGCCCATACGCCAGAAGGTTTTCTCTCCGAACTTGCTTGCGAGGACCAGTCGTGTCGGATGCAGGACAACCAGTTCCGCCGCTTCCTTGCACTCGGCAGGACGGCCGCCCGGATCCGAACACGTTCTCTCTGCCCCGATGAGGCGGCCCTTGTCGTCGTACGCCAGCGCACCGGTGCCATGGGTGTCCCTGACGAAAATAGAAAACTTGTCGTTCGGATCGAGCATGCCAACCGTGCTCGGCTGCTCCTGCGCAAACAGCAGCCCGCCGTCTTTCGTCCCGATGATGCCGTCCGCGTTATCAGGGCCCTGCCAGACGAGTTTCCATTTGGCGCCGGCGGCGATGACTCCGGGGATACCGGTAACGGTCACTTCCTTTGCGGGAGTCGGCTGTGGAAAGGGATTTCGTTGCTGCGCGCCGGCGAGCACGCCGAAAGAGAAGGCGATCGCAAATGCGACCGTGCATTTCATAGGCTCTCTACCTCGCCCCATGCTCAAGCCTAACGGACCACCCCGCCGGCCGGATCGCGCACGATCCTGTTGAACTCCGCCTCCTGCGATGGGACGCAGAACTGTTCGGCGATCTCTCGATTACGCGGCGCCAGCTTCATGACCTTCCGCTCGCTCACCCACGGTGCCGTGAAGATCTTCGGATCGGTCAGCGTCATGTTCAACTCCAGCGTGTCGCGATCCAGCCGGCGATAACGCTCCTCCAGCGTCATCTCGGTGGAATGAGGCGTTCCGAAGTGATCGAGCCAGCTGCGGTCATCGAAGAACCCGGAGGTGACGACGAACGTGTCACCCTCCCATCGGCCCGTGGAGATGCCATTGAACGTCAGGTCGGCGTCGTTCGGCAGCGGCCGGCCGTCAGTCCACACCTGGCGGTACGAGTGGCCCCATTCGAAGAACTGAAACACCCGATCCCGTGTCTGAACAATCTCCATCGGATACACCGCGACGAGCTCGAGCAGCACGTTGCGAACCAGCCCGATCGGGTCGCAGTTGCCCATCGGATCGTTGCCGACTGCCGGCGGCACGGCCCGAGGTCCGTACGACGGTTTGTTGGCGTCGAACAACTTCTTGCCCAGGGGCGTGAAGGGCGGAGGTGTCTGACTGAGTGTCAGCAACGGGCTTGTTCGCGTCCACACACCCGATAGGTCTCGCGGGTCATGGGGAACCGACACCGCGGGCCTGGTCTCGCCGCTGCCCCGGCCGCCTTGTCTTCCGCCGCCGGCTGGCGCCTGTGCGTGTCCTGGAACTGCCGCCGTCAGCATGGCGATCGCGATAGCGAAAAGTGCTCGCACGATACCAGACCTCGCTAGTTCTCGTTGCTGCCGCCAGTGCCCAGCACCTGCTTGCCGTTGACCAGGATTGGGCGCATGCGGTTGACGACACCCCGCGGCGTGCCAGCGCGCGAGGGATTGAGCGTCATCGTGAGCTCATCGCCGGCCTTGATCGTGGTTGCCGTCCAGCCTGCCTCCCGCAGGACGGTTGGACTGTTCATTTCGCCGACCCAATGCACCATCTCGCCCTGCTCGTTTTTGACGTCGAACTCGACGAACGAATGCGGATTCCTGAAGGTGAACCTCGTCACGACGCCCGTCAGCGTCACGGCTTTCGTGGGGTCGTAGGATGCGTTCGTGCCGTGATGCGCGAAGACGGACGTTGACGTCAGGAGCACCACCGTAGCGATTAGGCACCGTTCGGTCACGCCTCTCATACGGATCTCCCTATTTGACCTCCACGAGCTCAATGGCGATGCGATCGGGCCCTTCGATCATCGCCGCGCGCATGTTGCCCCACGGGTGAATCTCTTCCAGGAACTTGACGCCTTCGCTCTTCAACCGCGTCACCGTTCCATCTAGGTCCGCGACGCTCAGCGCCCAGTGATCGACGAGGTGGCCGCGAGTGCTGACAAGGCCGCCGCCCGGCCACGGGCGAATCGAGATCGAGATGTCGTCGAAGAACACCGCGCCTGCCGGATCGCGAACGAAGCCGGTCTTGGCGAACGATGGCCACGTCGGCGGCGCGTACAGCTGCTTGCAGTCGCCAGGGGGCAGCGTGCCCGGAGCACCGCCGCGCCCCTGCGGCAGTGTCGCGCCGAGATGCGTGATGTACCACTGCATCGCGCAGATCGGGTGCTCGTGGTACATGTGAATGTGATTGAAGCGCTCGACGGTACCGGCCTGGGCGTTCTCGATCATGATGCCGTCGGGCCCGCGCAGGTAGCCGAAACCGCCTTCGCGTGTCGGCTGCATGCCCTTCGCGCGCATCTCGAGAATCTGCTCCTGCGTCGGCAGTCCGGGTAGCGTATCGCTCGACATGTCGACGAGCTTGCCGTCGGCCGCATCCCACATCTGCGCGATCTTCAGCCCCATCTGGTGGAAGTTCTCGTTGTACTTGCGCGAGTCTGGGGTGTTCCAGCCGAAGTGCCAGACCGACGTCTGCGGTCCCGTCAGCTCGTTCTGGGGCGGCGTTGCGACCTTGGTAAACAGCAAGTAGACGTTGCCGGTCTTCACCGCCTCGTAGCCGTTGAACGTCGTCTTGGTGGCGGTCAGGGCGAACGGCTTTGGATAGTACGCGGCCGCTTTCGCCGGATCGACCGAGTTGAGGTGCACGTGATGCACGTGCATCGCGGCGACTTTCGTCGTTTGTGCGAGGACAGGCGACTGTGCTGTCCCGCACAGCAGATATAAGCCGCAGAGACTCAGAGACACAGAGATAAATAGATTGACTCTGAGTCTCCGCGTCTCTGAGGCTCGTGCCTGCAACATCTCTCGTTCCATGAGACGCCTCGCTCTATTTCGTGGCGTTTGAAACGCCGGGCTTGAATGGATATCCCGGCGGCCCGTTCACGTAGAACGCGCCGAGGTTCGTGATCTTGTCCATGTCCGGGTAGAGCACTCCGAACGCCGGCGCGTCCTGACTGCCGCGTGGCGAATACCAGATTGCACCGTCGCGCGTGATCTGGATTTTCGGCGTATCGGCCGTCCGCTGCGGTTTCGGATACAGCGTGAACGACTGATCACGCGGATTGAATTTGTAGATCGACGCCGCCGAGCCACCGACGTCCGCGACCCAGATGTTCCCCTCTGGATCCTGTGAGACGTCGTACGGATTCCCATTGCGGCGCGGCACCACGTACTCGGTAATGCGACCGGTCGTTTGATCGATCTTGCCAAGCTTGCCAGGGCGAGGCCCAGCGGACCACATGCCGAACCAGATGTTGTTCTGCGCGTCGACGTTCAGGCGGCGGACCTGCGACGGATAGGTCGGCGGCGCGAAGATCGTGAACTGGTTGTTGTGCGTGTCGAACTTGGCGATGTTGCCCGAGTCCCACAGCGCGATCCACATGTTGTCGTTTCTGTCCGCGATGATGCCGTACGGGATGGCGTTATGCGTCGGGATCGGGAAGACCGTCACTTTCTTCGTCGCGCGATCGAATTTCGCAATCGCGCCGCCCATGATCCAGCCGACGTACACGTTGTTCTGTGAGTCGAAGGCCATCGACTGAAGCCACTTCTTCTGGTTCCGAATCACGTGGTCCGGATCCATCGGGATGATGAACTCGAACTTCTCCGTCTTCGGGTTGAAGCCGAGCAGGTGCTTCTCGCCGTCCGGCTTCTGCCCTTCGGCCTCCGCGAGCCAGATCATCCCCGTGCGATCGATGTTGACGTCGTGGTTGCCGTTCCGCGGATCCGGCAGTACGTACGCCTTCTGCGCGCCGGTGCGTGGATCGAGCTTGACGAGCCGATTCGGATACCCGCGATCGGTCAACCAGACGTTCCCCTCGGCATCGAAGCGGACATCCTGACCGACGCGGCGGCCGGCGAACTGCCCTTTCCATGAGCTGAATTGCGGATCGTTGATTCCCTGACCGGGCGCATCGGGCGTCAGGTAGTACTCGATGAACTCGGCTTTCCCCAGCTTCGCTTCCTCGAGCGGAAGCTCCTTATCGATCTTGACCGCCTTCGGCTGCGCAGCCGGACCGAAATTGGCGACGAGATACTGCAGCAGCGTCTCGCGATCTTCGCGCGAGAAGCGCAGCTCCGATGCCCGATAGGTCAGCAAGCCTTCGGCGTACGACGCCGGCGCCTTGTCGAACAGATTCTTCCCCATCATGCGATCGAGCCGCAGGTTCCAAGTGCCGACCGTGGCCGGCTGCGTCGAGAGGAAGTTCTCGCCGTGGCAGATCATGCACGTCCGCTCGGCGATCTCGCGTCCGGGTCCCGGTGGATAGACCTGGTCGTAGCTTTGTTCGAGTCGGACCCTCGACACGCCCTGACTTTCGCCTTCGTTGGCGTTGACAATTGCGCGATCGGCGGCGGCGGCCGGCTGCGCGAAGGTCAGCGTCACCTTCGGGCTCTCGCCGGCTTTGACGGACAGCCGCTGCACGTCGGACTTCAGCGCTCCGGTCGCGGCGCTGATTTCGTAGTTGCCGGGGAAGAGCGCGACCGCACGGAAGCGCTTCGCATTCGTGTAGACCATGTAGAGCATCCGCTTGTCGGTGTTGCGGATGAACACCTGGGCAGCGGTATACGGTGTGGAGGACTCGACGGTGCCCGTCAGTGTCGCCGTGCCCGGCAACGTCGCGGTTTGCGCCGCGGGGAACCGCGTAAAGGCGAACGCGACCACGAGGATCATGACGAGCGCCAGAGCCGAGCGACGAATCATCTCGAACCTCCTCAAGACGCGCTGATTATAGGTCGTTGACTCGCCCTCGGCGGGGGCATATATTCCGCACGCTTTTCTCGTCTTTGATGACGTCTTCTTCAGCCGGATCGAGAGCGAGCGTCAGACGCGTTGAATCAGTTCAAGCCGGTTTCCGAAGGGGTCGTCGACATAGGCGTGCTCGTACTCTTCGCGCGCGTCACCGTCGGCTGCCGGGTAGCCTGCAGTCCTGAGCCTGTCCACCAGGGCGTTCAAGTTGCTGACAACAAGCCCGGGATGTGCCTTCTTAGCCGGTCGGAAGTCCGGGTCGACGCCGAGATGGATCCTGACGTTGAGATTTTCGAACCACGCGCCGCCGCGAGCGACGAGATGCGCTGGTTTGGCAACCTCGCTCAGGCCGAGAAGACCGGCGTAGAAGCGTCGGGCCGCATCTTCCTGCCCCGCGGGCATCGCCAGCTGGATGTGATCGATTCCGACGACGCTCACGTGCGTTTCCTTCGAATATCAGTCTAGTGGGATTCTTCAGCTTTCGCCGCGAGCAAGTCACGGACGACGATTTGCGAGATGCGCTGTTTGCGGCCGCGGCCGCTTCGGACATCCGCGCGCTCAAGAAACTGGCGAGCCGCCATCTCGAGCGCGTTGTCCAGTTGTTCCCGACTTGGAAGATGCTGCCGCCCGACGTGCGATCGGATCCCACTCGAACGAGGTTCTGGGCCGAAGGCGTGATCGGTGTGGCCTCGGCTGTAGCCGAGTTGGGCGATCAATCTGAGATGCAGCAGCTCCAGTGCCGACCAGTCGAAAATGTCATGGTCTCGTGGCAGCAGGCGCTTGTGGCGGCGCAGGCCGACGTGAACGTTGGCAATTACGTCTCCGCGATCCAGGTTCTCGAGCAGGCGCTGGACGACGCCAAGGAGATGGTGGCCGGAACGGCTATTGATGATCTGTTACCGAAGACGTTCGGGCTGCTTGGCACCGCGTACTACCGGGCCGGCGACAGGAACAAGGCCCGGGAGTACACGCTGAGGGCCAGGGAGCACTGCGCCCGAATCGGGGACGAAGAAGGACGAGACATCTATACGCGGAATCTCGAGACGATCGGTGCGCCCGCGGCGATCGCCTTTCGCGATGCTCAAGGACGCCTGCTGACCGCCGACGAACTGCGCGCCGCGACAGGAACGTTTCGCTACGAGGTTTTGGGCGGGGAGCCCGTTCCGGCCGAGGCGAACGCGTTGCATCAGCAAGGGCGAGAGGTGGGGGCGCGCGGACAGTCGAATTCCACGGCAACGTGGAGATACGCACGTTGCCGCGGTCCGAAGTTGACCGTCCTGGACCCGGCGATGCGGAACAAATGATGTCGAGGGCGCCGCTCGTCGTCGCTGCGCAGAACGTCGACCTCGTGTCCGAGACGTTGATCCCGTAGACGCTTCAGTCGTCAGCGGCCAATCAAGACGGTGACTTCATAGACGGCGAGCGTCCGTGCGTCGCCGTCACGGCTGTCTCGGGTATCGGTAGGGACCTGATATGTGAATTTCAACGACGGCGGTTGCGACGCCCTTGTCGTCAACAATGAACTGGTAGCCCAGTCCAAGACCTTCAAACAGCGTCTGGGATTGCGGTATCAGCGGCCGCGACTCGTCGCCGGGGATCGTGCCGCCCAAGATCTTGGCGACCAATTGACCACCGGCGAGCGACACTTCCACCACGCGCTTGTTTGCCCCCCAGAATCCGCTGTAGACGCCGACGTATCGCGCCAGCGTGTCGGGTGCAACGATGATTGTCGATCTGGCGGCATCC
>Ga0268264_10005470_pt1 | contig 10768 bp, 8 predicted proteins | sample KBSSwiS32_FD_190357 | JGI IMG/M metagenome (GOLD analysis project Ga0268264, IMG submission 190357) | Switchgrass rhizosphere microbial communities from Kellogg Biological Station, Michigan, USA - KBS Switchgrass S3-2 (SPAdes) (version 2) | ecosystem: Host-associated > Plants > Roots >... | reverse complement strand
AGGAAGCCATCCTCAAAAGCTTCGGCGTGCCCTTTTGGTTAACTACCCTGATAATATTAATCATGATATTGTTGTACACCTACGAAGGCGGTGTAAAAACGATTGTATATACCGATACCCTGCAAACCACCTGTATGCTGGCAGGATTGGTGATCTGCGTTATCTACATCCTGTCTCACCTGCACATCGGCATTGGAGACAGTCTTGCAGCCATGAATGAAAAAGGATACGCAAAAATATTTTTTACCCATCCCGAAAGCAAGTTCTTTTTTGCAAAGCAAATACTGGCGGGTGCTTTTATTACGGTTACCATGACGGGTATGGACCAGGAAATGATGCAGAAGAATATTTCCGTGAGAAGATTACAGGACTCCCAGAAAAATGTAGTTACCCTGGGTATAATATTGCTGCTGGTGATTGTGTTGTTTCTTTTTTTGGGTGGATTGCTATACCTGTATGCGGAATCAGTTGGCGGTCATTTTGTGCAATACAGGGCGGGAGGGCCTAAAACATTTATGATTGACACATTCAATGCCACCGGCGATAAACTGTTTCCGGTAATTGCATTGAATTATATGCCGCCGCTTGTTTCGGTGATATTTATAGTGGCGCTTATTTCTGCTTTGTTTCCGAGTGCCGATGGGGCCATTACCGCACTGACTTCTTCTTTTTGCATTGACATCATTGGCATACAACGCCGGGATGATATGGATGATGCGAAGAAGAAAAAAACGCGGCAACGTGTGCATTTGACTGTATCGGCCATATTTCTTGTTTTTGTATTGCTGTACAAATGGGTCGATAACCCCAGTATGATAGGCCTGATATTAAAAATTGCTGCGTATACCTATGGACCCCTGCTTGGATTGTTTTCGTTTGGCATCCTCACCAACCGCCAGATTACGGATAGATTTGTACCGGTTATCTGCATAGCCGCACCGGTTGTTTGTTTTATACTGGATAAGTACCAGAAAGCCTTGTTTGGATCATTTGAAATAGGCCTTGAACTGCTCATCATCAACGGCCTGCTCACGTTTCTTGGCCTGCTCATCATCTCAAAAAAACAAGCTGCAGTATAAACTAAAAAGCATCCCTGCACGTTATTTATCGGAGTGCCATCGCATTTCGCCAAACACGAAACGATGGCATTCGTTGTCTTCCATGGTTGCTGACGGCTTCAGCATTTACCACGAAACAACAGTTAGTTTCAAAATTTTTTTTACCCCCTTGGTTGATGTTCCCGTCAATCATCAATGGAAACCCTTAAACATCTAATACATGAATGATACGATAAAGCTGGGCAAGCAACGCCGGTGGAGTGAATCGAAAGCGCAAAGCAGTTGGCAGATCTTTAAAATAATGGCAGAATTTGTAGATGGTTTTGAAGCCCTGGCCAAACTGGGGCCCTGCATTTCTATTTTTGGAAGCGCCCGCACCAAAGAAGAAAATCCCTATTATGAACTGGCTGTGGAAATTGGCAAACGGCTGGCAGAAGAAGGATTTGGTATTATTTCCGGTGGAGGGCCCGGCATTATGGAAGCCGCCAACAAAGGGGCACAACTGGGCGGTGGCAAATCAGTAGGGCTGAATATTGAATTGCCTTTTGAGCAGGAATCAAATCATTATATCGACCGGGATGCTAACCTTGGTTTTGATAATTTCTTTGTCCGCAAAACACTTTTTACAAAATATTCGCAGGGCTTCGTAATGATGCCGGGCGGCTTTGGTACCATGGATGAGTTTTTTGAAGTAGCCACCCTCATACAAACCGGAAAAATGACCCAGGTGCCCCTGATCCTGGTGGGTAAAAAATATTGGGGCGGGCTGATGAACTGGATGGAAATGGTGATGATGGAAGAGAAAAACATCAATATTAACGATCTGAACCTGCTGAAAATGGTAGATACTGCGGGCGAAGTGGTAGAGCATGTCCTGGATTTCTATACAAAGCATGCGCTGCAGCCGAACTTCTAAGGTAAAGCCTAAGCTGAAGGGTTTAAGGCGTATGGCTATTCCTGTTCGATAATAGTCCCTATACATCCTATGCCCTATGCCTCATAGCTTTCCCTGCCTCCCTATCTTTGCCTAAAACAATACCATGGATCTGATTCACCCGCTGGTGCAGGCCTATGCAGAAAAATTTACTTCTGCGGAAGACCCATTGCTGGGGAAGATAAACCAACAGACACAATCTCATGTGCAGGCCCACATGCTGAGCGGCCATGTACAGGGTAAACTCCTGGAACTGCTCAGCGGTTTGATAAAGCCCCGCCGTATTTTGGAAATCGGCAGTTTTACCGGGTATAGCGCACTTTGCCTTGCCAAGGGCCTTGCACCCGGTGGGATATTGCATACCATTGAGTTACGCGAAGAAGATGCAGCCGTTGCCCGGCAAAATTTTAACTTGTCGGAAGCAAAGGATAAAATAATTTTGCACACCGGAAACGCGTTGAACATTATACCAACCCTTGCCGAAGCATGGGACATGGTGTTCATCGATGCCGACAAAACGGGGTATATTGATTATTACAAAATGATAGCGCCCGGGCTAAAAAAAGGCGCGGTAATACTGGCCGACAATGTACTGTTTCATGGGGAGGTGCTGGAGCAACCGCTGAAAGGCAAAAATGCTAAGGCCATACAGGCGTTTAATGAATATGTTCAGCAGGACGAAACCATGGAAAAACTACTGCTGACCGTACGCGATGGATTGATGCTGATTATTAAAAAATAAATGTTCAGATGCAGGCAAGAATGATATTGATTTTTTTATGGATGGGCGCCGCCCTGATGGCAAGCGCCCAGCGGTCTGATGATGTAACCCTCTATATTAACACCTACAAACAAATAGCCATCGCAGAAGAGCAGCGTACCGGTGTACCCGCCGCCATAAAACTGGCCCAGGGAATCCATGAAACACAGGCCGGTACCAGCGAACTGGTAAGAAAATCAAACAATCATTTCGGAATTAAATGCAAGAATACCTGGACAGGCGACCGGGTATACCATGATGACGATGCGCGGGGCGAATGTTTCCGCAGCTATGAACAACCCGAACAATCTTACCGCGACCATTCCGATTTCTTGAAAACCAGCCCCCGCTACGCTTTTCTTTTCCGCCTCGATCCAACTGATTACAAAGCATGGGCAAATGGACTTCGCCAGGCTGGTTATGCTACCAATTACCGGTATGCCCAAATTCTTATCAAACTAATTGAAGACTATAACCTGGAACAATATACGCTGATTGCCATGGGCCGGTTGCAGCCATCTGCCGAAATACTGGTTTCAAATAACACAGCGGCCAACACCGATAGCGGTGTTGCCAATACCTCTTCCATTGTTATACAGGCAGTAAAACCGGCCGTGCCGGCAGCAACACAGCCAAAAATAATATTGAACCGGCCCGCTTATCCGGAAGGGGCTTTTTCTATTAATAATGCCAAAGTGGTTTTTGCAAAGCAAGGCACCGCTTTATTATCCATAGCAGAGCAATACCACCTGTCTTTTGCGCACCTGCTCGACTTTAATGATCTCAACGACGGCGATATTCTGAAAGATGATCAACTGGTATTTCTCCAGCGCAAACGAAAGGCCGGTGCTACGCCATTTCACCTGGTACAACCGGGGGAAACCCTGTACGATATCTGCCAGTCTGAAGGCGTACGCATGGAAAGCTTGCTGGCCGATAACCTCCTCAGCGAAAATATGCAGCCCGCTGAAGGAGAAAGATTATACCTGCAGGAAAAAGCCGCTGCCAGGCCTATGCTGGCAAAGGAAAAAATAGCGCTGATAAAAGAAACATTGCCGGAACCGTCCATCGCGGCGGCGGGTACAGATTCAACCACCCATATTGTACAAACAAAGGAGACCCTTTACAGTATCGCAAAAAAATACGGAGTGAGCCTTGACCAGCTGAAAACCTGGAATAAATTGGATTCCCTCGACCTGAAGATTGGTCAGCAGTTATTAATTTATAATAAATAGTTAAGTATATGACTTCGCGGCCCGGTATCTTTAATCGCCAGCGCCGGGTAAACAACAAAAACCTATTTTTAGGCTTTCAACAACACCCGGTATAAACCCTGAAAAAATTTTTCTATCGATGTCAAATCTACGCGTGCATGACAAAGAATTTGAACCTTACCTGTCTGCCAACGAAATAGCCGCCAAAATACAGCAAATGGCAAATGCCATTAATACAGACTATGCAGGCAAAAGACCACTGTTTATTGCTATCCTGAATGGTTCATTTATTTTTGCCTCGGATCTTTTCAAAAGCATTTCCATTGAAGCGGAGATTTGCTTTATTAAACTGGCTTCGTATAAAGGAACAAAATCGAGTGGGCATGTCATTACTGCCATCGGGCTGGATACGGATATCATTAACCGGCATGTTATCATTCTGGAGGATATTGTAGATACCGGCAAAACCCTAAGCGAATTCCTACCCCAATTGCATCACCAGCAACCCGCATCCCTTGCCATTGCAGCCTTACTGCACAAACCAGACGCTACGGTGTATGCCATTAAAATTGACTACCTGGGGTTTTCCATACCCAACAAATTTGTGCTGGGTTACGGTCTCGACTATGATGGCCTGGGCAGAAATATTAAGGAAATATACCAACTGGTAGGATAGAAACGTTTGATTGGCAATACATATCCCCTGATTTCCAGGGCTTAACCATGTACTTGCCGCACCCCCGTTGAAATGCGTATGCACCATATTGTTTAGCCTGTTGATCACCCTTTCACTAACTGCCCAATACTACCAGCGTGGAGAAGTGAAAGATGAGGCGAATGCACCCATGCCCAATGCAAAAATTATTCAATTGTCAACCGGTTATGTATTCTATACAGGCAGTTCCGGTGGCTTTGGCATTATGTCGCCGCGGCAGGAAGATTCAGTCCTTATTTCTTATGAAGGTTACCAGGAACAACGTGTTAAGTTGTCGACCGCTGGTTATACCATTATTACCCTGAAGCTGCAGCGCGCAACAGGCAACCTGCGTAAAAGCCGGCTGGTTTCCGTAACAAAAGACATGCAGTGGGATGCCCGCCACAACTGGTCGGTGGGCGGAGAAACCTATAGCAACCTGCTGGAAAATGAATTTATCCCCGCTAAAAAATATCCGGAAACCGGTTTTGCCATCAATACGGATAAGGCTTCTTACAGCAATATGCGCCGGTTTGTCAACATGGGCAGCGAGGTGCCGCCCGATGCCATTCGGATAGAGGAATTGTTGAACTATTTCAATTTTGGGTATAAAGAGCCACCCAAGGACAGTGTGTTTGAATTTGAGTCCTATATTTCCGGCTGTCCCTGGAATGCAGATAATGAATTGTTTTATTTAAAAGTTTGCGCGCGCAAGGTAAACCTCGATACCGTTCCCGCCAGCAATCTTGTTTTTCTGATTGATATATCCGGTTCAATGGATATGCCCAATCGCCTGCCCCTGCTTAAATCGGCCTTTAAACTGATGGTCAATAATCTTCGTGCGAAGGACACTGTTTCCATTGTTGTGTATGGCAGTACGGTGGGGGTGTGGATGCAGCCTACTTCCGGCAATGAAAAAGACAAAATAACAAAGGCGATAGAAGATCTTTATCCAGGGGGTGCCACCCCGGGTGCATCGGGTATACAGGCAGCCTACGCACTGGCTAAAAACAAATTTATAAAAGGCGGTAATAACCGGGTGATACTGGCAACCGATGGCGATTTCAACATAGGCCAGTCAAACGAGGATGAACTGGAAAATATGATTACCCTGCACCGGCAATCCGGTATCTATCTTACCTGCCTCGGTGTGGGCATGGGTAATTACAAAGATTCCAAGCTGGAGATACTGGCCAAAAAAGGCAACGGCAATTTTGCCTACCTCGATAATGAAAAAGAAGCCGAAAAAATATTGGTAAAAGAATTAACACAAACACTGTATAGCGTGGCCGATGATGCCTATCTCAGCGTTACATTTAATCCTGAACTGGTAAAAGAATACCGGCTTATCGGGTTCGATAATAAATTAAAAGCAGTGGCCGATTCATTGAGTGAGCTGGAAGGAGGTGAAGTGGGATCCGGTCACACCCTGATGGCTGTATTTGAAATTACGCCCACAAATACCAATCTTACCAGTATTGATAATTTCAGCAAGGAAGTTTTTGCAAAAGCAGTTGTTAATTACCGTTGCCCCACCGATTCAACAAAAAAAGTATCTGCCTTTAAGGTTCCATTTTTATTTACCGAATTTAATGAATTGCCTTCGGGCCTCCGTTTCGCAGCTTCCGTAATAGAGTTCGCGTTGCTGCTGAAAAGTTCGGCCTATGCAAAAAACATCTCCTGGAATGATGCGATGATACTCGCCAATGAATCCTATAATGCCAATGACGCTGTTCAAAAAGAATTTCTTACTATCATTGAAAAAGCCAAAAAACTGTACGGCAAGAAAAAAAGAAAACGGGGATAAATGTTTCTTAACGGTTTTTCAAAATCAGCACAACGGTTGCGTTGACTAACAGCCACGAACCAACAAGTTTTATTTTCGGCATGCACTAACAAAAATCCCTGCTGCCATTCGCAACAGGGATTTTTTATTACCTGATGATTTTCTGCGTTGTTCTACATCCGTACAAATTTCTTATTGAACACCTGGCCGCCCAATTGTACCTGCAGGAAGTAAGTGCCCCTGGCTATGCCGGCAATATTGGTAGAAACGGTATTGGTACCTGCCGATAAGCCGCTATGTTGCTGAACCAGTATTCTGCCATCCGTATTAACAATGCGTATAACGGCTTCCTGGCCTTGCTGCAGATCGATTGTTACATCCAGCTTGCCGGTTGTAACGGGATTAGCATGCAGCGACACGGTATTAACGCCCACCACTTTTATACTTTTTACGGCGCTTAATTCAAAGCGTCCGTCTTTATCAACACGTTTAATGCGGTAATAACGAATGCCCAGGGGCAGGTTATCCTGCACCAGTGAATACGTATGAGTGCCGGGGCTGTTCTTAGCGGCAACTGTTCCCGCAGCTTTATAAACAACACCATCAGTTGAATATTCTGCAGTGTAATGATCTACGTTTATTTCATCGCTTGTTTTCCAAACAAGGGTGGCTTTGTTTTTATCCGCTGTTACAGAAAATCCCTGCCAGGTAGCCGGGAGCAGGGCTGATGCCTGCGTTATTAGCGTAAAGACGGTGTTAAATGGCAAACTAACACCTGTAAAATTGATCTTTGTACCAGTGATGGAAGCCGGTGCAACAAAGACGGCGCCGGTGCTGTAATCACCATCGCCATCGGTGTCTATCATCAGGCGGAAATCTGCTGCTAACTGCCCGGTAAGCGTTAAACCTACGGTGTCAAAACTGATATCAACCGCGCCCACACCGTTGTTGTTTTGCGACTGCCAGTTGCGCGTCAGTCTTTGCGATCCAACCGCGGCGGTCGGTGCTTCTCCCACCCCGATAACTTGTTCCGTTAATGGACCGGCATCGTTTCCAATCATTAAAAACTGGCCATCGGTCAGTGGCGCAGCTACAGACAATACCAGGTTGCCCTTTGCATATTGGCCGGCACCGTTGCCCGAACCCGAGTTGATGCTGTTCGACTGAGTTTGCTGAAAACCTGCATTCAGGTCTGTGCCAATTCCGAAGACATCATTCTGCCAGTTGGTTGAAGCGTTCCAGTAAGCAGTTAATCCATCGGAAGCTGTATAACTGATAGGCGTAGTGGTATTGCCAAGGGTAAATCCGTATTTCAGGGCAAGATAAGACTCAACCTGGTTGCGTTCGGCATCGGTTAATGCCGTGTTGAAAATAATAACTTCCGCAATATTACCCTGCCAGAGTTCTGTTGATGATGTATTAATTGCACCAATAACTGCATTGGCTGAAGAGGCACTTAAGCCAGCAATGGCCTGGCTTTGCAGCAAATTTCCCCTATCGTATTGTGTACCCGTTCCACCGTTCAATGTAAAACTTGCCAGGGCACCATTTGAGTTCTGAGCCGCGTTCCAGTAATTACCATACTCAAAGTCGTTGCCATAAAAGTCGTTTCCCAAAGCCCCATCGTGATTTCCCATCTGGCAGGTGCCACCAACAGATCCTACGTTGCCATATACAATAATCCATCTGTATCCGGCAGTTCCGGTTGCATTGGCCACCACAAACATGGTTCGGTCGCTGCCATTGGTTGGAAAGCCGGTGGGAGCAGGCTGGCTCATGAAGCTATTCGCTCCGTCAAAGCTGAGGGCCGGGTTAAAATTAAACGCATTTACATTCGGCGTAGGTTGGTTCAACGGATTGCTCTGCAAGAAACCATTCCCGGAGCCTGACTGGTCAATCCACGAAGAAGGGCCCGCGCCGATATCTCCCCTTAACCACAATACTGAATTGGGCAAACCACCCGGTGTTTGAGCAGATGAGTGGGCAACGATAACGATCAATAGAACTGAGTAAAAAATTTTTCTCATATGGCCTTTTTTAAATAAAAAAATAGAGGTATGCAAATTGCCAGCGGCAATGTTCGGTACGTTAGTTCGCTTTCGCGGGTTGGATTAAACAGAAAAATTTGACCATGGGAAGTGTCTGCATAAAGATATGTATTTTAGTTATACGTAAATAATTTAAACCTTGTTGATAACAACAAATGCAAAGGATGTTTTACCGCAAACGATCCAGGCTCTTCACCAGTTTTTGATCCTTGTTAATACCCCGGGCAGCAAGTATGAAAAAGACGGGTACCAGCAAGGTTACCAGCGCCGTAATATTATAACTGCCTTCACCCGGCACAAATTTTTGCGTCTGCAGGTAATAAAGTATAATATTAATAACAGAGAGAATCAATCCGGCAAGCGATAAACGGAGTTGCAATATCCTGTTTTTAAAAAGAAACAGGGCCACCAACGCAAGCGCACCCACCAATCCGCTCAATAATAATATCCCTATATTATTGGTAGCTACCAGGTGCTGGAAAGCTTTGGCTTTGTCCGGTCCAATTATATTGCCGCTGAAAAAGGGAAGTCCGAAACCGGCAAAGGCCCCCAATGCGGCAAGAAACAACCAGACTGACTGTATGCGTTGAATCATAAAGAATATTTTTAGCAGGTGATAAGCTGTAGTGTCAGGAAACCTTTCCTTCATTCAACCGCTTACCTTCTACCTAAGCCCTCTGCCTTTTACCCTAACTCCGGGTAAAGCGGGAATTGGCCCATAAATTCATTTACCTGGTTGCGAACCGAACCGATAACGTTTTCATCGTCTGCGTTCATCAGCACATTATCTATTACATTTACCACGAACTGCATATGTTCTTCTTTCATGCCGCGGGTAGTAACTGCGGGTGTGCCTACCCGTATGCCCGATGTAACAAAAGCGCTTTTATCGTCAAACGGAACCATATTCTTGTTAAGGGTAATGTCTGCTTTTACCAAGGCCTGTTCTGCTTTTTTGCCGCTGATGTTTTTGTTGCGCAGGTCGATCAGCATTAAATGGTTATCGGTTCCACTGCTGATAAGCTGGTAGCCTTTGTCTACAAAAGCTTTCGCCATTGCCTGCGCATTCCTGATTACCTGCTCTGCGTACCCGGTAAATTCATCGGTCAAAATTTCACCGAAAGCAATGGCTTTGGCGGCTATCACATGTTCCAGCGGGCCGCCCTGTATGCCGGGAAAAACTGCCATATCCAGCAGGTTGCTCATCAGCCGGGTATTGCCTTTTACATCTTTTAGCCCGAAAGGGTTTTCGAAATCTTTCTTCATTAAGATGATACCGCCCCTGGGTCCGCGCAGGGTTTTATGCGTGGTGGAAGTAACAAAATGACAATGTTCAAAAGGAGAATTCAAGAGTTTTTTGGCGATGAGACCGGCGGGGTGTGCCATATCGCACATCACAAAAGCGCCGATTTCATCGGCTACTTTGCGGATGCGGGCATAATCCCAGTCGCGGCTATAGGCCGATGCCCCGCAAATAATCAGTTTTGGTTTTTCTTTTCTCGCCTGCGCTTCCAGCATTTCATAGTCTACCAGGCCGGTTTCTTTTTTAACACCATAGAAAAATGGCTGGTACAATTTACCGCTGAAGTTAACGGGGGAGCCATGGGTAAGGTGTCCACCCATGCTCAAATCCAGTCCAAGTATTTTGTCGCCAGCCTGCAATACCGCCAGCAATACCGCGGCATTGGCCTGGGCACCGCTATGCGGTTGCACATTCGCGTAATCGCAGGTAAATATTTGTTTAAGCCGGTCGATGGCCAGTTGTTCGGTCTGATCCACTATTTCGCAGCCGGCATAGTACCGGCGGCCAGGATAGCCTTCAGCATATTTATTGGTCATTACATTGCCCATGGCCTGCATCACCTGCAGGGAAGTAAAGTTCTCCGAAGCAATTAGTTCTATGCCATGACGTTGGCGTTCCAGTTCCTTTTGTATAAGATCAAAAACCAGGGTATCTCTTTGCATGGCGCAAAAATAGGCCAACTATTAATAAAAGAAACAAGCCCATCAATTTTGGTGAAAGAATTGTTGACAATACCCATGATGTCGTTGATTTGCTGTACCAGTTTTTCAAGATCAATACCTGTTCGGTTGGAAAAAATGGTGACTATATAGTCCTGCGAAGGAATAGAAAATACAATGGCCCTGAAACCTCCATTTGATCCGGTGTGATAAACCACCCTTGCCGTATCGAGATTACTCACAAACCATCCATAACCATAAAATAACTTGGTCTCCGGTTGCACGGCCAGGTGCGGCGACCGAACAGCTTCA
>Ga0268264_10005469_pt1 | contig 10768 bp, 10 predicted proteins | sample KBSSwiS32_FD_190357 | JGI IMG/M metagenome (GOLD analysis project Ga0268264, IMG submission 190357) | Switchgrass rhizosphere microbial communities from Kellogg Biological Station, Michigan, USA - KBS Switchgrass S3-2 (SPAdes) (version 2) | ecosystem: Host-associated > Plants > Roots >... | reverse complement strand
GTCGGCGGCAAGCCCCGCCGCAATCAGCGCCATGCCTGACCGAAGGTCTCGACTGTCCAGCGGGCGGCCGCGCAGCTTTCGCGGGCCGGTGACGATGATCCGGTGCGGGTCGCAGAGAAACAGATCGGCGCTCATGCCGCTCATCTGTTCGAGCGCGAAGAGGCGCAGTTCGTACAGCCAGTCGTGGACCAGGGTCTGCCCCTCGGCCTGCGTGGCGAGAACGGCTGGGGCCCCGAGACTCACCTGCTGGCCGTCTCCGGGGGCAGCCACGCCGGCAGCGTCGCCGGCATCGTCCACTTCGAACGCCTCGCTCGCGGCCACTCGGTTCACCTCGTCCCGCTCGAGCCGATCGCCGCGACGAGCCGCGCTCGCTTTGCCATCGCCCCGCCGTGGCGCAAGCACGCCTGGTTCGACCCCGAGACCGGCGGAACCGACTGACCGAGGTCGCATATGCTTCCCGCGATGACGTGGGGGGGTCGAGTCAGGCGGCTGGTCGGACGGCGCAAGCTCGACCATCGCGCGGTCGTCGGCGGCCTCTGGGACCAGATGGGCGAGAAGCAGTTCGAGTACCTCGTCGAGCAGGGGCTGCGGCCCGATCACCATTTCCTCGACGTCGGCTGCGGCAGCCTGCGCGGCGGCATTCACTTCGTCCGCTACCTCGATCCAGGCCACTACCACGGCCTCGACATCCAGCAGCCCCTTCTCGATGCCGGACGCAAGGAGCTCGAAGCCGCCGGCCTGGACCCCGATTCCGCACGGTTGCTGCAGGACGCCGCCTTCCGGTTCGAGCGCTTCGGGCAGCAGTTCGACTTCGCGCTCGCGCAGAGCGTGTTCACCCACCTGCCCCTGAACACGATCATGCGATGTCTCGCCGAGGTCGAGTGCGTCCTCCAGCCCGGGGGCCGCTTCTACGCCACCTTCTTCGAACACCCCGGGCCGCGGCTCAACACTGAGCCCCTGCGACAGTCGGAGACGGTGACGACGCACCCCGACGCCGACCCGTTCCACTACGACCCCGACGTCTTCCGCTGGGCCGTCGAGGGCTCCTCGCTCGACGTCGAGCTGGTCGGCGACTGGAACCACCCGCGCAACCAGCAGATGCTGCGCTTCAGCAAGCGCTAGCGAGCGCTCGCCGCCACCGATCGAATTTCACATCCCGGTAATCGGGTAGCGCTATGGTCTCCCCATCGCCACCGAGGTGACGTCCAGTTCCAAGGAAGCGATCGCCAGCCGTCTCGCCGAGGCGCGCGAACGCACGCTGGAGCTGATCGCGCCGCTTGACGACGAGCAGCTCAACCGCGTCTACTCGCCTCTCCTCAGCCCCCTGGCCTGGGACCTCGGGCACATCGCCAACTTCGAGGAGCTCTGGCTGGTGCAGACCGTCGGCGGCCGCGGGCCGCTGCACGGGGAGCTCGGCCGCTTCTACGACGCGATCGAGAACCCACGCCGCACCCGGGGCGAGCTGCCGATCCTCCGCGACGCGGAGTTGCGTGCTTACCTCGCCGAAGTGCGGGAGCGCACGCTCGAGGTGCTTGCCGAGGTCGACCTCGGCACAGACGCCGAAAATCCGTTGCTGCTCGACGGTTTCATCTACGAGATGCTCATCGCCCACGAGCAGCAGCACAACGAGACGATGCTCCAGCTCCTCCAGATGGTCGACGGCTACGAGGTGCCGATGCAAATCGGACCGGGATCGGCATCTCCGGCATCTCTCGAACGGGCGGATACTCAAAGCGCCGGGCTAATTAGCCCGGCGCTTTTCCGGGCGAGAGATGCCGGAGATGCCGAGACCATACGCATCGACGCTGGCGGGTACGAGGTCGGTGCTCCCCAGCACGGATTCGCCTACGACAACGAGCGGTCCCGGCACACGGTCGAGCTGGCCGCGTTCGAGATCGACCGAACCCCGGTCGCCAACGCTGCGTACATCGCCTACATGGAGGACACCGGTGCCGAGCCCCCGATGTACTGGGAGCGAGACCCCGAGGGATGGGTGCTGACGACGGCGGGGCGCCGCGTGCCGGTCGACCCGTCCCATCCCGTCCTCCATGTCTCCTGGCACGAGGCCGACGCCTACGCCCACTGGGCCGGCAAGCGCCTGCCGACCGAGCACGAGTGGGAGGCGGCGCACGACGAGCTGGCCGGCGTCGGCCAGGCCTGGGAGTGGACGTCGTCGGACTTCCTCGCCTACCCAGGTTTCGAGCCGTTCCCCTACCGCGAGTATTCCGAGGTCTTCTTCGGCGCCGCCTACAAGGTTCTGCGCGGCGGTTCCTGGGCGACGGCTCGCAACGTGATGCGGCCCAGCTTCCGCAACTGGGACCTGCCCGAGCGCCGCCAGATCTTCGCCGGAATCCGCTGCGCGAAGGATGCGCCCCGGTGATCGCGATCGAGGTTCACCTCGACGCCGACACGGCGGCGACGATGCGTCGCGACGTCCTCGCCGGCCTCTCGGCCGATCCCAAGGAGCTGGCGCCGAAGTACTTCTACGACGACCGCGGCTCGCAGCTGTTCGAGCAGATCACCGACCTGTCCGAGTACTACCCGACCCGCGCCGAGCGGGCGATCCTCGTCGATCGCGCCGACGAGATCGTCGCGGCGGCGGGCGCTCCCCGCACCCTCGTCGAGCTCGGTTCGGGCTCGGCCGCCAAGACGCGGCACCTGCTCAGCGCGATGCGCGACGCCGGCTGCCTGCATACCTACGTGCCGGTCGACATCTCCGAGGAGATCACGCACGAGACCGCCGAGTCGCTCGTCCAGGAGTACCCGGGCCTCGTCGTCCGCGGCCTCGTCTGCGACTTCGAGCATCACCTGGAGCGGATCCCGGACGGAGGCGGCGGGCGGCTCGTCGCCTTCCTCGGCGGCACGATCGGCAACCTCTACCCCGATGCGCGCCGCGACTTCCTCGTCCGGCTCGCGGCGCTGATGGGGTCGGGCGACCGCCTGCTGCTCGGCACCGACCTGGTCAAGGACCGCGGTCGCCTCGAGGCCGCCTACGACGACGCCAGCGGCGTCACCGCGGAGTTCAACAAGAACGTGCTGCTGGTCCTCAACCGGGAGCTGGGGGCCGACTTCGACCTCGACTCCTTCGAGCACGTCGCCCGCTACGACGAGGCCGAAGCTCGCATGGACATCCGCCTGCGCTCGCTGGCGGACCAGTCCGTTCGCCTCGAGGAGCTCGACCTGACCGTCGAGTTCGCCCACGGAGAGGAGATGCGCACGGAGATCTCGACCAAGTTCACCCGCGAGCGGCTGGAGGGCGTCTATGCCGAGGCGGGCCTCGAGATGAGCGGCTGGTTCACCGACGGGGAGGGCGACTACGCGCTCAGTCTGGCCCGCCCGCTCTGACGCTCAGGCCGGGGCGAGCGCCTCGATCAGCTCGCCGAGCGCGTCGGGCGTCGCAATCGGGGTGAGGATCGGCAGCGTCACGCCGCCCTCGACGAAAGCGTCGATCCGAGCCCTCATCTCCTCGGGGCTGCCGAAGACGAACATCTCCTCGATCAGCTCCCAGGGGGCGGCGGCCGCGGCACCCTGCCGGTCGCCCGCCTTCCAGGCCGCGACCATCGCGTCGATCGCGTCGCCGAAACCGAGCCAGCGATAGAAGGCGGCGTAGACCGGCACGGTTATGTAGGAGGAGAACATGAAGCGCGCCAGCGGCTCCACCGCCTCGCGCTCGCCCGGCAGGCAGAAGAAGCGGCAGAGCAGCTCGAAGCCCTCGGGCGCGCCCTGCAGCTGCGCGACGACCTTGGGCAGGCCGCTGAGCGGCAGGAAGTTGGTGAAGGCGCCGTCGGCGCGCTCGACCGCCAGCTCGAGCATCTTGCCGCGCAGCGCCGCGAGCACGATCGGTACGCGCTGAGCGGGGGCCGTCTCCAGCTTGAAGCCGCTCGCCGTGCGCTCGCCGGCGAGCGCCAGCTGCAGGAAGTCGAGCGTCTCGCGCACCCTGCTCAGCGGCCGCTCGAAGGGGATTCCGTTCCAGCCTTCGACGATCCGGTCCGAGGAGGAGCCGATGCCGAGTACGAAGCGCCCGCCGGAGGCGTCGGCGAGCGCCGCCGCCTCCTGCGCCAAGAGCGCCGGGCCGCGCTGGAAGACGCCGACGATGCCGGTGCCGAGCCGCGCGCGCTCCGTCCATGCCGCGCTCAGGGCCAACGGCGTGAAGCCGTCGGGGCCGTTGGTCTCGCCACTCCAGAGATCGGTGTAGCCGGCGGCCTCCGCCCGCTTGACCAGGTCCTCGTGCGCGGCGAGCGGCGTTCCCGGCAGCGGCAGAGTCAGTCCCCAGCGCATGCGGCGACCCTATAGCCTGCGGCCCCGATGGAGGGGACCTCTCCCGCCAAGCCCGATCGCAACCTCGCCCTCGAGCTGGTCCGCGTCACCGAGGCCGCGGCGCTCTCAGCCGCCCGCTGGGTCGGCCGCGGCGACAAGATCGCCGCCGACCAGGCGGCCGTCGACGCGATGCGTTTCGTGCTCGACTCGGTCTCGATGGACGGTGTGGTCGTGATCGGCGAGGGGGAGAAGGACGAGGCTCCGATGCTCTACAACGGCGAGCAGATCGGCGACGGCTCGCCGCCGGTCGTCGACATCGCGGTGGACCCACTGGAGGGGACCCGACTCTGCGCGCTCGGCATGCCCAGCGCCCTCGCCGTGATCGCGCTGGCCGAGCGGGGGACGATGTTCGATCCCGGCCCCTGTGTCTACATGGAGAAGATCGCCGGCGGCGAAGAGATCGCCGACCTGCTCGACCTCGACCGGCCGTTGCCCGAGACCCTGAAGCTGATCGCCGAGCGCAAGTCGGCGGGAGTGGGCGACGTCACCGTGGTCATGCTCGACCGCCCGCGCCACGAGGAGGCGATGCGCGAAGTGCGCGAGGCCGGCGGGCGCATCCGCCTGATCACCGACGGCGACGTCTCGGCGGCGCTGCTCGCGGTCAGCGACCGCTCTCCCGTCGACCTGCTCTGGGGGATCGGCGGCACGCCGGAGGGAGTCCTCTCGGCGGCGGCGTTGAAGTCGATGGGCGGTCAGATGCTCGGCCGCCTCTGGCCTCGTACGGACGAGGAGCGCACCGCTGCGGTCGACGCCGGCTACGACCTCGATCGCATCCTCACCGCCGACGATCTCTGCTCCGGCGAGGACGTCTTCTTCTCCGCCACCGGCGTCACCGATGGCGACGTCCTGCAGGGCGTCCGCTATCGCGGTCCGGGCGCGACCACCGAATCGCTCGTCATGCGCTCTCGCTCCGGCACGGTGCGCCGCGTCCACGCCCGCCACGACCGCTCCAAGCTGCGCGAGATCATCGGCGAGCGCTACGGCTAGCGCGGTCGGCGTCGCGGTCCGGCCATCACTCTAGTTTCCTGTCCTATCAAATAGCCGGGGGACCGGATATAATGATCGAATATTATCTAGCATTCTCAGGGGACTGACAGGAGGCGTAAGGTCCGGGGGAGATGCCGGTTCGCGGCCACGAGCCGGCTCCGCGGTCCTGATGCTCCTGTCTGCGCACCTGAACGCGTTGATCCTGCGGGCCCTCGCCGACGGTTCGCTCCGGCTTGCCGAGCTGCGCAAAGCGGTTGGCGGACCCGCCCAGTCGACGTTGCGCGGCAACCTGGCGAAGCTGGTCGAGATCGAGGCGCTGCAGAGGCGCGGTCGCGAGGACAAGCCGAGCGTGCTCGAGTACGAGCTGACGCCCTTCGGCCGCGAGTTGCTGCTCGCCGCGGACGCGACCGAGGCATGGCTGGGGCTGGCGCCGGAAGGCCCGTTGCCGCTCGAGGGCAACGGCGCCAAAGTCGCGATCAAGGCCCTGGTCGGCGGCTGGACGTCGACCATCATCCGCGCTCTCGCCGCCCGCCCGCTGACCCTGACCGAGCTCGACAAGCTGATCGACGGCTGCACCTACCCAGCGCTCGAGCGGCGCCTCTCGGCGATGCGCCTGGCGGGGCAGATCGAGCTCAGGCGAAGCAGCGAAGGCCCGGGCCGCTATTACACCGTCGGGCCATGGCTGCGCCAGGCGATCGCCCCTCTGGCCGTCGCCGCTCGCTGCGAGCGCCACTTCATGCGAGCGACGACCGCCCCGATCTCCCGGCTCGACGTCGAGGCCTCGTTCCTGCTCGTAGCGCCGATGATCAGCCTCTGCGAGGGCACGAGCGGCTCCTGTCAGCTCGCGGTCGAAGCCGGCGGCGAGCACGCCGGCCGCCCCTGGGCCGGGGCGCAGATGGCGATCGAGGGGGGCAAGGTGGCCTCCTGCGTGGCCCGGGTCGAACCGCAGCCCGAGAACGGGGCCCTGGGCACGGCCGCGGCCTGGCTCGACGCCGTGATCGGGCGTCAGACCGAGGTGCTCGAGTTCAGCGGCGACGGAGAACTCGGACGCGACATCGTCCACGGCCTGCACGACGCGCTCTTCGATCAGTTCGCACTGGCAGGCGGCGGCTGAGTCAGCCCGCTCGCGTTCCCCCGCCACAGCCGCAGTCGTCTTCATGGCCTGTGGCAACCGGCGTCGCGTAGGGCAGTTCCCCGGTGTCGTGCAGCTCGTGGCGCAGCGAGTTGATCACCGCCCCGGCCAGCAGCGCCAGGCTGAGCACGTAGAACCAAAGCAGGGCGATGAGGATGAACCCCAGCGTCGAGCCGAAGTGGGAGAGGCTCGAGATGCTGGTCAGGTAGATCGGGAAGAGCCAGTTGGCGATGCCGGCGCCGACGGTGACGAAGGCAGCCCCCGGCCAGACGTCCCGCCATGGCATGTGCCCCTTCGGCACCGCCCAGAAGATCACGCAGCAGATCACGAAGGTGACGAGGATCGCGGCACCCAGCAGCAGCGCCGTGTCGATCGCCTTGATGTCGGAGAGGCCGAGTGGCAGCCGGTCGGTGCTGGCGACGAGCGTGCTCTCCATCGCCGGCAGGAAGATGCTGGCGGTGAAGAAGAGGATGACGACGGCGAGCATCGCGAAGGAGAAGCGCTTCTGCTCGATCCAGCCGCGGCACTGGACGTGGTAGATGCGGCAGAAGGCGGTGTCCATCGCGCCCCAGAAGGAGGCGCCGATCCAGAGCGAGCCGAGGAAGGCGGCGATCCCGATCGTGGTCGAGTTTTCCTCGATCCGGTCGAGCACGTCCATCAGCGTTTGCTGCTCGGTGTTGGGGAAGAGCCGCTGCAGGTCGGCGATCACGCTGCTCTCGACGCCGCCGATCTTCAGCACCTGGCCGAAGACGAAGAGCACGAGCAGGGCGAAGGGGAAGACGGCCAACATCAGGTTGTAGGCGACCATCGCCGAGAGGCCGGTGACGTTCTCGTGGTAGGCGCGGAACCAGAAGGCGCGTAGCCAGGGACGTGATTTGCGCACAGAGCTGGGCATTTGCCTTCAAGCCGTTGACTTCAGAAACTGAAGCGACTAACATGCGAACAGACGTTTGAGCGGTTTCAGACTCCCTCGCAAGGGGAAGGCAGCGCAGACTAGTTGGCTTCACGGACCGGATCGCCGGTCCGTTTTTTCGCGACTTTCGGGCTGTGCCTGCATTTGTAGTAGCGGAATTGAAAATTCGACGACGAGGAAACGAGTAAGACAGGATGCTGGTAGCAGAGCTTCAAGAGCTTGAGGAGGTCAAAGGCCTCATCACTAGGGGGCAGCAGCTGGGCGTGCTGACCTTCGGCGACGTCGCCTCCGCGGTTTCGGAGGTCGACCTCGACGAGTCCGACGTCGAGGACCTCTACGGTCACCTCGAGAAGTCGGGCATCGAGCTCGTCGAGGACATGGACCCGGCCCAGAAAGCGGCCGCGGAAGCGCTGCCGATCGACACCGGCAAGAAAGGCCGGCGCCGCCAGAAACAGGCGCTCGACCTGAAACCGGACATGACGACGGACAGCCTGCAGCTGTTCCTCAAGGACATCGGCAAGGTTCGCCTGCTGACCGCCGCGGAGGAGGTCGAACTCGCCAAGCGGATCGAGCGCGGCGACCTCGACGCGAAGCAGAAAATGGTCGAGTCGAACCTGCGCCTGGTCGTCTCGATCGCCAAGAACTACCGCAACCAGGGCCTGCCCTTCCTCGACCTGATCCAGGAGGGCACACTGGGCCTCGTCCGCGCGGCGGAGAAGTTCGACTACCGAAAGGGATTCAAGTTCTCGACCTACGCGACCTGGTGGATTCGCCAGGCGATCGCCCGCGCGCTCGCCGACAAGGCGCGCACGATCCGCATCCCGGTCCACGTGGTCGAGAAGCTGAACAAGATTGGCCGCGCCGAGCGCAAGCTGGTCACCGAGCTGGGCCGCGAGCCGACCCCGGAGGAGATCGCCGACGTGACCGGGATCGACCCCGAGGAGGTCGACTCGATCAAGCGCTCCGCCCAGGCCCCGGTCTCGCTGGAGAAGCCGGTCGGCGACGAGGAGGAGTCGGAGTTCGGCCAGTTCATCGCCGACGAGAAGGCCGAGTCCCCCTTCGACCGGGCGGCGGACCTGCTGACCAAAGAGGCGCTGAAGGACGCGCTGGAGAACCTCTCCTATCGCGAGCGGCGCGTGCTCGAGCTGCGTTACGGGCTCGGCGGCGAGCACCCGCGCACGCTCGACGAGGTGGGGCGGACCTTCAACGTCACCCGCGAGCGCATCCGCCAGATCGAGAACCAGTCGCTGAAGAAGCTGCAGCAGCTGGGCGAAGCGCAGAAGCTGCGCGAGGTCACCTGAGCCAAGGCTAAGGAGTGCGGGCATCCCGGCCGATAGAGGTCGGGATGTTCGATATCGACAAAGCGCTCCAGCAGCTGATCGAGCGCGAAGGCTCCGACCTGCACCTGAAGGTCAGCCAGCGGCCGACGATCCGCCAGCACGGCGAGCTGGTCCAGCTCGACGGTTACGAGCTGCTGACCGAGCAGGACACCGAGAAAGCCTTCCATGACATGGCGGAGGTGCGCTCGCTGACCGAGTTCGAGCAGGCGGGCGAGGCCGACTTCTCCTACGCGATGCCGGGCCTCTCGCGCTTCCGCGTCAACGTCTTCAAGCAGCGCGGCTCGGTTTCGATCGTCTGCCGCGCTATCCCCTTCGAGATCCGCTCCGTCGACGATCTCGGCTTGCCGTCGGTCGTCACCAAGCTGGCCGAGGAGGAGCGCGGGATCATCCTCGTCACCGGCACCACCGGCTCGGGCAAGAGCACGACGCTGGCGGCGATGATCGACCACATCAACCGCACCCGCCCGCACCACATCATCACGCTCGAGGACCCGATCGAGTACCTGCACGAAGACAAGCAGTCGATCATCAATCAGCGCGAAGTCGGCTCCGACACCGAGAGCTTCGCCCGCGCGATGCGCCGCGTCCTGCGCCAGGACCCCGACGTGATCCTGATCGGCGAGATGCGCGACGAGGAGACCGTGCACACGGCGCTCTCCGCCGCCGAGACCGGCCACCTCGTCCTCTCCACCGTCCACACGCTCGATGCGACCGAGACGATCAACCGCATCATCGACTTCTTCCCGCCGCGCCTCCAGCACCAGGCGCGGGTGATGTTGGCGGCGACGCTGAGGGGCGCCATCGCCCAGCGCCTCGTCCCCGACATCACCGGGGAGGGCCGCGTCCCCGCCTCGGAGATCCTCGTCGTCACCGGCCGCGTGCAGGACCTGATCATGAACCCGGAGGAGACCAGCAAGATCACCGAGGTGATCGGCGAGGGCGAGTACTACGGGATGCGCACCTTCGACCAGTCGCTGCTCGGTTACGTGATGGAGGGGAAGATCGCCGAGGACGTGGCGCTGCGCTACGCCTCCAGCCCGCACGACTTCAAACTGATGCTTGCCGCCGGCGGCCAGCGTGCCAGCGGCATCGAGCAGCTCGCCACTGAGCCGGCGCAGTAGTACGGCCGTCCAGGGGGACCGGTGCGGCGCTCGCAGCGTTCAAGGGCGTACCGAAGCGAGTCGATGACCTGGGAGATGCCATCCCTCGGGCGAGTCCGCGCGCGTCTCCGCCTCCTCCGCCGTAGCGAGAGCGGGATGGCCCTGCCCACGGCGCTCTTCGCGATGGTCGCCAGCATGGCGCTGGCCAGCGTCGCGGTCCTCTCCTCGGTCGACGTCCAGCAGGGTTCGGCCCGCGACCACGACTCCAAGGAAGCGATCGCCGCCGCCGACGCCGGCGCCAGCATCGCCCTCTGGCGCCTCAACCGCTTTCAGGGCAGCCTCTCTTCGGCAACGCCCTGTGTCGGACCATCGGGCGAAACGCTGGTCGCCTCGTCGGGCTGGTGCCCCGCGACGACCACCGAAAGCGTCGGCGACGCCACCTACACCTACCGGGTCAGCGCCTACAACGGGACCGGCGTCTACAGCGTCGTCGCCGTTGGCAGCTCGGGGACGGTCAGCCGCCGCGTCGAAGTCGGACTCGTCTCCTACAGCGGCAAAAACGTCTTCGCCGACGAGAAGGTGATCGGGCAGGACAACATCACGTTGGAAGGGACGCCCGACATCCGCACCGACATCGGGACCAACGGCAACGTCGAATCGAAAGGCAGCGGCACGATCTGCGGCGACATCCGGGTCGGGACCGGCAAATACAACGAAGGCACCACCGCCACCCCGGACTGCAGCGGAGAAGTGACGGAAGGGGACAAGAACCTGCCCGAAATAACGGCTCCTGCCGACATCGCGACCAACAACTCGAACTGCCGCCTGGCGCAGAACTGCACCAAAGATCCGAAAAAAGAAGTCGACACCTACACGAAGAACCGCACTTCGACCAAACCGTGGGATGCCACCCATCGCACGAGCGAGGTCTCCTCGAACGCGAAGCTGACGATGCGCGGCACCGACTACTTCGTCTGCA
>Ga0268264_10005468_pt1 | contig 10770 bp, 11 predicted proteins | sample KBSSwiS32_FD_190357 | JGI IMG/M metagenome (GOLD analysis project Ga0268264, IMG submission 190357) | Switchgrass rhizosphere microbial communities from Kellogg Biological Station, Michigan, USA - KBS Switchgrass S3-2 (SPAdes) (version 2) | ecosystem: Host-associated > Plants > Roots >... | reverse complement strand
CGAGACTCTTACCGACGGAGATCGTTTCAATATTGAATCCCCGCGCACTGAAAAGTCCGACGATCCGCGATAACTCTCCCGGCTCGTCAGCCACAGTTATGGAAAGCGTATGACGCATATTATTGCCAATTGCCGATTGCCAATTTCCAATTTGAACCGATTGCTTTCATTTCAAAATCGGCAATTGGCAACCGGCAATTTGCAATCATTGGACGATCATGTCGCGTGCGTTGGCTCCTGCCGGCACGATCGGAAAAACGTTCTCCTCTTTCGAAACCACGATATCCATCACCGCGATACCCTTATGATTCAACCCGGCTTCGATCACGTCACGAAGCTCCTCCGGTCTCTCCGCACGGAATCCTGCTGCGCCGTATGCTTCGGCGAGTTTTACGAAATCAGGCGCGACTGAAATATCAACTTCCGAATACGTGCGATCGTAGAACATCTCCTGCCACTGCCTGACCATGCCCAGGTAGCCGTTATTCATGATCAGGACCTTCACCGGCAGCCCATACTGAATCGCAGTGGCAATCTCCTGATTCGTCATCTGAAAGCCACCGTCACCCACGACCGCCACGACCATCTGATCGCGCAATGCGAGCTGTGCGCCGATTGCCGCCGGTAAACCGAAACCCATCGTTCCGAGTCCGCCACTCGTGATCAATTGCCGTGTTCTTGTGAACGGGTAGAACTGCGCCACCCACATCTGATGCTGGCCCACGTCCGTGGTGATCAGCGCTTCGCCTTTTGTGGCCCGGTGTAGTTCGCGAATAACTGTTTGTGGCTTGATCTGATTCTGCGATCCTGCGTAACGAAGCGGTTGCGATCGCTGCCAACCGCGGATCTGTTCCCACCACGATTCTCTTTGCTTAATCGATTCCTGTAATCGTTCCACGCTTTGCTGCTGGGCGAGGGCGTAAAACTGGTCCAACGCCTGTCTCACGTCGCCTGTGAGTGCAAGTGTCGGCACCACATTCTTGCCGATGTTAGCCGGGTCGATATCGACGTGAATCACCTGAGCCTGCGGTGCAAAAGTCGCCAGTTTGCCGGTGACACGGTCGTCAAATCTCACTCCGAGGGCCACCAGCAGATCACTTTCGGCGACGGCCATGTTTGCCGCATACGTGCCGTGCATGCCAAGCATCCCGAGGCAAAGTTGATGGGAACTCGGAAATCCTCCGAGTCCCATCAGCGTCGGCGAAACGGGGAGACTCAGTGCTTCCGCGAAGGAGAGCAGGGAATCGCCGGCGCCGGAATTTGTGATACCTCCACCGATGTACAGGACCGGACGCTTCGCGTTCAGGATCGTGTGCAGCGCATGTTCCGCAGACCTATGGTCCACAGACGCCGGCTTGTCAGAGAAGGGAAAACTCACGTGGTCCAACCGCGAATAGTTTACCCTCTGCGCACTCACGTCTTTGGGGATATCAATCACGACTGGTCCAGGACGTCCGGAACGCGCCAGGTGAAAGGCTTCGCGAACGACCGCCGCAAGATCTCTTGCGTCACGCACCAGGTAGTTGTGCTTCACGCATGGTCTCGTAATGCCTACAGTATCGACTTCCTGAAATGCGTCGGTTCCGATCAGATGTTTCGGTACCTGACCAGTGATGACGACGAGCGGAGTTGAGTCCATGTAGGCGTTCGCAATGCCCGTCACCGCATTTGTCGCACCGGGTCCGGACGTAACGAGCACCACACCGACACGCCCCGTCGAGCGCGCGTATCCTTCGGCCATGTGGACAGCGCCTTGCTCGTGTCTAACGAGATAGTGGGTGATGCGTTCGCGTGCGCGCCAAAGCTCGTCGTAGATGTGCAGAACGGCGCCGCCCGGATAGCCAAAAATCGTTTCGACTCCTTCGGCTACGAGTGCCTGGATGAGCATCTCTGCGCCCGTCGGCATTTCAGCAATCTGATCCGGCGCCACGGTTGCGAAGCGGTTATCGATGTGTTGTCGTGCAATCATAAACAGGGATCTGCGACTCTAGCCCTCATCTGCGGCGTTTGTACAATTTATTCTTTTAAGATAATAATAAACCTGATTCATCAACTACTCTGACAGGGCATGGTAAAAGTTCACGCTTATGGAAATGGCGCAACTGGAATACTTCTCTCGAGTCGTACAGGAAAAAAGCTTTTCAAAGGCCGCAGACAAGGTTTTTCGCACCCAGCCTGCGGTCAGTATCGCGATCCGCCGTTTGGAAGAAGAAATAGGTCTGCCGCTGCTGGATCGGACGCAAAAGACGCCAGTCCTCACGGAGGCAGGGCAAGTGGTTTATGACTATGCGCAGCGCATTCTGGGTCTGCGGGATCAGGTCGGGCAGGCAATTGCCGAGATGCAGAGCCTGAAGCGCGGGCTGATTCGAGTGGGTGCGAATGAGAGCACGTCGCTCTATCTTTTGCCCGAACTCATTCTGAAGTATCGCGAGCGGCACCCGGAAGTTAAGGTCGAAATATTTCGACACGTGTCGAGCCGGTTGCCGCGCGAAGTGATCGAGCGCAATGTCGACTTCGCGTTGATGGCGTCAGAACCGGGTGATCGCGACCTCGAGGCTTTTCCAGTCCTCAAAGACGAGCTGGTTTTGATCATGAGTCCGAAGCATCCGCTCGCGACACGGCCGTCCGTAAAAATCAAAGACCTTGGCAACGAACCATTTGTGGCACACAACGTCAACTCCGGCTCACGCGTCAAAGTAATTGAAGCGTTTGCCAGACAACACACACCGCTAAACATCACACTCGAGCTTGCGACGATCGAGACTATTAAGCGGTTCGTGCAGAAGCGGGTGGGGTTGGCATTTGTACCGCGTATGTGTGTGAAGGAAGAGTTGGAGCGAGGAGCTTTGGTGAGTGTACCGGTCCGGGGTCTTACTCATAACCGCACTCTCTGGGCTGCCCACCGTCGCGGCGCAAACTTTTCTCCTGCCGCCGCCGCCTTTCTCGACGTCCTGCGCAAGCACGCTGAAGCTGGTATCTGATCGGATTAAAACCGTGGTCATTTACGTTCGATCGTGCTCACTTTTTCTCAGCGTCCTAATAATGCTTGGCCTCGCGGTCAATACCTTTGCCCAATCTCAATCCCAGGAAAAACCGAAACTCAAAGACTTTGGCTCCAGCTTGCGGAAACTCAAATGGGATCCAGAGAAGAATCAGGCCGTAATCAACGAGCAGGGAAGTCATGACGGTACGGATGACGACGTCGTTCGCATCGAAACCTCGCTCGTGACCTCGGATGTGTTGGTAACTGATCGTGAGGGACGTCCGATCCACAATCTCTCCGCGACTGACTTTGAAGTGAGCGAAGACGATGTACCTCAACAAGTCGGCCATTTTGTGCTGGGGAACAACTCGAGTCTTCCACGTTCGATCGTCTTAATCATCGACTACAGTCGCAGTCAGTTTCCGTACATCGCCGACAGTATTGAAGCCGCGAAAGGATTCGTCGATAAGCTTGGACCATACGATCGTCTGGCCATAATCACCGATGACGTTGAACTCCTGGTTGACTTCACGAACAACAAACAGGAGCTGCGCAAAGGGCTGGACTCGCTCCTTGCACGAACTCGAGGCAAGGGAGGATTTCTTGGTGTAGGCGGGAAGCGGCCGCACTTTGGGCGTAGTGCACAATACAGCGCCTTAATGGCCACGCTGAACGAGGCGTTCGACGCCGAAGATCAAAATCCGATCATCGTCTTTCAGACAGACGGTGATGAACTCGAATACCTACGGAACTCACAGATCGTTTACGAAATGCCGACCGACGTGCCGCCTGACCTCGTTCGTGCAGTGCAGGAAGAGGTCGAGCAGCGACGAAAGCTGCAGCGGACAAGCATGACCGAGTTTAGTCTCGACGACGTGTATCGACGGGCAGAGAAGTCGCGCGTGACGATCTACTCCATCATTCCGCAGATGCGGTTGCTGGAGTTACCGCAAAACGAGCAGATTAAGCGCTTAACGGAAGAGGACGAGCGCACGATCGCAACCTGGGCGGAAGCGTCGTCGTCAAAAGTGAAAGACGTGTTTCAGAAACGTCTCGAAGAACGCCGGCGGAGACTCACCCCGGAAATCATCAAAGCTCGCCTGGACCAGGAGCTTAAAGTTCAGCAGGCACTCGTCGACCTCGCACAACTATCGGGCGGCTGGGCCGACTTCCTTGAAACGCGCTCGCAAACCGCAAACATCTACAACCGCATCATGACTGACCTGAACCAGCGCTACATCATCGGCTACTACCCAATCAACAAGAAGCGCGACGGCAAACGACGTCGCATCAAGATCGAAGTAAAAGGGCATCCCGACTACGTAATCACCGGCCGCAAGTTTTACTACGCCCCGGGATTTTGACTAGATCCGCCCGGCATTAGTCCTTAGGAACCACCGGCAAACTTTAGCTTCCGCAAAAAAGTGGCTCGCATGCTCTCTGCCGACGGTGCAAGAGTCGGCGTAGGCTTAAGTTTAGATTGAATAATCAACCTGCTATCTGGAGAAAACGGCCATTTCGTCTTGCCGGTGGATAAACCAAGGTCAGCTGCAGTTAACTTAAGCTTGGCGATGTTTGGCTGAAACGATGTCAAATCCACGTTCGACGGTCGCTTTAAGGCCGCCAGTTCCGTTGATGCACTATCCCGCTCGGTCCGCAGTTGGTCTCTGTCCTTGTTAGCCTTGTCACGCTCATCTCTGAGCAAACTATTTTCTCGCGATAGTTTGTCATTGGCAGCCATAAGGCCGGAGACTTGCTGATTAAGGGGGTCTCGACGCGCGTCCAAATCGTGTACTTGCTGTTCCAGGATAAATTTTTGATTTTCAATCTTGAGCGTGCGCGCCTCGTACTTGTCGTTCACGTACATCATGGTAAGTATCGGAACCATCGTGCTTAAGCTAACAATGAGCGTTTTCCACGTGGCTCTCCTGAGATCCCTAACTTCAAGCGCAAGTTTCTCCAGTTCAAGTTGAGTTCGTCTCTGCGATTCAGTTTGGTGAGCATCTTCAGATAGTGCTGTCGAGTTCATACTTGTACTCCTCAATTTAAGAAGGAATCGTGAGCAAGCAATTCGTTAGCTTGGAGAAACGGTAAATCGAATCAGTTGCCCCAAAGTCGTCACATTGAAAGTCTCATTCTTGCGTCTGATAATACATATTATGTTGTTTAGGGCTTTGCCTTTTTAATGGTGATTATTACTGTAACTATCGATCCTGCCTTTTTAATCAAAATTACCAGATAGTTTTACGCGAGACATTTTGGCGGATAGTTGATAGTGTGCGGCGGTCGTTCGCTCCTCTATCCTTGCCGAAAGTAGAGATCGCCAGCCGATGCTACGAGACTTCTTGGCTGCTCTTTATGACGATTGGCTGGCCCTTGTGAGCGGAATAGCATCGGTCGTGCTTGCTGTCTGGGTCGCTTTATTCGCACCGTCAAGTGAGGTTGCCCGCAAAGCCCTATGGTTGACTTTTGCCATCTGTCTCTTTGTTGCCGCGTATCGAATTTGGGCGAGAGAGCACAGGCTATACGTAGAAGAAAAAGCAAAACACCAGCGTTTCCGGTTAGTGTTTGAAGTGGACGAGACGGCCAGTTTGTTGTCTTTTCGTGACTCTTTACTTCTTAATCTAGTGATCAGATTCGAGAATAGAGACGCACATGATTGGACGATGAAACGGCTGGATTTTAGGCTATTTCAGATCGAGCAAAACATGACGAAAGAAGTCACGACCTCGTATGACATTCTCTTCCGAGACTACGCTGATAAGCAGGCGATTCCGAATGAACAATTCGAGCCAATGGTGGTTCAGGCTGGTAGGACAACGTCTTTTTACGAAGTGGCGGTTTTTATGAATGTCAGAGAATCCGTCTTTAGCGAATTCGACAAGGGCCAGTACTTTTTACGAGTAGGGATGGAAGCGGTTGGCCAGCCGATTTTTGAAAAAGACTTCCATCTGTTCTGTAAGGACTACATGCCGAAATTGGCCATACTTATGAGTTTTGAGGACGAGGCATGGGCGGCGTTTCGTCGCACAATGCGACGGTTAAGTGTTAGGCCTCGGCAATTTGAAAGTATCCTCAACAAAGACCGGCGGCGGCAGCCCGGCGACGTGGAGGACCGATAGCGGATTCCACCTCAAAATTCGTTTCAATCCCTAACTCATGCACTGACTGGATAACGCAGCAAAGGTTATGACAAAGCACCTTACAGAGTGCTTCGTTAATCTGTGCCGTGAGTGTCCGGCTTCGCAACCGTTGACCAAACTTCGATTGGCCGCCGACCGTGATGTCAACCGACTGGAATCTGATTTCATCCAAGACCGTGGAGAACGATTGCTGATAAGCAAGGATGGCTTGTGTTCCCTGTATCGGCGTAGTTCCGACCGAGTCTTCGATCGTGCCGTCAAGGGCAAAACAGTCTGTGGTCCCCTGGGCATCGAACGCAGTAAATTTATCGTACATATTCCTGACAATCGCTTCGACCTGTTCCGGCGTTAGGTTGTTCGCTGGAGTTGCCTCAACGCGCATAACGTTCGAAGCGACCAAAAACATGAGCGCCATTGCCAGCGCCGTCATCCTTTTCACAAAACTTAGATTGCTCATTCTCTTCTCCTCAAATAATTGCATTGCTCTGATCGGAGCACCGCCCGCCATCCCATCGACGACCGCGATGAACCGCAAAATTACTTTTGTACGAAGAAGTTGCTGAACTCCTCACCGTATTACTGCGGCGCGAAATTTTCGTTTGAGCGTCCAACGTAGATCGCTCGCGGATTCTTTATTGTTCGCGAGTCCATCCAGGCGTACGATGTGTGACATGTCCACCAGCCCAATGCCTAAAATCGAATGTGAGCAGCACCATACGGGTATCGTCGTAGGCGACCTCGAGACCGCTATCGATTTTTATACAAACAAGCTCGGCTTCTGGCTGGCGTTTAAGTGGGGCAAGCCGCCGACGATGGCAGGCGTCAATCTGGGCCACGTGCAGATTTTCCTTGAGAGCGGCGAGGCGTCATCCAAAGGTTGTTACCTCTACTTTGTGATTAACGACGCAGACGCGTTCCATGAGTTTCATCGAAACAACGGCGTCGAAATCGTTCAACCGTTAGGCGATCGCGAGTACGGCATTCGCGACTACAGCGTTCGCGATCTGCATGGCTACGTCTTGTCGTTTGGTCATCGCCTGCCCGCCAACTGCGACGACGGAGATCAGTGATCGGCGGTTGCTAACCAGCGATTGGGAACATGTGTAACAGTCGGGGGGTCTAAAGGATCAAATGATTAGCGAATGTTTAGGAGTTAGACAGTGGGACCTCGCCGACACAGAGGCGATTTTTGTGCAGGGATTCTTCGTACTGCTGAAGATCCTGATTTCCGTCGCCATTTTGGTATATACCTTAAAAGTCTGCACAACTGAACGAAGTCATAAGCGGACTAGCATGCTCGGATTAGAAGATCCGGGTAGCGAGTAAGCGTTAGGAATTACAGCTGAGCGCCTTTCTTTTGAGTATTCAGAGGAACTGTATGTGAGATCTTAATTGAGAAACGAATAGAATACTGTCACTGATGACAGGTCTGATCAGGTGCTATCAGCCACCAAAAGGCCACAAAAACACAAATGAAGGTGCGACTTCCCGCCGATGGTTATTCGTCGGGACAACTCGGGCAGCTATTGGGACACTGCGCGATGCACGAATTGTATAGCTTGCAGCAAACTATAGTTGAACCATCGCATTGCTGGAACCGCTGCAAGCACGCCTGACAACATGTCGTGGACTGTGTGTTTGTAGTTGGAGCCGATAGAACTATCAGAGATAGGACCAATACAACTATTCCGAGAATCCGTCTTCGCATGATATGTCTCCTGCGGTTAATCCATGCCGAACATAGATTGGTTTTGGGAGGAATTCTCTCTGGAAGCGCCTTGAGTTTATCACGCTCGGCAAGTGCTGCCTATTCCAAAAAGTTAACCCTCGCCATTATCATGGATGGCGGCTGTTGGACATTCTTCTAGTGCCTGCCGGCACTGTGCCTCTTCCTCGGGAGTGCCGGGCTGCTTAAAGACTCGCATGATTTAAATTGACCACCCAGCAAATTCGATGGCTTGGCAACGCACCGAGCTTAACGAAACTCATCGCTGCGCAACAGGCCGTCCAAGAATGACGTCTGGTTACCGAGGCTTGATGCGTCCGGCGTCGAGGTCTTGTCGGACGGCGTCGGTAAGCAGCGAACGATCGATCAGCAGGTTGCGGCGATCGAGGAGGCGGAGGAAGGGGTCGTGTCTGCGCGGTGGCACTTTGGTTTCCGATATTTGCACTTCGCGACAGTCTCTGAAGTCGATCTCGAATTGTTGTCGCACAGCGGCCGGCATGTCACCGCCGTAGACGATGAGCGAGCTTTCCGTATGATGAAACGTTGAGCCGTTCGCGACGTTGTAAGAGCCGATCGCGGCGACGACGTCATCGATGACGAGGTTCTTGGAATGAAATGCGCCGGGCTTCTGCCACTCAAAGACTCTTATGCCGTGCTCGATCAGCCAGTGAAAATGATTCGCGCATTCACGATACAAGAATCCAAAGAAGCCGTGCAGCAACAAACCTCTCGACGACTCCTTCGAATTTGTAATTAACCGGACTTCAACGCCGCGCTGTACAGCCTGGGCCAGCGACTCCGCAATAGTCCGCGGCGGCCGAATCGCATGGCATCCCCAGTAGATGTATTTTTGTGCTTTCTGAAACATCAACAAGCACGCCTCGGTCATGCGCAGACGTTCCTCGTCGTAAGGTTTGTGAGGAACATATCGCACCCGCTCACTTCCTGTCGGCGACAGCACTGGAAAGTAAGCAAGCGGTTTCGCCTCGATCACGGTTTCCGCTTGTACTCGTGCAATCTCGTAATGGGCCACACGATCGAAGCCTGGTTGTTGTCGAGCCTCATACTCTTTTTCCATCGCGTCGTACAGATAGAAGCTCCTGATGAACTGGCGCTGAACATCAGCAACCGCAAGACCAGACAAGTAGATGTCGGTATCTCGCCAGGCGTCGGGACGGATTCCGCCGAACGCATACTTATCGCCCCAGTTAATTCCTCCCAGTATTACTTCCCTTCCATCGACGAGCGTGAACTTTTCATGAAAGCGGCGCTTGATTTTGTATCTGAAGCCTTCGACGAGTTGAGAAAGCGGGCTGCCTTTACGCAGGTCGGGCAGCCAGTCGCGGAAGACTTTGTGATAACGGATCACGGCGACACCGGCTTTGGTCATCTCAGTCAGGATCCCGGCGCTCATCGCGCTGTATACCGCCAGATCATCCACGATCATGCGGACCGCCACGCCTTCTTTCACCTTTTTCGTGAGCAGGTCTCGCAGGCGTTGACTCGTACCGTCGTTGATAATGGAAAACGTGGCGAGATCGAGACTGTGTCGCGCGCCCTCAATCAACTCCCAGCGTTTTGCATACGACTGACTACCGCTAGGCAGAAACGTTACTGAATTCCCTTCCCGTAAAACGGTTCCGGTCAGGCGATCGGTCTCGGCTTGAAACTCTGATTCCAGCAGAGGGTGAGTTTGGATCTCAGACATGGCGAGGCTCTCCTAAAGAGGAAAGAGTCAAAGACATGAGGAAGGCCGATGGTTCGCCAGGGGCGCTATCACGGCTCGAACGGACGAGACGGATTGATTTCGGCGACGGGGATCCGACGTTCGCGGAGTGCATCCCTATATTTATTTTCCATGCTCGTCCAGCTGGAGTAGCCCATGGCGACTCCGGTCATGAAGTAAACACCGGCATTTATCCAGAACCGCTCGGACCATGGGTGCATACTCCCGTCAACAAGATAGTCAATGAAGTCGCTGGTAGGAATCATTAACAGGGTGAAGGTCAGAGTCGTACGCAAAACGAATCGGTCCCGGCCTTTTGCTCTAATCAGTTCCCACCGGGCAAGGTAACGTAGATCTCTTTGAGAGCGTAAATCCTGAACTTTGCCAAGCAATCGTTTCATTGCGGCTTGCATTCTACAACTTTTGGCCCTGTATACTAACTGTTCTGTGGACGGCGGTCGGCTCCGCGGCGACGGCGGGAAGGTTACATGGGACCTGAATGGTCTGCCAGAGGGCACTTACACAGCATCAGTTGAAGCCAACGCAGGCAACAACCTCGTGGCGTATGACAAGACAACAGTTAAAGTTGCTCATTGCACTGACTGTGTGTGGGGAGAATCGCGATGTCCAGCAGTTTCCGTGAGTTGTCCCAGTGGTGCTGACTCGAAGAAACCTGTTGTATTTGAGGCGTCAGTTGCTGGGGGTGATTGGGAGGTGAAACCCAGTTACACTTGGTCCCTCACCGCTGGGAAGATCATGACTGGCCAGGGCACCACGAAGATCACGCTTAACGTTTCTGAACTCGCCGGCAAGTCCGTAACCGCCACGGTAATAGTGGGTGGTTTCGATACCGAATGCACGGGACACAGGCGTCCTGTACTGTTCTCACTATTAAGTAACGGCTTTCCTCAAAAGTCGGAGTCGCACTTGGATCGGGTCAGTACAGGGAGCGGTAGCGACCTGGTCAACCGTGAGAATCAAGAATTATTGGAAAGATCGCATGCTGACCACTGACCAGGTCGCTACCGCTCCCTGTACTGACCCGATCCAAGAATGATTCCGAACTCTTGAGGCAAAGCTTTAAATAAGTAACTCTACTTTGATCTGGGCCGTGAACGCTCGCGGGTGACGCGGCTCGAGCGCGTGTATGGAACAACGCTCGTCGGATCTACTTTGATTTCACACGTAACCG
>Ga0268264_10005460_pt1 | contig 10774 bp, 10 predicted proteins | sample KBSSwiS32_FD_190357 | JGI IMG/M metagenome (GOLD analysis project Ga0268264, IMG submission 190357) | Switchgrass rhizosphere microbial communities from Kellogg Biological Station, Michigan, USA - KBS Switchgrass S3-2 (SPAdes) (version 2) | ecosystem: Host-associated > Plants > Roots >... | reverse complement strand
ATAGGTCGCGTCGAACGCCTGCTGGTGGTCCGGATCGGTCTGGTTGGCCTTGGCCGCGACGCCGTTGCCGCGCTGGTCGAGCAGCTGGTAGCGCACGTTGTCGAGGTAGGTCGTGTTCGGCGTGCCGGTGCCGTGCGCGCTGTCGGCGGACAGCAGCGTGGCGTGGTCTTGGAAGCGCACGTTGCCGGTGGCGGTGTAGTCGGTCGTCTCGCGGTCGTAGGTCAGCACGTCGGCCTTGAGCAGCGCGTCGAGCTTGCTCAGCTCGACGTCGCCTTCGAGCCGATCATGGGTCTTGTCGGCCTGGATCACCTTGCGCGCGACGAGATTGGTCGGCGCCGCCGAACGGTCGCCGGCGCCCGGCAGCCCCGGCGTGTAGAAGTCGAGCAGGTCGTTGCGCTTGCAGGCGGCGTAATTGAGCTTCGGCTTCGGGCAGACCAGCACCCCGACGGGGCAGACCGGCGCCACGTCGCCGCTGTCCGCGGCGGCGGGCGGGTCGGAGGCGGCACTCGCCGCGACGGGCAGAAGCAGGCAGGCGGACAGGATCAGGCCGGGTCGAAGATTGGGCACGTGCACGCCTTGAGGGGATACGCAAAGACGGGACAGCTTGCCCGAAAGCGTCGAAACCGGCAATGCGAGTGCGGTGTGCGGTCCGCGTTCGAGGCCCTGCGCGCCGGCCCGTCGAGCGCGCAGTTCTCAACGCAGCGCAGCGGGCTCAGCGCCCGCCGATACCCATGTCCATGCGCGCGTAGTCCGCCGGGGTCGTGAACCAGGCGGCGGGCGCCGACTCGCGGCGCACGCGCAGCGCAACGGTGCCGGCCGGCTTGCCCTGCTCGAAGCAACGCCGCTCGACGACGAGGTCTTGCGGATAAGTCATGTCGCGCAGTTTTCCGCGGACCATGCGCATATTGTCGCGAATCGTGCCGGCGAACTTCTCCATGCGGCCGATCGCGCGCTGCAGGCGCTTGAGGTCGCCGGCGTCGAGGCCGAGCGCCTCGAGCGGGGCGCGGCAGTCCTCGCGCAGCAACTGGCCGTCCTGGGTCACGCGTTCGACCGTACAGGCGAGGCCGCCGACCTCGCGCCGCTCGCCGGTCGCCTCGACCAGCGGCGGCCTCTCTCGGCCATCCATGGCCTCCGAGGGCCGCTCTTGGCCATCCATGGCCTTCGCGGCACTCGGGCTCCTGCCCGTCGCACTAGGGCCCCTGCCCGGCGCCCCGCCGAATCCCGGCGTGCCGGACGTGCGCAGGTTCTTCATCGCCTGTTCCATCTGCGCGCGCTGCTCGGCATTCATGTGCTGCATGTTCTGCTGCATCATCTGTTCCATCAGCTTCGGGTCGATCTGAGGAATGCCGGTCGCGCCGTTCGCGCCGGCCGGGCGCATTGCGTCCACGGCGCCGCAGTTCATCCGGCCTGCGGAATCGGCGCAGGCGCGCGCCATGTCGGTCTGCATCTTCTCGGTCTTGCGGTCGACCATGTCCGACGTGCTCTTCATCACATCGCCGGTGAATTCGATGGCGTCGTCGTCGAGTTCCATCTCGAAGAACGTCTTGCGCCGATGGTCGAGCGTCACGCCGGTTTTTTCCGCCGCATCGAACACGAAGCTGTAGTCCTGCCCCGGCGGGGCGCCGTCGATGCGCATCGACAGTCCCTGCACGGCGACGCGCGTGAACTCGCCGTGGCAGGCGCCATCGCCGCCCGCGTACTCGAAGATCGCGTCGGCGTGCGCCGCACCGGCACCCAAAACGATGCAGAAACTGATGCAAAGTCGTTTCATGGCTTGCCCCCATCCACCTTGATCGCGCGTCGCGTCGTCTCCTGGCGGCGCCGATCGGCGTCGGCGAATCGCTCGAGGCAAGCGTCCTTGCGCACCATCGCGCATTCCAGGTAGTCGATGATCTCGAGCGCGGCGGCGCGCACCGCACGCGCTTCGCCGGGCTTCTGCAGCGATGCGAGAGCGCCGCGCTCGCCGCCGATGTCGGTGCGATAGCCTTCGGTGCGGCCTTCGATCGTCCGCGCGAACGCGACCTCGCCCGACGTCGTGTCGACGACGCGCAAGTCGACGGCGAGATAGGCGCCTTCGGACACGCTCTCGACCTTGCCGCGCCGGAACATGCCGCCGCTGACTTCGGTCTTTTCGTTGTCCTCGAACGCGGTGATTGTGCCCATGACGAGGTACTGCGCGCCGGTCAGCTGGCCGATCTTCGCGCCTTCGCCCGGCTTGAGCCGCCCGCTCTGGGCGAGGTCCTGCTCCTCGAGCACCGCCGCGAGCTTGCGCCGCTCGACTACCGTGAACGTCTCGCGCGCGGCGAGCTCCGTGCCGATGATGTTGGTCAATACGCGGCCGACGCCGCCCTGCAGCGGCATCACGCCGCTTTCGTCCTGGAATTTCAGCACGGCCAGCACTGGCTTGCCGGGGCTGGCCGCGGATCCGGAGATGGACGACAGCCACAGCATGCATGCCAGGGCCGCCGATGCCTGCGCGGTCCGGATCGGGAGATGGACTTGCCTGCTGTGAGCGGCGATTCCGATCATGCGCAGATGCTACCGCAGCTGCGGTCGCCGTGGACCGACCTGCCGCGACGTCGATGCGAGGCCTGGCAGTCAGCAGCCCTGCGCGATCGGGCCGATATCCCCGCTGCACAAATCCAGCGTCACGACCTGGCCTTCGAGTGCCGACCGGAAGATGACGTCGGAATTGACGTATGCCGGCACGTTGACGTAGCCGACCACCCCGATGTCCGGGTTGACGCGGAAGTAGATCTGGTTCGAACCGTTCTGCGGCACGCTGGATTGCAGCGGAATCAGGATTTCCAGCCAGGAGCCCGCAAACATGCCCCAGGCACCGCCGCCGACGCCGCCGTTCGGCGCCCTGATCGCCAGCCCCTGCAGTCCCTGCGGAAATGTTTGCGGACAACCGTAGCCGCCGTCGTTGCCGAGGTTGTAGAGCAGGTAGTAGTTGTGCTGCTGGTTCGGCGGCACCCGAGCGAAACAGAACGCAGGGTTCGCCACCGACGCGGCCGTCGTGATCCCCGCGGGCAGCAGCAGCTCCAGTCCAACCGCGCTGCCGGCGCACGGATTGCCGGGATGGCTGAGCACGACCTTCACGTAGAACACCTCGCCGACCGCGGGCACCTGCGAGAACGCAATCTGTTGCAGGGCCGGCGGCTGGTAGGTGAAGCCGGAATAGCCGGCCACGCGCGTCTCGAGAATCGGCGGATCGGACAGGCAGGCGTAGTCGGTGCCGATCTGGAAGTTGGCCGGACCGTCATACCATTGCAGCACGGTGGCCTGTCCCGGCACGGAAACCACGCAAGCCGCGACTATCAGCAGCCAATGGATGAGGTCGGTTCGTGAGTGCGGCATGGTGGAATGTCCTTCTCGATGCAAATTCATTCGCGACAAATGCCGGAATGTGTCCTGGTGCTCGCGGCGGGCCCGGGGCGCCAACTGGCCGTGCACCCCACTCTATACTCATGCGGGACGATCGACCGGCCCCGGCGCATCCGAGTGGAGGTATATTGTCAGCTACGCGATTCGGGGAGGTCGGCCATCACGGCCATGAGTGGGGCGCGCGCCAATGATGTGACCGAACTGCTCGCCGCCTGGCGTGCCGGCGACGCGCAGGCGCCGCATGCGCTGGCGGCGCTGGTCTACGAGGACATGCGCGCGATGGCGGCGCGGCGCCTGGCCGGCGGCCGCGGCCTGCCGCTGCAGACGACCGAACTCGTCCACGAAGCGTTTGCCCGCTTGCTCGAGCACCCGCTGCACGTGGAAGACCGCACCCATTTCTTCCGCACCGTGGCGATGGTGCTGCGCCAGGTGCTGACCGATGCAATCCGGCGCGACCGCGCCGAAAAGCGCGGCGGCGACGCGATCAACGTCAGCCTCAGCGCGGCCGGCGATCTGGCGGTCGCGGGGCCCGATACCTGGCTCGGCATCGATGCGGCGTTGACCGAACTGGAAACACTGGATGCGCGCAAATGCCGCGCCGTGGAAATGTCGGTGCTGCTCGGCCTCGAACAGACCGAGATCGCCGAAGCACTCGGTGTCTCCGTACCGACCGTCGAACGCGACCTGCGTTTCGCCCGCGCCTGGTTGCGCGAGCGCATCGCCGCCTAGGAATAACCCACGTGGATGCCGCACGATTCGCCCGTGTCGAAGCGCTGTTCCATGCGGCGCTCGAGCGGCCGGCGTCCGAGCGCGATGCGTACGTGCGCGGCGGCGAAGCGGACGCGGAGATCCGCGACGCAGCCCTGCGCCTGCTCGCGCGCGCCTACGAGGACGATGCCACGCTGCACGCCGCGGCCGTCGCCGCAGCCGGGGTTGCGCAGCACCGCCCGCGCCGGATCGGCCCGTACGACGTACTGTCCGAACTCGGCGTCGGCGGCATGGGTACCGTGCTGCTGGCCGAGCGCGCGTTCGGCGAGTCGCGGCAGAAGGTTGCGCTGAAGCTGATCCGCGGCTTTCCGACCGTGCAGGCGCGCGAGCAGCTGGCGCGCGAGCGCAGCCTGCTGGCCGGACTGAATCACCCGAACATCGCCGGTCTGCTCGATGCCGGCGAAACCGACGATCATGTGCCGTACCTGGCCATGGAGTACGTCGAGGGCAAGCCATTGCATCGCTACTGCGCCGAGCACGACCTCGGCGTCCGCGCGCGGCTCAAGCTGTTCGCCGAGCTGTGCCGCGCCGTGCAGCACGCACACCAGCGCCTGATCGTGCATCGCGACATCAAGCCCGGCAACGTGCTGGTACGCGAGGACGGCACGCCGGTACTGCTCGATTTCGGCATCGGCAAGCTGCTCGACGCGACCGCGCGCGATGCGACGTCGACGCGCGCGTTCACGCCGGCCTACGCCGCGCCGGAGCAATTGGCCGGGCGCACGATCACGACCGCGACCGACATCTACGGCCTCGGCTGCGTGCTTCATGAGCTGCTGAGCGGGCGCACGCTGCACGAAATCAGTGTCGATGGCCGCATCCCGTCGCCGAGTGCTTCGGCGCTCGACAGCACGCTGGCGCGCGGCTTGCGCGGCGACCTCGACACGCTGGTCGGCAAGGCGATGCACGACGAGCCGGAACGCCGCTACGGGTCGGCGCAGGCGCTGGCCGACGACGTCGAGAATTATCTCGCCGGCCGGCCGCTGTCCGCGGCGCCGGACAGCCTGACCTACCGCGTGCGCAAATTCGTCGCCCGGCACCGCTACGCCGTGTTCGGCAGCGCGCTGGTCGTGGCGCTGGCAATCGTGTTCGTCTGGCGCCTGAACGCCGAGCGCCAGCGCGCGGTCGCGGCCGAGGCGCGCGCCGAGCGCGAGGCGCAGAGCACGCGGCGCTCGCGCGATTTTCTTGTCTCGCTGTTCGACGGCGCGTCGCCGGACAATTCGGCCGGCCACGCGACGACAGCGCGCGAGCTGATCGACAAGGGCAACGAGCACCTCGGTCAGGAACTGAAGGACGAACCGGAGACCGTCGCGCGCCTGAGCCTGACGATCGCTCAAGTTTACAGCGCGTTCGGCGACCCGAAGGCGTCGGTTGCGGCCGGCGAGCGCGCGCTCGCACTGGCCGCCGGCGACGCGCCCGAAATCGCCTTGCTGCGTGCGGAAATCCTGTTGATCCTGTCCGTCGAATACGACAACACCGAGCGCTACGACGATGCGCGCCGCGCCGCCGAGCAGGCGCTCGACCTGCGCCAGCGTCATTCCCCCGACGACCACGCCGGCATTGCCGAGGCGCTGACCGAATCGGCTGCGGCCGGCGTGCGCCGTGGCGACCATTCGGTCGCGCGCGCGTTCTTCGATCGCGCCGTCGCCGAGTATGCGCGCGTGGCCAAGGTCGATCCGCTGCACCGCGCCCAGTTGCTGCGCGGCATCGCCGAACTCGACAACGACGAAGGCAAGCTTCAGGAAAGTCTGAGCCACGCCCACGAGTCGGTCGATGCGCTCGCCGAGTTGCCGCCGCAGTCGCCGGTGCGCATCGATTTCTGGCGCGTGCTGGCCACGGCCCAGGTTGCGAACAACGATCCGGTCGGGGCACAGGCGACGCTGCAGCACGCACTCGATGTCGGCTATGCCGCGCTCGGGGAGAACAGCTACAAGGTGGCCGACATCGAAAACGACATCGCGGTGGCGATGAACGCGCAGGGCCGATATCGCGACGCGATCCCGCACCTCGAGAAATCCATCGAGATCACGGAGCGGCTGCGCCCCGGCGCGCATGTCGCGACCGCGTTCAGCGTCGTCAATCTCGGCAGCCTCTACGAGAACCTCGGCGACTATGCCAAGTCCGAACAGCTGATGCGCAAGGGCGTGGCCTCGATCGAGGCGGAGGCGCCGGATACGCCGTCGCTCGATTCGTTCCGCTGCAATCTCGCGCGCACCCTGATGAAGCAGGGCAGGTTCCGCGAGTCGCGCGAGTTGTTCGAGCAAGCGATGCGCAACATCGCGGCGCGCGAAGGCGAGGACAGCTTCGCCTATGCCTTCCAGCTGTTCCGCCGCTCGCGGCTCGAACTGGCCGCCGGGAACTTCGAGTCGGCCGAAGGCGACCTGCGCGACAGCGAACGCATCCTGACCCCGCTGGTGCCGCCGCATCACGCGCTGATCGTCCAGTTCCACGTCGTGCACGCTCAGCTGGCCAAGGCGAGGGGCGATCTGGCCGCGGCAAAGAAGGCGATGGAAGCCGCCGAAGCCGAGCAGACGGCGATCGACAATAACGACCCGCTCGATCTTGCCATCATCCGCATGCGCATGGCCGGCGTGCTGCTCGCGCGCGGCGAACTCGCTGCCGCGCGCCGCAAGCTCGACGCCGCATTGCCGGTCATCGACTCGACGCTGCTGCCGCAGGCCGTCGAGGTCGTCGAGGCGCATTCCTATCGCGACGAACTGGCGCGGCGCGAGGCACCTGCCGCGCGCTGACGAAACGCGCGCGGTCGTCCACCATTTCCATTTCTGCCTGGCATTTCCTGTGCGTCGGGATGCCATTGTTCCACCTTCCCCTTCGCGGGAAGGGGAGGTGGGACCGGGTTTGTCAGTGCCAGTTGCTGATCTTGACGTCGTTCGGGCTCGGATTGCCCGTGCCGGTCTCGACGAGCGATTTCAGGCTCATCAGGAAGATGGCCCATTTGGTGCTGCAGTGGCACATGAATTCCACCGGTTCTTTCCAACCCTCATGCTTGAACAGAACGATGGCGAAATCGTCCTCCTGCTTGATCTCGAAACGGATCTTCGTGCCGACCCACTCCGCGGGCCCTTCGACGACCTGCCACACGACGCGCGTGTTCGGATCAAGTTCGAGAATCTTCATCTCAAAAGCGCCGATTTCATGGCCGGCGGCGGTGAAGCGAAAATTGATCGTTCCTCCGGCCTTGCGGTCGCCGGTCGTGTCGGTGGTCCACCAGCCGGCCACGCCTTCCGGAGTGGCCAGTGACTGGTAGACCTTTTCCTGCGACGCTTTGATTCCCACTCGATGCAGAATATCGAACATGATCCTTCTCCTTTGCTGTTTGAAAATCGGCATGCGTAGTCTTGGCGAATTGCATCGAGAGGTGAGAGTGACAAGTTTGACGCGATTCCAATGGACTCCCTGATCACGGCCGCCGCACGCGCGCTCGCCGCGGGCGATCCGATCGTCGCGTTGAAGCTGGTCGCACTGCGCGACGACGCGTCCGGCCTTGCGCTGCGCGGCATCGCGATGGCCCAACTGGGCGAACATGCGCGTGCCAGGGAGCTGATGCGTGGTGCGATGCGCGCATTCGGTCCCCGAGAGGCCGTCGCCAAGGCGCGTTGCATCGTCGCGGAGGCCGAGATCGCCCTGGTGTCGCGCGACCTCGGCTGGACCGCGAAGGCGCTCGATGCCGCGCGCGCGACCCTCGAGGAACACGGCGACCTCGTCAACGCCGCCCATGCGCGGTATCTCGAGATTCGGCGCCTGCTCCTGGTGGGAATGCTCGACGAAGCGGAGCGCGCGCTCACTCAGGTGCCGGCGTCTGTGCCGCTTGCGTTGAAGATCACGCACGAGCTGATCGTCGCCGGGATCGCGATGCGGCGCCTGCAGGCGAAAGCGGCGCGCGCAGCGCTGGCGCGAGCCGCGAGCGCCGCGCGCCATGCCGGCATTCCCGCGCTCGCCGCCGAAGTCGAAACCGCACTCGACGTGCTGAACGCCCCGGCGGCACGCCGGGTTGCGAACGGCCGGGAGAGATTGTTGCTGCTCGATGAGGTCGAAGCGCTGCTCGCATCGAACGCATTCATCGTGGACGCCTGCCGTCTCGCCGTGCGTCGCGGCAGCGACGTGATCCCGCTCGCGAAGCGACCGGTATTGCTCACGCTCGCACGCGCGCTGGCGGAGGCGTGGCCTGAAGACGTGCCGCGCGACGAACTCGTCGCGCGCGCGTTTCGCCTGAGACGGGCCGACGAATCGAGTCGTGCCCGGTTGCGCGTCGAAATCGGACGGCTGCGCAAGCTGCTGGAGGCGCAGGCCGACGTTCGCGCGACTTCGCGCGGATTCGTGCTGGCACCGCGAGGCGCACGCGAAGTGGTCGTGCTCGCGCCGCCCGTCGAAGAAAAGCATGCGCGCGTTCTCGCCCTGCTTGCCGACAGCGAGTGGTGGTCGACATCCGCACTGGCGCTGGCGTTGGGGGCGAGCCAGCGCACCGTGCAGCGGTCGCTGGATTCCCTGGCGAACACGGGCAAGGTCCAGTCGTACGGGCGAGGGCGCGCGCGGCGCTGGGTGACGCCGCCCGTACCGGGATTCACGACGACCTTGTTACTCCCTGCTGCGTTGCCGGTCGATTAGCATGGAACCATGAAAACAGCAGACATCGTTCGCGAATACGGACCCTATCCGGGCATCGACGGCGTTCACGGCGTGACCTATGACGGCGAAAACGTCTGGTTTGCGTCGGGCGACAAGCTCAATGCCATCGATCCGGAAAGCGGAAAGATCGGACGTTCGATCGACGTTGCCGCGCATGCGGGCACGGCATTCGACGGCCGGCATCTGTATCAGATCGCGGAATCCCGCATTCAGAAGATCGATCCGAAGACAGGAAAGGTGCTCGGCTCGATTCCCGCGCCCGGCGGCGGCGGCGATTCCGGTCTCGCCTGGGCAGAAGGCACGCTGTGGGTCGGGCACTATCGCGAGAGAAAGATTCACCAGGTCGACCCGGAGACCGGCAAAGTACTGCGCTCCATCGAGTCCAACCGGTTCGTCACCGGCGTCACGTGGGCGGATGGCGAACTCTGGCATGCGACCTGGGAAGGGGATGAGAGCGAGCTGCGGTGCCTCGATCCGAAAACGGGAGCGGTCCGGGAAACGATACAGATGCCGGCGGGAGTCAACATTTCCGGACTCGAATCCGACGGCCGCGATCGGTTCTTTTGCGGCGGCGGCAAGACCGGCAAGGTGCGCGTTGTGCGGCGCGGCCCGGACGTTCCGGCTCGTTGAGGGTCTTTGATGAGAGTTGCCCGACTCAAATCGCCGGCGAGCCTGGCCAACCTGCGCGTGCTTGAAGAAGGTCCGCCGCGCGCGCCCGGCGCGGGCGAGCTGCTCGTGCGCATCCGGGCCAATTCGCAACGAAACGCTCAGTCGAGCATCGCCGCGACATGCGCAGCAGCACTCTGGCGCAGCGCGGTCAGGCTGTAGCCGCCTTCGAGGCTGGAGACGACGCGGCCGCCGGCGAAGCTTCGCGCCACGTCGACGAGTTCCGACGTGATCCAGGCGTAATCGTCGCCGCCGAGGTTCATGTCGGCCAGCGGATCGAGTTGATGCGCATCGAAGCCGGCCGAGATCATCACGAGCTGCGGCTGGAACGCGCGCAGGGCCGGCAGGACGAAGGCCTCGCAGGCGGCGCGGAATTCGCGCGAACCGGAGCCCGGCGGCAGCGGCGCATTGACGATGTTGCCGGCGCCGGTCTCGGTGCGTGCGCCGGTGCCCGGATACAGCGGCCACTGGTGCGTCGAGGCATAGACCACGCGCGCGTCGTCCCAGAAGATATCCTGCGTGCCATTGCCGTGATGCACGTCGAAATCGACGATCGCGACGCGATCGACGCCGCGCGCGAGCGCGTGCGCGGCGCCGACGGCAACGTTGTTGAACAGGCAGAAGCCCATCGCGCGGTCGGGCGTGGCGTGATGGCCGGGCGGCCGTACTGCGCAGAACGCGCGCAGCGCATTGCCGTCGATCAGCGCATCGACCGCGGACACGACCGCACCGGCGGCGCGCAGCGCCGCCTCGAGCGAGTGCGGGCACATCGTCGTGTCCGGATCGACGCGGACGTAGCCGTCGCTCGGTGCGTTGTCGAACACGAGATCGACCAGGTGCTTTCCATGCACGCGTTCGAGTTGCGCGCGCGTCGCCCGCGGCGCCTCGATGCGGTCGAGCATGGCGAAGCGATCCGCATCGAGCGCTTCGAGCACGGCCTGCAGGCGCGACGGCGATTCGGGATGGCCGGGTCCGGCGTCGTGCAGCAGGCAGGCAGGATGCGTGTAGAGCAGCATGCGAACTATTCGGGGTTCAGAACCGATGGTGGCGCGGAGCATCGCCGCTTTGCCTGTCCCAGGCAAGCCTCCGCGCGAAAGTGACCGATTGCGTCGAGGCTGCGCTAACCAGACACGAGCTGCAACGCCTCGATCGCTGCAGCTTCGCCCATTCGCCTGCCCTGCGCGATTTGGGCGGCAGGCACCCAGTCCGGGAACGGTGCCTGCTCGATGACATGCTTGCCATCGGCGCGGTGGAGTTCGGTGATGCGTGCGAGGCGTTCACGCGGCCAGCGGTCGGCGATGCGCAC